>ERZ780149.93-NODE-93-length-110060-cov-6.811145_pt1 | contig 110060 bp, 174 predicted proteins | sample MGYA00511367_ERZ780149 | MGnify/ENA primary metagenome ERZ780149 (study PRJEB29588, sample SAMEA2153852) | human gut metagenome | biome: human gut; feature: human-associated habitat; material: faeces | place: Denmark | collected 2008/2010 ... | reverse complement strand
TGTGCGCGTATGCGTGCGCGTCGCGTGCGTGCGCGTGTGTTAATTGCGCGGGCGAGTATTACACTCTATTCTATAGTCCCGCACACCAACGTTCAACTCACCGCCAGCCCCTGCCGCCCATCCCTGCCAACCACCATGCAGCACCACGCAAGCCAAGCAAACACCAACCAACAGCTACTTACAGCACACCACAACAACCGCGCGGGGAAAGTGTTCCCGGCTCCGCTCTGTTCAGGCGGAAACAAGCGGCAAAATTTCCAACCGCGCCCCATTGCACACCAACGGCAGACCGCAGCAAGCCGGGCGTGTCACGCAAAAAGCCGTGAAAAGTTCGGAAACTTGCAAGAAAATGAATGCAAACTTGCAAAAATGGACCGATGTTGTTTACATTATAGGGCATAATGTAAACGACATGCGCCCAAAAATGAAAGAATCATGTCAGAATGAAAGACCACCCCCCATTTTACAAGACCAGGACGCGCCCAAAATCGGAGAACGCACTAAGCACTTCCCCCTCTGACCATGTTCCGCGAAACGACACCAAAAACGGACGTAATGGTTGAATGGATGTATCGCCGCATTCATGATGCAAGTGTGGAATGGTGCGACCGGTTGGATAAACTGGATTCCATATACGCCTGAATATGCTTTTGCGACGTCGGCTATGGTCGGCGCTTTCTTTTTGACTGAATAGACATGGGGGAGGGGGTATTTCCCAAACCTGAGTTAAAATTTTGGAACGGATATGGGGCATACCCCAAAAATAAAATTTGCGCGGTTGCCTTACGGCAACATATCGGGTGTCCTACGGACATGGGGCACATATTGCATAGGTATGAATCAAGTGTGCATCGGCTGATGGGAGGCGTGCGCCGGGATGGTGTGCGTACATGGGTGAGTTGACATAAGAATGGGAAAAACCATTTGTTGGCATGAGTATGATGAAAAATAGAGGGGGCGATAAAGCAATGGACATTCGAAAAATGCGCAAGGAAGATTTCGAGAAAGTTCCGGAACGGGAACGTTTTGACAGTAAAGAACCTGCGTTTGATAGTCTGGTCATCATTCCAATGGAGGACAGTTTGAGCCGTGAAACATGGGGGCGGATGGACTTTGTAGGATGTGTGGGACCTGAGCCGGTCGTGAGGCTGTCTGGAGTATCGGAGACGTTGGACTTGGAAGGACATGGCGGACATGGAGAGTGGATGGGACCGTGTGATTATCGGAAGATGGCGCTGCCGGCGTGGTCGATAGACTGTCTGCCGTGCGGGTATCTGCGGATATTCTGCAAAGGGCAGATCAAGGCAGGGGATTCGCTGACATCGTTTGAGATTTTCTCAAAGGAAAGGCGGCGATGAGATATGGCATGGGAATTTTTTAACTGCGACTGGTGCGGGAAGAAAGTGCGGCGGAAGCAAAGATACAGGCCGAAAGGATACCAGCATAAGTTTTGCTCCTGCGAGTGTGCAGCGAAGTGGCGAGTAGCGCATGGATGTCACGGCCAGCTGCCGTCAAGCAATGAAATCAAAAGGCCAGGGGCGCTGCCGCACACGGATTGCGACATTCAAATCACAAAGAAGATTGACCTGTTCCCGGAGTTTCGGCCGGAAGTTGGGGCGCTGTATCGTGCGGAACGGTATGCCGGGTATGCGGGCATCAAGCAAATCGGATATGTGATTCAGGTCAACGGGCATCGGGTCAACATTCGTGAGAACGAATGCGTAGAAGTTTGAAACGACAATGGGAGGAAAAACAGTTGCGAGAAATTACGTTCAGGGGCAAGTCGGTAAACAATGGCGAGTGGGTATATGGCTATCTGATTGGCCGCGCGAATGACACAGGGCACGCGTGTGAAGGGAAATTCTTCATCGACAATGGGGAGCCGTTCAATAAAGCTGTGGAGGTCATTCCGGAAACGGTCGGACAGTACATCGGGCTTGTTGACAGAAATGGCGAGAAAATCTTCGAGGGTGACATCTTGAGCGTCGAAGGCGTTCCACAGCTGTACTCCGTTGAGTTTACCACAGCAGATGCCTCATTTGCAGTCCGGAACTGCAAAGACAGACGGTACGCCACGAATCTTACGGTGGACGACCAGAATGAGCTTCATCGGTGTGGCACGATCTACGACCAGGAGGAATCTGCATGAAACTCAGTGAAAAGTTTTTCGCACGGACACTCAGTCTGCTTGTGATATTGCTTATAGCATTGCTAGTGGTCGAGTTTGTGGTGGCAGGTGAATGTGATAAGAACGCCACCAAAACAGAAACCGTAGTGGAGCACAGTCAGCAACGATTTCAACGGGTCATCAAAGACGATAATTCCGCTCTTATCGTGTACGTCGATACCGAAACAAACGTGATGTATCTGATTCGGAGCATTTACGGTGGCGCTTGCGTAATGGTCGATGCTGAAGGGAAACCGCTCCTGTGGGATGGAGGGGCAACGAAATGAACAGGATAGCATTTGCGGACAAAACTGGAATCTTCGCATGGTCAGATGTTCAAAACTGCCACGATACTCTTCCACGGCGCAATGCTGCTTCCCGATTCATGGCGCTTGTCTTTTCAAAGTTCAACACCGATACGACTTCGTTCAACAGACGCATGACCGGAGAGACGTGTGAATTTGAACTGAATGGGGACATTCCAAATGAATGGGTATCTACGTCCAAAAATGAAGACGGTACAGTACGGCTCGAAATTCAGGCACATTTGTGTGTGGTTCCAGAACAACTTAGCCGAGGTCTTACCGTCATGCGATTCCCTGTATGGAGTAAAGAACCGATTGGCATCCCATTATGGAAGTGCCAATCGGTGATACCAAGGGTTGAACAACATGGAATGCAAGAAGAATGACTGCTTTAACTGCCCGTATCCAGATTGCATCAATGACTATGTGAAGAAAACATACCCAAGGAAAAAACAGTGGATAGCACACCAAACTGAGTATGTTTCGAAGCGCGCGAAACGTCGAGCTGCTGAAGGTCTATGCACAAAATGCGGGAAGCGTCCTCCACGACCTGGACACCGGACGTGCGGCGAATGCGCCATGAAATCACGGCGGGCGTCGAACGAGCATAAGTGGCGGAACGGCACTACCCCAAAAGTTCTTATGGACGGCGTGACGCTATGCAAAAAGTGCGGAAAGAACCCACCAGTCATAGGTTATGCAGTCTGTGAGCGATGTTTGGCATTGTGTAGAAAGGCACTTGACAAAACGCCAAGCCATAACGGGAAGGCACCGGACAACGGATTTGCGCGGGCGCTTCGCGCCGACTACCTGCTGAACAAAAAGGAGAAGAAATGAAAGTTGAAATTTTTACTGCAAGCGATGAGAGGGAACTTACAAGGGAGTTAAATGCAGTGCTTGAGGGCTACAACAATGAGGAAGTCGAAATCAAATATCAGCACTGCGCTACAAAAACTGGATACGGATGGTCACAATTCTTCTCCGCAATGGTCATTTTCAAGTGAGGGGATTCATCATGAAGCAATACTGCCGCTACTGCGTAAATGCTTATCTTCAAGGTGATGACATGATTTGGTGCGAGCCAAAAGACGAAATTCGAACTGACCGTCAGATAACGCGGCTGAACCGCTGCCCACACTTCGAATTTTGCTCGATAGACGTTCTTGACCCAGAACGGGAGTACAGGCCGGTTGAAAAACGGAGGGCGGCGCAGAAAAAGGAACCGGACATGGAGCAAACGACTATGTTCGGCGGATTGGAATGGGAGAAAAGGAAATGAGTAAACCCAAATATATGAAAGGCGATTGCATTCGATCACTGGACGATTTGGTGCTGCAAGAAAACATCTATTGGAACGGGAGAATTTGGAATCGAAAGTGGTTCATGAACCTTCAGATTCAACTGCTTCTGTCTCTAATCAAGCACAAGGCACTACAGTACGCTGTGAGGCGGGACGGCATCACAACGGGAGAGTTTGTCGAGCCGGTGTTATGGCATAAACTCAACGAACGACCACTGACGGATGCGGAAAAATCTGAATTTTCCGAGCATGGCTATTCGGATTTTGAAATCCCGGAGTATATGTTCGACTGTCCTATGCCTGATGATGAACAGGAAATTCTAGTCGCAACCGAGTGGGGAGTGGACAAGGATGTGTGCTGCGTCGATACCGACGATTGGGGAAACCATTCGTTTGGATTGGAGGGACGCGGAGATTGGGACGGCGTAATCGCGTGGGCGGAAATGCCGAAGTACTATTCGGAGGGGAACTGAAATATGAAGCAACAAGAGATTTTGCAGGAACTTAGGCGGCATGGCGGCTCGCTGGCAGTAGCTGCAGCCAATGAAATTGAGACGCTTGCGGCTAAAAATGCGGAACTAGAAAAATCGTTAGGTGCCTTGACAACGGCATATAACAAGCTGCTGGACCACATGCCGGAGTGGATTGATGTCAAAGAAAGTCTGCCTAAAGCAACCGACAAGTATGGATGGGTCCCCTGCATCGTAACGGTCTTAAAGTCTCGGTATCCGACCTCAACATACGATGACGTAGATTCGCCGTATGACCAAGAGTTTGTTTCATCTGCTCTTTTCGACGCCAATCAAAAAATATGGCACGTCGGGAGAGAGGAAGCGGGAATGACCCTTAATGCGTTGATGGACATTGAAGACTCGCCACTTAATGGAAGTTTCGTCACCCAATGGCTGCCGATGCCTCTATCAGCTGGGAGGGCCAAATAATGCCCATCATGAATTACACGACGAAGGTCGATGTGTTTGCGACGCTTGGTGAGATTCAGGGGCAGCTCGTCAAACATGGTGCGAAGAAAATCATGCAGGATTACGACAATGACGGGCATATCACAGCACTGTCCTTCCTGATTGATACACCGAATGGCCCGCGCGGAATCCGTCTCCCGGCAAACGTTGATGCGGTGTGGGCTGTGCTCACGAAACAGAAGGTCAAATGCGACCGCGATCAGGCCGAGCGTGTCGCTTGGCGCATCGTGAAGGACTGGGTAGCTGCGCAGATGGCGATTCTGGAATCCGAGATGGTGCAGATGGATGAAATCTTCCTGCCGTACATGCTCAACGACAAAGGGGAGACACTATTCCAATGCTACCGGCAGAACCAGCTTTCAATCGGAGAGGGAACATGAATGGAATAAAAAAGCGCTATGAAACGCAGAAACTAATGATCGATGGAAAACTCCGGGATGTCGAGATCTACAGGGTTCCAGAATTGCTGAAGCAAGTACCTGGGGCAGATTGCCGGGAGTGCGCTTTCTTCGTAACGATAAAAGCATACGAACTCGGACTGCCATTCTGCCGGTCGGATGAAGTGGCCGAAGCCGACATTTTCGCGTTTGGGAAGCAGATCTGTTTCCGGAAGCGCAATGATACGGATTGAATTGGAGGGATACTGATGGACTTAGAACAAACCGCGATTGAGCGGCTGAAAATGGCCTCGGAGATGAGCTTGCGCCTGTACAAGCAGCCGCTTGTGATTACCTACTCGGGCGGCAAGGACTCGGACGTGCTTTTGCATCTGGCGGGAAAAGCCGGTATCCAGTATGAGGTTTTGCACTCGCTGACCACGGCGGACGCGCCGGAGACTGTCTGGCATGTGCGGGACACCTTCCGCCGCTTGGAGCTGGCTGGCGTAAAATGCACAATCGATACGCACCGGACGCCGGACGGCGGAAACGTGACGATGTGGAACCTAATCCCGCGCAAACTCATGCCGCCGACACGCCTGGCGCGCTACTGCTGCGCGGCGCTCAAAGAGACCAGCGGCCGCGGGAGGTGGATTGCGACCGGCGTTCGCTGGGCCGAATCGCAAAAGCGGAAATCTCGCGGCGTTATGGAAGCGCTGCATAAGAGCAAGGACAAGCGGCTGACGCTTATGAATGACAACGACGAGAACCGAATGATGATGGAAAACTGCCAGCTCAAGGGGACGCGGACGGTAAACCCAATCATTGACTGGCAGGATGCTGACATCTGGGATTACTGCACGGCAGAAAAGATCTCGATGAATCCGCTTTACGCCTGCGGTTTTGAACGCGTGGGTTGTATCGGCTGCCCGATGGCAGGCAAGCACCGGAAGGTGCAGTTTGCGCGTTACCCAAAGATCAAAGCGGCGTATGTCCGGGCGTTTGACAGGATGCTTGCGGAACGGCAGACGCGGGGGCTGCCCTGCGACTGGCAGACAGGTGAGGATGTAATGCACTGGTGGATGGAGGATGGCGTTTTGCCGGGACAAATGGTTCTTGAGGGAATGGAGGATACGCCATGACAGACAAGGAAAAGGAAATCGTGCAGGCGCTGCGGCAATGCGCCAAAAGTGACTGCTCAAGTTGTGGGATGTGCCCGATTTTCCCAGATAGGGAGTGCGTCGAGCATTTAGCCGCCGCGGCCGCCAGTCTGATCGAGCTCCTGACCGCCGAGAACGCGGCGCTGCGGGAGAAGGTGCCGCAGTGGATCAGCGTGGAGGAACGGAGGCCGGAGCCGGGAAAACGCGTCCTTGCTACGGACGGCGTATTTGTTGGCGAGGCGTACCGCACAAGCGCGGATACATGGAGAAGGTATGACGGAATAGCTATGCGGGACTGCCTTGGCAGTATAGTCACCCACTGGATGCCGCTGCCGGAAGCGACGGAGGAAGGAGACAAGGCATGAGCAAAGCTGTTTTGATCAGCATTCGCCCTGAGTGGGCTCGGAAGATCCTGAACGGGAGTAAAACGGTCGAAATCCGCAAGACCGCGCCGAAGTGCGGTGTGCCGTTTAAGTGCTATATCTACTGTACCGCAGGCGGAAAGGGAGCGCTCATGGTGAAAGCCAACGCAGGGGCGCCGGCTATTACGGCGGAATCGGCCTATGAGCGCGAACATGCGGAGTCGTTTGGATATGAGGCCGCCAACGGGAAAGTCGTTGCGGAATTTACTTGCAATAAGATCGGCACGGTCTACCCGCTTTGCATGATCCCCAAATGGGCGACGGTGGATGCCTGCCTCACCCGCGAGGACATATACAAGTATCTGGGCACGGAGCACGGATACGGCATGCAGATCGATGATCTTAAAATTTACGACACCCCGCGCGAACTGCGGGAATTTTACGCTGTGCCAAATGAGGTAGAGGTAGCGCTCAAGGTAAAACCAAAGCCAATCACCCGCCCGCCGCAGAGCTGGCGGTATGTGGAGGAGTAGAAATGAACGAGCGAGATAAAATCCTGCTGCGGTATGTCTGCGATGGTGACATGAGGAGAGCTCGCCAACAGGCAAAACTAATTTTAGAAAATACCACGGCCAAAAAGGATGAGCATTTTCGGTATGAGATGCTGAGAAAACTGGAGACCAAAAGCAACTTCATTGAACTGCCGGCGAACTTGCAGGGCATTTTGGTAGCGGAGGACTCCACCTTTTTCCCTAACAAGAAGTTCTTAGTCAGGCCACATGAGGAGGCTGTAGCAAAAAAGGCGCTACGCATTTACCGCGCCGCCGATAAACTGGCAGAGATCGGACTGCCGTATTTCTCCGCGCTTCTGCTGCACGGAGAAAGCGGGTGCGGAAAAACAGAACTGGCGAGATATATTGCATATAAAGCAAACCTGCCGTTCGTCTATGTCCGGTTCTCCGCGTTGGTGAGTTCATATCTGGGCAGTACACAGGCCAATATCGCCCGCATCTTTGACTATGTGAGGCGCGAACCGTGTGTCCTGTGCTTTGATGAGATCGACGCAGTGGGAATGGCCCGTGGGCAAAGAAACGATGTCGGGGAAATGAACCGTATCGTCATCGCACTTATGCAGGAACTGGACAAGCTCCCCAACAATGTGATTATCGTCGGCACAACGAACCGCTTTGACCGGCTCGACCCCGCGTTGATCCGGCGGTTTCCCATTCAATACGAAGTGCAGAAACTATCCCCTGAAGAAGCCTGTGCGCTTGCAGAAAAGATCGTCGGTTATGCCGGGATAGATGTCGAACCGTGGAAATTGTGGTTTACTGCGGTATTCCCGGAAAGCGTACCCGCCTCTACTGTGGTGAAGGTGTGCGTGGACGAAATAGTTGCGTATATCATCGAAAAGGAGGAAGAGAAATGAACGAAAGAATGACGAAGCGCAACACCGATGGACAGGCAATAATGATGGACTGCGAGGACACCGGCATGGCGCCGGAGGAAATCAAGGCTCCACTTACGGAGGACGCGATGATAAATCTGGCAGCGCAGGCACTGGGCGTGGAACCTAGCCGCCTCCGCGAGCTTGCCGAGGCAGACAAGGACAGGCGCGTGATCGTGCAGCCGTGCAAGGTGGGCGATAAATTATACAGAGTGCTTGCCGGAGAAATCTTCGAGCGCAGAGTCGGGGGAATGAAATACTTCGCAATACAGGGACGGTGGGACATTGAAACGTACCCGTTCTGCCCATGCGTGGAAAGTTCCATAGGAAAAACTGTATTCCGCACCCGCGAGGAAGCCGAGCGGGCTTTGAAGGAAATGGAGTAGCAGATGAAGAACAGATTGACGGTCAAACACGGGATGCTGTCCGACCTCAGAGCATACTTGAAGCAAAGTGGCTGGAAACTCGAAGAACCTGTCGGCGAGTACGAGGTTCTGAGGGCACGAAATCCGAATTATCCGCGACCACTTCTGGTTCACAACCGGGCAGAACGCGGCGTTGGGTACAGCATCGACGGGCGCGATGCGAAGATTTACAGTGGATGGAAACGGAACCGCCGCAAGCGTGGCTTCGACCCAGACTGGCCTACGCAGGAAGAACGGACACGGTATTTTGAAGGGGTGGACGGAGTATGAGTTTCAGTAAGAAAAAACGGGAAGCGGTCTATGCGAAGTATGACGGCCACTGTGCCTATTGTGGACGGGCTATCGACATCAAGGATATGCAAGTCGATCATTTCAAGCCGCAACGTGCATGGAACGCCGAAGACGCAGGGACGGACGATATTTCCAACCTTATGCCGTCATGCCGAATGTGCAACCACTACAAGCGGGCAAATTCTCTGGAAACGTTCCGGTGCTATATCGCAGAAATTCCCAGAAAGCTCCGAGAAAACTACATCTACAAAGTAGGGGTCGTTTATGGGAATGTCATTGAGCATGAGAAACCGATCACGTTTTACTTTGAGATGGAGGACAAGGCATGACGGGAACTATGGAGATTCGCCCTTGCAGTGGAGACTGGAAGTGCTGCGCTGGGGCTTGCAGTGAGTGCCCAGCCCAGAAAACGTATACACTGGCAACATCGACGGAGAACAAGCCAACGTGGATAAAGGAGGGCAAGAAGGATGGCTAAGCACATAACCAAAGCGCAGTTGAGACAACTCTATCAGGCTCAGCTCTTCGATAACGACGAATATTTGAGGCTTTTAAAAGAGTTTGCAGGGATAGAATCCCGGCCGACCACGGAGTACAACCACTACGACGAAAATGGTGAGTTTATTGGTAGCAGCGTGGACACCGATCTTTGTGACCTGCTGGACGATGCTGGCGTGGAGGTGCGGGACGATGGGGCAACATAAGCACAACCCGAACGCTATTGCGGCGGCAAAAGGCGAGCTGCCGCCGAAGAAGCGAGAGCCGCAGCTGACCAAGAGGCAGGCAGAAGTGCTGCTACGGAAGAAAATCCTCGATCTGATACCTGGATCGTTTGCTCTTCCGGATGGAATGAAAGAAATACTTGCAAATGGAGGAACACCATATGTCTAGATCTGTAAATGAAGTTCTTTTCGGAGCGGTCAAGAACAAACTGCAAACGGCGCGCGAATCATATGCCGTATATCGATCCACAATGGAGGACTTGAACCAGCTGTTAAAGGATATGATCGACTATGCGGTAAAGAACAACTGGAATCTCCAAGAACCGTCCGATTATGACATTGAAGGTTATTTGTATGATGGCAAGCCGGAAATCGATGAGGTCATGAAAAAGATCATAGAGATGTTCGGGGTACCAGAGGGGGAACTTTGAAATGGCCGGTTACATCAAAGACAAAGATGTCTACGCGCTATTTGACGAGCGCGGGACTGCTCGACTGCACGTTGGGGACATCGACAGGCTGGAAAGAATATACTTCCCCGCAGAATTGCGCGTCGGAGATCGCGCGTGGAAGAAGGCCATGAGCATTCTCGACAAAAAATATGCGGAAGCGAAAAAACTGCCGTTCGTCCGTGACCAGATGGCATGGGCACTGTATCACACATGGAAGGAGTTTGCCGATGGAAAACGTTGCGACTGAAGAATTTATCAGCAGAACCGAGGCGCTGAAAGACTTTGAATCCTGCAACGCGGAAAATCCGAACTGGACACCTCAGCGGGTGAAAACGCTCCTGCTCCGTCAGCCCGCCGCAGACGTTGCGGAGGTGGTGCATGGGCAGTGGCTGCGAGCAGATGATGACTGGAATAGCCTCACAACAATTCAGTGCTCCCTTTGCAGCGAAGAGTGGTGCTTTGAGACGGACGATGACGTGAGCTTGCTGAATTACAAATACTGCCCTAATTGCGGCGCGCGGATGGACGGAGGGAACGGCGCATGATGAATCTGAAAGAGATTTTCAAACACTACGCAGACGACTTGGGCGAGGGCGCGGATCTCAGGAAAGAAGCAATCGCATCGATCGAGCAGGCCGCAGAGCACATAGACGAGCATACGCTACGCCACCATAGCCGACTGCTTGCCATTGCGTATCTTGCATTGGAAGCGGAAACCACGCAGATCATTGACGGATGCTGCACCGCCTGCGGTGCATTTATGGACTGCTGCGAAGCGGCAGACTATAAGTTTTGCCCGTATTGCGCGAAACGGGTAGTATGAAAGGTTTGCGTTTTGCACGCGGTAGCGTGAAAGGAGGACAACAAATGCGATTGACCGACGCTGATGCGATTATCAAAGAACAGCGAGAAATCATGGAGAAAATGTACTGCTCGACAATCCCAGAATTGAAGAAACACATGAGCATAGATGATGATTTGTCCATCTATATCCACTGCATGGAACAGTTCTCCCGTGCAAAGCAGTTTTATCACGGGCTACGGGGTATCTTGGAGAATGCTCCAACGGTGGATGCTGTCGTGGTAACGCGTTGCAAAAACTGTAAAGATTTCCGTCAGAACAACGAGAATGACCCATACTGCGCGAACAGGCACGGCCTAGATGATCCAGCGCCAGACGGGTTCTGCAACTACGGGAAGCCAAAGGAGGCAAGCGATGAACGGTGAATGGGTCTTGGCAAATAAATGCCCGCACTGCGGCGGACGGATGACTCTTTCCAGCTTTTATACATATGCGCGCGAATACCCGATTTTGAAAAATGGGAAAATGGCGAAGCGTGGAAGGCGGGCGGAAGAAGAAGGAATTGGGTTTATAACAGCATACTGCGGTTCATGCCATGTGACATGGAACGCCAGCAACACTTTTGTAAACGAGGATGGAACAGTTGAAATCAGCGGAAATGGAGAAGGATGGGAAGAAAATGGGCGTAACGATTAAATGCAAGAAAACCGGTCGGGGCATCGACCTCGGATATAGCGGATTCATGCGGCTGCGGAACAAAGTGGCCGAACTCATGGGAGGGTCGTACTACAGCCACTACAAAAAATTATACGATGCGCCGCCTCTCATGCGACCGGATGAGGAAAAGAAGTTCTATACGGAATGGGACGCGGAAGCAATCAGGCTGATTACGGAAAACGACATTCCGTTGAAAGTCGTGAATTTCCTGCTTGAAAGCGATTGTGATGGGAAAATCCGCTACGGAGCCTGCAAGGAGATCTTGAAGGTCATCGGGGACTACGATGACAACATCTGCTACGGCTATGCCGGCCGGAGCGACTGCGCAATGTTCCGAGACTTCAAGGCAATCTTGCAGGACTGCGTGGACAACAAATGTGATATGGTCTGGATGTAGGAGGATAGAAAATGGATGCTGTTGCGTATTTCAAAGCATATGCGAGAATGTGCGATTCTTTTGATTCTAAAAACAACATTACGGGAAAACCGTGTGTAGGCTGTCCACTTGACGATATTGGACGCGGATGCCATATGAACGATCTCACCAACAACGCAGAGTCAGCGCAGAAAAGAGAACCATGTTTGCCCCCTTCAGCTGGATATCGTTGACAGGCTTATCAATCGGTATAGCAATCCAGGGGATCTGGTGCTTGACCCGTTTGGTGGACTTGGAACGGTTGCGCTGGAAGCCATCAAGGCCGGCAGACGTGGCTACACCATTGAACTCAATAATGACTACTTCCGCGATGCGGTCGGCTACCTGAAGGAGTTCGACGAGTCTCAGCAGAACGACAATCTGTGCCTGTTCGATGTAATCTGAACTGAGTATAAGGCTGCAAATCACGCTGGTTGATTTCAATTCATAACAGCATAGTGTTGTTTGAGGGTGCGATAAACACCCTCTTTTTTTGTACCCCCCTGACGGTTGACATAAGAATGGGAAAAAACATTTGCAGCCACGACTAAAATTAGGAATAGGAGGGTGAAGCGATGAACGATAAAACGAGCAAAGTCCGGATGCGGTACACGGGGAAGACCGGATACCATGGGCTAAAGCATTTGAAAGTCTATGAAATCAGCATTGTCAGCATGTACGGAAAGTTTTGGGTAGAGGTTGGGAGTGAAGCTATTAGCTACGTTTCGCTTGCAATGCTCTGCCGAAATTGGGCGGACGCTTAGAAAGGAGATCAGCATGACAGATTGCGAAAGAATCGTTGCGTATTGTAGGGAACACGGCTCCATCACGCAGATGGAAGCAACCAGAGAACTGGGCAACACGCGACTTGGAGCACGCATTTGGGACTTGAAAAACAAATTCGGCTATGAGGTTGAAGATATATGGGAAACGGCCACAGACCGTTTTGGAGACCCAACACGATACAAGCGTTACTTCGTCAAGGATAAGACACAATGAGCGATACATGCAAAGGATGCAAGTGGTGGGAGCCGTTTAACTGGGTATGCTGCAACGGAGACAGCCCCCATTGTGCGGATTTCGTCAACTGTGGATGCAAATATTTTGAACGAGAGGACGATAAGAAATGTCAGAACGAAAAGGAACAACGCCATTAACCGCGCGAGAGGAACCGGAAATCGACCGGAAAACCTGCATGGGATGTGACTCATGGGATAAATTCACCTGTTTCAACGCGGCAAGCCAGTTCTTCAGCGGAGCAGTTGACTGCGGGTGCAGATATTACGGGACGGAGGTCGTGAAGAAATGACACAGAGAGAATTTGTGCTGAAAATGGAACCGGGCGCGGAAAACAAAAGCTGCTACGGTGGAATACGTTATTGCCCACACGCCTATATAGATATTCTTCCTGTCCCGCTTGACATGTGTAATGCAAATACAGCAAGTGCAGAACTCTGTGAGAAATGCTGGAATCAGGAAATGGTCCTCCCTGCACCAGCTAAAAAGCCAATGGCGCAGGTCAACGCATTCATGAATCAGGATGCTGACGAAAAACCGGCCGAAAATGCCGTAGATCATCCCCAGCATTACAATCAAGGCTCTATTGAGTGTATCGACGCTCTGAACGCGATGGTTGAAGGATGGTCCGACCCGGTATCTGCGGTATTGGCGTGGCAGACAGTCAAGTACATCTGGCGGCATCCGTTCAAGGGAAAGCCGGTGGAAGACCTCAAAAAAGCACAGTTCTACCTTGAGCGGTTGGTACAGCGGTATGAGTGTAAGAAGACAGACTGACCGAAGATTGACATTGCTTCGCCCGTGCGGGACGTGCGGACAGATGGTTGTTACAAGCGCGGGTTCTCCGTTTCTGAGAATGATCGAACGAGATGGCAAGAAAGAAGCAGTCACTTACTATTGCTGCCAAAGCTGCTACAAAGCAAGCTACAAACACATTGGATGGTACGACGGAAAAGCTGATGAACGCCGCGCGGAACGTGAAAGAAATCGGGACAGACGCGAATATAATCGTCGTTATTACGCTGAACACGCGGAAGAAATCAAAGCCAAGAAACGAGCGTACTACGCAGCGCATCCGGGGCTGTCCGTTCAAAATAGCCAATATTACAGAGCGAAGCAAAAGCTTCTTGATGCAGAAGCTAGAGAAGGAGGACCGGTAGCATGAGAAAATTCCTTTTCTGTGTCTGCGTGATCCTCGTCCTCACATCAATCACAATGATGATTTTTCAGCGCGATATCGAGCAAGCGCTTGCCAACAAAGCAGAATCAAAAATTAACACTGAAATGCCTATTACTGCCCAAGAAAACCTGAATGAGCCGGAAAACCCGGAGGACACTGCACCGCCGACACAAGAGGAACAGCAGGAACCTAATACCGAAACAGAACCTGACTATTCACAATTCTGCAACCCACCCCACACAAAAGACGGCATCGGCGGAGCCGGCGGATTTATCGTTGATGACCCGCAATGTCTTGAACTGCTTGCACGGGCAATTTACGCCGAGGCTGGCGGGGATGACTGTAGCGACGAAACCCGCATCATGGTCGGAAATGTCATCCTCAATCGGATGCGATGCGAATGGTATCCAGACACAATGGAAGCAGTTCTGACCCAGAAAAGGCAATACAACACGTTCTACTGGACTGGCGTTATTTGGGACGAACGTGCGTCGAATCCAAGCGAAAAAGAAGCGGTAGAACGGGCGTACAAATGCGCGGAACGTGTGCTGCTTGGAGAACGGCTCCTGCCAGAAGACGTGGTGTTTCAGTCGGAGTACATTCAAGGGACAGAAATCGTGGCATATCAGGACGGAATATACTTTTGCCGATAGGAGGGCGCAGAAATATGGCCGCAGTCATTCAATCACCATGCAGGGGGTGTGAAAAACGTGAGGTCGGCTGCCACGGAAGGTGCGAAGCATACTTGGCCTATCAGGAAGAAAACAACAGGTACAAGGCAATGAGCACAAACGACCGAAGATCATTATCTCCAACGAAGTCCTTTACAAAAAGGCAGCGTGAACTTATCAGAAAGGGGATGAAATGCGTCAGATGAACGGAAAAACATACTTGCTTTTTGCGATGCTTTCCGCAATCGCAAGCATCGCAGGTGGTACGTTGTTCATTCAGTTTTCACGCTTCGGACAGACGGCAAAGGAGCGCTTTGGAAACATCCTGATTGGCGTGTGTGCTGTTCTTGTGGGAACTGTGCTTTGCGCGCTTACCGTTCTTGAAGCGCTTGGAGCGGCTTAGAGGACATTTTCACGCCAGAATGTGAAAACACACACAAAGAACGCACAAACGGCGTGTGTGGCGTCTGTGGGCGCGACGCACGCATCTAAATGAAATAGGAGAGTGGAAAATGTTAAACAGAATCACTGTACAAGGAAGAATCGTAAAGAAGCCAGAAATGCGTGTGACACAGAGCGGAAAGTCTGTGGCAAGTTTTACGCTTGCTGTTGAACGCGACTATGCAACTCAAGGACAAGAGCGTGAAACAGATTTCCTCGATGTGAACGCATGGAATCAGACGGCAGAGTTCGTCGGAAAGTATCTTGATAAAGGAAGCATGGCTGTGGTTGATGGTAAGCTTCAAATCCGTAACTGGACGGACAAAGATGGTAATAAGCGCCGCAACGCAGAAATTGTAGCTGAACGAGTCTATTTCTGTGGGAGCAAGCAGGCAGACGGAACGTCGAAACCAATCCATACAGTACCGGCACCGGCATCTGATGTTCCGGACGGATTCACGATGCTGGATGAGAATGCAGATGATCTGCCATTTTGATGGAGGTTGCAAATGACTTTGAAGTTTGAAACAAGAATTTTTGCCGATGAAAGTTTGGGGAATTTTGCTGATCCAGAAGCGCCGATGATTGACTTGGGAATGCTAACTGAGGAAGAACTTGGGGGCATCATGGACATCGCAGCTAGAAAAGGATATTGGGTGTTGGCAAAGCCCACATTTGTTGGACCGGAGGTCCGAACCTATGGATAACGTTCAATGGATTAAACTCAAAGTAGGAATGTTCGACGGCGAAAGCTTCAAGAAAATCAAGAAAGCAAAAATTGGAGGTGAGAGCTTCCGTGATAAACTGACGGCTGTGTGGTTTGAGTTGCTGGACTTCGCCGGCAAATGCAATCACTCCGGATTCCTCATAAATTCAAGGGAAATTCCGTTTCAGTCAATCAGCGATATAGCAGTCATGATCGACCGAACCACAGAAGAATTGGACCTCTGCATGAAATTCTTCATCAACGAAGGAATGGTTGAAATCATTGACGATATATACCTCCTGTCGAATTGGATGATGTATCAGAATGAAGATAAACTGGCAAAAATCCGAGAACAAAAAAGAATTAGCCAAGCAAAATGGCGGATGTCAAAGAAACTGAAATCAGAAGATACAAGCGATAATGCAAAGTCAGATGTAGAATCTACAGAAACATCTACAGCACATCTACCCTCTTATTCTATTTCTAATTCTAGTTCTATTTCTAGTAATAAAGGAAAAGAAGGAAAAGGGGGTACGGGGGAAAGGGGAGGAAAAACGCAGCCAGTTTCCGATGAGATCAGCGCGGCTATGTCTAAGCTGCCTTCGCTGGTTCAAGTACAAATGCAGAATTGGCTTGAATACAAAACCGAGCGCAAAGAATTCTACACCCCTCGTGGCTTACAGTCTTTGATGACGGTGGTGAAAAAGAAGGTAGCCCAGTACGGAGCACAGGCAGTCAATGATGTTATTGAACGCACCATGGCGTCGAATTATCAAGGAATAGTGTGGGAATGGCTTGACCGAAAAGCACAACCGGCAACGCAATCCACACGCGAAGCGTCCAGCAGCAATCCATTTTTACGGGAGGACATATGACAAGAGACGAAACAAGAAAAATCCTTGCTGTGCTACGAACGGCCTATCCAAACTTCTACCGGAATGTATCGGATTCAGATGTAACCGATACGCTCAACTTGTGGGCTTCAATGTTCACAGATGATGACCCAAGGCTTGTTGCAGCGGCAGTGAAATCTATCATCGTAGCAAGCAACCGAGAGTTTCCACCAAATATCGGAACAATCAAGGAACAAATGAGAAAACTGATGCAGGATGATGACCTTTCCGAAATGGAGGCGTGGGCCAAAATATCTGCTGCGTGCCGGAATGGTATATATGGAGCGCAAGAGGAATTTAGCAAACTGAGTCCTACGCTTCAGCGTATTGTTGGCAGCCCACAACAGCTTAGTGAGTGGGCATTGCTGGATACTGATTCTCTGCAAAGCGTTGTAGCATCAAATATCCAACGGTCGTTTAGAATGGTTCAGCAGAGAGAACGCGAACAGACAAAATTACCGCAGGAAGTACAGGCCCTCTTGCAGTCGATTTGCGTGGGGAACGCCGGAAATCTGGAAGGAGAGAATGATGTTAAAAGAATATCGTGACAAGGCTTTTAGCACACACTGCCAACTGTGCGGAGAAGAAATACTGGACGAAGAAGCGTTCTATTTCGACGATGGCAGCTATTTCATACGCGGGTATTGCATACACCAGGTTTGTGCAGAGGAACAGACACCAAATATGCCGGGATATACAAAACTCAGGAATGAAATGCGTGAAAATATGACGCTCATAAATCCGCTGCAGGAAAAGGATTCGGTGAAAAATGATGGCGTTTGAAGACAAGCAACAGATTTCGGCAACCGGTATGTGCGCATGGTGTGGCGCGGAAATATACCAGGATGACGATATCTGGTACGACGGATTTTCAACGTACATTCACGATGAGTGCGTTGAAAAAATCGAGGCCATGCCAGACGAAGCGCCGATAGCTGCGTTTATCCGGGAAGATTACCAGAAAACGACCATGCGGAAGATCATAGATGACCGCTGGGCGAGGGAAGATCATGAAGTTTGAAATCGTAAGAGCGTTGGACGGAAAAGGCATGATGGAGACGGATTATGAATCCTGCATCCCGTCAGATGATACTATCCGCAGCATGATAAAAGCCGGTTATAAGGCATACAAAGACGGTCGGGTTTACCGGCCGAAAGATGGAGGAAAAAATGGTACAGTTAGGACAAACGGTAAAAAAGGTCGTTAGCTTTGCCCCAGAACGAAATATAAATCAGTTCAACAGTGAAAAGAAGACACTCTACGGAAAGGTTATTTTTGTTCATCCAAAGAGAAGATTCTACACCGTGGAATTCTCACTATGGAATGGGAGTAAAATCCGCTCATGCTATACGGAGGGATTGTAATGGGAAACGGACTCACATACGCGCAGAAACTTGCGATTGCAAGGCAAACTGAACTGACCATTGGTGTTGACACCGGTTTTCAAAAGGCGGCAGACTTCTTTTCTATCGCGCTTTACGAAGAAGGGTTTGGAGAACAACGGCAGGAAAAAATCGCCAGACGCGTTATGGAACTCGATCAAGAATATGGGGATGCGTGGACTGGACGCGTGGAAGCAGATTACAAGCAGGAACAGATAGACCGTATCTTGAAAAAAGCATACGGAAAGAATTTCACCCCGTTCTTGGAACGGAATCCGTATATAAAGAAATTCAACTATGCAGGGAAAGGAAAACGTTAATGCAAAAAGACAAAATAACAGTGGTCGAAACGGCAATGAAACAAATTGATGCAGAAGCAAACCAAAATGGAACTGGATGCGCGTACTGGCGCGGATTCTTGCAGGGCGCGCTCATGCAGCAGCACGAAGACATGCACGGTATTCAAGAACAGCTTGCGGCGAGATTTCTTGAAACCGCAAAATTTGAGGACAATCGTGTGCGCTATGTGAAAGAACCAAGTGCGAAGACCCCGACGTATGCGCATCAGGACGATGCCGGCATGGATTTATATGCGTCGAAGGGAAATTATATTCCGGCCGGTGGAAGATGCACTTTCCACACTGGCATCCATGTCGAAATCCCGAAGGGGTACTTCGGCGCAATCAGAGCCAAGAGCGGCCTGCTTCGGAATCATGGAATCATATGCTCAGGAACAATCGACGTGGGATATACCGGCGAGATCATGGTGACGCTGGTCAACACGAGCGACGAAATGTACTGCGTATCGGAAGGGGACAAAATCGCGCAGCTGATTGTCATTCCATATGAGCGCGTTGAATTGGTAGAGGCCGAGTCGCTTGAAAAGACAGAACGCGGAGACAACGGCTTCGGGAGCAGTGGAAGATGACGTTTGAAGAAAAGGAAAAATTCCTCAAAGAAATATGGAAATGGCTTAATGACAGCGGCACACTCGACAAGTGGCTGCCAACGCCTAAACCAAGAATTGGACCAGAACTCGTAGATGTCAGGAGCGTTGAATTTGGAAATCCTGTCGTTTATAATAGCAAGCAGAAGATCCGCATACCGCCTATCGACCAATCCAAGGCAACGGGCGGATATGGAAAACCGATGCAAATTATATCCGATGGCGAGTGGTCATTGATCTGCGCACTGCGTGGGAGAAAATTGAATGGGCGATAGCTATCTAAAGCGAGCAACAGATTTCTTTGAGAGCTACTTTGAAATCCCAAAGTTCTACTACGCAGAGAGAAAGCGGTTAATCCGGGAAGAAGCTATATACGACCTCATGCGGCAGCTCGTCGGAATGGGCGTTTTTCAGGACGAAGAAGACGTTCGAAAAGAAGCGCTGATGGACTTCGATGTGGTGCTTCCGCCTACAGAATAAGCGAATGGGACTGCGGATGCAGCCCCATTTTTGCGTTCAATTTCGTGCCGATTTTCGTGCCGATTTTGAGGCAAAAAACACTTACAGAACTAAAAAATCAATGCAAGTAAATGAAAAACTGCTTTCAATGGAAAAGCCAGCAAAGCGTTGATATACAAGTAAAAACCCGTAATCCTTAAAGATTACGGGTTTTCCCTTTTGGCAGGGGATGAGGGATTCGAACCCTTGTCACTACAAGCAAAACGGTAAATATATATTAGGATTTTTGAAGCGTGCAAAAATCCGTGCCGATTTTGCAACGTTTATGATTGGATATTCTTGTAAAAATCTCGCATTTTCTCGGAATGCTGATCGATGTCCTTTTGGGATTCGCGCAAATAGTGGTCATGCACTGTACCTATGTTGGTCCATCCTCCGAAACTCATTGTACGCAATTCAGGCCAACCAAGGTGATAACCGAGTGACGCAAACGATCTGCGCAATCCATGAACAGACACAGGAGGAAGGTTGTTCGCCTTGCAGATTTTGTTGATTTGCTTTCCAATGGCCTGTGGAGAGAGCTGAACAATATATTCGTCAGAACCAATTTCAGGAATAATTTCAAGAAGACGCGGAATTACAACAGGGATTTCTCTCTTTGAAGCATATGTTTTGTTGGTGTCCTTCTCAACCAATTTGTTGTTAAAGTCCAAAACCCGCGCTCCAGATACGTTGATCGTAGCATTTCCGTCTTTTGATATTATAATATCTTTACGCTTCAAGTCAACTAGTTCGGAAAGCCTAAGTGAATGCAGAGCCAACAGCGCGGCTAACTCACAGGTTGTTCCACGAATCAGAGGTATGAATGATTGGATTTGCTCAAAGTCCAAATATGGAAGACCTCCCTTATTGAACCTCGGAAGCTCAACCTTTGGAGGGTTTATTCCAGCATACCGCATAGCAGCAGAAATGACGTTCCAGCGGTTAAATACAGTCTTCGCGGAAACGTGTTTTGCTTCCTCATTGACAACAGCTTGCCAATCAATGTTAGCGGATATATCAATATCCATGTATTGCTGAAATCCGTGCCGTAGAACTATATCATAGCCTCGATATGTGGCCGGCGAAATAATCTCAGACTTCCCATCCATCATTTTCTGTATTGCTTCTTTTACAGTTAGTTTCGGAGCAAGTTTCTTCTGCTCGATAAAGCCTGCCCGTATGGCCTTCGCTTTTGCGATGCACTTATCCTTTGTCGTTTCTGTGATACTTTGCTTCTCTGCGTCAAGGTAAATCCGGTAGTTCCCGCTTGCAAGTTTTCGCGGAGAAGGAACTTTGATTTCGTCTTTTTTCTTCCGTTCCTTTATCTGTTTTTCTCCACACCAATTACAGAACATAGAGTTGACTTCAATTTCACGGCCACAGGATTTACACTTCATGATGGGATGCCTCCTGCAATTTCTCCAAGGCATCATTACGCTCTTTCATGACACGAAGAAATTCCTGCTTCAAAGCATAAAAAGTATCTGCACAGACTCCGATGCTTGGAGCAATCTTGATGTTTTCATCAAGCGCGTCCAGCACTGCTTGATCGCGCTCATTGATATTGTTTCCCAAACGAATAACCTCCATGGAATTAAAAAAGCACAGAACACAATCAATCTTGATGAGAAATTCAAGGAGATCTTAGAGAAAGTGAGCGACAAAGATGGATTACTTAGATTCCTTCAGTTTTGCATTCTGCGTCTGAATAAAGACGAGCCAGTTCAAGCAATTTGGAGCGAGTGGTTGCAGACAACTGGCTAAAAATACGAACCATCTCCATGGCCTCGGTGTCGTTACTGACATCGGGGTCATTTTTTTGCGCGGGTAAACCGCCAATCAACTCCTGCTCGGAGACACCAAAATATTCACAAAGTTGAATAAGCGTCCGTGGTTGCGGCGTTGTCCGTCCATCAATCCAGTTGCGGATTGTGGTTTGTGAGCAATGCAAGTCATTCGCCAGTTTATAAGCGGACAGACTGCGCTCACGCATGAGTGTTTTGAGTTTTTGTGAAAAATCCATAAAAATATACCTCCAATTTTGGATAAGCAATTTGCTCCAATAGGGTTGCAAATGATTCAATAATGGTGTAAAATATGGAGCATGAGGCAAGCCGATATTCCAGTTGGGTATAGAAATACCCAAGATGGATGAGTAGCTTGATTCTGTATTGGACGTTCAGAATTTTACTACTCCAACTTGCTAATGTCAATCCCAAATGGAGGTGAAATTGTGAACTTTTCTGAAACATTACAAAAAATGATGCAAACGAAGGGTGTGACCAGATACAGATTGGCTAAAGATCTTGGAATCAGCCAGTCAACTGTTACGAACTGGCTGGAAGGACGAACGCCGCATCCTTTCATGATGGATAAGGTTTACGCTTATTTTGGAAGATCAACGTTTGATTCCAATGATGAGCGGGCAAAGCATCGGAGGCCACAAACATGAACGACCTCGTATTCTTAGCACCAAACACGGAAGAACCGTTCACAACATCAGAAGCCATCGCCGAATGAGCCGGGGTTCAACACCATAAGGAGTTTTTGGCGCACACGCAGCGCAAGGAGGAAATATGCCACGCTTGAAGAAGAAAGAGCCTGACTTCATAAGGGTCACTCGTTTGATAAGAGGATATGCGCCTGTATCGAAGGTCGCGGAAATGATTGGTAGATCTGTACCAACTGCACGCAAAAAGATAAACGACCCTCGACAGTTTACGCTCGGAGAATTACAGATGATTTCCATGAGGGCGCATATTCCCTGGGAAGACATGAATCAGGCGGTGAAGCCATGAGCCTAATCCGGAAACATTTTGAAGACCGGGACAGCTGGCTGATTGGCCGGCAGGAACTCGGAATCGGTGGTTCTGACGCTGCAGCGGTTTGCGGACTCTCACCGTGGACATCTCCAGTGGAACTCTGGAGAATAAAAACGGGGCAAAAAAAGCAAAAGGACATATCCGAGAATGCTGCGGTTGAACGCGGCGTTCGGATGGAGCCGGCGCTTCGGGAGTTGTATGCAGCCATGAATCCGCAAATGCAGGTCGAGCACTTCCCATACGACATTCTGGCTCAGAGTGAGCGGCCCTGGCTGACGGCGACCCTTGACGGAGAACTTACCGACGAAAACGGTCGGCACGGCATCCTTGAAATCAAAACCGGTCAGACCATGAAGAAAGTTGACTACGAAAAGTGGGCGGACGGAAATGTGCCGATTTACTACCTCGCCCAAACACAATGGCAGCTATTGGCTACTGGATGGGATTTTGTTGATCTGTTTGCCGCGCTTCAGGACATCCGTGGTGACTGGTCAATACGAACACGCCGAATCGAACGGGCAGAGTGCGAAGAAGACCTCGCATGGCTGCTGGGCAAAGCGGATACGTTCTGGGGGTACATCCAAAAGCGGCAGATGCCGCCGATGACTTTGAGAATATGAAAGGAAGGAACACATTGATCGTTGAAGTCAAATTTTACAGAGAAAGTGCGAAAGCATACGTCGGACGCGGGTACAGCTATGAAACAGACATGGCACTGAACGTTGGAGATCGTGTGCTTGTGCCGGCTGGAAAGGGAAAGAACAGAGCAATAGTCGTGGCGGTGAATGTGCCGCGAATTGCCGTCAATCCTGATTACTTCCCATTGAAGCGCATTACGGAATACGACATGCCGGAGGTGAACGCTTGATGGAAACAACGGAAATCAGGATGATAACCGACCTCGACAAAGCACTTCCACAGAATATCGCATTCAACTTCGAGGAAGTGAAAACATGGCTGACCGAGAATCTTGCATCTTACAAGAGCATGGTCGTCACCGAAGACGAAATTGGAGCGGCAAAGGCTGATAAAGCCAAAATTTCAAAACTGTCAAAGACCATATCAGAACAGCGAATCGCAATCAAGAAACGCTATCTGGAGCCGTATAACGACTTCGAGGCGAAAATGAAAGAACTGTCCGGTATGTGCGACGAGGCTGCGAAGAACATTGACGTACAGGTCAAGGCTTTTGATGAAAAACGGAAAACAGAGAAGCGGGAAGAACTCAAAGCATTCTTTGAATTGCTCAATCAGCAAGTGTGGCTTCAATTTGAACGGATTGAAAACCCGCGCTGGATGAATGTCACTTATGACATGGAAACGGCAAAAGCGGACATCCAGCAAACTGTGAGCACCATTGCAGAGAACGTTGCAACCATCACAGAAGCTGGCGGAGAGTTTGAGAGTGAAATCTTTCTGGAATATCAGAAAACGCTTGACCTTGGAGCGGCCATGCGGCGCGGCGGAGAACTGAATAGGCTGAAAAAGGAGCGGGAAGCACGCAGAGCTGCCGAAGAAGCAGCCGAACGCGCAAGACGTGAGGCGATTGCGGCGCACGAAGCTGCTGCGGAAAAGGCACAGCGCGAGCAGGCCGAAAGGGACGCACAACGGAGAATCGAAGAAGAAACTGCGCGCCGGGCGGAAGAAATGCTGAATTCGTCAAATCTTTCCCACGTCGAGGGGATGGAAAACGCGCAAGCGGAACCGGTTTCTGTGCTCGATTTCAGAGTGTACGTTACCAATGAACAGAAAATCAAACTTCGGGACTGGCTGAACGCTAACGGCATCCGGTTCTGCCGTGTACCAAAATTCGGAGACTGATATACGAAAGGAATGTGAAATATGAACGCAACAACTAGACTTACGCCGCCTGCAAAGACGCAGACGTTTTCAAACGCCATCACGTCCAATGCGATGCAAGGACTTATTCAGAAGTCGCTGAAAGACGATAAGGTCGCTGCAAGATTCACATCTACGCTGATTTCCGCTGTCAACGCATCCGAACAGCTTAAAATGTGTGACCCAGGAACAATCGTCGCAGCCGCACTTCGTGGTGAAGGTATGGGGCTGACCCTTGGCATGGGATATTATCTTGTGCCGTATGGACAGACGTGCAGTTTTATCCTTGGTTATAAAGGCATGCTCCAACTGGCTCTTTCTACGGGGGTCTACAACGATATCGATTGCATCGATATCCGCGAGGGTGAATATAAGGGACGTGACCGCAGAACTGGGAAACCGTCGTTTGACTTCAACGTATACGACACGGATGAAGAACGTGAAAGCGCAAAAATCACCGGCTATTACGCATACTTCGAGTTGAAGGACGGACTCTTCAGAAGTGAATACTGGTCTATGGAAAAACTCCTGAATCATGCAGAAAAATACGCGCAGGCGTTCAAACGTGACAAATATGACCAGTTTATCGCTGGTGAAATGACGGCGGAAGAGGAAGAAAAGATGCGCAAATCGACGCCATGGTACGATGTTGGCGGCGGTCAGGAAAGAATGTGCAAGAAAACAGTCCTACGAAGCCTTTTGAACTCTGGCTATGCGCCTCTCTCAAATGAAGTTCGTTATGCGATGGACAATGATTCCGAATCAGGCATCATTCCCGATATGCCGATTATCAACGTTGACAAGTCAACTGGAGAAGTGACTGGCGCGGTTCCGACAACTCCTGCTATCACTGCTGCATCGGACGATGACTTCTTCGATGAAACTGCCGTGAGCGCTGAACTTGATCGAAGAAATGATGCCAAGCAGGAAGAGGTACAGGCTCCCGAACCCGTCAAGCGGAAAAAGGCAGCAACCGAAAGCAAGCCGGAAGCAGTAGGAACGTCCTACACGGACGATGGCTTTTTCGGCGGTGGTGAATAATGAGGCCAATCATAAACGGCGGGGTCACACAGGACCCAAAAGACCCGAAGCGGCAGTCATGCGAAACCATGCTTATTTGGGGAAAGGTTACGCGGGACGCAAAGCTCGAATACACAAAGGGTTCAAACAACAAACCCCCGATGCCAAAGGTCACATTTGGCGTAGCATACGAGGAAAAAAAGTTCATGAACGTCCTCGCATTAGGGGAATCTCCTCAAACCAATATCGCGCAGCGCGTTCGGAAGGGCGATCAGGTTTTAATCGTCGGAAGATGGTCAAGCAAAGAATACAAAAACAGCGCCGGTGAGGAGAAAACGTGGGCTGAACTGAGGGTTGAACAGATTGCCATTCAGGGCGATGGATACCGCGAAGAAATGATCGACTGCCTCTGGACTGCGTTTGCAAACGCGATGGCAAAAGGATATATGCACGACAGGACAGAATTCATGCGGGCATTCAACACCGGCTTCGTAGATGCGTTTTGGGAACTTTGTCAGTCCATGCAGGGAGAAGAACCACAGGAAACGGATGGCGGAGAAGCGGCTGATGGCGATGACTACGAGCTGACAATTTGAGGACTTTTCAATGGGAAAGGGAATTAGCCTATCTGATTTGCCGGAGCCATACAGACGGCAGGCGGAGCAAAAGATCATACAAGAAATGCAGCGGAGGGCGTCAATACAGTCCTCGGACAAGGCCGAAAATCGGAAAGTAGCTGTGAAAAAGGGCAAAACCGATAAGCCACCAAAACTGCGAAACAAGAAGGTTACTCGCGGAGGCAAGACCTTCGACAGCAAGCGTGAGGCGGATCGGTACGATGAACTCGTGCTTTTGGAAAAACAGGGAGTTATTCAGAACCTTGAATGGCAGAAAGAATACCTCCTGATTCCAGCGCAATATAAAACCGTCGAGCAATACGGAAAGCATGGAGCGAGAATCAAGGACAAGCGCATTCTTCTTGAACGGAAGGTGTCTTATATCGCCGATTTCGTTTACGAGAAGGATGGAGAAACAATCGTGGAGGACTCGAAGGGCTACAGAAATCCGTCTTCGGCACCTTATGCGAAGTTTGTACTGAAGCGGAAACTAATGCTCTGGATACACGGAATCAGAATAACGGAAGTTTGAATCGGAGGCAGAAACAATGGAATCGATGCGCGAAAATGTTTTCAGGCTGGCAGTTGCGCCGTGGAACAGTGCTTACCGGGAAGACCCAGTAGAAAGCCACACTTGCGATACGCAGGACGAAATTGATTTCTGCCTCCATCATTGTCCGTATGCCAGCTCGGAGTGCTGCAACTGTCTGGAAGGTGGTAAAAGAGAAAAGCCTGGAAGGCCAAACATCGGTGGACAGATTGACTTGAACCGGCTGAAGGAAATGATTCAGTTGAAGACACCACAAGCGAAGATCTGCGCGGAGCTCGGCATAACCAGGAGAACCGTATACAACTACAAGAAAAAACTGGGGGTGATTTAGGTGATTCATCTTGGCGATATTTGCAAAATCAACGGCGCGGAAATCGAACCGGTTGACTGCATAATTGGTGGTTCACCTTGTTAGACAGGACTTATCAATAGCTGGAAAGCGCAAAGGACTTGCAGGCGAACGTTCTGGCCTTTTCATGGAACAAATCAGAATTATCAAGGAGATGCGAGAGCATGACAGAAAGACCGGACGGACAGGTGAGTTTGTTCGACCAAGATACATGGTATGGGAAAACGTCGTTGGTGCCCAGAGTAGCCAAAAGGGCCGTGACTTCGCGGCAGTCCTCGAAGAAGCAATCCGCGTCGCAGAGCCGGAAGCTCCCGATATTCAAGTGCCTGACAAGGGGTGGCCAACTTGGGGGGGGTACAGGGACGTGGACGGACGATGGAGCGTGGCTTGGCGCGTGCTCGACGCGCAATGGGGGGGAGTGCCCCAACGCCGCCGTAGAATCGCGCTTGTCGCAGATTTTGGAGGAACGACCGCACACGAAATACTCTTTAACACCAAAGGCGTGTATGGGCATCCTGCGGCGGGCGGAGAAGCGGGGGAAGGATCTTCCAGAGGCACTGAAAGCGGCACTCACGAATCAGGCGCATGGGCAGGATGCCTGACCCCGTATGATACGCAGACAAATCGTGTATACGGCGCGGACGGAATTTGGCCTACGCTTCCAGCGCGGGAAAATATCGGTCAGAACAGACAAAGCGTTTTCTGTGTACCTATCAACGACAAGGCAACTCGATTCTCTGGCGGTGGTGACACCAGAAAAGACGATGGTGCGGGAAACGGACTCGGAGTGGGACACGACGGGGAACCCTCTCCGACGCTCACGGCTGCCGACAGGCATGGCGTGTATTGCGCGGGATTTAAGCTTGGCAATGGCGAAAATGCGCGGAGCATCGGGTATGCCGAAGAACTGAGCCCCACACTTAATGCGGAGTGCGGCGGAAACAAACCGGCAATTCTGGACATGAGCCATGCAAACGACGTGATCCGAGAGTGCGGGGAGGTAGTGCCGACGCTACAAAGCAGGATGGGAACGGGCGGAAATCAAGTGCCGCTGACATATCAGAAAGTCGCAGGGACACTTTCACCAGGCGCTCATGCAGGAAGTTACAACGGTCAGGACGCATACAATGATATGCTCATATGTTCGGCGGAACGTCCTGATACACATGAAAGCGCTCCAACCGGAATCGTGCGCCGACTGACACCATTGGAGTGCGAGCGTCTTCAAAATTTCCCTGATGGTTGGACAGACATCGGAGCATGGACAGACGAAAAGGGAAAGCTTCACAAGGAATCATCGGACAGTGCGCGGTATAAGGCGCTGGGAAACTCCATCGCACTGCCGCCGTGGAAGTGGGTTCTAAAGCGGCTTTGCGCGCAATACGAGCGCGACGCGACGATGGGGAGTCTTTTTGACGGGATCGGCGGATTCCCTTTGATCTGGATGCAGCTCAACGGCTGGAACAGTGTCAAGTGGGCAAGTGAAATTGAACCGTTTTGCATCGCGGTCACGAAACGGCATTTTGGGGATGAAAACGGAGATGGGGATGCGTGGAGGCATCTGATGGAGGTGAAGAAATGACATTACTTGAGCTGCAAAATGTTCTTGGGGAACAGATATCTGCGATGGTGAATGGTACGGCGGACGTGGAACACGCGAGAGCGATTGCCAGCATTGCAAAGCAGATGATAAACAATGCCGACGTTGTTATGCGTGCCGACAAATACACAAAAGCGGACGGAAAGCGCATCAATAGCGTTGTAGGAGAACTGAATGGCGGTTAGGTTTACTGCGGAGCAGGACGCTTTTCTTCGGGAACACACACAAACTGCACGGACTTATTATGATCTGACAGAGCTGTTTGTGGCGAGGTTCCCGGAGCATCCGACAGATTTTCGCAATTTGCAAAAAAGAGTGCATAAGCTTGGAATTCGCAAGGGAACGCACAATGTACGCAGAGAACTGTTAAGAGCGAAAAATCCCGTTGGAACGGTCATATGGAATGGGAAAAAGCCAGCGAGGGTGAAAACGGAGAACGGTTATGCCGCCGCAAACAAATATTTCAAGGAAAAGTATTTTCCGGGGAAAGACGGAAATCTTGTATGGCTGGACGGGAACCCCAAAAACTGCGCAAGGGAGAACGCGGAGCTTGTTGAAAAGAGCGTATACGCTTCTCTTTGCTGGAGGGGATGGTTTTTCGTGGACCGGGAGCTGACCAAGACGGCGATATTGACGGCGAGATTGCTCCTGTTTTTCCCAGAGTACACGCACAACGAAAATCAATATCTGAAAATTGGGAGACGTTGATGGAAAAAGAAAAGGTCGTGGAAGCACTTCGATACTGTACTCAGAACGAAAAGAACGAGTGCGGGGTATGCCGATACAGGCCGTTCGTCCACTGCAAGCAGAGGCTTTTCAATGATACGATTGATTTGATTGAAAAGATTTCAAATGAAAACGCACGGCTGAAAGAATCACTGATGGGAACGCCGACACCGTGCGACGATTGCGTGACGGGGTGGGGAAATCCATATACAAGAAGCTGCATGGATGAATGCGAACGGCTGAAAGATTTTCTGAAAGAACGGGAGAAATCATGAAAACGGAAATTTTGAAGATCAAGGGAGACTGGATGGAGGTCGCTTCCGATTGCCGGTCAACGGTCGGCAAGCCACCGCTCGACCATGAGCCGAGTACGGAATTCAAACGGAAGATCCTCCTTGCGGAGCACAGCCCAATCCGGGATATCTCAGTAAAATGGACATGGCGCGGAATCAAAAGCTGGGTCGCTACCCACTGGAGCAGACACAAGTTCGAGAAGTACATCAAGTCTCAGCGCTCAGACAGAACCGGCATCCCGCGCGACAAACTGCCGCAGGACGCGCCTGTTGACTTCACTGGCGATGCAAATGTGCAGTCGCTCATTGACACCATGCGCAAGCGCTTGTGCCGCCAGTCCTCTCCAGAGACGCGGCAGTATGCCGAGAACCTTAAGGCGGCCCTGCATGAGGTTGAACCGGAGATCGCAGATGTTCTGGTTCCACAATGCGTCTATCGTGCGGGCTGCGCGGAAATGAAACCGTGTGGAGACGGGAAATGCTTCTTCGACGTCCTAATCGACCAGACGGCCGGTGCAGTTGCAACGACACACATTCAAGACCGCTACGATGCGTACAACAAATTCTTCTATGAACGGAGGAAGGCAGAATGAGCATTCTCATTGAAACTTGCCCGAAATGCGGTGCAGAACTGCAGAATATCGTGATCGCTACGTTCCCGCCGATTCCGCAGAAGAAGTGTTTCAACTGCGGATGGAGCTGGGAAGGGAAACCTGAGAAGGTCGAGTACAGACGGTTTGAGGAAGAAACTGAAGAGAAAAATCAATGTCGGTAAATGTGCAGTTTGTCTGCCCGGTGTGCGGGAAGCGTGTGACGCGAATCAGGGAACCCGGACAAAAAAGTTATTTCTGTAGTCAGACTTGCTTCAATTTCGCGCGGCGCAACGGAATGTGGAGCCAGTGGAAAGAAACCAGCTCGCCGGGCGACTTGGCACATGAGAAGGTCACGATAAAAATTACGAAGGATATCCCGATTTTTCAGCATATGCGGCCGAAAATCGGTGCGCTGTATGCAGCGGAAAAATACGACGGAAAGTACCATGGATACGTTATCAACGTCAACGGGTACAGGGTTAACATTCGGTGGAACGAATGCGTGGAGGTGAATAAATGAGCCAAGCAGTGCTCATCAGCATCAGACCAAAGTGGTGCTCGAAAATTGCCAACGGCGAAAAGACTATCGAGGTTCGCAAAAGACAGCCCCAGTTGGATGTGCCATTTAAGGTGTACATCTACTGCACACATGGACCTGACATGCTTTGGATATTGAATCAAGAAGACAGAAAACTGTTTCCTGAAAAACCAACAGACGTTTTTACTGCGAAGGATGCGGGCGGGCTATATCCGGGAAATGGCAAGGTCATTGGGGAGTTTGTCTGCGACAGGGTAACGAACATTTTTTCAAACAGCAGATTTTGGCTAAACGAAGATGATGTCCGGCACACTTGCCTGACTGCCGATGAAATTCGGACGTATGCAAACGGCGCACATGGATTATGCGGATGGCATATTTCGGACTTCAAACTCTACGATAAGCCGCTGCCGCTCAACACCTTCAAAAAGTGGTTTCGGGAGTGCGCGTATTCAGATCTCGGTTTTGCCATCCCAGACTGCGAGAAATGCACGGACTCTGGATGCTTTGTGCAGAAGCCGCCTCAGAGCTGGTGCTATGTGGAGGAATTGCCATGACGCAGGAACGTCAATCAACGTTAATTCGATGCCCTCACGGACATATTCTAGGTGTATGCTGGGAAAATGGAACTGTTGAAATCAGACATAAGGGAAGAAACGCCATAATAAATTCTCCGAATGCAAACGTGCAAATAACCTGCGAACAATGCGGCAAGATGGTCACAGTCTATCTGGACTGCGGAAAAACTGATGTGGAGGAGTGTATATGATAATTAAATCAGGAGATTATGTAGAAAGTCTGCATGGGAATGTCGGTGTAGTAAAAGCAGTTGGGAGAACAGTGCCTGTTGACGGCAAGGAGCAATTCTCCTTCGACTGGGAAATCACGCGCCCGTCCATCAGAAGCGGCGACCGTGGCTTCTTTGCCGGAAGCGAATCCGATTTGTGGCTGCACTACCGTCAAATTGGCATGTATCACAACCCGTTCCAGAAAGAGAGAATGACAAAGCAGAGAATGACAAAGCAGAGAATCGAACCGATTGAATTCGGAAAGATTGAAAAAGCAAGAGCAACGAAGGTGACGATTTCGACAGACGGGGATGTAAAAACTGAACGCGGTGAATTCGATATACTGAAACGCACAAAATTAACGGTCACAGATCTTGCAGTCAAAATCAACGAAATCATCAACTATCTGAATGCGGAGGAATGTTAATGGAGCATATTGTACAGTTTGGCATCAACATCGATGACGAGGCAATCAAGCGTACCATAATGGAAAGCGGCGTTAAGACTATCGAAGCGCAGATCAAACAGGAAATCATCAATAAAGTTTTCACAGCATACCGATACGGAAATGCGAATCCTGCCAGCGATCCGATATCTACATGGGCGCAGAATCTCGTAGCGGACACGCTCGCAGAAAACCGAGACGCGATTATAAGCCAAGCGGCAGCAATTCTCGCAGACAAGATGGGGCGGAGCGTGAAAGTCCGCGAGGCTATCATCGCAAAGGCGGCGGAATGAGTGTCATACTCAGGAGAATCGACAGCAAGATCTTCTATCCCGTGACGTATATCCTTGATGAATACCATGTTTCGGGCGATCTTATTGATATCGATGAAATGAAATTCATCATTACCGATGAATCAAATTCCGTGATATATCTTGAAAAGGAAAACGAATGGCGCAACAGGTTTTACCCCGGAAAGTGGATTAGAATTTTCCCACTGGTCGGAATCCTTGAACTCGAATCGGATGAACCGATTGATGTACCGGGATTCAGAAGATTTCCTTGGGGAGAGGAAAAAAGGTGGTTGCTCCGTAATGAGCAAATGGAAAAGAAATTGGCATGGCTGATTCAAGAGGAACGGAGAATATCAGCATCGGAAGGGGGAAAAAATGGAGAATTTCATGTGTGCGCGTATCTGCGATAATATGCAACTTGAACTTCATAAGGACGTGTTGCGGTCGATAATCGATCAGGACGAGTTCTACCGAGTATTGAGTAACTTCTCTGTGGAAATCATGGGCATTGCGCCTGACACCGGTGCTTTTATCATCAAATTTCATGACAAGGATAAGAAACACGCGAAAACGGTCTGCGATAGCGAAGTCTTGGAGGTAACACCGGCAGACATGATTAACCATGACTTGCAGAACAGGTTCCGAAATGTCGGCCCATATGAGGTGGAATCCAGCAATCCGAACTGGACAAGGGAGGGAAACAAACCAGTGGTAACAATCTATGGTTATAGCGACGATACGGTCGAAATCGAAAACAGCAACTACAATGATGGTAGTATTGACTGCTTCGACAAGGATGTACGGTTGTGGTTTAACGACGGAACAATCATCCGCATCGGTTACTGCAAGCAAAATCTCGGCGTCTGGTACATCGTTAGAGAACACGTTGGAACGGCAGAACAGACGCTTTTAGTGTGCGAGGACGAAGATGCAGACCCATACAGCGATGTTTTCTGCATCAACGCGGAAATCGAACGGCATGAGGTGCTGGGAGGGAACTTTGGAGAGATTAACATTACGGAGCAGTGAAACAAGCCACGAAAACGGCGTATGCTGCACACATTTCAAAAGCAAGGAATGCCTCGAAGCCGGTGGGAATTGTGCGTATGGCTGCAAGTGGGAAGAAGCTGCATGGGAGCGACTTGCGGACTACGAAGATAGCCTCATGTCACCAAAGCAATGCGCAGATTCCATGCGCCTAACTGGTCTGCTCCGACAGTGCGGAGTCACGGTTGAGCGGGTGGTTGAACTGATCGAGGCCGACAAAACCGGTAGGATCATTGCCGTGCCTTGCAAACCGGGCGACAAACTGTTTGTCCTGACAACAGACAGTTTGGGTGGAATCGAGGAAACAAAGTGCAAACGCATCATGATCTGCCGCGCTTCCGATGGGTTGTATGCGAAGGTCGTTGCGCCGTGCGTCTATGATGATTGGGGTGGCGCGCATTGGGAGTTCACAGAGGAAGATTTCGGAACAAAAGTGTTCTTAAATCAGGAAGACGCCGAAAAGGCCAGGAGGAAAAATGAACTGTGGAGTAAAGGAATGTCCTTTTATTCGGAGCGGTGAGTGCGATGTGCAGCCGTGCGGAACGTGCTTCCTGCCGTGCGAAGAGAGGGAAATCATGATTGAACCATACGGTGAAACCGTTGAATCGCGGAGCAGGAGGTTCGATGATGGAGCAACCGCGTAACTGCCCATTTTGCCACAAACGATCTGCGGAATGGCCAGTGTATCTTGATGAGATACACCAGTTTAATGCAGACATATACCCGGAAGTGATGTATCAATGCCGCTGTACATACTGCGGGGCAAATGGGCCGATAAAAGGTACGAAGCGTGCAGCTATCAAAGCTTGGAATAGGAGGAACGAAAATGGTTGAAAATCGAGTGTGTTTTACCGTCCGAGGAGAGTTTGGAGCGCAGATGAGCTTCGAGTCAAAAAACACAATCCCGTATGAAGCTCTGTGCAAGTGTGTCAATAAAGACACGCTGATAGAGATGATGTGCCTTGACGTAGCCGGCTATACCGGCGACGATATTCAGTTCATCACGCCGGAAGAATATGACGAGCAATTTGGAGGTGACGAAGATGAGTGAAATTATCATCCCATGCCTGCGGTGCAGTGCCGACGCCAAACTGCGCAGATGCGGTGATGGCTATCGCGTCGTCTGTCCCCAATGCGGCCTGAAGGGCGCACGGAAATGTGAAACCGCACATGTAGGACGTGGTAAAGCGAAGCAGCTGGCTATCCAAAAGTGGAACCAAATGCAATGTAACATCGTTGATGCTGCAATCGAAGCACGTTGTTGGGGGATTCTGCAGCCACCATATGGAGAAAACTTGTGCGGTTCCATCTACAGGGGACTTACCTCAACCATCAGGTATGACGTTGACGACAATCTGTATATTGGCTCGATTGTGGGAATTAAAGACGTGGTGGGATTCCACGGTAGGACACTCAATGAATGCTTACATTCGTTCGAAAATGCCGTGGACAAATATCTGAAGATGATACTGGAGGAACGATAATGGTAGATTGCTGTGCGACCTGCGCATTCCACGAATGCCAGAAGGGGTATCTTTACCCACACCGGTGTAAAAAGCACAAAGGCGAACGCTTCTCAGAAGTTGAATGGAACCGCATCGTGTACAGTCTGTATAAATGCGGCGAGTTCAAAAGCATTGACGCTGTCAGTGACGTAGCGGACAGAGAACGTGAACATGAACAATGCCACTAAAATTGTCAGGGAGGACGCAATGATGGACATGGAATCAGTTTTCAATGAAATCAAGGCAATGCCGCAGGAACAATTCGACGATCTCATGGACAAAGTGCGTGCAATGTCCGAACCACCATATGATGAGACTGTTAATGAAGAACCTGTAGTTGCGCCGATGAATCAGGCTGATATCAGCGAGCATAGCCGGTACAGGGAGCTGAAAGTGAACCCATGCGCAAACGGCGTCCATTTTTCTGCTGTCATGGATGACGAAGACGGTAGCATTGTCGTTTTCGGAGAAGGTGGATGGGCGATGGGGTACATCGACTACCCGATGGGCACGGCCAACTGGATCGTCACGGACGAGTGCAAGCCGGGTGTGCAGCGGTATTGGAAGACGTGCTCGAAATGTGGACAGAAAAAATGGTTCTTCAACTATATCGACGCACGGGATCTGAAACAAAGGTATCCGCTCTGCGAGTGCGGGGCGAAGATCATTGGTGTGGAAGAAAGGTTTGAATTTGAATGACACTGTGCGAGGCAATTAAACAGTATGCTGGCTTTCCACCGAAAGAAAGCTTTGACTTTCCGGTGGAAAGCATTGGGCCGTACATCATGGGCATTGCGTCAAACTATAAGCGGGCAGAAAACCGGCAATCCTTCACGATAAAAATCAGATATGGTGTCAATATGTTCTCTGACTACGCTGGCCGTGTTGGATTCAGAGATGGACTGCCGGGGCGGCTATACAAAGCAAAAATTGACGTAACTGCGATGCTGGATGATGACAACGCGATTGATCCAAATAAAGACGGCAGGTTTGTTGTAACCGATAATGTTACTGACAAGCTACAAATTGAGAAAATTGAAGTCGGCCCCATTTCACTTGTTGCGGTATTCGACGGGAAGGAGATTGACACCACATGGATAGGTACATAAACGCGACCAAACTGATTGTAACACTAGAAGGTGCAATCGAGAGGGCGGAACGCGAAGAACCAGCAGGAATCGAAAAGCTTATGGCCCTAACGTCTATGAAATACGCAAAACGGCTGCTGGAAGAAGCGTCTAAAACGGAGGCTGAACGTGGATAAATACGTTAATGCAACGCACATCATTGAGGGAATCAACAAAGCACTTGACTCCCTACGGCGAGAAGATGGAAGCCTGCCGGACACGGAGGATGTCGATGAATTGCTCCGTTTCAAGAGAATGCTGAAACTCGCACCGGAAGTCCCAATTAAGGAATATCGGCCAGAGAATGCGCCATTTGTGACGTTCAACGGCAATCCCGTTGGACTTCTGAAAAGCATACGACCCGATATTACTGAAATTGTAATTTCAACCAGCTACTGCGGGTGCGAGTTTGTAAACGGTGAACTTGCATCAGTGGAAATTCTGAAAAAACCGTTGGACAAATGGGAGGAACGATATGGTAAAGCTATCGACGATTCAAAAGCACAATAACCCGCACGCCATCCTTCGGAGTGATAACGAAGGACCCGGAGGCGGCTATCACGATTACACTGTGATGGATGTGGACAGAAAAAGTGTGATTGCACAGATAAAATTTCAGAAAGGCGCACGAAATGACCCGAATGCGCGTCATGGTGTTTTGGACGCTGACCTTTTGGAAATCGTGCGTGACAGGCTGACGGCCTTCAACAAGGGTGAGTTCGCCACGCGGGAGAACGCCTGTGCAATCACACATATTGAAGAAGCCCTCATGTGGATGGCGAAACGCGCCGATGATCGGGCGGAACGCGGGGTGTTGGGGACGTATAACAAATGAAAACAGATGAAGTCAAGACGGTTTTTGTATGCAACACAATCACCGGCGACGTCTATGAGGTGAAAAAGGGCTTTGGCATCGACGAGACGTGCATCAGGAAGATTCAGAAGCGCGCGAAAGCACGCGGAAATGAATATATGGCTTTTGTACTTCCAGGTGATGTAAAGAATGATGATATTGAGAAATTAGCCAATGCCGTTTCGGATTGGAGACGATTTCAAGATGCCAGACTCCCAGAATGCGTGTATGGAACACCAGAAGCGATTGAAATCCTGACGGCTGGAATGATGGGAGAAATAACATGAATGGTAAAAGAGAATACGGAGACTATCAAACACCAGAGTTTTTTTCTTTGGCCGTTTGTCAGTATCTTCAAAAGCAAAGAAAAGTAAAGCCATCTGTTATCATAGAACCGACGTGCGGCGTTGGAAGTTTTGTGAAAAGCAGCTTGATTTTTGATGCTTCAGAAATCATTGGCGTTGAAGTAAACCCGGAATATTGTGAGATATGTAAACAGGAGATTAGTGATCCCAGAGTTCAAATTATAAATGCAGATTTTTTTTCTTTTGATTTGAAGTCTGTGATTAAAGGTAAAGAACAGTTCCTCATAATAGGAAATCCGCCGTGGGTCAATAATAGTACTCTATCAACATTGAATTCGGATAACCTTCCTACAAAAGCAAATTTTAAAGGCTTAAAGGGAATAGATGCACTTACTGGCGCAAGCAATTTTGATATATGCGAGTACATTATTCTACAGTTAATAGCTTCTTTACCCAATACGAATACAACAGTTGCCATGCTTTGCAAAACATCTGTTGCAAGAAATATCTTTGTAGAACTGAAGCGTACACATACAAACTTTAGGGCTTGCGATATTTTTGAATTTAATGCTAACAAGGTGTTTGGAATCAATGCAAGTGCTTGTTTGTTGGTAATTGAACTCTGCGAGTCCGAGTCTTCTACTGAATTTTGCAATGTGTATTCGTTTGAAAATCCCAATGAAATTATAGAATCATTTGGCTATGTAGATGGAAATTTCTACAGCGATGCAGCTAAAGATGTTCCCGATTTCTCTGGCGCTTGTTGCTTTGAATGGAGACAAGGTGTTAAGCATGATTGTTCTAAAATTATGGAATTATCTCAACAGGGAACAACTTTTGTAAATGGCTTGAAAGAAGTCGTAGATATTGAATCGGAATATGTGTTTCCACTTGTAAAAAGTAGCATGTTTAAATCTCCGATAGTTAACAATTTCAAAAAACAGGTAATTGTTACGCAAAAAAAGGTTCGAGAAAATACTGCTCATATAGAAAACGATGCACCTAAAACATGGTCTTATTTGGAGTCTCATAAAGAGCGTTTCTTAAAAAGAAAGAGTTCTATATACAAAGATGCACCTGATTATTCTATGTTTGGTATTGGTGATTACTCGTATGCACAGTATAAGGTCGGAGTAAGCGGCTTCTATAAAAAACCGCTATTTTCTGTTCTTATTTCTAACGACGGCAAACCTGTTATGACAGATGATACAAGCTATTTTATTTGCTTTTCCACTTATGATGCCGCATATACTGCCATGCTCATACTAAATTCTGAAAAAGTTCAACAGTTCCTTTTAACTATTGCTTTTTTAGATGCAAAACGTCCTTTCACCAAGAAGGTACTTGAACGAATTGATTTCCATAAAATTTTGGGTGCAATTTCTGCTTCAGATCTTGTAGATACTGAGAAACAGTTAGGCTTACATCGGTATTTTGATGAAACGATGTTAGCAAACTTCAAATTATTACCGGAGTTGAGCCAAGAGTCTTGAACAACGTCGGTGCGTATGGTGGAAGCACTGCTACCGGAGCAGTTTGAAGAGGAGCCGTGTGAATTCAACTAGAAAACTGTCAAGATGAATACCATTGTGAAGCACCGTACACTCGGCTATGGGATCATGCAGGGAAGCGTGTATCGCATAAGCCCCCAAAATGGAAGGAAATTAGGCGCGGAAATCCAGTTCGAGAATGGCGTGACGAGGCGTTTCTTTGGGGACCAGTACAGGGAGTTCACGAAGATCGGCCCGTGGACGGAGGAAACTTTGAAATGACTATTGAAGATTATCGGAAAAACCTCGACGTTATTGCCGATATAAATTTGAAAGATGAGCAACTACCTGCTGGATTCCGCATCGGAGCCTTTTGCGGACTACAGCTTGCTATGAGACTATTACCGGAGCAATTTGACACGGTTTCTGTACCATTTGGTCAACTCGCCAGCAACGCACTCGAAAAGATTTCTTATAGACTTGCAGAAATGCAGGAGGCAGCGCGCGGCGTACTGGGGACGTATAACAAATGAGAGAAGATGGATTTAAGACTATTTTCGTGTGCAACACAATAACAGGCTCCGTATGTGAGGAGCAGTGTGGCGTTGACATCGACGAGAAGTGCATCAAGAATATTTTGGAACGCGTTAAAGCGCGTGGAGAGGAATATGCTGTGTTTATGCTTCCGGGCGTTGTAAAACATGGTGACATTGTGAGATATGCCAATGCTGTTGCAGATTTGAGACGACTTCAAGATCCTAGAATCCAAGAAATTGTGTATAGAACGCAAAAAGCGATTGAAATCCTGACGGACGGGATGGAGAAACCGTATGGCGAAGCATAACCAACAATGGCTCGATGCCAGATGGAAGCAAAAGAAACGCCAGAGGGACGCTGAAAGCAAGCGACGGGAATGGGAACTGTCAGAATTTGCACGGCAGGCGGACGAAGCGCTTGAGCATATGCGGCAATTCTCCGATTGGGCGGAGCCGATGATAGAAAGACTTGATTTTTTGAAGGAAATCGGGCCGGGAGTCAACTTCGCGGAGATACTGGAAGGAACCAAGTACAGATTCGTTTCGCAGAAGTACAACGGTGATGGGACATATGATGTCATGTTCGAGGTAGACGTGCTGAGCAATGACAGCAAACACGAAAAGATCGGCGTGCTGACGGCAACTGCTTTGCGCGTGTCGTATATCGCGGGGAGGTTAGAAATTCATGGACGATGACGAGAAATTTGAAGACTTCTACTCAAACGCAGAACGGCGCATCCGAGATCTTGAAAAGAAACGCGATGCACTGAACGAAAAGCCACAGGAGATTTACGCGAAAATCGGCGAACTGATTGGGACACTCACCTTAGATGGCGAAGATTATCCGATAAAGGGGCTATCGGATAAAACCGCGCAGCTTCTTCACAGAACGGTTTGCCCAAACTGCGGTGCGCCGCACTCACCATGGGAAGCCCAATGCGAGTATTGCGGTGGGTATGTTGATGTGGAAATGAATCAATTTGAGATAAAACCGCAAACTGGAGACTATTCGTTCATACGTTGGGACGGAGAAAGGTGGATACAAACACCCGCAAGACTCCTGGACCGTATTTACGCAGAGAGAATATCGGAAGAAGACATCGTTGGATACAAGGAGGAAAAACAATGAAGAATACAGCAATCGCTTCAGTCGGCAAACTTGTGGATCATAAGTTTGATCGCAGCGTTCCCGCCATTCCATGCAGAATGGAAGCAGGGAAAGCAGGGACAGACCCGCGTGTTTTTGAACTTCCTCAGGGAGCCATAGACCGAATTAACAACGAAGCATATGCCAATCCGTGTAATGGCATAGGAACGCTTGACGATGAAACGGCAAAGGCCATTTTGACCGCGTTTGAAACAGCCTAAAACAAACTTTGCAACTTCTCTTGCATTTTTGATGATTATATGGTATAATCAAGCAAAATAGATAGAGACGTTTACGCGCTGTTTCGGTGCTTTCTCCTACTGGAGAGGTGCCGGAACAGCGCTTTTTGCGTTTTTTGGAGGTAAAATGAGCGAAAACGTCAGCGAACTGGAACAGCAAGAATATTATGCGCAGCTTGCAAAAAAGACCTCGGAAAGTCTTGCATATTTCTATTGCTGCATCAAGTATGATGTTCCTTTTGCGCGTGACTGCGTACCGCGCGACAACGGCCGCGATAAGTGGCTCTCGTACCTCGACAACCTCCATATCAGAAAACTGGACGTCAGCAAAAGTGGAGAAAGATATGGTTTCCTAGATGGCCTGACCGACATTACGAAAATCTTCGGTGAGGGACTGAAAGACGGCGAGTTCACAAAAGCCGTCTATGCAGAAAAGAATGCGCAGTCGGCCAAAACTGGCACGGTGAGGCAGCGGAAGGACTGGGGAACCGACTATACCAATGAAGACTATGCGGAATTTGATCGCATTTATGAAGCCCTCGTATCAGACTTCGGTGGGGAAGATGCCATCAGTGCAAAACAGCAGCTTATTCTTCGGAACGTTGCACGTTGGATGAAGCAGATGAACGACATGACAGCCGCTGGAAAGTTTGACGCTGCGAAGAAACTGTCAGGCATGATTCAGGAAAACCTCGCAAGTGAAAACCTTCGAAAGAAGGATGTTCGGCCTGCCGACATTGTTCGTCTGGATGAAATTACAGACAGACTCGAAAAAGCTGGCCTGATGAAAAACGGAAAGCAGTGCAGTCCTGACGAAATGTTTGAGTATTTCTTTGGAAGAAAGCCTAGATATCCCTACACAGCAGACGCAGTAGACCAAATGATTCTCATTAACGAAAACAGAATGCGGCAAAACGACGGAATGCCGGAACTGTCTATGCTTCCCGATGAAATGAGAATCCACGACGAACTTGGAGAGTTCGCGGTAGAACCAAATGAGCAGGAAAAAGAAGCATATGACAAACTGGGACTTATAAGGATGCCCCCAGTGAAAGGCGACAAGAAATAGGACGGTGATGTTGGGTGGCTAGAAGATATGGCAAGATTTGGTCGCCCGGTTAGGCATCGGATGGATTCAAAAACGAGAGGTTGAACAACGCGATTATACATCGTTTGAGTCCGAATGGTGGGCATTCTTAATCTGGGTAATCCGCTGGTATCCAGACAAGGGATGCGACCTATTTCGTGACGAATATGCGGATTACGCGAATGAGGAAATCATGCAGCGTATGATGATGCGCGCATACGCGAGAAACGCGGATGTTGCATTTACAGGAACGCGCGGCATTACAAAAACAAGCACAAAATTCAAGTATGCCATGTTAAATGGCTTGGTTTGGCCGGGAACGCAAAGCGCATATTATGGGCCTTCATACAAACAGATGGCACTTATTGGAAGCAAGCAATTCAAACAGATTGCACACGATTATCCAGCCTTGGCAAAAGGATGGCGCGTTACGGCAGAGAGTAAAGACGATTTTAAAATTGAAACAGACCTAGGAAGTGCGTTTTACATCTCTGCATTTCGTGGAGATAATATTCACGACGTAACGGCAGAAGAATTTGCGCAGGAAGAAAATCCACCATTTGATTTTACAGAGTATTCAACGATTGTTCTGCCGGCAGTCCGTTTGCGGCACAATGTAGATGGAAAACCAGATCAGAACTTCGTTTCATATAAAAACCACTCTATCACAAGTGCTGGACGGAAACAACATCCGTCGTTCCAAGTTCGATGCGATACCCTTAAAGAAATGTATCGCGGAGAAAGCGCGTTCGCTTATGACATGAGCTGGGAATGCGTCGTTTTGCAGCAGATGCGTCCGTATTCCTGGGCGCAGAAACTGAGATCGAAGCTGACCCCGGAGCGCTGGATGCGTGAGATGGAGAGTCGATATACCGGCGCGGACGAATATCCCATTATCTCGGACGAAAGCCTTTCTGAGAGCTGCTGCCTGCAATCTATGGAGCGGCAGCATTGCTGCAAATACCCCGGAAACAAGACAGACCCGAAAGACGTGATATACATCGTCTGCTACGACGTTTCCTATGAAGACGCAAAAAAGAACGCAAAATGCGCTGTTGGTGTTTGGAAGCTTACGAAGCAAGATGATTTCCTGAAACGGGACAGATACCTGAAGCAGCTGGTGTGGCTGGACGATTGGCCCCCACCGGATAACGCTATGAAACAGGCGCGAAAACTGAAAGACGTCTGGTATCGGTTTTGTTTTGATGGCGGCAACACCACCTATATTGCAATCGACGGATGGCAGTACGGCAAGGCGGTCATTGAAGACCTTATGAAAGACCTCGGTGATGGGTTGCCGCCGCTGTGTATCTTGGACCATACCGAATATGTGGCTTTGGAACAGGATGGAGCGCTGCCGGTCATTTATCCCATCAAGGCGGGCGGAAGTGGCGTGACGGACCCAGATGTTGAAATGATCCGGTACGCGCAGACGCAGTTCGATAACCACAACGTACAGCTTCTTACGATGAATACTCGTGAGGGTGTGGAGGCGTACAAGCGGCTTCATAAGATCAAGGACGATGATCTGGATTATCAGATTGCACGTCCATACCAAAAGACCAGAGAACTGTCTGGACAGATTCAAAACCTGAAGGCTGTCCCGTCGGGCGCTGGATTCAGCGAGAAGCGCATTTCCCGCGCAATACAAAGAGACAGCTGGTCTGCTATAAAGTACGGCTTGCGCCTTTCTCAAAAGCTGGAAAAAGAACTCGTCTTGAGCGAAGTCCGTAAAAAGAGCGACTGGGACGCGCTTCTTTCCAAGTATAAGGCAAAGGGGAACGTAAAAAACGTTACCGGAGGAAGCACAGGCGCAAGGCTTGTGACGCAAAGACGCGGAGGAAGGATTTTTTAATGGCGGAAAATCAGGAAAAAATATATCGGCTTTATGCGCTGACCATAACGCAGGAATCTGTGGAAATCGCCATGATGGAACGGTTCAGCCGGATTGCACCGGGCTATATCCTGATTTATACGGCAGACAAGCAGCCGAAAGGCAGCATTGAGATAAACGGCGAGGACGTAAAGCGGCTGACGAAAGCCGACAGCGATTGGATTATGATCTGCGCTGCAACGCTGCTTCGGGAGCGTATGGAGCAAAACCAGACGCAATCAATGGAAAATCTGAGCCGAATGGTTGACCAACTTTCGGCAGCCCTCGCGGCGGAGCGCGAGAAGATCAAGACCGGCGGGGAGGAAATAACAGATGGCGATAGAGACGAGCGAACTCAATAAGCTACAGTATTCTTCTTTTCCGAAGATTTTTGAACGGTTCCGTAAGATGGCGGCTGAAAATCAGGGTATACCGATGTCCAGTATTACCTCCGCGTTTGCTGGAATCAATTCTGGCCGTTATGGTCTTGCGAACCCGTACATTCAAAACCGGCGTGTAAAGCAGATTTCATCGCTACCGGCTGATTTTACAAAAGATCAGGTCGCAGAAATGCTCACAAAGCCGTATGACAGCGAACAGCCACTTCGGCAAGTGGCGCATATTCTGGAGTATACGGCGTATCCGCTTTTCCACATTCGCAAAGTCTACCAAGAAATGCTGACGTATCACAACTATGTGATGCCGAAGCTGACGGACTCGGCCGACACCAAAAAGGACGAGTTCATGCGCGAATGGAAGCTGCTCGAAAAGCTGCGCGAGGAATTCAAACCGAAGGAAACTGCGCATCAGATCGTAGGCCAAGTTGGCATAGAAGGGAAGGTCTTCTATTATCCTCGCTACAGCGTAGACAAGAGCCATAACAAGGTGAACTACGCATTCATGCAGCAGCTTCCCAGTGACTGGACGAAAATCACCGGATACAACAATGTTTCCAAGTACACCGTGGCATTTAACATGATGTACTTCCTCCAGCCGGGCTGCGTACCGGAGCAATACGGTGATCTGTTTACGCCGTACCTTTACGATTTCAGCAGCGTCGTGCAAAAGCCCAAGGGAACTGGCACTTCGCTGATCTTCGCGCAAAAAACGCGCGTTGATATGCAGCAATTCCAGCGCATCCAAGCGCGCGGCGATATGGCCGGAACCCCAGATGTCTATTATCAGAATGGGCGCTGGTACTATTGGGTTTACCTACCAGCAGATGCAGTATTTACGTTTGAAGCTGACGATGTAAGTCGGACTGCAATTTCTCCGTTTGCAGGACTGTTCCTCAACATGATTCAACTTGCTCAGATGGAGCAAATTCAGTTGGAGTTGATTCAGAACCCGTTGGTCAGCCTTCTGCATGGTGAAATCCCGTACAGAGATGACAAAAATGCGACGGCAGAAGACCAATACAAACTTAGTAACGCCGGCCGACTTATGTTTGAAGCGATTTGGTATGATATGCTACAGGCCAACAACACATCAGGTCTTGGTATTTACATGGCACCTGTACAGTCGATGAAACTGGAGACGCTGAGTGAAGCTCCGTCGGCAATGGACATCGTAAAACAAGGGTATAGTGACACAATCAATCAAGCTGGCCTTGGTGGGCTCATGCCGGTTGATTCCGACGCGAAAGCGGCTACAACACAGATTTCGTTCCAAATTGAGAGCAAATTTATGCAGACAGTCTACCGAGACTATGAGCGGATGATGAATGCTATCATCAAGAAACTCAGCCCTCGGTACGATTGGAAATTCGTCATGTTCGGGGATATCCCCGAAGACGAAAAGATGCTCGAACGGTGCATGAAGGGTATGGAGCACGGCATTCTGCCGGATACCATCGTATATAATGCACTGCTTGACCGATCCATTTTGGATGACATGTGTCTGTCTGACGCGGTATACAACAGCGGCATTTTGGACAAACGTATTCCCCTTGTTACAAGCTATAACATGAAGCAAGAGTCTTCCAGATTGCCACCGCAGTCACCGGGAAGACCAAAGGGTGATGGTAATGTGACAAGCGAGGGAACTGAGTCGATGGTTGATACCTATGGGGATACGAACCCTATATAAGCAATGAAACACTGGGGATAGGGTAGCTCCTGAAAAGCGGTTCCCTTACCGCCTTCCCCTGTTTTTCAATAAGGGAATTACTGAAGGGAGTAATTGAATATGCCGAGGTTCCAAGACCTTACTGGAGTGAAATTTGGCCGCCTGACGGTTATTGAACAGGCCGGGCGTGACAAAAATAGATCAATTAAATGGAAATGCAGATGTGAGTGTGGGAATTATACAACAGTCCTTGGAGGAAACTTACGAAAAGGGACTAGCAGAAGCTGCGGATGCCTTGCAAAAGAAATTGCAAGAGAAAGAGACAGTGCAGAAAATTTGACCGGCAGAACCTTTGGCCGGCTTACTGTCCTGTATCGTGTGGAAAATGATAGTAGTGGGAAGCCGAAGTGGCTGTGCAAATGTGAATGCGGAAATATGAAAGCTGTGTCAGCGAAACATCTCAAACACGGAGACGTAAAGAGTTGCGGCTGTCTTCCGAAAGAACACGCAAAAACACTGCATAAAATCAACGAAACACATGGAAAGAGTAACACTCGTTTATATCAGGTCTGGGAAGGTATGAAACAACGATGCAGACCAACATCTAAAAATTACGGCGCTCGTGGCATAAAAATGTGCAAAGAATGGGAAAACTTTGAACCGTTCTTTGAGTGGGCAATGTCAAACGGCTATGATCCTGACGCAAAGCGGCTCCAATGTACACTTGACCGAATCGACGTAAACGGTGATTACTGCCCAGAAAACTGTAGATGGATTGACAACCTATCACAGCAAAACAATCGTCAAGATAATCACAAAATTACGTTTAATGGGGAAACACACACGCTTGCGGAATGGTCAAGGATACTCAATATGAAGTATGAAACACTTATAGCCAGAATCGAAAGATATGGCTGGAGCGTGGAAAAAGCACTGTCCATACCAACTGTTTCACCACATGACAAGCGACGATGCGCACATGGAGGCACAAATGATTGATTATGTCAAGAAAGAAGACCTCCACATTATCAACAGGGCGCTTAATAATGGCAGTGATGTGAAGATTCAGCTCACAAAAGACGGATACCGTATCACGGAAGATACAATGAAAGTCCTGAAACGAGTGGCAATTAGTCAGGAAAAAATGGAAAAATAAAAAATTGTACCTGCGCCGAAAGAGCGGTGTAGAAGAGCCGAAGAGGGCTACCGACACAGTGAAATGTGCCGGTAGCCCTCTTTTATTTTGCAAGGAAGGAGACAAAGAAATGGCTCGACTGAAAGAACGGTTTGACTTCGAGAACGGTGCGCTTGCCGCTGTGCGAGATGCTGCGAAGGAAGTAACCGGCGCGTATCAAGATGCTGCGCGTGGACTGGATACGCTGAAAGAATGGGTTCTGATTGAATTTGGAATGCCGAATACGGCCAATGCCATCCACAAATTGGCTCATCTTCAGCCTCAACGATTCGATGTAGTCGGAGACCTGCTGCATCAGCGGCATATCCTGCAAATCTACCCGGCAACTGCGGAGTACGAAGGACGGCCTGACAATCTGGATGGTGTGTTTGAGTCCATCATTGACATGCTCCAGAAAGTCGAAGATGCGCTTCGCAAATGTGTCGAGATCTGCGATAAAAACGGTCTTTATCCGCTTGGACGCGGATTTGAAAACCTTCAAATGGAAAACAGCGCAAGCTACGAGAAGTTCATGTATGCGTGGCAGATGTACTCCGAACACGAGATGAGCGCGACCAGTTTTGACGGCTGGATTGAAGAACTCTTCGAGGAAGAGGGTGACTGACAATGCCGCTGACGAAAATCAAAAGACCAGTTGCAACCGGTCAACTCAAGGTGCTTCAAAAGCTGAATCCGTATGAGTTTGGCGTTGAACTGTGGTTGATGCGTGAAGGGGTCAACCAGAACCGGTGGAATTATCAGAACTTGGAGAAATACTACAAGACGTTCGTGGGACGGCCAATCCTGATTGCCTACGTCATGGGGAAAATCGGCGACGGTCACAACAGCCAGCGCAAAACTGATCCCAGAACAGGTGAACAGTATAACTCCTATACGGATGGGACGGCGGAACGCATTGTTGGAACGCTGTCAGATGATGAACGTGATTTCTCCCTCCAAAAGAGGGATGGTCAGACTTGGATTGTGGCGCGTGGAAAACTCTTCGCTTTCTATGCAAAGGAAACCGTAGATGAAATCGTGCGAACAGGGCGCATGGATGTGTCTGTGGAAACCTTGATAGACGAAAACCACATGGACGGAGATGTCGAAGTTGAGGATGTCTGGTCTGGGGTTGGCGTCACAATCTTAGGAGCGGGCGTTGCTCCGGCTATTCCGGGGGCCAACATCGCTCGACTTGCCGCATTGGATGAAGAATTTAAAACATTGAAACTCAAAGCGGCATCTTTGCAGAAGGCCCCGGATAAGAACAATGCCCCGGATAACGGGAGTCTATCACACAAAGGAGTGAAAGATTTGAAAACTTATAACAAGAGACAGCTTGCCGAACTGGCGGCGCGTTTTACAGATTATAAGGTTCTGGCGGCGGGCGAGAAGGACGGAAAAGTCTATGTTTGCCTGATGGCGAAGAATGGCGCGTACAAATACTACGTCATTGAGAACTCCGCAGAAACCATTGTACCTGAACGTTTCCAGAGCATGTCTGTCAATGCGTCCATGCAGGTGGGCGAAGACTGCATCACCATGGAGGCACAGGACTTCGTGGATATGGTCGTCGTGGAAAACACGGACCGTCTGAATGCAGCCGAAAGCAAGGTTAATTCTCTGAACGAGGAGCTTGAAACTGCAAATGCGCAGCTCGAAGCCATGCGTGAGTTTGAAAACAAGCGTCGGCTGAATGCTGCCAAGGACAAGGCAAAGGCGACTCTCGCAAAGTTCAATGCGAACCGTGAGCAGAAGGTTGCTGAAAGTGCCATCGACAACATTCTGACCGATATCGAAGCTGGCCTCTACACGAACAGCTGCGACAAGGACAAGAACTGGACTGGTGAGTCAGAGGTTGCAAAGGCCGTCTACGCGGTTTGCGGTGCAGCTGTCGAGAAGATGGATGCGGAAGCCGCTCAGAGAAACAGAACAGTTTACGCATGGGACAAGTTCAAGAACAACAGCGGCGAAGACGATGGATCTGTCAATGGTCTGCTTGCCAAATGGGGCGTCGAAGCTGCATCGAAGTAAGAGAGGAGTGAACAGAAATGTTTAATGCAAAAACTGCATTTGAGGCCCGCGTGACGAACAACTCCCGCAATGACCTCATCAATGTTACCGGCAGATATCAGGCGTCCAGTGCTGACGCGGACTGTGATGCCGGCCGTCTGGTCATCCGAAATGGCCAGCTTCCGTGCGCCGGTTTTACCGGCGTGAAGAATGAGAATGCGTGGTACATGAACGACGCTACTTCCACCACTACAGCTGGTGATGTGGTATATGCCGCGAATACCTACGAAATCCAGCTTCTTCAGGGTAAGCATGGCAACATGTATGCCGTTGGCACGGAAACACTCGGCCTTGGCATTCCCGCCGGCCGCGATGGTACGTTTACCAAGATCGTCTTCGACGGCGACCATGCGTACCGCTTCGGTATTGGCAACGTCAATGCCGCACTGAGCACCAATCAATTCTTCACCATTGATGCAGGCCAGTTGAAGCCCGCAGCTTCCGCCCCGACCGGCAATGGTGCGCTGTACTTCAAACTGCTTGGAACTGGCAACTTCACTGAAGGAACCACTTCCAGCTTCGAGTACGTTGACGTGCAGGCCTTCACGGTCTACGCATAAGGAAGGAGTGAATATCAATGCCGAGAATCAATCTTAACAGCGTTTCTGCTGATGTTTTCCGCGTGAATGCTTCCGCTGGAGAAGCCCAGCGTGCGGATATCGTCTCCAAGGGCCGTGTCCTCTTCTATGAGCACGCCCTTACGGGCAAGGAAGCGATGCTGGCCGTCAACGGCCTTCAGTCCACTGGCATTTCCCATATGCTGTCCGCGAACGGCTACAAGGAACTGAACGAAAAGTTCCAGCGTGAGCAGCTTCTGTATGCGGCAAAGATTTGCTGCGCACAGACCGGCGAAACTGCTCCCGCAGACTTTGAGTCCTTCAAGAGAAACGGTCAGCGTTTCTACGGCAACCCTGCTTTTTACCGTGTCCTTCAGGGCATTTGGCAGGAAGTTGTTTATCCGATTCTTCCCAATGTATTCTCCGAAGCCGTCGATTTCTTTGCAGAAACCATTCAGGTCGGCTTTGGCGAGACTCATACAATCTCCATCGGATCTAACGACATTCCCATCTTCCAGGATTCTTCTTGGGGTGCATCCAGAAGCGTTCCTCGCAACCGCTTCTACAGCAAGGATTACACGCTGAATCCGCAGCCGAAGACCGCTCAGATCACTGCAAAGTGGCATCAGCTCGTCGGCAACAACACCGACTTCGGCGCGTTCTTTGCGAACCTCGTTGCTGGTATGTATGCGAAGGTTATGGGCATGTGGAATCAGTCTATGACTCTGGCTGCGGCCGACACTACGCTCATCCCCACGAACCTGAACCAGACGTTCACCAACCAGAACTGGATTTCTCTGGCGAACAAGCTGTCTACCATCAACAACGTCGGCCTTCGCACCATTATCGCTACCGGTTCTCCGGTTGCTCTGAGCAAGGTTCTGCCGACGCAGGCTACCGGCTCCACCAACGTCAACATGGACGCCGCTCTTGCGATGCTCCTTGGTACTCAGTACAACAGCACCGGTATGCTGGGTGAGTTCCTTGGCGTCCGTCTGATGCCGCTCCGTGACGCTGCGAGCCCGCTGAAGCTGAACACCGAACCGACTACCATCCTGTCTGCAAACGACATTTGGATGCTGTCTGCTGCCGGCCGTAAGCCTCTGACCATTGCTTACAACGCCGAAACGCCCATTACCATCGAAATCGACCCGACTCGCACGGCCGATTTCGAGATGGGCATCAACCTCACGACCGCTCTTGATTCGGTTGCAACGTTCTCCAGCAAAGTGGGCCATGTAACGGTCTAATCTCTTCTTCGCGGGGCGGGTTTTACCTCCAGCCCGTCCCGCACCATATGGCTCTGCATGGTGCTGAAAGATACGGTTCGAGTCCGGACGGAGCCAACATTCGTGGAGGAAAATAGCCATTAAATCTGGAAGGAGTGTGCGACATGGCTGAAAACAAGAACACTGGAAAGAAACCCGGAAGACCGAAGAAAACGCCTGTGGCGGAGGAAGTCAAGGAAGAAGATGTTTTCTTTGATGTTCCGGAAGAAGATCAGACCGCGAATACTGCTGAAAAGGCAGAAACGGGCAAAGAAAATATCCTGTCTGTCAATGCAGATGATGTGACCGGAATCCGATACGACGGAAGCGAAGTTCCGCTGACGGAAGTTGCGCCTGAATTGGCGGGTGAAACCGTTGAAGTTCACACGGAAACAAGCAATCAGGCAGAACCGACGTTTACAATGGCAGACGTGCAGAAGATGGTAGCCGATGCGGTTGCCAAGGCGGTTGCAAATGTAAAACCGCAGGCACCTGTGACTCCGCAGATTATTCAGGTAGCAAATGACTCCGAAATGGTGCATTTCCTCTGGGAAGCTCCTGTTGCGGACGATAACGTCGTGTTCTTCGGAGAAGGCGGCATCTTCGGTCAGATCGTAGGAAAGAGCGGAAGCTTCTATGTGCCGCACCGTGATCTCTCCCGCGTTCTGACGGACGTGAACCGTGTCTTTATGGCGCGCAGATGGCTGATCGTTGTGTCCGGACTGAGTGACGATGAGCGCGAGGCACTTGGCGTCAACTATAAGGATGGAGAAATCCTTGACAAGAGAGTATTCGCAAAAATGGCGGAATACAGCGATGAAATGCTGTCGCTTTACCCGAAACTTTGCGAAGGCCACAAGAAGATGGTCGCGCAGACCTACGCGGAAGAATATGCGCTTGGCAATCCAAACATCACGCGAGAAATCGTCGTAAAACTGAACGAAATGAGCAAGACCCCGAAGAGCCAGAGGGGTGACTTCATCTCCATTATCGAAGAAATGAACGCGCGGGACGCGCAGTAAACATTGCGCCGCATACGGGCGCAGGAAAGAGGTATTAACATGAGTAGTCCTGTCTATAGCGAGTTTTCCTTTGTGCCTGCGTCCGCATACGCGGCAAACAAAAACATTCTTCCGACGGTTCGGGCTGTGGTTGAAACGAACTTCAGTGACCAACCGTGGAACGGTTCAGAGGCAGAAATCCTTGGCGTCGAAATGACGGCTGCAGCATCTTTTACGGTAAAACTGAACCGCGAAACGCAGCTGACAGCAAAGCCGGAAGGCGATGTATTCACCGTCCGGTATTATGGCCCGATTGAATATATCGTATTCAGTGCAGCTACAACACTTACCTATATGCACGTCAGATGGGCGGCGCAGAACAGGGTGCATGGAGTTGTTACGCTTACCGCTGTCACTGGAGCAAAAGTATCTCGTGGCGGCTATACAGTTCCAGAAGTCGATGCTGGAAAGTATGAGCTGCAAGTCGGCGGCTATATCGTTACGGCAAACGGAGTAAACAGCGGATTCTTCTATAATCTCGAAAATGCAGTAACGGTCAAGACCAGCATTGAGAGCGCAACAGTTGTGGTGAGCGCGGCGCTTACCTATACGGGAAGTGAACAAACCAAAACGGTTACAAGCGTGACGCTCGGTGGAACAGAGCTTACGGCTGACACGGACTACACTGTATCAGACAACAAAGGTACGAACGCCGGAGCATATTCCCTCCGAATTGACGGAATCGGAAACTATAAGGGAACCATCATTGTTCCGTGGACGATTGCAAAGGCCAGTGCTGGATTAAGCGTCAGTTCGGAAGCAATCGAAATGTCCGCTGGTACAACCGAAACATTCACGATTACGACTGCATCAAATAGTCAGCTTACCATCGAAAACAGCAACCCTTCTGCGGTAGCAATCAGCCCAGTTGTGAACAACACCACCGTCACCATAGAGGGACTGAATGCAGGAAATGCGGTTCTGTCTATCGTGCAGGAAGAAAACGACAACTATCTGGCAGGACAGGCACAATGCACTGTTACTGTCAATGCTTAATATAGGAAAGGCGGCGGTCGAACCATGGACAGCAAGGAAAGAATTGAGGCTCTATGCGGCATCATTGAATCTCTTCTGCTTCTGATTGAGGATGAGGCTGCCGCCGATTGTATCCGGGAGGAATACCAAAACACCATGAACGATTCTTCCTACGAAAAGGAGGAATGGGACTAATGGGAACCTCTTGGAGCGATATCATTACAAATCACGCCATGGTTATCATCGGCGATGACCGAATGACAGATGACCTGAGAACAGATGCAGCACTGTTTTTCCGACGCATGAGCGCATGGGTGAAAATGGCAATCCCTATGCTGAAAAGCCCACCTGAACTGCTTGTGTTCCTGACAGAAGGACTTGAAGAACCACAATATTCCGATTTCGATTGGACAAGCGGACAGACCAGTACAACGCAGGAAACAACGATTCAGACAGGAAAAGTTGGATATGAACTTTGCAGCTGCGTAAGTGTGCAGTACGCACGAAATGGAGACGCTTCGTTCATCCCATACACGGATTTTACCTACGACTCCGAAACGGGAAATGTAACATTTCCACAGCAGGACAACGCAGGTATCGAATATCGTTTGGATTTCTATACAGACGGCCATTTTTATCATGAACTTACGCTCAAACAGAAACGTCTATTGGGATTGGCCGTCGCGGTGACATGGGATAACCGCTTTAACCGTGAATGGCTGAACATCCAACCGAAAATAAAGGATAAGAGTTTTAATACACCGAACGAAAACACCACTATGAAGGAATCAACGGCTCGGTACAAGGAAAACTTACAATTATTCTATGGTGAACTGCGTGGGTATGAGCAAGAATGCGCGTATATGCGTCAGGTAAATCCCATGCGGCGCGTGTTCACACTGCTCTAAGAAACATCGGAAGGGGGGGCTGGACATTATGCCGATCTCGGACAATATCAAGAACGGATTGATTGCTTCCGGCCACCTGAAAACAACAGTCAGGAACACTCCATCGCAATACAGAGGCCGGCAGAAGCAGTATTTCGGAGACCCAAGCGCAGAGTTTGTGCATCAGTATGCGAAGTATGCTTCTGACTTTATCGAGGCGCGTGTGCAGGGATTGAACCCAGATGCGCCTTATGAGTGGGAAACTACATCCATTCGTATGGCGGACATAGCACCGAAAACGGCATCGACACTCCGTAAGCAGGATGATTACAAGGACATTATGTTTGCCGATGAAAGCATTGAGTATGTGCCGGAAGGGACAAAAATCGATGCAATGGGAAGCATTTGGCTTATCACAAACCCGCAGAACATTTCCAACGCAACTGGCATCGGAGTTGCACAACGCTGCCGGTCAACGTGGAACCATCTGGACTGGTACGGAAATCTCCTGAAAGAACCGATATGTGTCGAAAAGGCAATCCTGACAGCAAACGAAAGCGATATGCAAGAATATGCCCTTATTACAAAGGGTTATGTTAATATCATATGCCAGCGAAACGAAGAAACAAAAAAGCTTAACACAAACAGCAGAATCATTCTCGGGTCAGCTGCATACCACATCACCGGCTTTGGTGATTACGCGCAGGAATTTACCGGAGATTATGATTCAGTCCGGCTGCTTGAATTCACGGCTAGATATGAACCGCCGAACGAAGAAATTGACGACATGGAAAACCATGTAGCAGGCGGAAAGACGTTTTCGTGGGAGATTCGGGTGAAGGGAAACCCCATCATAAAAAGTGGCGCTACGGGGCAGCTAGAGGCTGTCAGCATCAGAATGGGAAAGGACGCAGACCATGACTACGATCATCCAGTCAGCTACATTTGGGAAAGCAGCGACACAAATGTTGCGGACGTTGGTATGGATGGAAGCGTTTTCGGCGTAACCGAGGGGACTTGCACAGTGACCTGTACACTAGAACAGAATCGAAGCATCAGAGAGGAATACGAAATAACCGTTGTTCCAGCAGAAAGTGGAAACGAGGTCGCGTTCCTAGGGAATATTCCGGACAAGCTTCGCCCATATGAGTCCGTCACAATAGAAGCCGCGTATTTTGAAAACGGAGAAGAACGGTTAGATAAAATAACGTTCTCTTATTCCGGCGCAGATACGATGTCTTACACTGCGACGGAAGCAGGGAATAGCACACAAATAACTTGCTGGGCCGCAAGCAAATCACCACTGAAAGTAACAGCATCGTTTGGGGAATATAAATCAAGCGTAGAAATCGGTTTGGAGGGTATCTGATATGGCAATTTCGATTATGCAAGGTGATAGTTACTCCATGCCGTTTGTTTTGCGAATGCTGGATGGCACGTTGATTACCGAAGATATGGTGGAAATTGTCGTCCTGAATCTTGGAAAGCTTTCCAGACAATATCCAGGCGATGTAACGTACAAGAGCGGGAAATGGCTGTTTCCTGTTGAGCAGGAACAATCTTTTTCGATGAGCGGGTGTGTCGAGCCACAGGCTAGAATACAGTTCAAGGGCGGCAATATTTTTGGCGGCATCGGACGTCAAATCCGAATCCTGACAGCTGCGAACCGTGGCATTCTGATTGATGCGGATTCATCGGGCGGCACAGTCACAGATGATATTCCGGTTGAAATCGGCGCGGTAAATGGAAACATTAGTGTAACGGTAATGGCGGCGGGCGTAAATGCCGCATTGGGCGCAGTCCGATACGATGTAGAACAAAACCTTACACCAGAAGAACAGCAGCGCGCACGCGCGAATATCGGCGTTGGAGCAGGTGATGACCTCCACTTCGCATTCACACAAAATGTAGCGTCCGATTTATGGATGATACAGCACAATCTCGGCAAATACCCCTCTGTATCAGTTGCAGATAGCGCGGGTACAGAAGTTGTGGGGGATGTGCAGTATATTGACAAGAACAAATTGTCCGTTGCGTTTACTGCTCCATTCTCTGGAAAAGCATATCTCAACTGACCATGGAAAGAGAGGAAACTTACAATGAGTAGAAGCGTTCTTACAAACCTTGACCTCAACAAAAACGAAATTCAGAATGCGGTGCTTCAGCCGCTGGCTACGGCCCCTGCGAACCCAAAGTTTGGGCAGGTCTATACCAACTCAAACGATAAGATCATTTATCAATACGACGGCGAAAAGTGGAAGCCGGTAGGCGCTGTTTATAGTCAAGCGGGAAGTACCGGAGCAGTAATTGTTGGACTCGGAACGGATGGAACTGTCACAACAAAGAAAATCGTAGAACTTACGCTGAACGACTATCAGCCGGTCGATGGTGGCTATATTGCCGATGGTGATACGCTTCAGAAAGCATTTGCTGCGCTCGATACTGCTGTTAAGAATGCAGTAGCCGGAGGCGGTGAAGTCAACCAGAACGCGTTCTCCAACATCACAATTCCGCAGCAGAGTACGAATGACACCGCCGAAGTTGCAGGCCAGAATGCAGCGGCAACGGTTTCTGCGACCAGCAAGACCGATACGTTCTCTCTTGCATCTGGTGATAAGTGGATTCATGTCAACGCAGACGGCACAACCAAGATTATCACGCTCGGACATGTGTTTTCCAGCGCAGCTGCTGGTCAGTATGGCGATGCGACACACACGGTTTCTCTCACAATCGATAAGGCCGGGCACATCACGGCGGCAGAAGTCGTTGAAATTGTTGGCGCACAGTACATTTCCAGCCTTACATCCGATGCGCAGACACAGCTTAATGCCAAGATTCCCGCATCTGAGAAAGGCCAGCCGAACGGCGTCGCCACCCTCGGCGCAGACGGGCTTGTTCCGTCTGGCCAGCTGCCCAGCTATGTCGATGATGTCGTTGAGGCGTATATCGTTGGCACCACGCCGAGAGCGGCTGATTGGCTTTCTGCTACTGAGGGGGGCGCTCCGCTGACTCCGGAAACGGGCAAGATTTACATTGTCATGACGGAGGGCAGCTACCAGAACAAGCAGTACCGTTGGGGCGGTACGGTCTATGTCCTTTGCAACCCGTCTGACGTCAATTCTGTCAACGGCAAAACTGGTGTTGTTGTGCTGACACAGGACGATATCGGCGAGGGCGAAACCTATACGCAGTTCAGCAAAGTGGACAAGACAAAACTGGGCACCGTTGCCGAGGGCGCAACCAAGAATACCATTACACAGAACGGTACAGAAACGCCGAACCCAACATTCTATGCTCCCACGACTGGTGGCGAGGCAGGTCAGGTTTTGACTTCCAACGGAGAAGGGCAGGCTCCGACGTGGCAGGCCGCTCCTGAAAATCTGCACAAGTATTCGATTACAAATCCAGTGCTTTCCGCATCCGGCGGCGCATTCACTTGGCAGATCGCCGCACAGGCAAATGGCCCGCAGACTCCGATGCTGGTGCAGGTATACGAAACGGCTACGAACGCCATGGTGCTGACTGACGTGCAAATCGGTGCTGATAACAGCATTACGATTATCATCAACCAGACCGATGAAAGCGTAACGTCTCTGAGTGCCGGAGCGTACCGTGCCGTTGCAATCGGATGATGAACGCAATGCCTCCCGCGTGAAATACCGTGGGAGGTTAACTTGGAGGAAATATGAAGAATTTAAGTCGATACGATGAAAACTTATCTGTCCCCCGCAAGCAGGATGTGGATGACAAGCAGGCAAAAATCGACGTAGATGGCATCCTGAAAGGCAACGGGAATGGCAGCGTTACAACTGCAATTCCCGGTACAGATTATGCGTTACAGTCCCTCGGAATGTCTGGCGCGGTCGCAGGGCAAATGCCAGTAGTAAAAACCATCGACGCACAAGGCAGACCAGTCGAATGGGAGCCTGCGGACGTTGGCGGCGGCTCGGATGTTTTTATTATTACCGTTGGCACAACGACAGACAACGGCGATGGAACATATTCCTTTACACCGGACAAGACATACGAGGAAGTAAATACTGCAATTCTGAACAAGAAGCAGTGTTATGTGAAATATATTGACGTATATTACCCGTTAACGAATGTGATTGATGAAATCTCCGATGATGGCGCGCCCTATGTCGCTGGCGCGATGTTCACTGTGGCACTCTACGGGCTGTCGATGCAAAGCATCACTATGAGCAATGGTCTTCATGGTGATACCGCAACATGGGTTATACACGCGACAGAAACTGCAGCAAGTTTTCCGTCAAATCCGAGTAATGGACAGGTGCTGTACTACAAAACAGGGATAGGTCGAGGATGGCATGCCACGAACATCGGGCCTTCGCTTGCCACCGATTTTACCGGAATTATCAAGGGTGCTAACGGCAAGATTGCACAGGCTGAAGCGGGTACGGACTACATGGCTCCGGTTGCTGTGACAACCGCCGACAACGGCAAGTTCCTGCGGGTGGTCGGCGGCGCGTGGGCGGCTGTCTCAATTTCTGATGCGAACGGGGTGAGTTTCTGATGGCCGAATATTTGACTAATACAGCTGACCTCACGTCAGTTGCCGACGCAATCCGTGCCAAGGGCGGCACTACAGGGCAGATGGTGTATCCAGATGGCTTTGTTTCTGCTATCAATGCAATTACCACTGGCGGCGGCCAAGATGAGTATGCGGCAGCGGCCTTGATTTCCGATGTTGGAACAATCTTCCCAGCGACGTACAAGAACACGATTGCTACGAAAGTTAAAGATACATGTTTTAACGGCTATACAAAGCTGATATCGGTTGAATTTCCGATGGTTACGAGCGTCGGTACGCAGGCATTTCAGAATTGTCTGTCGTTAAAAAAAGCAGATTTTAATGTGCTTGCCAGCATCAATATATGGGCATTTAACGTTTGCAAAGCATTGGAGGCGTTGATTATACGGACAAATTCTGTATGCACATTGGCCGGAACTAGTGCATTTGCAAATAATTCCGGAATAGCGGCTGGCACAGGATATGTCTATGTTCCGTCTGCACTCGTAGACAGTTACAAAGCCGCAACCAACTGGTCAACATACGCCAACCAAATTCGAGCCATAGAGGACTACCCGTCTATTACAGGAGGCTGATAGCATGATTGTAAGAGAATTCTACGCAACTCGTCGAGACGGTGTAGACTTGTATCATACATATTCGGACGCGGGAATGATGATTCGGCAGAATGAGACTGGCATGGAATATGCAGAGGCTATTGATGTTGAGGGCGCGTCATATACTTACACGGAGACGGAGACGCCGATTGAAACGTCGGATATGACTACAGAAGAACGTTTGCAAGACGCTGAGACGGCACTAGGGATCATGTTTGGGGAGGCGCAATGATGACATATACAGAAAGAGCCAGAGCATTGCGCCCCTATATTGAAAAAGCGGCTATCAATCTAACCGATGAGGATGCGCTACAGGCAGTAGAGCTATTCCCACAGTGGGTGACAGGCCATGCTTATGTAGTAGATGAACGGCTACAATACAATGGCGTATTATATCGCGTGGTTCAGGCGCATACTTCACAAGCGGATTGGACACCTGATATTACACCCGCACTATTTGTGGCCGTCTCATTGGATGAATGGCCGGAATTTGTGCAACCCACTGGTGCGCATGATGCTTACAATAAGGGTGACAAGGTGACGTTCAATGGCAAGCATTATATCAGCTTGATTGACGCGAATGTATATTCACCAGCGGCATATCCGGCTGGTTGGCAGGAACAGGTATAATGTCAAGAATAAAAAGGACGGAAACGATATATGAGCTTTTTAACAGCAGATGGCGGGCTGCTTACGCGTGACGGAAAACTGCCGTAAACGGCTAAAGGAGCAATAGCATGGAAAAAACGTGCGAATATGCCTACCGCAAGAACGGCGATGCCAGCCTGCATTGCCGGTATCTGACGGAGAAGAAGGCTCGGCACGACTGGTGCGCCCATCAGTATCTGTGTGGCAGGACAAAAAAGTGGGAAGTTTCTAACGAATCTTCCCACTGTAAAATCAAAACCTAGCGTACACTCACTGAAACCATACGATCTGGAAGGAGTTGTGAAAAGTATGGACAGAATTCAAATCACGAAGGAAAATCTCATGCAGATGCCGGACTATGTGCCGCTGCGCGAGAAAATGCAGTTCGTTAAGGAAGCAGCAGACTTGTGCTTCGACCGCATAGAACTGAAAATCGATAAGGGGCTGGACAGCGTTCCCATGCCTCCCATGTATAAGGAAAACACGGCGATCAAGAGCCGCGTCCTTATGGCGGCATATGCAAAGCTCTATTTTGGTGAACCATATGAGTTCGAGAAGAATCAGTGGCTTATGACAGAACCAGAATATGACCGATTCGCATCAAGCCATATTATGAACCAAATGGAACGTCTGAAACGCTGCGACGGCGAAGTCAGGGACAAGGCGTTTGACGCGATTTCGGATATGCGTGACCTTGAAAAGCGTCTGAACACCGAAATCTACGGACTGACGCAGGTCATGAATGAACCAGTCACGCGCATTATCATGGCCTTGCAGCAGCAGACCACACCAGAGGCGGTCAGCGGCGCACTGAACGAGCTAAAAGACGCACAGAAGGCATTCGCCGACTACATGGAAACACGGCAGAAGCAGACGGAGGAAGGCTGATATGGCAGTCTCGGTCAATTCGGACTCTTATCCCTATGAAAGAGTTCAGACGGGTTTCAACAGGCTTCGCGGCACTGAAGAAATCCCAATCAAGATTCTGAAGTACCTGATGGATTTGCCGCTGCCGGGCTACATGCCAAAGGACGATAACGACCACGCCCGTGTCCGGCTGATGAAATATCTCTGGTACGATGGTGCGAATCCGCTTGCAAACCCGCTTCCAACTCCGCAAGAAAAACTTTCCATGCTTTTTGACGGAGATAATCCAGTTCTGAACACAGCGGAAGACAAGCAACGGCACCCGAAGGGATACCGCATATACCCACAAAGAGTTTGGGGGCAGAGCGATACAGAAGCGGACACGATACTGAAACTCTATATGGGAAGAACCATTGCAAAAGACAATTTCCATACGGTTCTCGGTTTGCAGTTTGAAATCCTTGTAAACGTCAACATGGAGAACACCACGCGGACAGACGCATATTCCAGAGCCTACAGTATCGAGCAGTGCATCATCGAAGCACTTCACGGAGTAAACATCACCGGAATCGGGGTCATTGACTTCGACCGGTACGCACACACCGATAATGGAAGCAAGAGTATATTCGACTACGGAAATCATATTGGCCGCATGCCGCACATGAGCGTGGAGTGGTGTGACTCCGAAATGGATATACCTGAATAGAAAAATATTCGACCTGCGCCGAAAGAGCGGTGCGGAAGAGCCGAAGAGGGCTATCGACACATTAGATTGTGCCGGTAGCCCCCTTTTTTGCTTAACACGGCAATCAGAAAGGCGAGGAAATAAAAAATGCAAGACCTTTCTCTTGAAATGGAAAAAGCTGTTCGGCGGTTTGAACCTATCGAAACCGAAGGCTTGACCCTATATCCAATCCAAGTCAAGGACATTGATGAATTCACAACAGCACGACCCGCAATCGAGTTTATGCAGCAGAGTCTCCCTGTGGCGATGCTTTCAAAGCCTCTTTTGCAGGCGTACTACACATTGGAACTTGACGCGGCACAAAACGGACAGCCCGGAAGCGGGCTTTTCTACAAGTGCATTCTGTTCCTTTTACTCGCAATGCGAGTAGGAAACGGCCTACCAGCCGAAAAACGAATAGAACTTGTAGACCTTGAGTTGCAAGCAAATGACCCAACACGGCTGAAAAGTGTGCTTATTTTTGCGAATGGGGAAGTGAAAAGGATTACCCCCATGCAATTCCAACGTCTGCGACCAATTTTAGCGGCTCAGAACGGCATTGAACTTGTTTCAGAGAACGCTAACCCTGAGTTGGTTCAGGCAGAACGCGATCTTGCAGAAATGAACGCACCGAAGCTGCAATACCGCGTAGAGACGCTGAAAGCAACAATCGCTACTTTTTCGGGGGCCGACGAAGCGGACATGGAAGAATGGCCGATTTTGAAGCTTCTGCTGCGGCGAGATGCGGTTCAACGACTTGTTGGGTACATCACCTGTAGCTTTGCAGAGGCGCAGGGCGGAAAGTGGAAGCATGGAAATCCGTTCCCAAGTCCTCTGTATGACCGTGAAATCGACTACTGCGGCGGACTCATTGATATGTCAACGTTCGCCGGCGGCGCTGGTATGCGGGCTGTCCAAAATGCAGGAAACCAGACCACATAACACACAAACATCTTTTTGAAACACACACAAAGGAGTGACAAAAGAATGATTCGATTTACTGACTCCCGCCTTTATGCAAAGGGCATCGGCGAAGCGATCTGCACCGACAAGACGACCGGTCAGATTCTCTACTTCTCCAACAAGTTCCAGACTGGCAATGTCACGCCGAGCGTCACCATTGGCGAAATCCGTGCCGGCCTCGGCAACGCTATTGCTACCACGCTCCCGTCTGACGCTTCCGTCAACGTCGAGTTCACGGCAGTCGATTTCAACCTGTGGGCGAAGGCCGCTCAGATGGGTGCGATGCTCCGTCACAACGCTCCGGTCATGGTTTGCCAGACCGTTACTGCGAACGGCACGGCGCTTTCCATCGACATCACCGAGGGTACGCCTGTTGCACAGAAGGGCTTCTCCAAGATCTTCTGCTATGTACAAGAGGTCAATGCTGCTTCTCCGATTGCGACCGGCGGCGTTTCTTACGACCTGAACCCGACTACCGGTGCAGTCACTGGATTTACCGCGACGTCCGGCAAGACCTACAAGGTCTTCTACTTCGTCAACAAGGCCACTGCGCAGATCGCAACCATCACCACGGCAATGGACCCGAAGGTTGTTCATTTCATTGCGACCGTTGCTGTCTTCTCCACTGCTTCCGTCTCCGCACAGAACGAGGGTACACGCGTCGGAACGCTGTACATCATCATTCCGTCCCTGAAGTTCGGCGCGAACGGCGGCGTTACCGGCGATCAGACCAGCAACGATACTACGTCCCTGTCTGGTCAGGCAATCGCCTATGACCCCGATGTTATCACCGATGGCTGCGACGAATGCACGGGTGCAGGCAGCGACCTTGCGTACTACATCTACCAGCCGTGCGGCTCCGGCGTTGAGGAAATCGAGGGTATCGTTGCCAGCATCGGCGGCATTTCCCTCAAGGCGTCCAGCACCTATCAGATGCAGCCGCGCATTGCCATGAAGAACGGCGAACTGGTCAAGGGTGACGCTGCTACCTTCACCTACACCGCGACCGGCGCTCCATCCGGCACGACCGTAGGTGAAAAGACCGGACTTATCACGGCCGGTTCTACCGCTGGTGATTTCACCATTGAGGTCAGCTACGCGGCAGGTGAATCCACCTTCAAGGACACCTGCGAAGTTGAAGTTACTTCGACCTAAACAAACTGCGTCCCGGAGGGGAGAAATCCTCTCCGGGAAATGCGCGAGTCCATCATTTAGAACATGGCGGATTGGCGCATTTTTCACATTCAGGAGGCAGATATGTCGATTGAAAGTTTTGTGAACAGGTTCAACGCGGCACTCGATGAGTCCATTCGCAAGGCGATGGAAGGGCCTGTAACTGACGGCGTAAAGGCCGCAATCGTCGAGGCTGTGCAGACGGAAGTCTATGACGCTTATGAGCGAGGCGACTACATGCCGTATGTGCGTCGTGACGAAGTTGGAAAACCGGGCGGTCTCCAAGATTGGAGCGTTATGGAGTCGAAATACGACCCATCGACTATGACGTTGGAGGTTCAGGACAAGAGCCGGGATGATGATACTGGGCGTTTGATCGCGCCGGTCGTGGAAAGCGGCAAGGGATATCAATGGAAGAAGTCAGAGATTTACAAGTCGAAACAGGCACGTCCCTTCCACGAAGAAGCCCAACGAATCGTAATGCGTGAAAACTTAATGTCTGACGCGCTCCGATATCAGCTTAAAGAAGATGGATTTGACCCGAAGTAACAGGAGGAAGATACAATGGCAGATTTTGAAAAGGTTCAACTTCAAGTAGAAGTCGTTCGGACGCAGCTTGATTCGCTGATTAAGGACGTAAATAACTTGAAGGCTCAGAAACTGAATTTCACCGTTGATTCCTCTGGGCTTGAAGCAATTAACCGTTTTAATAGCTCCGTGCAGGCCATGACGCAAAATGTTGATGGGCTGAGTGGAAAATTCACGCGTATATGGGCAGGCGCGGCGGACGGCGCACCGACCAGAACGATTGAAACCGTCAACGAGGGGCTTGGCCGGACTACTGAGATTATTCGGACTCTGGACGAAGAAACGCAGCAATACACGACGGTTCAGACGAAAGCTACCACCAATTACGATGAAATGGCGAAAGCGGCGCAAAAGGCCGCTGAAAAGGCCGAAAAGGCCGCGAAGGAACAGGCAAAAGAAACCGAGAACGCCGCATCCAAGGTCGATACACTTCGCAAAGGCTTCGCCGACCTCGGCTTGCAGATGAAATCCGCAGCAGAGAAATATCCAACCGGTACATTCTCTGAAATAGAATCCGACGCAAAACAGGCGAGTGCTGCACTCGAAAATCTGTATAGCAGCTGGAAAAGCGGTGCTATCAGCGATCAGGAATTTGTCGCTGGCGTAAAGGACGCTTCTGGTTCGCTGAAAAACCTTCGTGCAAACTACGCGCAGACCCGCAACGAAACGGACAAACTCACGAACTCTACCAACGTGCTTGGCGATACATTCAGCCACATTGTCGGTAAAATCACCGTCTGGCAGGTCGTAAACGCAGCTGTTGCAAAGGTGAAGCGGTCGTTCACGGAAGCTATCGACACGATGAAGCAGGTCGATACCGAAATGACGGCCATTCAGAAGGTTACTGGCAACACTTCCGCCGAGATGGAGAAGCTGGGCGACACGGCATACGAAGCTGCATCCAAGTACGGCGTTGCTGTCACTGACTATCTGGAATCCGTCGGAACGTTTGCCAAAGCCGGCTATAAGGATATGTCGGAAGACATGGCCGAGCTTGCAACGAAGACGCAACTCGTCGGCGATGTAACGTCCGGTATTGCAAACCAATTCCTCCTTTCGGCTGATGCCGCTTTCAAATTTGAGGGCAACGTTACGGCCCTCAATACCGTTCTCGACAAGGCCAACGAGATTGAAAACAACTACGCCACTTCCATTCAGAAGATGGCTGAAGGCTTCCCGATTGTTGCGAACGTTGCATCGATGGCGAATATGTCCATTGATGAACTGATGGCGGCACTCGGTACAATTACTGCGGTCACGCAGGAATCCGGTACGAAGGCAGCTACCGCTCTCCGCGCACTGATTCTGAATATCATCGGAGATACCGAAACGGAAATTGAAGACGGTGTTGCGTGGACGAAGGAAGAAATCGAAAGTCTAAACGACGCACTCTGGATTTACGCAGAAGACGCGATGAAAGCCGCGCAGGAATCTGGCAAAATCGTTGACCCCATGAAAGCCATTGCGGCTCTTTCTCAAGCATATAAGGACGGCCTTCTTTCCCAAGCAGAATTGGCTGAACTGGAATCCAAACTTGGCGGCAAACTCCGTACAAACCAGCTCGACGCGCTCATCACGAACTATGATATGTACGCGGAAATGCTGGACAAGGTAGCGAACTCCGCTGGCAGTGCCGACAAAGAAGTCGAAATTATGCTGACGAGCTGGGATGCCAAGGCAAAAATCCTCAATAACACATGGACGAAGTTCATCGCCGATACGGTTGATTCCAACTGGGCGAAGGGCTTCCTCGATACACTCACTTGGCTGATTGACGGTTTCGGGAATCTTGGAACGGCTGTCACTATTTTCGGTGGAGTTCTTGTCGCATTCAAATGGAACAGCATTGTAGGTAGCTTTAAAACGCTCGGAAGTGTTATTGGGGCGCTTCCTATGCTGTTCAGCAGCGCGAAGGGCGGAGCGGCTGGATTTGACGCGGGAATGAAAGCCCTGAATGTATCGCTTACAAGCACGCAGCTTCTTGTCGGTGCGGTTGTAGTGGCGATATCTGGGCTTGTAATTGCGTATAACAAGATTAAAACATCTATTGAAGAATCAAGACAGGCAGCTATCGACGCGGGAGAAGCCTCTAGTACGGAAGCTAAGGAAATTGTATCCCTGTACCAAAATTATGAAGACCTACGAAAAGCGGTTGAAGATGGCACGGGTTCAAAGACCGAGTTCATTGATGTCTCTGACAGACTGATTGACAAACTCGGAATTGAAAAGAGCAGCGTATACGATCTCAAGAAGGAACTTGGAGGGTTAAGCGGGGCATATAAAGAAGCTGCGGCGGCGAAAATTGAAAGCGCGTTGTACGATGCCAAAAACGCCACATTAGCGGCAGGCGCAAACCTAACAGGCAATAAATTTGCGATCCAACTTGGGCTGAACACAGACGAAGAAGATGTATTGAAGCATTATGATGATCTTATTCGTCGAAGAAATCAGCTGATTGACAGTGGATCAACTGACAATTTCCTGTATAGAGATGTCATAAAAGAAATTGAGACGCTGAAACCGCTAGTCGAAGAATATAACTCCGCAGTTGAGAACCAAACCTATTTGGAAGGCGCGCTCAAGGCTGCGCAGGACGGCACACTTGACAGCTACTTAAAATCAGAAGATGCCATCAATGATTACTCGGATGCGCTAGATAATGCGGCGGAGATTGAAAAGACGACAGTCGAAACGCTCCAAGAGTACGCAAAGACGCTGAAACAGCAGGGAAGCGACCTGACAACCGCATCGGCGGCCCTTCAAGAATACCGGATTAACGGGAGCATTTCTGCATCTACGCTGCAAAGTCTGATCGGCATGAGCGACAAATATGTGGATATGCTGACCGACGAGAACGGTAAGCTGCGTCTCACGGAGAAGTCTCTCAAGTCTGTTGTCAGCGCAATTCTGGAAGATGTAGATGCAACGGAGAAGCAAATCGGAGCTTCTTCGAATGCCAACGAAGCCGCCGAAAAATACGTCTCTTCACTTCTGAATGTTGCCAAAAATGCCGGATACTCCGGAGATTCCCTTTACAATCTTGCGCTGAAGATTATTAAGCTTAACGAAACCGGGCTTGATCTTTCAACACAAATCGCGCAAGTCATTGCACTTGGCCGAGCAGCAGGAGCGACGGCAGCTTCCGTTGCGGCAATCAGCGGAATCAAATCATCCGATGCAGACAGAACAATCAAGGGCTGGCTGCAAACAGGCCAAATCAAAAGCTACGAAGAGGGCGCACAGAAGCTACTTCAGGGCATCTACGATTCGTTTGACTTTGAGAGTTCTAACACAAGCGGCGGAGGCAGCTCCTCCGATGCAAACCTTGAAGCGCACAAGCAGAAGGTCGAGTTGCTGAAATCCGAGCTGACTTTGCTGGAAAAGCAGAATGCCAGCGAGGACACGCAGAAGGACAAAATGCGGCAGATCCAGCAGGCGCTCCATGCGCAGGCGCAGTATCTGCGGTCCATCGGCGGCAGCCAAGCAGACATCAACGCGCTTTCCGCTGAATGGTGGGAGTGGCAGGAGAAAATAAACGGGACACTCAAGAACACGGACGATCTTCTGAATGAACTGCAAGGCGTTATGTCGGACAAGCTTTCCGATCTTTCAGATCAACGGCAGAACGAACTCGATGCCATTGACGCGCAGATCGATGCGCTCAAGCAGCAGAAGGAAACGCGTGATGAGCAGCTTGATCTCGAAGAAAAAATCCTTGCTGTCCAACAGGCGCAGGCCAAGCTTGCAGATGCGCAGAATGAACGTACAGTTCGGCAGTATAATGCTCGCACCGGTCAGTGGGAGTGGGTGGCTGACCAGAAGGAAGTTGACAGCGCACAGGAAGCCTTGGACGATGCTAAAAAAGACCTTGAGGACTTCAAGGCAAACATGGCTTACGAAGCTGCACTGGCCGAGCTGGAAGCCAAGAAAGACGCAATAAACGCCCAGTATGATGCGCTTGAAAAGAACTACAACAATTTTCTGAAATCGCTCAAAGAGAAGACACGCGGAATTGGAGAAATCCTGCAAGACATCTGGAAAAACGCAACGCCGGAACTCCGTCAGATCATTCAGGAAAACGCAGAACTTTTCAAACAGTTCGGATTCGATGTGTCGCAGCTATCCGATGCCGTAAACGACACTGCCAAGAAATTGTACGGTATCTCCAAGAATGGCGATAAGTACGAAATCGGAAGCGATAAGGGATTGGATTTCATCAACAATAAACCTGCCGGTTCTACAATGACAGGCGGCGATGGCTCTACATGGACGAAGAACGAGGACGGAACAGTCACAATCGTTGATAAGGACGGCGTTACCTACACGGTATACCCGAACGGCGGTTCTGGTGGAACAGAAGATTCTACCGGTGGCTCGGCTTCTGGCCCCAAATACAGTGGCACCGTCTTTGCAAAGCGATTGGACGGAAAGGGCGAAGACTACAAGATTTCCAGCGCGAACGGCCTGAATTTCCTGAACAATGCACTCGCCGGAGAAGAATTGAATGGCGGTGACGGCTCCCACTGGGTTAAAAATGCTGATGGAACGACTTCTATCACAGACAAGTACGGCATCGCGTACAAGGTCTATGATCGAGGCGGAATCCTTCGCGGCATGGGCGGTATCAAAGCCACGATGCAGGACGAGGGAATCACCCCACCGGATGTAACGGCTATGTTGAAGAAACACGTCCTGACACCAGTTGAGGACAGAAACTTCAGCCAGAACATGGACAACATCAGATGGATGATGTCTAGCAATGGCGTTGGCGCAAACGCCGTTCACAACGCTTCGTATGATAATCACAGCATTGGAACCCAAAACAATGGCAACGTGTATAAATTCAACGGCATTACGATCAACGAACCACAAGCAAGCGGTATGACGTTGAGACATTTTGCGGACATCGCTCACAATCTTGGAAACTTCAGCTAACACGAAGATACGGAGGAAATAATATGCTGTATCAGCCGACGAATATCTATCCCAGCATGACTGGAGCGCTTGGAAACGGCGTAATCGATGCGAATAAAGACCTCACAGTGAGTTGGCAGGTCAACGGGAATTCTCCAATGACTGCGTTTCAGATTACGATTTATGCGAACAACGCAATATCTACGCAGCTTTTTTCTACCGGAAAACTGACGTATGGATGCCCGTTTTATGGAGTAGATTATGCCGGAAATGTGCAGATGTTCAACTACACCATCTACCAGCAGCAGCTTTCGCTTGCACAAATTGAAAATGGGCGCGACTACAAAATCGTCATTCAGCAATGGTGGAACGAAAACGATTCCGTAACGCAATCCAGCGCAAGTGTGTTTCGTGCAAGGCGCAACCCAACACTTGCCATCGGCACGATACCGACACCGTTGAAGTCACGCTCATTCACTTTTACTGCATCTTATACTCAAGAACAGGGTGATGCACTCAACTGGTGCAGATGGCGGCTTTCTGCCATCTCGGGCAAAAAGGAAACTGTAATAAAAGACACTGGAAGAATCTTTGGAACTGCCGAACTTACATTCCCATATGACGGACTTTTGAACGGATACACATATCTGTTGGAGTGCTCCATACAAACTGAAAACGGAGTTGAAGCATCTACATTTACGTCTGTCGTGGTTCAGTACGCAGTTAAACCCATCCAAGCGGCCTTGTCTGTATGCCAATCGAAGCGCGGAAATGGCGTTATGGTGAGACTTCCGGAAATCAAGCGTGTTCCGGGAATCGCAAATACGGGTGTCAAGATTTCTGACAGCTACCTTACGATACCGTCTGATGAAAACGCGAACGTAGAGTGGTCTGTTGAAGATGGTACGCCACTTTCGATAAAGCAACCGTTTGACATCTGCTGGCGGGGGAAAGGCCTCCCTGAAGGAGATGTACTTTCAATCAAGTGCAATACGTCTGTTGATGGGTTCAACCCCACACAAGTAACCGGCGGAATAAGCGGATACCCATTTGGAACCTATGGAGCGGCATGCGTCTGCGCAAACCAAATTTCACAGATCTATACAATTCTCTTAGGAAATGGTCGCATGTGGTACAGCTATAATTTGCAGACATGGACTTACTTTGGAAACGTTCTTGACACAAAAAACGCTGACTGGTGTGGAATTGCATATGGGGATTACACATATGCCGCTGTGTCGAAAGGCAGCAAAGGACTAGCCCATGCCAATACTCTAAACACATGGGCAGTTACAACGGCAACTGTTGGCCTTTCTGTAATTTGTTTTGGTAATCACCTATTTGTCGCAGCAGGTGAGGGCACCGTTTATACACGAAACACATCTGATGAAACTGGTTGGGTACAATCAACCGCTCCATTTAGCGGTACTCCAACTGCGATTGCGTTTGGAGAAGTTGATGGAACGCCTAAATATGTAGTCGGGACTGAAACAGGCAATTTATACGCTTCGTCTGACGGAAAGACATGGACTCTTTCAACGTCAGGGCATGGTTCACTCAGTTCTATTACATTCTTCAATGGGAAGTTTTACGCGGCACGATTGGATGATAACAGTATACTTTCCAGCTCAGATGGGACTCAGTGGAATATACTTTCGTATATATCCGAGTTTGAAAATGGAACTAGGTCTATCTGTGGCGACCCAATCGGACACTTGTATGCAACAGGAAATGGAACCGGCAACTACGCGTACAGTTCTGATTACGGAAAAACGTGGAGTGTTTTTCCGTTGGGTACGTCATTAAACAACGCATTCTTATTTGAAGGATCAAACTGTGTTTTTCTTGTTGGAGAAGGGGAGAATTCTGGAGCAACGGCCGTCTACGCTGGTAGGAATGAACTTGTAACACAAGAGGCGGTGCTCACGACCAACGTAACATCAAACGTGGAATTCAATGCGCTTGAAAACATCATGCCAAGCAAGTCAAATTGGAGAGATGTATGTTACGGGGATGGAAAATACGTCGCGGTCGCAACAGACAGCAATATGGCAGCTTACTCTATAACGGGAGAAAGCTGGACAGCTTCCACAATCCATGAAAGTGTAACGCGCTGGTATAGCGTTTGTTACGGAAATGGCATTTTCTTAGCAACCGGTCAGGACTACTTTGCAACGTCTACAGATGCAATAAACTGGACTACCACATCTTCCTCAGGGAATACCTTTCAATGTGTGCGGTTCTTGAACGGCAAGTTCTACGCAGTCGGCACGGGTATATACCGGTCTTCCGATGGTGCTACATGGGAAAAATGCAACGTTCCATCTGGTGATGTATATATGATTACGTCGATCACATACGGAAACGGAATGTATGTTTGCGTAAAGCCCAACTATGCTGTGTACTCCTACGATGGATTAAATTGGAGCTATACGCCTATGCCTCAAGGTTCGTGGCGCAGTATAGCGTTTGGAAACGGAGTTTTTATCGCATCAGGCCTGTTTTCTTACAGTGTTTATAGTTCCGATGGCAAAACGTGGTCAACCGCAAGTATTCCTTCCGGACGGACAGAGGGACTTGGAACGTGCTTCGGTGATGGTAGATTTATTGCTACTACGGCCGCAGGTGTTGTCAAATCGGTGGATGGACACACATGGGATGTCATCGTGGATTCCACCACATGGGAATATAGTGCGTGCTGCTTTGGAGGAGGGAAATTCCTCGCCATCGGCAATACGTCTGATGTCATGCTTTCCGGATCTGTAACAGCTACGGTGGATATCCTTACGAATGATGGAAGTCAGAACATTGCGTCAATTCCGTATATGCAGCAATGGGCCTTCATCATTGACGGAGAGCAAAATGCTATTGGCCTTTCATGGACAACCGACGGCAAAACAACGGCTAATACGTCATCCGTGAATATCGCTCCAATCGCAGAAGTAACGTCGATCACCGCTGGTGGAGCCGTGAACATTGACTATATTTTTGTGAGCAAGGGACACATGAGCGAAGAAACAAAGCATAAGTTTGAAAATTGGTCAAACCCATATCATCCCTACGACATTCCAAGGCAATTCTATGCTGATTTCACATCTGATTTGAACGGTGACACATTTGGGCAAAGCTACTTTACGCAGCTTTCTATATACCGAAATCAAACCGATGCGTCCATTACAGAGCATATCTTCAACTCAAGTGCGACGGATGTTCATTCGTTTATTGATGCAAGCGCAAGGAATGGAGTTCAATATCGGTACACGGCTTTCGGACTCTCAGATTTCGATCAGTCTTCTGCAATTACGAGCGATGTTACGCAGATATGCGTGTGGAACTGGGCAATTCTATCTTGTACGGAAGATTCAGATGGGGTCTATCACCCACAAAAGATATTTGCATTTGGGAAAAATCTGTCAAGCGGGGATATCAGTAACAACAATGCACCGCAGATTTTACAGAACTTCACAAGATACCCGACTGTTCAACCATCCCCGTTCAACTACAAAACTGGCACGTTGACCAGCCTGATTGGTACGATTTCTAATGGCGTATATTCCGACACTGTTTCGGAAAGAAACGAAATAATGGACTTGTCTACCACACAGAACACGCTATTTCTGAAAAGCAGAAAAGGCGATTTGATGAAGATCAGAATCAGCGGAGCAATCGAGTCCGGAACGATGGATAATTCTGCGGCGCAGGCGCAAACCGTTAAAATCCCGTGGGTAGAAATTGGGGACGCGTCTGAAGCAAGAATCATCATCACGGAAAGCGATGGAGCTTGGCCTAACTAATAGGGGAGGTGAGTTCACCTATGGCGATAAACATTATAGCTCTTGAAGCGCAGTCTGTAACAGTCAATGTCACTGGCGGGATGCCAGATGCAAATGAATACCTTTACGAACTCAGGTTTGGCGGTGTTAACATTTCCACTTTAACCTCGACTGATGTATACAATAACTTTGAGGTTACATTCAATGGCCTTGAGCTTGGAGGCAAAGCGTATCAGATCTATGCGACTGACGTTTTAAACTCCACCTATTTTGGGCCGCTTTCTATTAACTCTGGTTACGAAATCACGATAGACGCAAACGGCGGGTCTGGCTATCTTTATGATACGGCTGCTTATGACAGTTTTTACACACTTCCGTCGGACGGCTTTGAGAAGTATTCCAGCAAACTCTTAGGCTACAGCACAGATTCCACCGCCACGTCCGAGCAGTTCGACCCTGGCATGAAAATCAGGATGTACCAAAACTGGAACCTGTATTGCGTGTGGCAAGAAACCACCTATACACTTAGCTACTACAGGACAAGCACTGGGTCAACACTGTGGCTAAGAGAAAAATTCCCCTATGACGTGAACGGGCCTTATATTACCGTTACGACACAAACCCCTGGGTTGACAGGCTACCGATTCGTGAATTGGGAAATCTTTCAGGAAAGCGGTACTTCACTTGGATATGTAGAGCCGGGCGGTACAATTCAAGTTGGCAATGCGGATGTCAGAGCTATAGCCCAGTGGGAACCACTACAGCGGCATACAGTTTCATATAACGCGAATGGTGGCTACCCGACACCATCTTCGCAGACCGTATATGACTACGGAGAAGTTATAGTCAGCGAAACGATACCCTCAAGGAGCGGGTATACAGCATCCGTATGGTGGGCAGTCGATAATGCAGGTGGCGGGCCGTTTGGCATTGCACCGGGTTCCCCGTTTAATGTCCAAACGTTCGACTGGACACTGTATGCCGAGTGGTACAAATATGAAATAGCGGTCGTAGCAGCAGATAATGTTGCGTCTGTGAGTCAAGATGTTAAGGGTCTTCCATATATTTTCTACGACGGAACGACCCAAATCACAGCAACGGTGAGCTGCACGCTTGAAACAGAAGCAGGTTCCACTATTGAATTTGACGGCTGGTACGATAGTAACGGTCAGAAAGTTTCAAGCAGCCAAACTTACACGTTCTCAGACATCACCGCACCGATAACCCTTATTGCAAAAGCAACGAAGACCTCTGGATCTACATTCACCATTACCTACTTGCATGGAGCCCACGGAAGTGGGGAAAATCAAACCCAGCAGAAAACTTCCGGCGCATCTGTTACACTGAAAGGAGCCATCTTCACAAGAGAAGGATACACGCAAACCGGATGGTCTACTGCGGACGGCGGAGCAAAATCATACGCGCTTGGCGGGCAGTACACACAAGATGCCGATATCACGCTATACCCGTTCTGGAAAGAAAATACGATAGACCCGTCTGAAACGTATCCCGTAACGTATTCTCCCGGAAACGATGGAATCGGTTCAGTGCTAACAGCAACAAAAGTGAAAGGCGTTCCTCTTTCGCTGGAAGGAGCACTCTTCACAAAAGTTGGATACGCGCAATCTGCATGGGCCACTTCTGCAGGCGGGGTAGCTGTATATGCTCTCGGCGGATTGTATACGGAGGATGCAGCAGTTACGCTATACCCAACATGGGGTCCACAGCAGTTCATTCAACCGGGTTCAATGATGGAATCTTCATGGCGCATGAATGACTACATGAGCCAACTCCGCACATCATTTACAAAACTGTGCAGACTTCGTTTCCTGCAACCGGACGGAAGCACGGCGTTTGCAATCGATAATAATCCAGAAAACAAACGAAGTGGAACGTTTATCCAAGACGGAACCATCACATGTAATTTGCAGAATGGACAACGCAGAACGGCAAACGTTACGCTCTCCAACGTTGACGCTGAATATGATTACAACGTCAATAACATCTGGTTCGGGCAGCAAATCGCCATTGACGAAGGGCTTGTGCTCTCCAACGGATATGAGTATTACATCCAGCAGGGCGTGTTTTATATTGCGGAGCCGCAGGAAACGCTCAACCCAAATATCCGGACGGTTTCTCTTCCACTGGTTGACAAATGGGCATACCTTGATGGAAGCTTGTTCGGAAGGCTTGAATCGACATACGAGGTTCCAGTTGGGACAAATATCTTTAAGCCGATAGAAGCCATCTTGCAGCTTGATAGGGGAAACGGATATCTGCTTGACCACGTTCCGCCCGTATTTACCAGCTATTACAAAGGGAAAACGCAAGCATTGCCGGACGGGACAACAGCAAACTTGACGGATTCCCCCTATACGCTCCGGGTAGACAGTGACGATGGTACGTTCGCTGACGTATGCCTTGGGCTTTCAGAAATGGTGAACGCTTGGATTGGTTATGACCAAACGGGAGCACTCCGCATTGACCCATCGCAAGATGATATTGTGGATGCAAACAAGCCTGTTTTGTGGAGGTTTTCACAAGATGAAGCACAACTTCTTGGAACAACATACACGATAAAAAACACCGAAGTGTTCAACGACTATATTGTTCTAGGAGAAAAGCAAGATGACAATCCGCAAGCTGCCGGCCGTGCGCAGAATCTCGACCCAGCGAGTGATACAAACGTTAATATCATAGGCAGAAAGACGTACAGAGAAACCGCTTCCGGGTATTACACAACAACGCAGTGCCGTGACTTGGCAGAGTGGAAATTGAAACGCGCAACAGTTTTACAAAAGGCAGTATCAATTTCTTGCATACAGATGATGCACATCTCGGAGAATAACCTTGTTGAAATCGTCCGGACAGACAAACCAGGTTCTCCGGTCGAACGACATCTGATTCAAGGCTACACTCGGCCACTTGCAACCAATGGAACAATGACCATTAACGCAGTATCGGTTGTAGATTTCCCAAACGCGACAATTACAAGTTGGCCGGAATGAGAAGGGAGGTGCATACAGATGGGGGAGAAAAAATATTCACAGCTCGTGCTTAGACTCAAAACAGGAGAAACATTCTATGTGATTGGGGAAACAAAACGGTATTGGCTTTGCAAAGGAACGCAGTTCAAGAAGACAAGCCGACAAATTGATAGCGTCAAAAGACGCTCGACAAGAAAGGACATAGACGATGATTAACAGATGGTTGATTCGCAGAATGCTCGATGCCAACAGCAGCGAAACAAAAACGTGCAAATCCTCCATTGAATCCACATATGGAATCAGCGCCTGCATTCACTTCTTCTGCGGCAAGTGGATTCCACCCCCCATTGCAAAATAAAACAGAATCATTTCCTTCACCGAAAGAGCGGTGCGGAAGAGCCGAAGAGGGCTGTGAGCGAAGCGAAAGAGGGCTACGTTCACTGCTCTCTTTCTCTTTGCCTATACAGACAAAACGATTGGAGAAAAACAATGGATATTTTCAAAGACATCGTAACCGTCTTCGGTGGTATTACTACGATTGGCACTGTACTGGTGATTCTTGTCCGGCCAATCCGAGAGTGGGTCATGGGAGATAGCGCAGTCAAAGCTGGGATGAAGTGTCAGCTTCGTGCGGATATGCTGCACACCTATTATAAGAACAAGGATGCACAGAAAATCCGGCAGTATGAAGCCGAGAACTTCGAGTATTCGTACAAAGCCTATAAAGCCTTGAAGGGAAATTCATTCATCGACAAGATCAAGAAGGAAGTGGACGAGTGGGAAGTGGTGACGTGACATGGAGTGGAGCAAAAAAATCTTAATTTTCTCATACCTGATGCTGGGTGTCTTCATAATCATCTTTTTGGCTGTTGAAGACAAAACAGCTGCTGCAACTGTTCTTTGTGGTTGGATTGTAGAATGCGGTGGTGCTACTGCGTTCTACTTCTGGAAAGCAAAGAACGAAAACCGGAGCAAGTACGCATTAAAATTCGTCCGGGAACTGGCCGACAAGTACGGCCTCGACGCAACGGCACGAATTATTGAGTCAGTCCTGAAAGACTGAGAAAGGAAATTATCATGGACTATACAAAAATCATCACAACGTTTATCGCGTTCGTTTCTGCACTGCTGTCCGCATTCCTCATCCCGTTCCTAAAAGAAAAAATCGGTTCGGAGAAACTGAAAAAGTGGCAGCAGATCGTCGAAATTGCTGTCCGTGCGGCAGAACAACTCTACAACTCCGACCAAGGTCAGGAAAAGAAAGCATATGTCCTTCAGTATCTCGCAGCCAAGGGCATCAAATTCGACGACGCGACGGTTGATAAAATGATTGAAGCAGCGGTGCTTACACTCCACCATGAGCTTTACGGTACGTCCACTGACCAGCAGAAGGACGGTGAAGCGGCATGACAATTCAGGATGCAAAGAAGCGCCTGATTGAGACTGCCGAGGCTGAAGAAGGGTATCTGGAAAAAGCAACGAATGCACAGCTCGACAGCAAAACCGCAAACGCCGGTCGAAACAACTACACGAAGTACGCCCGCGATCATGCGAAATGGGGGACTTATCAGTCCCCCAAGCAGGGGCTTCCATGGTGCGATATGTTCGTTGACTGGTGCTTCATCACGGCATTTGGATTCGACCTTGGCATGAAGCTGACGTGTCAGCCTAAGGGCGGCTATGGCGCTGGTTGTACGGAATCGTACAACTATTACAAAACTGCTGGACAGACCGTATCCATTGCAGATGTCCAGGAATGCGACCAGATTTTCTTCGGAAAGCCCGGAAACATGACACATACCGGACTTGTGTACAAGGTGGATAGCACGAAAATCTATACCATCGAAGGAAACACAGGATCTGGAAGCAATGTCGTGATTGCGAATGGCGGGGGAGTATTCAAGAAGTGGTATTTCCGCAATTCTTCGGCTATCGGCGGCGTTGGAAGACCCAAATGGGAACTCGTCACAAACACCCCACAGAGCGTGACACCATCGTCAAAACCGGAATCTACGTCTGTGACCTACGCAGAGTTCCAAGGCGGCATTTTTGCAGAAATCCCATTCTCCTGCATTGACCGCATCGAACACGTCAAAATGAGCGACGCAAGAGGCGAGACGACGGGCAGCGTAGCAATTCGCACACAATGGAATGGCCGCTATCCAGACATCGTTATCAACGCCGAGCTGTTCAATTACGGAAAATACACGCCGGCCTCTGGTGTCAAGCACAAGGGAACCATGGAATATCAGGGATGGCAACCGTTCATTGGCTTCAAGGACTACAAAACACCCATTCAGGAACCGCGTGGAGCCGTCACATCACCCGATGCAGTTGGTGGCTATCCTGCTATGGTTCAAAACGGCACGAAGGATTTTAACGTCCCCAGAGGGCTAGAGGGCAACAAGTACCGGACGGCGATGGGACTGCGCGGAAAAACTCTTGGGATTATTGTCACCGAAAAGCAAGTTCCCATGGACGTTGTTGCAAACAAGTTCGTCAATGAGAAGTACGATTTCGCAATCAATCTTGATGGTGGTGCTTCCAGCAGTTATGTAACGCCTACAAAGGTGTGGGCGCGTCCGAACAAACTGCGTGGATTCGTTGCAATCTGGTTGAAGGGCGGAAGCGGAAACTACTTGAGCAAGCGGCAATATGGAAACTATTACGCGCAGACGAAGCCAATAAAGTCGGAAGCCTGGATAGAAACGGACAAAACAGCATCGAAAGGTGTCAAACTGAAAGTCATGGCGAATGGACTGAACCTTCGCGCTGCCGCTACTACCAGCAGCGAAATCCGATTCGTACTCAATTTTGGTGAACTGGTTACATGGTATGGGTATCAGACGAAGAACTGGTACTATGTGCGAACAGCCAGTGGAAAAGAAGGATACGTCAGCAAAAAATACGTCAGGAAACTGTGATAGCGGAGGGAACACACAATGGACGAAAATCAGGAAATGAAACGGTTTGCGGACAGACTATGGGAATATTTCAAACCTAAAATTGAAGAACTGACACGTTCCAATGTGTGGTACTTCCGCGCTCAAGTTACGAAACCGGCGCTGGATGGAAAAATCACGGTGCAACGTCCGTTCGATGGTGAAATTGCGCTCCCGTATGTGAGCAGTATGGAAAACGCTGCGATTGGGACTCAAGTCACTGTGTTTGTGTTTGGTTCCAGCATGACAAACGCTGTCATTTGTGGAAATGGTTCATTGAGCATTCTTGGCGGTAGCCCATCGTCTGGCGGCGGAGGCGGCAGTGCCGAAAACGCCGTTCTCTATGTCGCACAAATACTGAGTGCAGCACAACAATCGCAGGCAAGAAACAACATCGGCGCAATTTCTGCTGATGAACTTTCTGGAAAACAAGACGCGATTGAAGTAGATGGGCTTCTGAAAGGGGACGGGAACGGCGGCGTAACAGCCGCTGTTCCCGGAACAGATTATCTTCAGAGCGCACCTGTTACCTCTGTTGATGGGGAGACGGGTGCTGTTGATCTGTCTGGTTCCTACGCAACCCCGACTCAGCTTGCAGAGAAGCAGCAGAAAATCATGGTCGATGGTATTCTGGAAGGTGACGGGAGTGGAAATGTTCAACCTGCTACGACCCTAGAAGGAACTTTGGTTGAGTATTCTGGTGGCGGAGGTGGCACGACGGATTATAACGGACTGGAAAACAGACCGCAGATAAATGGTGTTACACTTGAAGGGAACAAGACATCATCTGAGTTGGGCTTATATGGTACGGAAAATGCGCCGCCATACCCAGTAAAATCCGTTGACGGAGCAACCGGTGCAGTGGTTACAAATGCGGTCAAGATAACAATCCAGAATCTTACTGCTAATCAGAAGGAACAAGCCCGGACGAATATCGGGGCTGGCACGTCGAACTTTAGCGGTTCGTATAATGATTTGAGCGATACACCTGTCCCATACACACTGCCTATTGCAAATAGCACCACTTTAGGAGGCGTTAAACCTGTTTCTAAGACAGACAGCATGACACAAAGCGTCGGCGTTGATGAGAACGGAAAACTCTATACATCACCGGGAAGTGGCGGTGGCGGAACTTCCGGTGCTGTTACAAGCGTTAATGGTAAAACCGGAGATGTCGAACTCACTGCGTCCGATGTCGGCGCATTGCCATCGGATACAGAACTTCCTACACCATTCGTTGTCGGCTGCGGCATTCATTCTGAGAATACCTATGATGAGAGTGTCACACACACAAAGACGTATGATGAAATCCTTGCCGCTTACAAGGCTGGGCACTCGTGTTACGCGAGAGTGAAACTCTTTGGGGCATCCAATACAGAAATCGTGCTTCTTCCACTTGCAGATTTGGATGAAGCGTTTGGGTATGTCGATTTCGCTCTAACAAAGATGACACAGGGTAACACACCGGAAGAATTGATGATTTATTACGTCCATATTGACGCGGATGGCAATGCAGAAGGCTACTGGGGTACACGATATACGTTGTCAGGCAACGAAAACTTCTTGAGCGTAAATGACACAGTAGCAGGTAGTTATATCAACATTCAGTCAGCAATGACAGCTGGGTCTTTGCTGAAAGTGACAGCTATTGACGCAGATGGAAAACCGACCGCACTTGCTGCGGCGATTCCAGGGACGGACTATATGCCGGCTGTCCCAGTTACCGCATCAGACAATGGAAAAACGTTGAAAGTCGTCAATGGTGTATGGGCGGCATCAAATTGATGGAGGAATGAATAACCATGAGATTATTGACAGTTGGAGGGAAAGTGGTTTCAGTCGGCGGAAAAGCCATCGAAATACCTGACTCATCTGGCGGAGCATATCAAATCGCAGTGGAAACGAGCGCAGGTGCAACCGTCACAGCAACAAAGGGAGCAACAACGGTTTCTGGAACAGCAGACACCAGTGGAAATTGCACACTGACAGTCTATGAACCGGGTCAATGGACAATCACAGTTGTAAAAGGTGATTCTAGCATATCAAAAGAAATCGAAGTTGGAACACAATCTCTCCAAATTTCTTTCGCACCAGACGCGGTTTTTTCCAACAATACATGGGGACAAGTCATTTCGGCTTGCCAATCTGGGCAGGTTCCAAGTACATGGTCTGTTGGGGACAGTTTGCCAATGCTTATCGGGGGCACAAATTATCAGGTGGACATCATCGGTAAGAGCCATGATGATTACGCTGATGGTTCTGGAAAAGCTCCGCTGACGTTCCAGTTACATGACTGCTATGATACGGGTTACGGCATGAATGATACAGAAACAGTTGTTGGCGGCTGGCAGAGCAGTAAAATGCGGACAGAGTATCTGCCGTCCATTCTGGCGCTTATGCCGGAAAGCGTTAAAAACGGCATCCGGGAGGTCAGCAAAAAGAGCGCAGCAACAGCATCTTCTATTGTAACCTCGGCGGACAAACTGTTTCTGCTCTCGGAAATTGAGATTTTCGGCAGCCTGGTCGTATCCGCTGCAGGCGAGGGGACAAAGTACAGCTATTACACAACCACAAATAGAGTGAAGACAAAGAACGGAACCGCAACAATATGGTGGGAGCGGTCACTAAACTTTGCAGGCGCGGGTGGCTTCGGCTTTGTCGGACAGCATGGCGGCACAAACGGCGGTGAAATCACAGGACTGTACGGCGTGAGCTTTGCGTTCTGTTTCTGAGCAAAAGAGAACCGGGGGATAATTGAATCCCTCGGTTCTTTGAATGTTAGTCGTGATCTTCATCAAAATACATGATGCCGTCTTCACCTGAATCAAAGATTATTCTGTGTTTATTGCCCTCTACTTCCAATGGCGTGCTGTTCAAAAGCACTGCGCCTCTCCGACGATGCGGCAACATTAACGCTGCTGCACCTACACTTTCGGCCTCGACCGTGAGTTCTTCATTATCTTTGTCATCGTACACAACGAGGAATGTGTAGCGGTTCTTGACAACGTTCGTGCGGAGTTTTCCGTCCATACACTCATTCCTTCCAAACATTTGCGACAGTGAATGTCATGCGCAGCCGACAGTTGACATCGGCGAGCGTCACCATATCTGCCAGCTTGTACATTTCTGAAATGCGATTGCGGATGCTGTCATTGAGAATACTGACTGGAAGCGGGAAGTCAACGTAGACGAACGTATTCTGCTCACGCAGTCCCAAATTATCCGCGTGCCACGGGGTACGCATTGCCTTGGAAATCGCTGCCGCGTGTTCCTTGAGTTTGCTGTATACCTCGACCTTCTCAGGAACCATCTCGGTCCCACGGAATGCCTCATTCTTCGCTGCCATTGCAGCCACCATATCCTGAATATCCATTGCCATTGTGTTTGCCTCCTATAATTTTTTGATGTGCCCGTGAGGGCTTACAGTTATGATTCTACCGGGAAATCAGATTTGTCCCGCCCAGATTAAAGAATTTTTATCGGACGGAATTTCTGAATGTGCATCAAGCGGTCTGCTGCTTCTGCTATCCACATCACATCTTCTGATTCCAGAAGACTATTCAACGCGTCTCGTGCTGAAGAACGCCCGAGGGCGGTAAGGATGTCATCGTCATCGTGAAACTCAGCTGAAATCCTTGCTAGATTCTCAGCGGCTTTCCCTGAAATGCCAAGTGTAGCAGCTGCAACTTGAATGTTTTGCTCAACGCTTTCAATATTTGTTACGCCTAGCAGCCAGTCCGTAGATACGCTGAAGTATTCTGCGATTTTTGCGATATTCTCCCAACTGGGCTGTCCAGAACCGTCACAGTATGCAGATACAGACTGTCTTGCCTTCAGACCGAGATAATCCGCTAATTCTTGCTGCGATACAGTTCTGTTGATTTTCCCTGCGTCCCCACGCATGAGCCTACGAAGACGATTGGGGAATGGCTTGTAATAGTTGTCTGTGTAATTGAGTTTTTTGCGCGGCATATTATATACCCCTCATTTCCCGCACATTCCGTGCCACGATTTTTACGGCTCCGTCGATGATTCTTGCATCGCGTTCGAGGTTCAGCCCGCAGTTATAGCCCATATCATTTGCATTCGGGTCGAGTTTGTAATCGAAGCTGAACCGGATGGCCGAACGTGCACGTTCCTCAGAATATCCGGAAGCGAGAAGCACACGGGACGGGGCGTTGTCTCCACTAGAACACGCTGCGCCGGATGAAACCATCAATCCGTCAGCCGCAAGGCGCAGGATAAGTGCGTGGTTCTCGATGTTCGGGAAGGAAACGTTTTCAATGTACGGAGATTGCATGACTTCATTTCCCTTGTAAAGCAGTCCATTAAGCTGCGCGTCCGGTATTTCGTTCATGATACCATCAATCAGGCGGTCATGCAAGGTGGCTGCTGCATTTTTGAACTCGTCTATATGGTCTGTCCTGAACACTAACGCTTCTGCAAATGCGGCTGCGAGTGGAGCAGAAGGCGTTCCAAAATGGAAATTCGTTGTGATTACTTCTGGATTTCGCGCGATTAACACGCCGATTCCAATCGGAGCACCAAACTTGTGACCACCTCCGCAAATGAAGTCTATTCCGCTTTCACGGAAGTTGATTTTTTGCTTCCCCATGGCTGCGGTACAGTCGGAGAACGTCAAATCATACCCTGAAAAGGCACTTCTCAAATCATAGATTTCACCGGTTTCGTTGTTGGTGTGAATATGCACGAAACCACGATTACCATCCCGGCGGTCACTATATACCTTGCGGTCTGTTATGCTGGTTACGGCTGCATGTTCTATTTTCGTTACATAGATTTTTTTACATGCTTCCGTCATTCTCGTGATTGCAATCCTGCAAGCTTCTGTTGCAGAGGAAACGAAGAACACTTGATCTGAGTCGCACTTTAAGCACTGCGCTACAGCTTCACGGGAAGCTTCCAACGCATTTCTGGCACTTTGCCCAAAAGAATGTAAAGAGTTTGGATTCCCCCACGCTGCCGTTGATGCTGCATTGAAGGCGACCTTTGCGCATTGAAGTGGGGGCGAAGTAGCAGCATGATCGAGATAAATCATCCGCCCAACCCACCCTCCTTCGGCCAACACGGCAGCGCAGCGGCGCAGATCTTCTCATAGATTTCTTTCTGTGCAAGCAACGTATCGCGTTCCTTCTGAATCACACGATATGCGTCTTCTGATCCGAATGGCTCGTTGAGCGGAACGCGTACCTTTTCTGACTCCAACGATTGGGATACACCTACGATGCAGGTCGGAGTGGCGGTAAGCCCTAGGGAGACAAGAACAGCTTGGTCAACAAGTTTCATTTCGTCAGCTGTCAGCGTGCAAAAATAGTTTTCCAAACGTTCCTTGTCAACTGTGTAGATAGCCTCGCAAAGCGCAGTAGACTGCTTGCCCATCGTTTCAATGGAAACGTGTGTTGGCATTGGCTTTTTCTCGGCAGTTGTAAGATAAACTATTTCTACAGTTTCGGAATATGTATTGTTCTTATCGTTGCTGACAATGATTGCTGGGCGATTTTTTCTCGCTTCTGAGCCGACAGCAGCATAGTCCTGACGAACCCAGAAAATGTCGCCCCGATGGATTCTTATATCCTGCATAGAAGTGTATCCTTTCTGTATTTTTCAATATGTATAGGGGCTGTGAAGCCCCATGAATTACTTTGCAACTGCGTTTTTCAGAATGCTGCTCGGCGAGAATTTGACCGAAAAACGGGCTGGAACCTTGATGTTTTCACCGGTCTTCGGATTCCGCGCATCTCTGGACTTCTGGTACTTCGCAACAAACTTACCGAAGCCTGCGATAGTGACATCTTCGTGCGCAATGAGAGATTCTTCGATCGCTTCAAAAACAGCATCGACAGCTTCAAGGCTGGCGTTCTTCGGCATACTGGTAATGCTGGAAACCGCCTGAACGAGTTCTTCCTTGTTCATGTGTAATCCTCCTTTCTCAAGAATGAATGGTGGGCCGTGTAGGTGTCGAACCTACGACCGAGCCGTTATGAGCGGCTTGCTCTACCGTTGAGCTAACGGCCCATCTATGACCGGCTTAACGTACCGGACGTGAGGTTTTGCGCGCAAACCAACGGCAAATTAGGTGGTTGCACACCGGCGCTTAACTCTCGACAGTGTATAAAGCGTTCCCAAATATGCTGCCAAAGCTTGGAGTTATTATCCTCGTTCCCAAGCGTAACGAGCGGTGATGGCGGATTCATCCGGTTCGACCACTACTGAGTCTTTCCCGGCAAGCTGAACGGGACGTTCCAAAATGGACTTGTGCCGTCTCTACGAAGGTCTATATCCGCTTGACCTTTACCTTTTTGGCCGAAACGCGCATTGGTTTCGGCAGCCCACGCATCAAGCGCAGGAAATATGATGGCTGTTCATCAAACTCCATTTAACTACAGCTGGTATGGTCATTCAAAAGATTTTCATCTAAGATCACTGCGTAGCACCATCATATTTTGCAGCGTGGCTACTATCCCGCTTTCTGGCCCCTATAGCTGCATTTTTGCCTCGTTCTCCTTGGACGCTGTGGGTCAGCGTCTTTAGCCGGGGCCGCTACACTTCACGATCACGCTATTGCGTGCATGAATGGATAGCCGTATTTTTCCCCATGTTAAATGTAGTCGCGCGGAGAACCCCAACGGGCGGCTATGGCAGGGGTAGCAGGATTTGAACCTGCGCATATGGGAGTCAAAGTCCCATGCCTTAGACCGCTTGGCGATACCCCTGTATGCAGGCTCATGCAGCGGCGTCCCGCCGAACCAACCTGTAACCTTGACCAGAGCAGGCTCCTGTCAAGTAAGCGGCATTTCCGCTTAAAGCATGATTTGATGATTCCTTCTGAGTGGGGAGTTCCCATTTCGCTTGTTTACTCCCAAACTTCGCTATCGGCTATATCAACCCGACGACACCGCTGCCAGATGCGGAGGTTTCATTCCATCGGGGGAAGTCATCCGATGGCGGGCATGGGCGGCTTGGCAGAATCGAACTGCCTCGGGTCAGTTGCTCGTCGCTGCCCTTTACCAAATGCCGCGTGTTGCCACACTGACGCAGTGGCCGCGGAGGGTTGGCTTTATTTATAACGCGCCACGACTCCCACAAGAGGGCGCTTTGGTGGATGCGGCGGGGATTTGAACCCCGCATGGTGCAGGCAGTATGCGACGAGCTTTATTCCCGTCCGAGGTAGCTACTTCAACCCCAATAGGTTTGAGTGTGCCGCGCTTTCCTGCACCGCATACCCTTGCTGCCTTTTCCATTCGGCCACGCATCCGTATGTTTCTATTCGTTGTTGCTTTTTGACACTAGGTACATAGCGTAAGAAATGCGTTCACTGAACCTTACCGGATATTTTTTCATGAGATATTCCATGAGTTCATCCAGATCCAACGCATGTACCGAACCTTCCAGTTCTGGATATTTCCCGATGATGCCGCGCTCCCCAATATCCCAAGGATCACGCCACCCGATTTCGTAGCACTGTTTCAGAATATCCGACAGATCGTATTTATCCAATTCCGCTGCAGCTTTCTTTGCTTCCTGGCAATAGTCAAACACCGGCGTTCTCCCTTCATCCTTTGACCGTCTTCTCGCTTAGATTCTCACATCACGGAAATCTTCCCGGAACCATTACGTTGTGGGCTCTACGTTCTCTCGAACCTCGATCCACCTACCGTGCAGTTTTCAGCGGGCATTGTCATTCTTTGTGGGGTGAGACGGGAACCGCCCACATCAGCCGGGGGCGACCCGGCAACTGGTGGAACCGACCAGACTCGAACTGGTGGCCTCCTGATCCCAAATCAGGCGCGCTACCAACTGCGCTACGGCTCCATATTGGCGGCAGATGGAGGTGTCGATCCCCACGGCTTTCGCCGCGCACTGTTTTCAAGACAGGCTCCGAGGCCGCTCGAATTCATCTGCCGTATTGGCTGGAGGTCTTGCACCATGCACGATCAGGAGTCGAACCTGACCGTTTGGGGACTCGAACCCCGCTGCACCTCCAAGGATGACCGCCACCCTATATTGCGCGGAATTGGCGTTCGTCACCGCGCTATGGGGACTTCAGCCGGGCCATCCCCTTCGTCCAGCTTCTGCTACTGGCACAGCAACCTCAAACTACCGTTCGAGGATTTTGATAATTGCGCGGAATAGGCCATCACCACGCTATGAGCCTTTGCCGAATATCGCTCTTTGTCCGGTTTTCTGTCAGCCGGCAAACCCCTCATCTAATGCGCACTCAATGAGGATTTGAGTCGCTGCCTCATAGTTTCAAGTGGTCAGCCTTCAGCTATTCGGCAACTGGCATTACAGCCCACAAACTAGACCGTCCGCCGTGACCAACTCTTGAGGATGGTCTTACAAAGTCAGGACTTTTTGACTTTCCCCGAACACACAGAGCCGCTTGCAATGCCTAAGCAGAGGCGCGTGTGCTAATGGAAGCGACTGGACTTGAACCAGCGACACGCAATTACGTTGCTGCTCTACCACTACTGAGCTACGCTTCCATATGGTATCTCAACACCTTTCGATGATGAAATCTTTTAATACTTTGACCGCATATTCAATCTGCGGCCGGATGGACTCATAGCGGCCCGAATACAGAATCTGATTGATACAGAGGACGCTATCCATCGCATTCTGCACGTCCTTGTCGGTACTGTCAAGTGCCGCGTAGACCGGCAGATTGTCTTTCCGAATTACATTACGATACCATGTGCTGAAACCAGCGTGTATGTCTGTACATTGGGAATATCCGGCTTCAAAGCCTGCACTGTACACCTCAAACAGGACCGATTTAAGCTGCGCGTCGCTGAAATCAACCGACCTGATATCGTTCATATTCCTGTCTCCGTGTACCTGCCATTGCACGCTTGCCAACATAATTGGCATGATTCAAAGATGCAAGGGAGTCCTACGAATTCCGGTAGAGAGCATCGTTCGTTCATCAAATCTGGGTACAGAGCCTTCATTGCGAAAAGTTTCCTTGCTCCGTCAGGCCCGACGAACATCGGTTTTCCTTCCGGCGCGTAGTGCCGAATCTGAACCGGAATCTCAGCCCGCGTTTCGTAGTAGTTGACAGAAACCGGGCGCGATGCACTGTCTACAACAACGTAGACGTTTTTTGTGCCGTTGGTTAAGTAACGAATATCAAGGCTCATGTTTTACCTCCATTTGAATCAAATTTGTTTCTGATCTTTTCCAGTGATTGGTTGAACGCAAACTTCCTAGCAGCAGAATTTCGGTCTTCAAGTTTTGGAACGTAGACTTCTTCTCCGCAACTTATACAACAGGGTCTATTCTCAATATAGCTGAAACGCACCCCACAAACATTCACTCTCACGCGCTGAAGCTTTATCGAATAATCTGTCGTCTTACCGCACCTGATGCAGTACGCAGTATTGTTTTCGTCCATCGTTTTTTACTCACTTCCCCCATTTTTCACAGTCATCCACTCTTGGCCCCCAGAGCCGCCATTACTCAACGCCTAGACGCGGCATTGCGCCGTTGGTCTGCGTCGCCACACCAAGTTTTTCTTCCATCTTTCACGCCTCACAGCGAGCCGTATGGAAGCCAAGAGGGATTGACCATGGAACTTTTCAGCCCTGCGCCGGTGCATCGGTCGCATCCGTTTTTTCACACATTAAGCCGGAGCCAGCTACTGTAATAATTCTGCGCCCTGTCGTACTTGCACTACCTACAGGCCGAGCGGTTGGCCGGATATATCGTTTCACCAAAGCCTTTGGAACTTCAAAACTTTCCCTGGGTCCGCCACAACACCCATGTGGAGTGCGTGAGGAGAATCGAACTCCCACCATCAGATTGGAAGTCTGAGGTTCTGCCATTAAACTACACGCACATGTTTCCCATAGCCAAGCTTCCCAGCTTGGAGCACCGGAATCTCTAACATGTCCCGGCGAGCGCCTGCGCTTACATGGGTGACGCTTTTCTTCATTAGAAAGGAGGCCGTATGCCGTGCCGCAGGAAAATCGAAAAAACTGCGGCATTGTGGTGGAAATCGGATTTGAACCGATACCGAGTGGATTATGAACCAACCAGTGCGCCATTGTTCCACCATGTATCCGGGTTTGAAACAAGCCCGGATAACTCTAGTTTTCTTGGTTTTTCTTCCCGACATTCTTGCTCCCAGAATCTTTAGTTTTCTTGGTTTTTATCACGCTATTCCCGGCTGTGGCATTTGTTTCAACCGGAGTGTTCCGAAAAAATCATCGCCGGCAGCCTCCAATTTGTCAATGTTTCTCCGCGCCTGACGTTCTTTTTCATCCTGCACTACTTTTGTTAAGCGTCTGTTTTTTCGACTCGTCAGTTTTCCAGAATAAACTTGTGTCGTAGACACCGACTCGTGTCCAAGCTTTGCTTGCAGTTCCTCGAAGGTCATCCCACTGTTCAGATCGAGCCTTGCTCCGACATGCCGCAGATCGTGGGAACGAATCATGTCTACACCAGTGACAGCCTTTACATGCCTCCGAACGACGTCTGACAGCCATTGCCGAGTCCCTGCGTGCCATTCTTCGCCTTTGTTGTCACCTTTGAATTTGAATGTCGCTTCTGTACCAAAAAGCGGTTCCGTGCTATCGACAGTCTCTGGTCGGATTCCGCTGTTCAGATACATGCGGATGGCAGTCTGGGCGATGATGGGAAAGTCCACTTGACGGAATTTATCTCCTTTTCCGTGTTCGACGGTCAACTCTGCGTTTTCCCAATCCAGATCGTTCGGAGTTAGTGCCAGAAGTTCACTGTTCCTGATTTCTGTTGTCAGAAGCAAAATAACAATGGCGTAGTTTCTCGGCCAGAGATATGGACGCTTGAGTCCTTTCGGCGGATTATTCCTCCAGAGCAGCAAAACCTGTTCGTCGGTCAGAAGCTGGTCATACGGGCGTTTCTCCAATTTCCTTGTGTCTGGCATCAGGAGTTTTGAAACCGGGTTTCTGTCATACCATCGGTTTTCCCCCAATTCATCGGAAGAAGCAAAATTGTAGAGTGCAGAAAGAACCGTCAGGTATTGCCTGATTGTAGTTGGTTTCTTGCCGTCCCTGCGTAGCTGATCTCGCCATGCTTGAATGTCCGTGAAGCTTTCTTCGCGTCTGTCCCACAATTTATTTTCCAACATGAAATCGGAAAACATTTTGAACACAAACTCTTCGTTTTGAATTGTTGTTTCAGAACGGCCTATCGCTCGAAGGTTTTCTTCGTATGCAATCATTGCTGACCGGAATTTTTCATAGGCGCTTGGAAATCCCATATGAAATCCTCCTTACATTTTTCATTATACTCCAAGGGGCAAATGTTTTTTCCCATTCTTATGTCAACCTGCCTCTCCTTTGCTTTGCCACGCATTTCCGCGCTGCGCATATCCTTTGCTTTGCTCCGCTTTGATTCGCAACGCATATCCTTTTCACGGCCCCTCAGAACATTGCTTTTCCTTTGCATTTCACTGCTAGACGTAGCCAACCTGCACCACTCCAATGCTGCACAACTCCAAACACTTCCATTCCTTGCCATGCCGTTTCACCGCGTAACGACTCAATCCGTATCGCCGCCCAGCCGTTGCTAATCAAAACCACGCTATGCCGTCACCGCGCTTTGCCATTGCATTCCCTGGCCAGACCTCACCTTGCCTTTCCATAGCTCTACTAAACTCCGATCCGCTGTTCCATGGCTACCCGTTGCTCAACTAATCCGCCGCTCTGCTTGACTGCGCGATACACTTCCGATGCGTTTCTAAGCCGTTCTTATCCTCACCGTCGCTATGATTATCTGGTCGGTACACTTCCATTGCTGTGCCATGCGAATCCGTGCAATTCCATCGCCATTTCAACGCCATTTCAACGCAAGACAGCGCTTCGCGTTTCCGTTGCTAACCAGCGCATTTCTTTGCTGTTCCATTGCCGGGCAGTGCGAGGCTGAGCAAGTCCTTTGCTTCCCGTCGCTAACCCCCACATCGCCCTTGCGCTTCTGTGCGCGGCTCCATGCCAGTCCATCGCGCTTCGATTCATCTCAATGCCATTGCCAAACAATGCTTCGCCTCTCGTTCCTTCGCCCCTGCGTTTCTGTGCGCGGCGACTCTTTACTTTGCCATTCCTTTGCCGTGCCATGCGGTGCCGCGCTTCGCCGCTGCTTTGCTGAACATTGCTTGCCTCTTCTCCGCCACTGCTATACTTTTCAACTCTTTGCTGATCCATTGCGTTGCCGAGATACGCATCGCCCCGCAAAGCCTCTGCTGTTCTTCTGATTCCAAAACAGAACTCAGTCTGCCCTATGCAGTTCTTGACTGTGCGGCGCTCCACCTCTCCGTTGCTGGGCCTGGCCCCACTCCGCTTTTCCTTTGCTGTGCTGAGCATTGCTGGTCAGTGCTGGTCCTTTGCGATGCCACGCAGGGCGGCGCAGCGCGAACCCAAGCCTTCGCCATTCTGGGCCAGGCCACGCTGTCCTCAGCCATTGCCCCGTTCGGCGGGCCTATCAGCCCGCCTTTTCCTCCGGGAAGAAGTTCGCTTCCTGCATCATGTAACCGAATTTCTCTGCCGTGCCGCCAAGGTTGTTGCCTTCCTCGTCGAGCATCTTGTAGACGAACCGGCCCTTGCCAGAGTTACGCCACTGACCGAGACCACGGAAGAACCCATTGTCCAGCCACTCCATCAGCAGTGCTTCGTGCGCCGGGTCTGCGAGTGTTACGCCGAACTGAATCGAGCTTCCAGCAGGAATCTCCTCCGAGTTTGCGAGGCTCACACGCTCACCCTGCGCAGTCTGCGCACGGAGCGGCCGCTGGCATTCGCCGATTTCTCCGTTGACGTTGATGGAAATTGCGCGGGGGAAGGGGAAGATCATACCGTCGATGACCTTCTTGAATGCTTTCAGGCCGCTGGACTTTGTGTACTTGGCACGGGCGAGGGCGCTGCAAGTGTCCTTGAAAAATCCCTTGATCTGGTAATCCCAGAATACGGGCTTGCCATCGACACGGGGGAATACCGTCATTGCCTTATCAGCCACAGCTTCCGCACCAATCGCTGCAACCTCATCTTCGATTGTGTTTGCGTCCGGAGACTTGGACGCGATGAAGTCACGCGCCACATTCTCGTTACTCGGCCAGGTGCCCAGCACCGGCTCGATGAACGTGAGCTTGATGTACCGTCTGATTGCCTTGGTCTCCTGTGCTTCCTTAGTTGCCTTTGCCATTTTGAATTACCTCCATAAAATAATTGTTGTTGTGTGATTGCTTACATTTACTGTTCTACCGGAATTCCGGATTTGTCCCGGAAAACTTACGTTTTTCTCGATTTAGTGGCAGTTTGGATTTTCCTTTACGCGGCATTTTACCGTTGTCGAAACATTTCATATTCTCTGCGGTCGATTGCATCAAGCCTGCGAGTGAGATTTTGGGTGAGCCACAGGTCTTTCGGTGTGTACTCCGACGCATCTTCGCCGGTCTGCAAATAGAAGCCGTCTCTCACAGCTTGAGCTATTCCGTAATCTGCTCGGCTTTCCCGCCAAGCATCGATCACTTTGACCTTGTATCGTTGAAGCTGTTCAATGGTCATCATTTCAATGTCCTCTGAAACAAGCCGTTTTGCCTGTGCTATTTTCAACTTTCTATCTCACCTCTATCTTGCGTGGACTTACAGTCATCTTGCGGAACACACGCTTGCTCACAAGTGGCTACGAATGCTGGCCAAAATGCTTGCAGCATATCTTCGGACCAGTTGAACTTTGCACCGCACACGGGACACTGCTCCGGCATATCCCCAAACTCGTCGCACACGATACTGGAGTGACATTTTGCGCAGAACAGTTCACCGTACTGCTCAAGGAGTTTCCATCTGCTATCCATGTCAGCCTACCTCCTGAACGGACTTATATCCGTAGTCGTGGTGGACGAACTCTTTCAATTCCTCTGCGGTCATAAGTCTTGCCATCTTATCGATAGCTGCAATGTTGCGGCGGCAGGTGGCTTTCTCAGCCTTCGTCATTGACTCGCAATCCAGCCAGTTCCGACGATCCCATTCCATGTACTCAGCAGCGGACATCGGAGTTTCGCACGCCATGTCTTCCGTCTTCCGGAACGCATAAGAGATCTTTCCGTCTTTCGTAAAGTCGATGAACAGCTGGCCGTCGTTGTTGTCCTGCCAGTCAAACACAACATCATTGAAAGGCTTGTCTGGAAAAACGTCCTTCCATTCTTCGATGATCTTGCTCGAAATCTGGTAGTCCTTGAGGTCGAAGTTTACGTCCAGGATGCGGCGCAAATGTTCGACGTTCACGTCGCGGAGAAAAATCCAGTTGCTGTAGTCCTTGACCGAATCGATGTACTCAATGCCGTATCTAGCACGCGAAATCATTCGCTCGGCATAGTTCCATTGATAGTAGTTTGCGACGATGAGCTGCCCGGACGCGCGGACATAGATCTGTGAACGCTGTCCCATTTCAGATACCTCCGTACATCAGATCAGCGACGCGAACGTCGAACGTTTCCTCGAACCAGTGCCAAATTTCCTCCCGATTTGTTCCAGCTGGGAACCCGTTCCATGCTTCCTCGATGCACTCTGTTTCTGGGTTCATCGGCACATCGCCGAACTCGTTCCATAATTCCTTGACTTTCTTCATTGTTTTTGGCCTCCTGTATGGTGTTTTGTCTTACACCTATGTTTCTACCGAAAAAATGGATTTGTCCCACTTCCAAATAAATTTCCTATCGAAAATCATGCTCAAGGAAGTCCTCATAAGCGCGTTCATGGTTGAGAAGCCTATTTCTGGCCTTTTCATACAATGCTCGGGCGAACTCTGCTACATGAGAGAGTTCTTCATCTTCTGGCGCATTTTCCGCTTTGTCACGCGCAGAATTCAGCTTCTCGCGCAGGAGCTCGCATTCCTTTTCACGGATGTTCTTCTCTTTCTCAAGCAGAGAAGCGATAGTCAAAAGCGTTGCGTATGTCACGTTTTAGTACCCCCAATCTTGAATGACCTTTCCATCCTTGACGAGCCTCGGAAAGAACTTCCCGCCCGTTGCCTCATCCATTTTCTTCGCGGCCTCCCGCGCCTGATCGACACTCTCGAATGTGCCAATCAGAGCAGGGAAGTCGGAATAGCTGTCGTACAACGTGTACAACCGCGCACCTCCATTCAAACCGTCGCAAGCACACCGCTCGTGATGAGCAGCGTGGCGGCTGTGGCAAGCGAGGATACGATAATCACGATGGAAGCAACACAGCGACGCTTGCGTTCCAAATACCGTTTGTAGGCCCGCTGTGCGTTTCTGGCGCGCACAACGTCTGCGTGGTGACACACCAAGTGGCTGAAAACATCTTCTGGGGTGAGCTCCGGCACATAGACCAGATCGGTTGATTTTTTGCTTTTCATTGAAATTTACGTCCTTTCTCTTTCTATTTATGCGTCTTTCTACAGTTTGCTATCTACCGAATATCTGTGTTTGTCCCGCTTGACGCGGGATTTTTCAAGCCGACATCCGCCGGTCGAGTTCCTTCGCACATTGATAAACGAACATGACGTTTGTCGGTCTGCCTTTATTCCTGTCTACAACGTTTCCGAAGACCTTGTACAAATACTGCGGATTTGCGTTCAGGAACGCGAACTCAATGGAGTGCCGCATACAACGCTCAACCTTGCTTGCCGTGGTATTGAACTTCTCAGCTACATCTCGATACATGCAGCCGGGTCTTTCCGTCGTGACGCTTCCATATTCGCCCTCATACGCGCTCTTGACAGCTTCACTCATGTACGCATATCCACTTAGATGTGCGGGTATCCCAAGTTCCTTAAACAGATCGTAAACAGCACACTCTGTCTTTGTCATTTCGATTTCCCCCCTGAATTTTTTCTGATGATTGATGTTTGTGAATCCACCGAGAAACTACTTCTTCGCTCAGTTTCTCGGAAAGACTGCTTGATTCTTCTCACTGCACCACGCCGCCCAAATCTCCGGCACATCTTCGCCGAGGTTCAGTCGTTTGAAACAGAACATCATGAACCGGACAAATTCGTCCATGTCATCGACTTCTCCAAGAAGTTTTCTGAATTCGTTTTCCATGGTATTTTCTCCTCTCACATGTTAGAAAGTCTTTCGGTTAAGAACTGCGCCGAATGGCGCTGAATGATTGCTGAGTAGATCGCACGGAGTTTCGGATCGGCTGCAATAACGGTCAGCTTGTTTACCGCCTGAATTTCGGCGGACTTCGCACCGCCTGCTTTCATCCGCTCCCGCTGGTTATTCACGCGGGTTTCGAGCTTTACACGCGCATCCGCTTCCAGCTCGTCATAGGTCTGCGCGGTAAACTGCTGATAATTCAGGCCGTTTTCAAAACAGACCCGGCGGATTTTCTGGCGCGTTTCATCCTGCCAATGGTCGCGGCTGACAGTAGGGTAGGATAGCGCAGAAAATGCTTCCTGCACGGTTTCCTGCGTGGTCTGCGTTTTTTCTTCCAGCGCTTTTATACGCTGCTCCTGCTCCAAGTTGATCTGCACCTGCATGGCGAAAAGCTGCGCCGTGCTCATGGGTTTGGGCGCGGAAAGTTTTTCGCGCATTTCCTCGAATGCTGTGACGTATGCCGCAGTGAACAGGACGCCCTTCTCGCCGGTCATTTTGTTCGCCACCATATCGCAGCCTTTTTTTGTGATGAGGTAGCATGGGCGCGTCTCACCTTTGCTGTCCGTATAGGTAGATGGGATGAAGAAATCAACCAGCGCAAAATTGCGCTCGTTAGAATTCCCAATGATTTCTGCGTAGTTTCGGATGTCCCGCAGCAGTTCCTTATGGTTCTTCCCGGTCATTTCCGCGACTTCGCGGCTGTCTACGACTTCCACGCCGTTTTCGCTGATAATTTGTAACTTGTTCAAATATTACACTCCTTTTGTTCGTATCTTGTGGATTTTCCTCTGTGTTCAGTATAACAACCGGTGCAAATCATTTTTTACATTGTTATGTCTACCTGAAAAAGAGTATAAAAATCCCCGTGAAAAGCAAAGTTACACTTGCAATTTCACGGGTCATCCTGTAATATAGATACAGAGATTGCGCGAGAAATTGCGTGATTGTCTAACGGAGCAATCGTAGTTGGTCGCCAAACTAGCCTACGGTTGCTCTTCTTTTATTGCTTTTCTTCTTGTCGATGCTCCTGCTTGCATTCTTCACGAACAACATATTCTTTGCATGCCATCTTGATAAGTGAGGAAACGGAAATTTCCTTTTCCTTTGCGATTTTCTGCAAGCGTTCGTACAAATCATCGGAGAAGTTTATACTCCTAATCATCTTTGCCCTCCTTTCATTGACTATTATAGCCAATATGGCTACTAAAGTCAACACTAAATTTGTGATTCAAGAAAGTTTTTCTATTTTTCTATCTACATGAAATATGTAATTTGTCCCGCTCGAAAAATACGAACGAATTCTATTGCTGATAAAAAATTGTTTGAACATTGAACGGAGGAAATTTTATGGAAAAGGAAACGCACGTTGGAGAAATGCTGGCGCAGTGCATTGAATCTGAATATGGTGTAAAAACTGAGCAGTATTTTATATGGGAACATACAGACCAAGTTCCAAACGAATTGCTTGCAAGATATCTTGATTTGCTCCATAGAAATAACGCTAGGTTTCTAAATGTCATACGAAGCGAAGACGGAATATCGATTGTTCGGTATGTCGATATACGTCGTCGCAACGAAAACGATGATTGGTTTTTTGCCGAGTATAGAGACATTTTCCGTAACTACCTGCACGAACATGATGAATTTTCTGTATCCGTAAAAAGAAAATTATGGGGGGACCGCACTTGGGAAAGTATAGATTCGATACCTTATATCTGTGATTTGACAAAAACATATAACTACATATGTTTTCCAAGCAACTATGTACAGACGGTGACTGCTATTTGTAAGAAATACTGCGGTGAAAATGTAGAAATTGCTCAGGTTCCAAATACACCTGATTGGTCATATACTCTCCGAAAAGAGGATGATTGCTTTGCACGATGGTTTGTGCAGCATAGTAATCACAACAAGCCTGTAGAAGAAATTCTACACAGAAATGGGGTCCCGTGCATCGAGGTCATAGATGAACGCGGTAAAATCCGGATTGTAACTACAAGCTATGATGACTATAAATCTCAGAGACATAACATAGGCTTTCGGATAGACCTCAATCACGCGCTGCGCAGTTCCTGGGAAGCTAATATCGCCAGGCTCTTGAGTTCAAAACATATTCCATACGAATATGAACGAGAAATGTTTGATCTTGGGGAAGGACTATGCTATACACCGGACTTTTTCTTGCCGAATAGCGTTATTGTAGAAGTAAAAGGCTATTGGGGAAACGAAAGCCGCAAAAAGGTTATGTTATTGCAAAAAAATCACCCGGAGTTAACGGTGCTACCTCTGGACAGCGATATGTACTATACAATCCAATCTAAATACTCTGGACAAATAGCCGGATGGGAAGGAAATGAAAAGGCGAAACTGGTTGTGGAAACTGTGAGTATTGTAGGAATGAAATTCTGCGCCAGTAAAGACACCTTGAAAAATCTCACTGTCGGTGACTCGCTTATTCTTGAACGAGAACCCGAAAACAAATACGACAAAAATGCAATATTAGTGAAAAACTCCTGTGGATTCCCAGTTGGTCATATTTCTGGAGATTGGGCGGCTGTCTACGCACCGAAGATGGACGCAGGCATGACATATCATGCTGAAATAGTGGAAATACAGCCTAGTTCAATTCACGCAAAGGTTAGGCGGGAGAATATCCACGCTGAAATCCTATACGCTTTTTTAAAATAATGCCCCTACATTTTCTCCTACGCGCCTACCGAATTTGTCCCGGAATGCTTAATATTTACTGTATTTCCACGATAACACACATGTGCGGTCGAAACGTGTCGCAAAGCGTCGAAAAATACATATAGCGTACAAAAGAAAAGCCGCCCGTATGGGCGGCTCTCTTTCATGTTTAGTAACCATTATGTTCAACGCCGTACACGGCCTGATCATGCGTGAATCCTTCGTATTCCAGTTGTTCAATTAACCCTTGTTTTGAGAAAGAAGAATATTTGAGATACGAAGCGGCAGAAAGCACAGCTTGTTCATTCCAGTCGGCTCCGCAATGATCGACCGCGTAAGTTGCTTCTGACGTTGAATACCCCTCGTATTCGAGTTGGTCGATCAGCCCTGAATAGGAGAACGCGGAATACTTCAAGTATGACTTTGCACTTTCCAGAGCGTTACGCTCTCCCATCGTAGCACCGGAAGATGATGGCGCACTTGAAGCAGCTCCATCGACCATGAATTTTCCAATTCCATTTCTGGACTCATACACCACTACGTCAGAATCGTAAATGCGCCCTACAACGTCGATTCCCAGAAACTCGTGCGTAGAAGCAGAGGAACCGTCAAGAGCGTCGCACACATTTTGGAGGGTCCCTAAAGATGCCATTTCTGCGGAACCAAAAATATGAACGCTGAATTCGTATTCACCGGTTCTTTCGTTATAATAGTGATTGTGGTCTACACTTTCCAATGCTTCATCCAACAAGGAATCCGTAATTTCAATCTTACTGGCCAATTCATCGCTCACTTTTTGACGGTTGTCTGATTCAGCCTGTGCTGGAAGGGGCGCTTTTTCTTCTTGCGGCGTGGCAGATGGCTTGGATTTGACTGTACAAGCAGCCATAGACAATGTGAGAATAAAAGAAATGAGTACGCAAACAATCTTTTTCATAGAAATTCCTCCTTAAATTTTGTGTGTTTGCTTCTACCTTTTCTTCTACGCAAAATCTGCATTTGTCCCGCCGGCTCTTAAATTTTCTTGGTTTGTTGACATTATGTTATTGTACCATTAAAGTAAAAAAGCCCACCTTCCGGTGGGCAGGGCGCTGCATGGAGGTGGCAGACGGTCAGCACTTCCTATAAAGGAGGTGTTGTGCATGGCTACATGGACTGAGATCTTCTCGTTCTCCACCGTACTCATCGCATTTGCGGGTTTGATCGTTCAGATCTGCAAAAAGAAATGACCGCCATCAGCATAAAGGTTAGGTCAAATCCCATAGGCATCCTTGGCTGACCGCTTGTGGCAGCGCCCCTTTTTCTTCATTATACCGCAAAAACTGAATGTGTCAATGAAAACCAGAACCGTCCGAACGTAGATGGCTCTGGTTTTCTTGGTTTTCAACCATTTTCGTGACCTCGCGGAAATGTTGACACTCCCCACGTCTAAAGCCGGGGGATTCTCGGTTCAGCGACCGTTGCGCCGTAGTGGCGTCTTACATAGTCTCCCCGAGCGTATAGGTTTGGGCGTGTCCCGCCCTACCGTGTGTTTTGGCTACGCCAGTAGTCGCAATCCCTCGCTTAGAATATTTTTTGCGGCGTTGATATCCCGGTCATGGTGTGTCCCACATTCAGGGCACGTCCAATCCCGCACCGCCAGATTCTTCGTGTCGGTATTCCGATACCCGCAGCAGGAACATAGCTGACTGGATGGGAAGAAGCGGTCTATCTCTATGACTTTCTTCCCGTACCACGCGGCCTTGTACTCTAACTGCCGTCTGAACTCGCCCCATGATGCGTCGCTGATAGACTTCGCAAGGTGATGGTTCTTGACCATGTTCTTTGGTGCTAAGTCCTCGATGGAGACTACATCGTTCTCCCGGATGAGCTGTGTTGACAGTTTGTGCATCATGTCGCTGCGCTGGTTTGTGATATGTTCATGCAGCCGCGCAACCTGAACCCTTGCTTTTTCGCGCCGGTTACTCCCCTTTGTTTTTCGGGAGAGTTGCCGTTGGAGTTTTGCAAGTTTCTTCTGGCTCTTGGATAGATACTTATGGTTTTGGTACTCCATGCCATCGGAGGTGATTGCAAATGCTTTCAGCCCCATGTCGATGCCGACCACCGCCCCTGTAGACGGCAGCAGCTCGATCTCAACATCAGTACAGCAGAGCGATACGAAGTATTTGCCGCTTGGATTCTGTGATACTGTGGCAGAGAGGATTCTACCCTCAACCTTTCGACTGATACGGCACTTTACTTTGCCGAGTTTCGGCAGTTGAACCGCGCCGTCCAAGATTTTGATGTTCGTACCTACGGCCTTGCTTTTATAGCTTTTGCGGTGGTCGTGCTTGCTCTTGAATCGCGGGAATCCCGGCTTCTCGCCAGATTTTACTCGACGGAAGAAATTCTGGTATGCAGCATCAAGGTTCTGCAAAGAAGACTGCAGCGCGGTTGCGTCAACCTCTTTCAGCCACTCAAGTGATTCCTTCAGATGCGTTAGTTCTTTGTCTTGCCGAAAGCGTGTAGGAGCCTTTCCGTTTTCTCTATACTGCGCGATGCGTTCAGCGAGGAAGTAGTTGTACACGAACCGGGCGCAACCGAAAGTTCGGCATATTAAGTTTTCCTGTTCCGTTGTCGGATATATCCGAAACCTATACGCACGTTCCATAGCGTCCTCATACGTTCTTCTGGTTTTCGATGTACTGCTTGATTATTTCCAAAGGCGCACCGCCAACGGTAGAAACAAAATATGAGTTTGTCCACAAAGTCGGGAGCCTTGACTTTAACTTTGGAAACTCAGAGCGGAAAGTATGCGACGTAGAGCCTTTGATGTGACGTACAGCACGATTTATGCCATATTGTGGGTCAACCTCTATCAGCAAATGCACATGGTCTGGCATGATTTCCATCTCGATGATATCGATGTTGCTTTCTTCTCAGATAGTCTCTATCAGCTCTTTCAGACGCACATCAATTCCATCGACCAAGACCTTACGGCGATATTTTGGGCACCAAACCACATGATACTTGCAGGAGTACACCACATTTTTGTTGCTTTTGTATTCCATGCAGATATTATATCGCAAATACAAATCTAACGCAATAGGAGATAGTGGCTTATATCCCCATAGCTAAAGCTAGGGGCTTTACGCCACACTATGGTAACTTGCGTATAACTTGCTTACAACTTGCTTACAACTTGCGTGTGTTTTCCGTGCGTTTCGCGTGCTATTTTCCTATTACCGCTTGGAGTGTTGCGACCAACTTGCGACCTGCTTGCAATCCATTTCGTGACCTCACGAAGATGATTCAAATCTGAACAACGGCAGACTTGTACAGTTTCTTCACACCGTTCACGACGACTACCTCGCGGTTCTGTGAAACGATTTCCTTCCCGTAGGTTTCGATAGGGGAAATATCATTCGCGTCACAGAAAGCCTCCAGCGCTACTAGATCGCCTGGTTTCAGCGGCAATCCAGTCGAGGCGGAAATAAATTCGTTTTCTTGGTTTATCCGGTACTCGCCGGGTTTGTAGAACATCGGCATCCCTCCAATCTCATCCCATTCTAACATATGGATTCTGAAATTTCTACATGACTTGGAAATTTAGGCGGGAACGCAGAGCTTATAACCGTACCGATTGATGTGGGACAGGGGATAGTACACGTTCTCAGTCCGTGAGATCCATACCGGATTCTTGCGGTTGCTGATTCTTCCTTTTTCGAGCACGATGTTTTGACCACGCTTCTGAACTGTGATTTTCGCACCAAGCGGGAGATTTTGCAGCCTGTTCGGGTTTTTCCTATCAGCAGCCTTTTGCGCCGCTTTGTTCCGGCAATCCTCTCGCCATTCCAACGCCCATTCATCGTCGCGCGGAGAAAGCAGTTTCAGGATGGAAATCGGGCATTCCTGTTCACAAGGCCCCATGGATTCATCCATGTCCTTGTAACCAAAGTTGCAGTATTCGCGGCTGTCTACGCTCGTCAGGCACACGCCAGCGAAAACGTAGGGTTCCTGGCCGGGTCTGCTTCTCTCACAAGCACCGTACCACGTCGCGCCCACCATTGCGGATTTCAGAACGCGGCATTTGTCCCCGGTTTCTTCATTGTTCCATGTGTACAGATCGTCGCACTCTGCTTTGCGGTCGATGTTGCCCCTTCTATCGTAGAATTTCGCACACTGCCAAGTCCAGCCCATTTTATGTACCTCCCAGTTTTCTTGGTTTTCCTGTTCTGCTTTTGTATCTACCGGAAGCGGGAACTTTGTCCCGCCTCCGGTAGATATTTTTTACTGCTGGATCTTCTCCCGGATGTCTGTTGTGTAATTGTCGATTGAAATCAGCCACTTGTCTCCGCTGCTCGTCCAGCCGATTCGCGGCTTTTTGTTGACGGTCTTACCGGTAGCCTGGTTCTTCAGCGTGACGGTTGTAGCAGTTGCTTTGATGACTTCCCAAGTGTCCGGAACCCATGCGCCGGCACGAAGGGTGCTGACAGTGAATTCCTCGCCGACCTTGAACGGGTGCTTCGGCTTTATTGTTTCCTCGGCTTTGACGATTTCCAGAATCTCGGCGTATGCGGCAGTCAAGTCGAATCCGTTCGGCGTGCGATAGATAATGTTCTTCGGGCCAGTTCGCAGGACGGTGCAGTTGTTGTAATGCTTGATCTTCACGACATAGCCCGGCTTGATGTTTTCCTTGCTGAACTGCACGCCGCCCAAATCGTCGATGCAGGACTGATAATAGCAGAGGCGGGAAATCTCGGATTCCAGACGCTCTTCTTCGTCTTCGATCCAGCGCTCGATCTCTGCACGCTCGATAGGCGTACCATCGAAGCGCTTCTGCTGTTCTCCCATTCCGTCGCATTCCAGCATGGCATGGTAGTGGTCGAGATTTTTCTGGATGGCCTTGATGTTCTTCTGCGCGTCTTTCACGCGGCGGTCGCAGAATGCCTTATCCTTGGAATTTTCCAGATTTGCTGTTCTGCGTGCGACTTCTGCCCGCTGCGCATAATACTCGGATTTTTTGAACTCTTCGAATCCACAGTCAAACGCGGCAAACATACGCTCGCGCTGCCGGGTGAACGCGCGGCCTGCGGACGTGTTGATGTTCGGCTGCGTGAAGAACGCGATATCGCCGCGCATATTCTCGACGGGCTTTTGCAGGGCTTCGCCGCGCTGCGCAGCTGCGTCTGATCTCGCTTCCATCCGGTCAGCTCTGGCCGCTGCCCGGTCTGACTGCCGCTCCATCTTTTCCTCGAATGTCAGTTCTTCGCCGGTCTTGCCCTGATACTCCGCGCCCAGGTCTTTTGCTATGCGCTCAACATAGGAAAGGTGCGGCCGCTTTGCACGGCTTACCCAGCAGCCGCCACGGCGGGAGAAAAGGAAGTTGCTTCTGATCGTGGACTTCGTTTCGTCCGGCATGGCCTGATATTCTTCTTTCGAGAAGTGAAGTTCGAGCTTGTCTGTCTCGCGGTTGATGATGTAATACATTTTGATTGCCTCCGTATTCTGTAGTGTTTTTGTTCCCTTGATTTTATATCTACAGAAAAAGCGGGAATGTCCCGCTTTCCTGTGAACTATTTCAATTTTAGGCGCTTAGAATTTCATATACCTCGCGCGATTCATAGCGGATGACGGCGCGACCCTGATCGTCCTCCCCATCGTACATCGGCCCGTAGAAGTTCCTGAGATTCGGCGCGCCCTGCAATTCTGCCCGGCACGATACGCTACGGAACTCGCCGGAAGTCTCAAATGCTTTTTTTAAGTGTTCGGCAGTTTCATACGTTTCGACAATCATGCGCGGCTGCGGGTCATCCGGTTTCATGCTGACGACCTTGTAAACCTTACCCTTCTGCTGAATCTCGGACAGGTGAACGCGCTCAGATTCCTCGGCAATCTTCTGCTCCTGCGGGAATCCGTCAACCAGACCGTAGAACATATTCTTGTCAAAGCAAAGGAAGCTTCTGGGCTGCTCCCATGTTGTTTCCTGCCACCCAGAGAAGATTGCCACGGCTTTTGTACCATAGAAGCGCATTCCATATACTGAGCGGCCACCGCGCTTTTTGAAGTAGATCGTCAGCGCGTCTTTGTACTGCGCATAAGGCTTGATATCTGCGGAATGTGCGTTGATGTGCAAAAAGTACACACCGCCGAACTCACTTTCGGTTACGATGGTCATTTTGGGATTCTTGGAACCGGATGCTGCGTTCACGGCGTCGGCGATTTTCTGATAGATTTCAAACTGCGTCATGATTGGGAACCTCCTGTTTTCTTGGTTTTCTCTACACCTATATATCTACCGGCGCAGTGGCATTTGTCCCGCTGCGCCGGTATTTTTTATTCAACTTCCTGCTCGGAGATTTCCCAACTGTAGACCGTGGCCTGTTCCAGATAGTCGCGTCCACACCGCCCGAGGTGAATGCTCATGGGTTCGTCCCACGACATATCCTCGTCCCAGAAATCTTCGTCGTACTCCGCGCGGATGGCTCCGGCTCCGGCCACAATCTGCGCGCGGGCTTTCTCGATCTTTTCAAAAACGCCCAGAATCTCCACGCCCTCATTGTCTGGCGTATCCCAATGGTGAACGGCTACGAAAACGGTCATGGTTTTTTCCTCCCTCAAATGTAATACCAGACGATGAACTTGTTTTCTCTGCCGTCGGCGGACTGCCACGGCGTCATGTGCGCCTTGCGGCGTTGCTTTTTGCGAGCCGCCACAAATGCGGCGGCTTGCTGTTCTGTGCTGAAAAATTCAAAGGTTTTGCGGTACTGGTTCATGGTGATTCCTCCCTATGCGATCTGCTCGGCAGGCTCTGCAAATTCCTGCGAAATTTTGAAAAGCACCATTTTTTTGAGCGCTTGCCTGCTCATGGTTTTTTCGTCGTAGCTGTTCGGTCGGCCCCAGATACGGACGCGAAAAACGCCGTTGTCAATGTCCGCAATTTCACGGTATATGCAGATCGTCAAGCTACCAGTGAAACAGATCTTTAGGGCGTTCAATGTGCTTGCATCGCCCCGGAAGATCTTCATGCCTGAATCAAACAGTTTCGCAGCGGCTTCTTCGGAAAATGCAAGGGCGTGCTGCTCGACGTTTTCAAAACAGCCGAAGACGTTTTTTGCGTCGTTGTTTGCAATGAATTGCATGATGCCGCCCCCTCTCACAGAATGAACTCGATGAGCGAGTCCGCGCACAGGATAATGATGAACATGACTGCGATGGCTGCGCCCGTGAGGAACATCTGAAAGCCAGAAGATTTATAATAGTTTTTCATGTGTAATTACCTCCGTTTCGGTAGTTTTCTTTACATTTATTACTCTACCGATAGTGCGGGATTTGTCCCGGAGAATCACATAAAATATGTGCTGCTATGATAAAAAGTAAGCCGTCCCAGATGGGGCGGCTTTTTGCATATGCGCGGATGTATATTCACTGTTTGCTGTAGACTCCACTGTAGAATCTACACGAACGTCTACAGCACATCTACCCTCTTATTCTTTGTTATCTTATTTCTGTATCTAAGAATATTTTAGGAAAGAAAGGGTAATAGAAAGGGGGTATGGGGGAAAGGAAAAGGGGAAGAAGCCCTTTTTGCGCTCTCACGCCCTCAGAGGCTCTACCTGCCGCGCAGAAAAGAAATGGGATAGTTTCATACGGCAGAACCCGTTCTCCGCTTCTGCGGCATCCAACGGCTCGTCAGGGGTATTCTTACGGGTGACATACTTCCAAATTGGGAAAGACGCGACAGCGTGTTCACCCTTGCGGACGATGAAGCCACGCTGCTTCCAAGCGTTGAACGTGTGGATTTCTTCGGGGATTTCGAGTTTTTTGGTGCTTCCGTCCTCGTTTACCACGTCGAGGAATCGGCCCGTGCCTTTAAGAATGCCATCGTTCATTAACCGAACGGATTCATCCAGAATGATTGCTGCGTTTGTCATGAGTAAGTACCTCCGTTTGTTTTGTCTTTCTATCTTTACTTCTACCGGAAATCGGCGTTTGTCCCGCACTGGATAAAGAAAAAACGCCGGAACTTCTTCCGGCGCTGTAATTGTGTGCGCTTATTTCAAAAAACTTTCGGCTGTTTCAACTGCCCAAGCGATGGCGGCGTCCCACTTATTGTTGGCGCGGCGCCGGACGTCAGTCGGCATCGGCGGTCTCCCAATTTGCGCGGCTACGCAGGATGTCAACCTCAAAAACATCCGCGTGTGCAGGAATCAACTCAAATTCCTGCGTGGAAAGATTGAAGGCGTTGCATCCATCCTTCCAGCCCTCCGCCCCAACGGGCAGATAGAGCTGACTATCATCTGGACCATTGAGTGTAAACAGGCCATCATGGCGCAAAGCTCCGCGAACTGTCCACTCTCCAGCTAGTTTCATTTTGTTATACCTCCATAATCTGTTTGTTTTGCTTCATCTGATGTTCTATTTTATATTCTACCATGTATTTCGGATTTGTCCCAGCTTTTTGCGAAAATTTTTCAATTTCTGAAATCTCTAGTTTTCTCGGTTTAGCTGGTTTCGGTGATCTGCTGGTTTTGTTGGTTTTCTCCCGATTCCTGATTTCTTTTGGTTTTCTCGGTTTCGCTCCGTCCATTTGTTTCCTTGGTTTTTTTGTTTTTCTGGTTTTCTCGGTTCTTCTGGTTTGCTTGGTTCCTCAAAAACAGTGAATATTTATGCGCATAAAAGAGGCGCGGAAGTGAATCACAACCGCGCCGCCGGGCGTATCATATTTTGCGGTAAACGCAGCCCGTCCACGCTTGGCAAGTTGTACCGTCGCATGTCGCGCCTCGCACCTTGCAGTCAATGCAGATCGGATTCAACGGTAGCGCGTCAGGCTCCAGCCACTTCACGCTGCGGACGTAGCCGCACAGCTCCGGGTTGTAGTCGTTTCTCTCGATGTACTCACAGAGGACGCGCTGCACGTCGGCTTCTGCGCCGCCGTCGAGCGCCGCCGTGATGGGGAAGACGATCTCCGGGAAGACCGTCCCATACTCCGCAACGCTGCGGTAGAAGTCGGCGGGGACGTAGGGCTTGCCGTTTACTCGGTCGAGAATCAAATCAATAATCATTTTGTTCGCTCCTTTTCACTGGCCGCGCTTCGTGCGCGGCTTTTTCTATCTTTATATCTACGCGATTTTTCAATTTGTCCCGGCCATCGGCAAGAAATTTTCGGAGAACGCAAAAGAAAAGCAGCACCCGGCTTTCGCCAAGCGCTGCTATACCCCGAAGTTTTCCGGGCGCTCTGTTCAGTTTTTCGGTGTCCGTCCATCAGCCCCGGAGTTTTCCGGCGTCCCTGTTCAGGCCGTCAGCCTCCCGGAGTTTTCGACCCTGCCTGTTCAGGCGGTAAGTCCCCAGAATTTCCGGGAGCCGTCTGTTCAGGGCTTGGAATTCCAGCGGACGCGCGGGCGGATTCTCGCAGCGCGCGCAGGTGGTCCGTGCGTGCGGCCCAGTCCACGACATCACACGCGGAAGTCTCGCAAGATTCAGCCGCCGCGCTTGCGTCTGCTGACGACGGCAAACTTGCATTTTTACACGCTACCGCAAGCAGGCGCTCCCGCGCGTCCGCGTCCGCCGCCTGCTGGACGGCCCGCGCCAAGAATGCGGGCAAAGTTTCACCGGCTGCTGCTGCTGCCGTCTCGGCCCGCTCCAGCGCGGCCCCGTCGAGCACCTGCCCCGGCTGCGCCTCTGCTACCGGCTGCGCCGCCTGGACAATCTCGGTCGCAAGAGCCGCGCCGCCGTCCGCGTTTCCCATCCGCGCCCGAATGGCCGCGATGATATAGGCGTTGACGGATTCACCAGCCGCTGCCGTTTTGATCTCGTCCCGCTGCCCCTTGGGAACTACTAAAGATAATCTATCCACATTTGCCGCTTGCCATTTTTGCGCCGCTTTAATTTGCGCGGCTGATGTTTTCGCCATTTTCAAACCCTCCATGCCGTTCTATTTTTTAATCTACCGCCGCGCGGCGTTTTGTCCCGCGCTATATGTAATATAGCATAAAAAAATCTATAGCGCAACTATACATTATATAGGTAATATCTATCCAGCATAAATCTATGTAATAACTATATAATTTACACAAAAATCTAGTTAATATTTAGACAATATGCCTATTGAAATCTATGTAATAACTATATATAATAAAGCCATCAAATGAAGGAGGCAATAAGCCATGAATACAGATAAGATTTACGCAGAACAGCTCGCCAACGAGTATGCACTCAAAGACACCTCGAAAGTGATCGCCCTCCGCAAGCTGGACAAGAAAGCCAAGCTCCCCGCAACTGTTTTCACCTACACCTTTGGCATTATCGCCGCGTTGGTAGCCGGTGTGGGAATGTGCCTTTCCATGAAGGTCATCGGCAGCGGTACGACCGCCATGTTCGTCCTCGGCGTGATTGTCGGTATCATCGGACTGCTGGGCATGGGGGTCAACTATCCCATCTACAAAAAGCTGCTGGCACAGGGCAAGCAGAAATACGCCTTTGAGATCATGGAACTGGCGAAAGAGATCAGCGAGAAATAACGCATGGAGCAGGCAAAGATGTTTTTTCAAAAGCTGCTGCATCCGTCTAAGTGGGTGTTGATTTTTGTGCCGCCGCTTTCCTTTGCCGCACTTATTTTCATCTTTGCAACCCAAACCACAAGAAGTGCGTCGGCATACATGATTCACTGTTTATGTCGGCGTATTCTCTTACGATATGGCTTGCAGCACTTCCACGGCTGATAAAGAAAATGAAAACGGCTATCATGACCAGTCGGATTATGAGGAAGGTCAGCAAATCAAAAATCACAGGGCGGTATCTGAATGACCTTGCCTTTCGTGGGAGTGTCAGCATCTATCAAGGTGTGGCGGTCAATGTCTTTTATGTGGTGTTTCGTATTGTCGCCGGAATCCGCTATGCTTCGGTGTGGTTTATCTCTATGGCGGTCTACTATCTGGTGCTTGGCTGCTTGCGGGCATATCTAATTGTCTGCTACCGCCGCTGTGACCCGGAATTGAAACACCGATGCTATCACACAACGGCATGGCTGCTGTTCCTGCTGAATGTCCCGATGGGCGGTATGATCGTGCTGATGGTGCGGACAAACTCCGGCTTCTCTTATCCAGGCTACATCATTTATCTTTCAGCGCTCTATACATTCTATACGATGGTAACATCGATTCAAAACCTTGTGAAGTTCCGCAAGCCGGGCAGTCCTATTCTATCTGCTGCCAAGGTGCTGAATTTTATCGCCGCCATGATGTCGATTCTCGGTTTGCAGACAGCGATGATCTCTCGCTTTTCCGAAAACGGGGAGAGTTACCGAAAAATGATGAATGCCATCACAGGTGGATTCGTCTATGGTATTGTCATTTTGATCGCCGTTATCATGCTGCTGTGCAGCAGGAAAACACGAAAGAAGGCGGAAATGATTGAATAAATCGGAAAGCAAATATTTCGCAACCGCCGCCAGAATGGATGATGCATTTTTGGCGCTTCTGGAAAAGAAGGACTTTGCCTACATCACAGTCAAGGAAATCTGCGAGGCGGCGGGTGTCAACCGCTCCACCTTTTATCTGCATTATGAAACGATGGCAGACTTACTTTCCGAGAGCGTCAGCCACATGAACGAACAGTTCCTTACCTACATGAAAAAGGATTCGCAAACCTTTGTTACAAAGCTGCGTGATTGTCCGTTGGATGAATTGTACCTCATTACGCCGGAGTATCTAACGCCTTACCTTGGTTACATCGAGCAGCACAAGCGGCTGTTCCGCACAGCAACAGAAAATGCGGCGGTGCTGGGAATGGATAAAAGCTATGATCGGATGTTTCGCCATGTATTCACACCGATCCTCGACCGCTACGGTATACCGCAGCAGGACAGACGTTATATTATGGCGTTTTATATTCAAGGGTTAATGGCGATTATCTCGGAATGGCTAAGGAATGACTGTGCTGATTCCATTGCGTATGTTGTAAATATGATTCAGCGGTGTGTAAAACGCCGCAGGAAGAAAATATGAAAGCCGGTATCTATTTAGGAAAAGAACAAGTTGAAATTCGGGAGCTGCCGCTGCCGGAAGTCGGAGACAATGATGTGCTGGTGCAGAACCTCTATTCCAGTATCTGCGGCACAGATGTTGCGGTTTTCACCCACGGGCCAAACACGGGCCAAACACGGGTCACAAGGTTACAGTTGGCGGGGAGTTTGGTCATGAAACTGTTTCTCGCATTGTAAAGTTCGGAAAGAATGTCACAGATTTTGCCGTAGGCGAACGGGTCTATCCATACCCGCGCTATGCCAAGGGAGACACAAAACGAGCCGGAACCATCGGCGGCTTCTCGGAATACATTCTCATTCCAAATGCAAAGCGGAATTACTCCCTCTATGCTGTGGATGAGCGTATCTCCGATAAGCTGGCAAGTCTGATTGAGCCGTTTACCGTCGGTTGCCGTGCTGCCCGCCGAGGGATGATCCCCTGTGGCAAGGAACAGTATGTTGCCGGACAGAACGCCGTAGTGTTTGGCTGCGGAACGATTGGCCTTGCCGCTGCGGTTGCGTTCAAGCACTTCGGCATGGAGAAAGTGATGATCTGTGACCGCTCAGATTTTCGTCTAAGTTTGGCAGAGCAGTTAGGCTTTGCGGTCTGCAATACAGCGTCAGAGGATCTTGAAGCAACAGCCGCCCACTATTTCGGCACAGCTCCGTCCTTAAATGGTGCAGTTGCCAACATTGACTGCTGGCTGGATGCCGCCGGTGCGGAGAGTATTCTGGATGATTTCCTTCGGCTTGGAAAAATCGAGAGCCGCTTTGTCTCCGTGGCGGTCAACAATAAGCCCCGCACCATTGACCTGCTCCACATGACCTACGCACAACAAAGCATCATCGGCTCTGGTGGCTATATGCCGGAGGATGTGCAGGATGTGCAGAAGATCATGGCGAGCGGCAAGTGGGACTTGGAGCATATCATCACACACGAGTTTCCGTTAAATGAATTGGAACAAGCCATCCGCACGGCAGGCTATGTTGACCACGCCGGAAATGTGGTCGTGAAAATGAAAGCAAAAAATTGAGCGAACAAGTAGAGCAGCAGCTAATAAACCATGAAAAAAATATCTGTAACTGTACCCGCTGGCTATGCCGTATGTGCAAAGCCAGCGGG
>ERZ780149.88-NODE-88-length-114333-cov-22.682485_pt1 | contig 114333 bp, 103 predicted proteins | sample MGYA00511367_ERZ780149 | MGnify/ENA primary metagenome ERZ780149 (study PRJEB29588, sample SAMEA2153852) | human gut metagenome | biome: human gut; feature: human-associated habitat; material: faeces | place: Denmark | collected 2008/2010 ... | reverse complement strand
GACTGTAAATCTGTTGTCAGTGACTTCGGTGGTTCGAATCCACCCCTCTCCACCAACAAAAATGCACATCGTCAGATGTGCTTTTTTGTTTATGTATCGGGTGGATTTAGGCTGTTTTTAAAAAAACAGCCAACACGCTTTGCGTGTCGAACCACCTTTCGGTGCTGACCGCAAGCAAAGATGGACGCAAGCGCGTAGCATTTGCGGCAATCGTGCGTAGCGGACATAGCAAACAAACAAGACACACAGTGTCCCCGTGCAAAGCACGGTGGTGCGATTGCACCGTTTGTTTAGCGTAGACGCTTCGCTTTTGCAAACTCTGTTTGCTCGCTCCGCTATTAAACGAATCCACCCCTCTCCACCAACAAAAATGCACATCGTCAGATGTGCTTTTTTGTTGGTCAAAAGTGCGTTTTTTACTTGACGGAAATGGCTTTATTTAATATGGTGCATATACAATTTGATATAAAATAGAAATCTTAATCCATTTGGTTAGATATACGCTTTTTCTTGGTTATAGCGTTTAATATTTCCATAGTTACTATCATCGATACGGCGAAAAACAATATGTACAAAGAGTATAGCCCGATGTTGATATATTGCGCTATTACACCGAAAAGCGGTGGCATTGCCGTTATACCGATGTAGGCAAAAGCCATTTGCAGTCCTATGACCGATTGTGAGTTGTCTTTGCCAAAGTTTGTAGGAGTCGAGTGGATAATCGCGGGATATATGGGTGCGCATCCAAGACCGATTATAATAAGTCCGACAAGAGACGGAACAGTGGATTTCAGTGGCAACGCAACGAGAAGTATGCCCGCGAGGATAATTCCGCTTCCGACCCTGATAAGCGTCTTATCCCCTATCTTATCCGCAAAAATACCCGCAAAGGCTCTGCCCGCCGTTATCCCTATATAGAAAAACGATGCAAATTTTGCCGCAATCGTGGGCTCTACGCCCCTATATTGTACGAGATAACTTGTTGCCCAAAGCCCCGTCGTTTGTTCGAGAGCGCAATACGCAAAGAATGCGATAAGCACGAGCCACACACCTTTAATTTTGAATACGGAAAAGAAATTTTTCTTCTTTTCGGTCGCGATTTGTCCATTTTGAGATTCAAACGGCGTGAATTGCGTTTGATTATGGATATCCGGGGTTTGTGGCAACATATTGCTTGCTTTCTTATATTCGAGGTCGTCAAACTGCGAGATAGGTTGAAAACCGCTACCTTTTTTGGCTTTTTTCCAAAGCGGAAGAGCAAAAAGCAGTATCGCGGTCAAGGCAATTTGGATATAAAACACGATTCTGAAGCCGTTGTTCCAGCCGAGTCCGCCCATGAGTGCAAAACTCATAATATATGGACTGATTGCCGCTCCTACGCCCCAAAAACAGTGCAACCAATTGAGATGTTTTGCGTTGTAATTGAGCGCAACGTAATTATTGAGTGCGGCGTCAACCGCTCCCGCTCCGAGACCGTACGGAATTGCAAGCACGCAAAGGTGCCAATATGCCGTCGCAAACGAAAAACCGAGCAACGCAAGCGCGGTCATCCCCACGCTTATTGCCGTAACAAAGCCCGTGCCGAGTTTTCTTATAAGAAAATCCGAAAAAAGCGAAGAAACCACCGTACCCGCCGAAATAATTATGGTTATAACACCCGCCGACGCCATCGACACGTTCAAATCGATGTGCATAACGGGCCACGCGGATCCAATAAGCGAGTCTGGCAATCCGAGGCTTATAAACGATAGATAGATTATTGCAAGTAAAAGTCCGTACATTCTTCAACCCTTCAACGTGGCAATTTTAACACACCGTCACTCGTTTATCAATTAGTTATACGATAAATTTGTCATAATATCAGCTTACGGTTTTACATTGCGCACGCATGGGCACATAATGTGGCGAAAAGGCAATTATATCGAGGAATTTATGGTTTGGGTACTTATGGTTTTAGGCGGTGCAATCTGCACTTCACTCACTACGATACTTGCAAAAATCAGTATAAAAGACGTTAACTCAAATTTTGCCACTTCCCTTGTACGAATTGAAAATTTCGCAATTGCGCCCGATACAATCGCATAAAGCCCTATTCACTTGCAAATTTGGATATCTTGCCGAGATATATTGACGTTTTACGCATAGTTTGATACAATTATTCTATCCAAATATACGAGGAAAATTTATGGCAAACTATTTCACCGAAAGAGACAAATATCTTGCAAAGCGTTTGCGCGTTTTGAGAGACCAACTTCCCGAATTTTGCGAGGAGTTTTTCGTGGGCATCGAGCCACAGACTTCACCGCTTACAAGGCTCAATTATGCATACGATTTGCGCATATTCTTTGATTATTTGCTCAAAAACGTGCGGGCTTTCAGAGATTATAAGGATGTTTACGATTTCGTCGTAGAGGATTTGTCCAAAATCACTCTCGGCAACTTGGAGGCGTACGTGGAATACCTCTCTTATTACGAGTTTGAAGGCAAAGAATACACCAACGCAGAAAAAGGCAAAGCGCGCAAACTTTCCACTATCCGCACCTTTTTCAAATATTATTTCAATCACGACCGTATTCCATCCAACGTGTCTGCAAAGCTCACTATGCCCAAACTTCACGACAAGGATATTATACGTCTTGAAAAAAAAGAAGTCGAGCGCATACTCGACGCTGCGGAAACGGGCAACGGTATGACGGAACATCAACGCAAAATCCAACGCAACACTCGTGCGCGCGACTATGCAATCGTAACGTTGCTTTTGGGTACGGGTATCCGTGTCAGCGAGTGTGTGGGGCTCAACCTCAGCGATATAGATTTTGAAACCAACGCATTCACCGTCACGCGAAAAGGCGGAAATCAAGCCATTTTGTACTTCGGAGACGAGGTTCGCGACGCCCTCTTGACCTATATCGACACCGAACGCAAGGCGCTTATAGACAGGTGTCAGAAGATAAACACGGGAGACGAGGACGCATTGTTCTTGTCTCTACAAGTAAAGCGCATTTGCGTACGTGCGGTTGAAAACATTGTCAAAAAGTACGCTCAAACCGCCGCTCCACTCAAAAAAATATCTCCGCACAAACTTCGTAGCACATACGGCACCAACCTATATCGTGCCACGGGTGATATCTATCTCGTTGCCGACGTTTTGGGACACCGCGACGTCAATACCACCAAAAAGCACTACGCCGCAATCGAAGAGGATCACCGCAAACTTGCCGCAAAGGTCGTCAAACTGCGTAGCAACGATGACGATTAAAACTTATATCGTTTGATTTGCCGTTATAATCGCAAAAATCGGTTCGATGCCGAATGCTGTCATAAAAAGCGTATAGCGTGCACGACGATAATTTATATTGTATGCCAATTCCAATCGCCGACGGATAGTTATTCCGTCGGTTTTACTTATTATTGACAAAATTCGATATTTTTTCAATATAAACTATTATCTAATATTGACTATTTTGTAATAGTTTGCTAAAATTATTATATTAAATTTCGGAGCAATTATATGGACATTTCTTCGGTCAACAGCGACCTCATACGTGGCAACGTCACGACTATAATTCTCGGTTGCCTGTGGGAAAGCGACAAGTACGGCTATGAGATTATGAAAGAAATCGAGGACAAAAGCAATTCGCAATACGCCCTCAAACAAGCCACTCTTTACAATCAACTCAAACGACTTGAAAAGCAAGGGCTCGTTTCATCGTACGACGGCAATCCCGACGACACCGGCGGTGGCAAACGCAGATACTATTCCCTCACAAACGAAGGCAGAGCTTATCTCAAAAAAGAAAAGAGCGAATACGAGTATTCGCGCACCATTTTGGACAAGCTCGTTTCCGCGCAAGAGTACGACTTCACCGCACCTATTCCCTTCGATGCGAGCGAACTTCGCCCCTACGCCAAACGCGAAACCGAAGACAAACCGAAAGTAGTATATAAAGAAAAACTCGTTGAGAAAAAAGTTTTCTTTGACCGCTATGGCAACGAAGTGAGCGAAGAAGACGCCGACGCACTCAAAGAAAAGGCGCTTGCCGACGACGAGCAAGCACGTCTCACCGAAGAACAACTCAAAAAAGCCGAAGACGACGCGCGTCAAAAAGACGAACAACTCCGCTTGCACGAAGAACAAGCCAAAGAAAACGCAGAAAAATTGCGCCAACAAGAAGAAGAGGCTCGTCAAAAAGAAGAACAATTGCGTCACACCGAAGATCAATTGAGAAAGTCCGAGGAAGATCGCCAATTCGTCAAATCTATGCTTCGTCAAATGGAAGAGGAAAAGATTCGTGCCCAAGAGCAAAAGCGTCTTGAGGATGAGGAACGCAAGCGTAAAGAGGAAGAAGAGCAAAAACGTCTTGCCGAAGAAGCAGAGCGCAAACGCCAAGAGCAAGCAAAACCCGCTCAAACTCTTGAAGAAATGTTTGCAAAACTCGACGCACAGAGCGAATATAACCGCGGAGAACAACCTCTTCAAGTATATCATTACGACAACGTTCAACCCCAAGAGCATACTTACGTCAACGGTTACAACGCTCAACCCGAACAAACCACGGGACGTGCGCAAACGTCGCTCAAAGACATATTCAAGCAACTTGACGAAAAAGAGGCTCAAATTGACGACAAACTTGCCAAAGAGCAAGAGGAACAAGAGGCTGAGGCACAACGATTTGCCGAGCAACAAGCAGTGCAAACCGCGCAAGAACAAGCTTACGCCCCCGCCCCGCAATCCGATGCGCATTATATGCCCGCCGAAATCGAAACTCGCAATCAAGCATACTCCGATCCGAGCGATAAAGGAAAATTTGTGACGTCTGCTGTCGTCAACCGTCAAGAAGGCGGATTTGAATATGAGAAAGACAACGTCAACTATAGAAAATTTTTCGTATCCCTATCCGACCAAAACCAAAAAGAAGAGGTCAAAGAGGAAAAACCGCAACAACAAGAGTATTCCGACAGCGACATCAAGACGAGATTGTATGCAAAGGGCTTCAAAATCCGCCCGTACGATAGAGGCAACACCTCAGAGTACTATACGTTCAACTTCATACAATCCAATCGTCTCAACCGCGACACATTCCTCATCATTCTTGCGTTCTTCGTCGCAGAAGTCGCAATTATGTGGTTATCGCTGTTTTCAAAAATAAGCTATGCTTATTTCTTGCCGATTTTGCTCGTGGGAAGCGTGCTTTGCCTCATCCCGACGGTCATCTACATGATAAACCCGACGAGGCGCAAACGTGCCAACTTCAATTTCAAACTGTCAATTCTCAACCGCACCATGTTGTTTATAGAATTGACCGTTGTATGTATTCTCATCGGCTTCTTCGGACTCGGAGCAAACGTCAACGATATGGATTTAATCCTTATGTCGATAATCCTTCCGATGGTGCTCCTCACCAACCTCCCGTTGAGCTCGTTGATTTACTGGTTGCTTTATAGAACACGCAAGTATCACACAGCATAGCAAAAATCATCGCAGTGGCAATGGCAACACGCACTCGTGCGTATTGCCAAGAGCCACTCTTGATTTATTGCTCTACTACCGCGCAATCGATACACGCTATCAGTTTAAGCAAGGACAAAAACTCCTACCGCAGTTTCGCTATATCGCTTGCTTGGTGTGAGGCTGACGCCTATATTGCTACGCTATTGCTCCACGGTGATTGTGCGCTGACAGCGCAAGCCTACGGCTTATATTTGCATAAATGCAAATGCAATCACTCAAAAATATCATCGTTCGGAAACCCTTGCAAGCAAGTTTCCTCACTCGACATTGGCGCAATGACATTACGGTGGGCGTTGCCCACATCAAATACAAATCTTCCTTATGTCATTCCGAGGAGCAACGAATGTTGCAACGTGGGAATCCAACGTAGCGCAAAAAAAATATCGCTATATGATGACAAAGTAAAACTAATTGGGCTCAAATTATTGACTAAAATAAATACAGTTGATATAATATTTAAGCATTAAATCTCACAAAGGGGAGTGGCTCAACGGTAGAGCAACGGTCTCCAAAACCGTTGGTTGCGTGTTCGAATCGCGTCTCCCCTGCCACGAAGAAGTACTTTGGTACTTCTTCTTTTTTTTGCAGGCTTTCTGCGATTAGAACACGCAACGCATACGCGACGGAACTGCATTCCTTGCGCCTGCAGTTTCGCGTGACACTTCGTTTTGCAAATTTCATTTGCACACTTCATTATTCCAGTCGCCTTGCGTCCTCACGAATCGCGTCTCCCCTGCCACGAAGAAGTACTTTGGTACTTCTTCTTTTTTATATTAAATATCTTTCTTGCAAACTTCCGCAATATTGTGTACAATATAAATATGAAAAAGAAAGTTGAAATCTACACTGACGGTGCATGTTCGGGCAATCCGGGTATCGGAGGCTGGGGTTGCGTTATGCTCTACAAAAGCCACAAAAAAGAGGCAAGCGGAGCGGAACAATCCACCACCAACAACCGCATGGAACTCACCGCCATCATACAAGGGCTCAAAATGCTCAAAGAACCGTGCATCGTCACCGTATACAGCGACAGTGCCTATTCCGTCGAACCGTTTTTACAAGGCTGGATAAACGGTTGGATTATGCGCGGATGGCGCACGGCAAGCAAGGACGAGGTCAAAAACGTCGATTTGTGGAAAGAACTTCTCTCTCTTATGCAAATTCACGAAGTTAGTTTCGTCAAAGTCAAAGGACATGCCGACAACGAGCTCAACAACCGTTGCGACTATCTTGCACGCACTGCGATTAAGGACTTGCAAAAAACTCTGCCAAACACCCTACCGCCGATTCCCGACGGTATTTAATACGGTTAGATATCACAAAAAGCAACTAAAAAGGCACATAAAAGCAAGGAGGCACAATATGAAAAAATTTAACAAAAAACATTTGTATTGGATGATTCCCACACTTATTATTGCCGTCGTTTTGCTCGTGCTTGAAAGCCTTCCCAACGGCGTAGCGCTGAGGTTTAAATGGCCTATTGACGAAAATTCCAATGTGTTTGCATCCAAAACCGAGTATTATCCGTATTTTAGCGATATGCCCTACGGATACGGCAATTTCGTGCCGATATTTATCGGGATATTTACAATTGCGGTCATAATACTTTGCATAACCAATATGTTTGTTGACAAAAAAGGCATCGATATTGCAATCGTGGTTTTGAACGCACTCAAACTTATCGGAAGCGCAGTTGAATTTATCTTCTCTCGCACTGCGATAAATTGGACAATCTTCGCACTCACAATCGTGTTTACGGTTTATAGTTCCGTAGAACTTGCGTTTAGGATAAAGTCCGAAAAGTCAACCTCTTCCCCAACCGATACGCCGATTGACGCGCAAGTAGAATAATTATCGTTTTCAAAATAACGATATCAAAAAATCTGCACAAGCCATTATTGGGTAACAAAATTATTATAGATTATTGAGTTAATATATTATTGTTATAATTACGATATAACGAAAAAACCGCCGACAGATGAAGTGCAACTCCAATGGTTTTATATTTTCGTCAAACTTTTTGGGTTCACATCAAAACGGCGGTTTTTTATACATAAAAGCGTCGCAATTTGCGACGCTTTAGTTTTATGTTTTAAGGATTTTTCAAATTATTCAGCGGGCTCTTCAACTTTTTTCTTGCGAGTGGTCTTTTTTGCAGGAGCTGCTTCTTCGACTACTTCGTCTTCAAGATTGAGGTTGAGGTTCTTGAACAAATCACCGAGTGTTGCGGAAGAACTGCCGGAAACCCATTCCTTAGGCTCGTTGGAAGATTCTTTCTTTGCACCGCGACGTTCACGCTTGTTCTCACCGTCTGCAACTTTTTGTTCGAACTTCTTAACTCTGGAACTTCTCTTTGCTGCTTTCTCTTCGTCGGTTGCTTCTTCTTGTCCGTCGTTTTGAGCATTGGTCTCTTCGGGTGCTGGAAGCAATTCCTTAATGGAAAGAGTGATGCGGTTGTCATCGAAACCGATGATCTTTGCTTCGACTTCTTGACCGACGGTCAACGCTTCGTTTGCGTCCTTGATCCAGTTGTGAGAAATTTGAGATACGTGTACGAGTCCGTCTACACCGTCATCGATGGATACGAATGCACCGTAGGGGAAGATTCTTTCGACTTTGCCCTTAATGACCGTACCGACGGGGAACTTCTCTGCCGCAACTTCATAAGGTTTCTTTTGGAGTTGTTTGTAGCCGAGAGAGATTTTGCCCGTTTCTCTATCCATTTTGAGAACTACGAAGTCGTAGCTTTCTCCAATCGTGAGAACGGTGGAAGGATCGGTGATCTTGTTCCAAGAAAGCTCGGAGATGTGTGCGAGGCAATCGAAACCGCGAACGTTTACGAATGCGCCGAATTGAGTGAATCTCTTAACTTTACCGGTTACGATATCGTGTACGTGAATATTGTTCCAGAACAAATCTTCTTTCTCTTTCTTCTCTCTTTCGAGGATTATACGTTGAGATGCGAAGAGGTATCTTGATTTCTTTTGGGGTTTATCTTCCGTTGCTTCTGCGTTTTCTTCACCCTCTGCAACGGTGTTTTCTTTTTCCTTCGGAGGCATAAGCGTCAAGCGGAGCGTTTTGCCTTTGTAGTCTTCGAGGTTGGAAACGTAGCCCATTCTGATTTGGCTTGCGGGAACGAAAATGGTGTATTGACCAAGTCTTCCTCTCAAACCGCCCTTGACCACTTCCGTCATCGTCAAAGAGAATTCGCCTTGTGCGAGAGCCTTTTCGGCTTCTGCTTCTTCTTGGCGTACTGCGTCTACTTCTTTCTTGGAAAGAGAAACGTACTCTTTGTTGACTGCCAAAATGGTTGCTTGAACTTCGTCGCCCTCTTTGTAATCGGCGGGATTGTAATTGCCGTCCAAAGAAGCTTCGCTCTTATCAATGAAACCGTCTTTCTTTCCGCCGATTGCGACGAAAATTCCGTTTTCACCTGCGCTGATAACTTTACCTTTAATGCGTTTGCCGACTTTGTAGTTGGTGTAGCCAACGGAGTTTGCAGACTTCATAAGGTCAGCCATTGTGGTGGGTTCTTTTTCTTGCTCTTGAAGTGTTGCCTCGTTTTTCACTTCATTCTCTGCTGTTTCGACAGCGTTCTTTTGAGTTTCACTCATAAGTTTTGTTACCTCCTGTATCAACCACGGCGGAGTCGAAGCTCCTGCGACAATCGATACACTTTGAAAATCCTTGAATATATTTTGCATTGACAAGACTTCGTTTACGCAAGTTGCGAAATACGTATCCGGATTGACCTCTTTTGCCACCTCGAACAAACGTCTTGTGTTTGCGCTTGTGTGACTTCCGAGCACCAAAACCGCGTCGGTTTTTTGCGCCATTGCGCGCGCTTCATCTTGTTTTACTTTAGTAGTATAACAAATCGTATTGAAAATGCCAACTGATTTGCTGTGATTTTTTTCAAAATTCTTTGTGTTTTTCTCGATTTTTTCAAATTTTTCGGGCAAAATCGTAGTTTGAAACAAAATCGAGGCGGATTTATCCCCGATCGGCAAGGTCTCCTCGTCGCTCACGACCACCGCATCTTCTCCCGCATAAGAGAGCACGCCTTGCACTTCGTCATGATTTTTATCGCCCACGATAATAACGCAATCACCCGCGTTTGCCCTTTCCTCGGCAAGACGCTGATTGCGCTTCACCACGGGACAAGTGGCGTCAAGCAATACGACGCCTCTATCTCTCAACTCTTGCTCGAATTGCTTGGGCACGCCGTGCGCCCGAATAAGCGCAACGTCACCCGCCTTCAAATTTTTAGCTTCGCTTAGCGATATGCAAATCGCGCCTTTTTTGCGCAAATATTCCGTCACCAGTTCGTTGTGTACGAGTTCTCCCAACGTGAAAATCTTGCCGTGTTCCTCGGCAAGTTTTATTGCTGTGTCCACCGCGTTTTTCACGCCTTTACAAAAGCCTGCGTTTTTTGCAAGCACGACTTTCATATTTCGCCCTCGTTACTTATCGTTTTTCTTATTTTTCTTGCCGTACTTTTTGCTGTGTGCTTCCACGTATTCGTTGCAAAGACGACGCGTTTCGTCCATTTTTTGACGTATCAATTCGGTTGCTTTGTGATTGTCCTCGGGCGTGCGTGCTCCGTAGAACTCTTCGAGCGTAAACGGTTCACCCACGTAGAGCCAATTCTTTCTGAACGCCTTGGGAGAATGATAATAAATCATCGGCACGACGGGAACTTTGGTCTTGATTGCAAAACGTGCCGTGCCCGTCTTAAATTCCGCCATTTCTTGCGTATCCTCTTTATTGCGCGTGCCTTCGGGGAAAATGAGCAATTGTTTGCCGTCTTTAAGCACTTTTAGCACTTGTTTCACCGACTCGATATCCGCCTCGCCTCTGCGTACGGGAATTGCGCCCATTTTGTGCAAGAACCAACCCGCAATAGGATTTTGGAAAAGTTCGTACTTTGCAAGTGCATGCGCTTCCTTTTTGAATAGCACAAAGTACGGAATCATCGAATCCAATTTGGAATAGTGATTGCAAGTAAACATTGCGTCTTTCACCTTCTTGGCGTTCATTGCGTTGATCACCTTCGTCGGCCAAAAAATCATTTGTATAGGACGCAAAATCACTCTCAAAAAGCGGTAGGTCGCAAAGCTCTTTTCGGGCTTGTAGTACTTCTTTATTCTTTCAAGCGTTTTGGGGTCCATCTCACTGCTCGGAATAATCGTGCTTTCGTGTTTTTCGGTATTCTGCTCGGTCGTTTCCGTTTTTTTCGTCTTGATGTGGACGACCTCTTTCACGTGTGCCACGACATCGTCGATTGCCATTGACGTGGTATCCACGTAGTCCGCGTCGTCCGCCTTTTTGAGGGGTGCGACATCTCTATGTGAATCGTTATAATCGCGTTGTTTTATATCCGCCAAAAGCGTGTCGTAATCCACACTTTCCCCTTTTTGCAAGAGCTGGGCATAACGTCTGTTCGCACGCTCTTCGGGCGTTGCGTCGAGATAGAATTTGCAGTTCGCGTTTGGCAAAACGAAAGTTCCTATATCTCTTCCGTCCAAAACGACGTCGTGTTTCGCGGCAAAATCGCGTTGCAAATCCACCATCTTGTACCTAACCACCGGCAACGCCGAGATATCGCTTGCGGCTTTGGACATATAATGTTCGCGAAGATACGGCGTGGCGTTTATGCCGTTGACGTATATTTGTTGCGCGCCGTTTTCGTCGTATTTTATATCCATTTCAAGCGTTTTGAGCATTTCAGCGACTTTTTCTTCGTCTTTTACGTCTATTCCGTTGCTCAAAGCAAGATACGCCGTGGCACGATACATTGCACCGGTATCGAGATAGATTATACCAAGGTCTTTTGCCACCGCTTTGGCGATTGTGCTTTTGCCCGCTCCCGCAGGTCCGTCGATTGCAATATTTATCATATTCCCTCCGAAAATCAGATGAGATTTATTTCATTCGTTTAAAGCGCGTTATTTAGCGCGCCTTTCGTTTTTTTGAGTATGCTATTAGCGTATCGTTCGTTTTTTCAGCGCGTCTTTTGCGGCGCACACGCCCGTCGAAAACGCAAGTTGCAAGTTAAATCCGCCCGTAAGTGCGTCTATATCGATAGTCTCACCCACGAAATACAAGCCCTCGACCTCTCTACATTCGCACGTCGGTTTGAGCCATTTTAGGTCAACGCCGCCCGACGTCACCACCGCTTCCGTAAACGGCGCAAGCGAAGTCACGTCAAATGTGAGATTTTTGAGCGTATTCACAAGTTGTGCACGCTCTTCTTTTGTAATTTCGTTCACTTTTTTGCTTTCGGCAATCCCCGCTCTCTTAAGGACGTAAGAATTGAGTCTGTCGGGCAAAAGCGCGCGAGTCACGTTCTTTATATCTTGATTTTTGCGCTCCTCGAAATCGCGCAAAATGCGTCTATCCAGTGTGTTTTTGTCAAGTGCGGGCTTCAAATCGAGCGACAAGGACACTTTGCTTTTTCTATTTACGTACGAGGATATCGTAAGCACGATCGGTCCGGATATTCCGCGCCTGGTGAATAGCATTTCTCCGAATTCGCTTGCCACCGTCTTTTCGTTTTCGTCGTAAGCGGTAAGTTCCACGTTTTTGAGAGAAATTCCTTCCAACATCGACACGTTTTGCGCAAGCAACAGCCCCGTCAAGGCTTGTTTCGGCTCGACTATATTCAGTCCGAATTTCTTAGCGAACTTATATCCGTCCCCCGTCGACCCCGTCGAAGCGTAACTTACTCCACCCGTCGCAACGATAACGACGTCGCAATCGATATTGCCCGAAGCCGTAACGACGCAAAATCCGTCGTCCGTCTTTTTTATATCCTCAACCTCACGATTGAGCATAACATTTACACCGCTTTGGCGCATGCCCCATTCCAACGCTCTAATAACGTCGCTAGACTTTTGCGAGAGCGGGAAAACCCTGTTTCCCCTCTCTACGACGAGTTTTAATCCCAAGTCCTCGAAAAAAGCCATGGTGTCTTGCGGTGTAAACCCGTACAGCGACGAGCGCAAAAACTTCTCGCCGTGCACGATATTTTTGGAAAATTCCTGCATATCGCAATCGTTGGTGACGTTGCATCTGCCTTTGCCCGTAATGTACAGTTTTTTGCCCGTTTTCTCGTTTTTTTCGAGCAAAACGACTTGTGCACCTCCGCGAGCAAGGAAAATCGAAGCAATCATTCCCGATGCGCCCGCTCCTATTACACACACTTTCATAGCTCGAACTCCGCGTTTTTTAGTTCTCTCACCGTTTCGTGGTCGGTGGAAAGCATTTGTACGGGCGTAACCGTGATAAAACCTCTGTCGAGTTGATAACAATCTCCGCCCTTTATCTCGTCCTCGTGCTTGTAGGCGTGTCCGTCGACGTAAAATACGTCGCGACCGCTCTCGTCGGGCTTGCTAAAATATTTTTCATCGTACGGCTGATAAGCCACGGGCGCGATTTTTACACCCTTTATATCCTCTTTTTTGACGCAAGGAACGTTGAGATTTATCGTAACGTTTTCCTTTGCGTAACTCAAAAGCGTCGTCAAATTCCTTGCGACGAAATCGGCGGTAAACTCGTAATCGCTCACACCGTGCGTCCTAAGCGATACCGCAATTGACGGAATACGGTGGAACGTGCCTTCTTGCGCCGCTCCGAACGTCCCCGAGTAAATAATGTCGCTTCCCGCGTTCAGGCAAGTGTTAATACCGGAAATTACGGCGTCTATTTTGACGTCTTTCAAGAGATATTTCACGCCGAAAAGCACACAATCCGCAGGCGATCCGCTCACAGCGTAAGTTCTTACGCCCTCTATGTATCCCTTATCCTCATACGTGATTCCGCTAAAAAAACTCACCGAGTGCGACGTCCCCGAACGCTCGGACATAGGAGCAACCACGACTACGTCGTGTTCTTTGCTCAATCTCTTTGCCAGAGCGATTATACCCGGGGCAAAATACCCGTCGTCGTTTGAAATCAAAATCTTCATTTTATCACCGATTTCTCACAAAATTTGCGCATTTATCGCAAATCCGCATACATATGAATTAATTATTGCAATCTATTGAATTTTACCGCGATTTATTGAATTTTGTCGCACAAATCCAAAAGATATGCCACTTCCATATCGTTGAGCGGTCTGTACGCACCTCGCGCAAGTCCGCCGAGTCGAAGTTCTCCTATAGCGACGCGCTTTAAGAAAACCACTTTCTTTTCGACCGCCTCGAACATACGGCGAATTTCTCTGTTTTTGCCCTCGAAAATTATCACTTCGAGGCGGGTATAAACGTTGCTCGTATCGTCGGACGTCTCGATAGCCTCTTTTGCAAGAGTATCTTTCGGATTAACGGTTGCTTTTTTGCTTTCTCCCACCTTTTCGATGCCCGTAACTTTGACTTTGCTTCTTCCGTACTTCACGCCGTCAACCGTCACGCCTTTGCGAAGCGTCGCAAGGTCGCTTTCGTCAATCGTACCCTCTATTTTGACGATGTACGTCTTGGGAATTTCGCTCGACGGGTGCGTCAATTTGTAAGTAAGAATGCCGTCGTTGGTAAGCAAAAGCAAGCCTTCGCTGTCATAATCCAGTCTCCCGACGGGATATAGGCGCTTGTTTTTATAGTCATCACTGATATAATCGGTGATTATCTTTCTCGGCTTAGAATAAGCCTTTTGTTCCTCAACGATGCCTTGCTTTGCAAGTTTCTCGGCACGGTTTTTGATTTCTTCAAGTTCCGCATCGGTCTTTTTGCGACCGCTCTTGTTGTCTTTGTCCTCGTTGAGAGTGGTCACACATCCCTTCGGCTTGTAAAACAAAAGATAATCGTAGTGCGTCACTCTCACCACTTTTTTGCCGTCGACGTAAACGACGTCATTGGACTCGTCAACGTCCGTTCCGACCTCCCTGACGACCTTTTTATTGACGCTTACACGACCTTCTTTCACGAGTTCGTCGGCTTTACGACGAGAGCACACGCCACATTCCGCGAGATATTTGTTTATACGCATATTTTCTCCGCGCGCCCAAACGAGCGCAAATTTATTAAAGCAATTATACATAAAAACTTTATTAGAGGCAAGCATTTGTGTCGAGCAAATATCAAAATAGCGCAAAAAAAGACGAACAAGCCGTCTTTTTAGACAAATGTGTTTTTATTTTGCAAACATAAAGCAATATCGGCAATTTTAGGCAATATTTTGCGATTTTTTCAAGCCTTTTAGCAACTTTCAACAATTAATCTTTCGCTTCCGTCCCTTTTGAGAGGATAGCACAAATCTTGCCAGTTCCCCGTCACGTTTTGTTTTGCTTTCACTCTAATTTCGTTTTCACCGCTCGTGAGCATTGCCTCGTCAAGCGGACACATATAGTAGTTATCAAAGGCAAAATCAAGCATTCTAATCGTGTCGTTCCACATATCGGAGTGATTTAGCACCACACCGACAACTTGCATACCGCTTCGCTTTGCACCGGACACGAGACATCTTCCGCTCTTTTTGGTAAAACCGGTTTTTACGCCGTTTGCGCCGTCGTACAAGTGCAAAAGTTTGTTTTTGTTGCCGATATAACGTGCCTCGTCGTCAACGGTGATTTTTGCTTTGCTCGTGCTCACGATTTTGCAAAAATCCTCGTTTTCGTACGCTTTTGCGCAAATTAGAGCCAAATCGTACGCCGTGGTATAGTGCATTTCATCGTGCAAGCCGTGCGGATTTACGAAGTTTGAGCCATACGCACCGCACCTTTTAGCAGTTTCGTTCATAAGATTAGCAAAATTTCGGATATTTCCGCTCGTTGCAACGGCAAGCGTTACGGCGGCGTCGTTTCCGCTTCTCAACATAAGACCCAAAAGCAAATCTTTTACGGATATCTTTTGCCCCTCTTTAAGATATATTGACGAGCCCTCCACGCCTTCCGCCTCTTTGGGCACGGTGATAATTTTATCGAGTGGCAAGTTTTCAAGCACGCATAGCGCAGTCAATACTTTTGTCGTGCTTGCGGGATAACACTTCTCGTTCATGCCCTCGTCGTATAGTACCCTCTTGCTTGATTGTTCGATAACCACCGCACCGCGACCTTGCTTTTTGAGAGGTAGTACGTCAATGTGCTTTATCGTTTCAACCGTGTTGTTTTGCGCAACATTGCTCTCGTTTTTGATGTTTTTTAGAATACTTTTTACGGAAAATTGCGTTTTTGGCATTAAAATCGAACTGATTAATGCCATAGTAAGACACACTACGCAAACCGCCATTATCAATATTTTCTTGGTATTTTCACTCATATTCCGCTCTCTCAATCGTCTTTTTTCAAGACGTTTGCAACGCTTTTGGCAAGGTCAAGCCACTTGTTTTCTTCTTCCCTGTCCACCCTTACAAACTTCTTTTGCGCTCCGCAAATCAAAAATCCGAGCGGTGTTACGCTTATGCCTCCACCGCCCACGCCTGTGGGTGATTTGAGATTTTTGCCGTTTTCAACGTCCGCGCTTCCGCCGACGAAACCTACGCTTATTTTACTCACGGGCAAAATTATCGTTCCGTCACCGTTCACTATCGGCTTGCCGATGATATCGTTGCTTTGAAGCGATTCTTTTAGACTATCTATCGTTTGTTTCAATACGTCATCAAAGTTTTGCATCTTTTCCCTTTTCTTTTATCAAACGCAAAATACCAATTATTTGCATTATGTTGATTTTTATTTCCATTGCACAATCGGCGTCAAATCTATCTCCACCGCATCCATACACGCTTATACCAAGCGGTAACAACGCCAAAATCGCGCACAATATGGCACTGTTTTTTGCGTCGTCGAGCGCAAACAGAGCAATTATATTGAAGTATTTGAGCAGTTTTTGCTCCCTTGCATAGTCAATTGCGCCTTTCACGGCGTCTACGGATATCGAGTTATCTTTTATCTTCGCTTTTTTGCCGTTTATTTGCAAATACGGCTCTTTTGCGAGATTTCCGCGCAATCTTACGATAGGAATTTTGAGCACGCTCAAATTGAGTTGTAGCGACTTTCTATCAAGTGACGCGTGTGCTTTTACGTTGATTTTTATCGGATAAAGCACAATCGTTAGCACGGTTTCTATCAAGATAACAACAATACCCCACGCCATAGATTTATATTGTGCAATGTTTGCGATTTTATTTATAAACAACGCAAAAACAAACATCTAATACACCAAAATGCAATTTAATATCATATAACGATTCAAATCAATCGGTAGATATTTTCCAACGGCATTTTATCCCAAAAATCGCGGTTCGATTGCGAGGATAAAAAAAACGACCTTGCAAAAAGCAAAGTCGTTTTTTTATATCGTTCTGATTATTATCAGTCAAACACCTCAAATTGTTCGCCTTCGAGGAATTCGGGGATTTCATCGTCCGCCGTATCGTCCGGGGCGTTGTCTGCCGCCGCTTCTTCGAGCGTATGCTCTTCCACGACATTGCCGTCTTCGTCCATAATGGTTCTGGTATGGAACAAGGTTTCTTGCGTGGGCGCGTTGATAAGCATAAGTTTCTCAAGCACTTCGTCGTAATCGGGCAAATCTTCGAGGCTCGAAATCTGGAATTTCTTCAAAAACTCGTCCGTAGTGCCGTAAAGCAAAGGTCTACCGACGGTTTCCTTGCGTCCGACCGCTTCTATTAAACCTGCCTTCAAAAGCCCTGACAATGCGTATTCGGAGTTGACGTTGCTTCTCATTTCGTCCACTTCGAGACGAGTAATAGGTTGTTTGTACGCAATCGTAGCAAGCACTTCGAGGAGAGTTTTGGTGAGCTCCTTTTCTCGCAGCGGAGTCAAAACGTCGGCAACCGTGTCGCCGTACTTGGGATTGGACATAAATTGCAACTTTCCGTTGAACTCTGCAAGCACGATACCCGACGTATCGCTATATCTTTTTTGCAAAGATTTCACGATAGAGTTGAGCTTTTGCGTGGTAAGTTCAGGCACTTTTTCGCAAATATCGCTTTTGAGAATAGGCGAACCGCTCGCAAAGATTATCGCTTCCACAACGTTCTCAATATTTTCCATCGTCACCCTCCTCAAACACTATCGGCTCTTCCGACGTGCCTTCAACCGCAAATATGGTTATTTCACCAAACACTTCGTCTTGTTCGGCGCGAAGTTTGCCATACTTCAACAATTCGAGCATTGCGAGGAACGTCGTAACGATGTCCCCCTTGTCGTAATCCGGCTCGAATAAATCCGTAAACTTCATTTGTCCTCGCACGCTTATCATCAAGCGAATATTTTCCATCTGCTCGTGCACGGAAAAGCGGTCTTTTACGACTTTTTTGGGGATAATCTCTTTTTCGTGAATAGCGGCGTTTGCAAGCACTCTCGCAAAGGCTTCGACGAGCTTGGGGAGCGAGAAATTGACGAGCGCAACGCGGTAGTCCTTGTCGGTAAACACCGGCGCACGGTAAAATCTGTTGATGGTCTCGATTTCACGCAACTTTTTGCTTTGTTCCACAAGCAAAGCGTATTCCTTGATCTTGTTGATAAGGAGCATACGCTCGTATTCGGGATCGTCCTCGGTGATTTCCTCATCCTCTTTGGGAAGCGTGCGGATAGATTTGAGATACACAAGTTCTGCCGCCATCGTGATAAACTCACCCGCATAATCGAAGTCAAGCTCTTCCTTCGGCGTATTTTTGATGATTTGCACGTACTGGCTGGTAACTTCCGAAATGAAAATGTCCTCTATCTCGATTTTCGCGCTCTTGATAAGCTCGTAAAGAAGAGGTATCGGTCCGTCAAAATCACCGATATGATACCTTATTTCGGGTTTGGCAATGACAAAATCGCCCTCGATAGTCTCAGGCTCAACGATCTCTGCGGCAAGGACTGCGTCGTCTTGCAATACCTCGTCTTGCATTTCGTCTTGTGTCAAAATTTCGTCAGTCATCAAAATTATCCTTGTATAAATCAATACTTATAGATATTAACACACGCGCGCAAAAAAGTCAAAATAAATAACAAATTACGTCTTATACACGCCCCAAAGCACCGAATTTTTCTCTTTCAAACATAAAAAGCACGGCATTGCAATCGGATATTTGAAAACACCCATCAAAATTCACATCCAAAAACTTCTCGCATTGAAAAGCACGAAAACGAAAACATTAAACTGTTTTGTATATGAAAAAGCGAGGATTTGCCCTCGCTTTTGCATATCGATTTTCTTAATTGTACAAGAATTTGCTACGTTATATTATTTTGCGGTATTCCACTCTTTCGCGATTTCGTTTATCGCATCAAAGAAGCTCATTCTTTCTGCGTCCTCGTTTGCCACGAGCACCGCAGTATCAACCACTTCACCGTTCTTTACAAGATACGCCTTGCCGACCGAATCGCCTTTTTTGACCGGTGCTTTCACGCTTGGAGGCAAATCGAATTTCACGTCGTACTTTGCGGTATCTTCCCTCGATACAAACCTCGTCAAATCCCTATCGGCACACACTCCGATATCCGATTTCTTACCGCCCGATACCGCGACTCTTACGCCGATATCTTCACCCGCTTTGAGCATAGTTTTGTTTGAAAAGTTTGCAAAAGCGTAGTCAAACATACTGCTCACCGCAGCGTTTCGCACCTTGGAACTGTCCGCACCGATAACCACCGCGACAACGCGCATACCGTTCTTTTTCGCAGTTGCGCAAAGGCAGAATTTTGCCTCGCTCGTAAAACCTGTTTTACCGCCGTCGCAACCTTCGTAGAAGCGCACGAGTTTGTTGGTGTTGGTGATAGTGGTAGTCCTTCCGTCGGGGTGCTTGTAATCTTCAAGCCATACGCGTGCGTATTCAAAGAATACCGGGTGTTTGATGAGTTCGCGGAACATTATCGAAACGTCTCTTGCGCTAGAAAAACTCTCGGCGGCAGGAAGTCCCGTGCAGTTTTTGAAAACGGTGTCCATCATACCGAGTTGTTTTGCCTTGGCGTTCATTCTTGCAACGAAGCCCTCAACGCTTCCGTCGATATGCTCGGCAAGTGCCACGCAAGAGTCGTTTGCGGACGCAACGATGACGGTTTTGAGCAAATCACCCGCTTTGTGTGTGGTGCCCGCGTCCAAAAACACTTGAGAACCGCCCATACTTGCGGCGTTTTCACTTATTCTAACGTCGTCATCGAACGCAAGACGCCCGCTATCCACTTCTTCGAGGGTGAGCAACGCAGTCATAATTTTCACCATACTTGCAATGGGCAATCTTTCCTTTTCGTTGCGCGAATATAAAACCGTGCCCGTCGCAACGTCCACCAAAAAGCCCGATTTACCCACGGTTTTGAAATCAACCGCCCCGTTTGCAATCTTCGTCTCGAATACGGACGATACGCACAGTGCGCATATAAACGTCGCAATCAACACGAACACTGCCACGCAAGCGATAATTTTGTATTTATTGATTTTGAGATTTTGCATAATTACCTCACACTTTTCTTTTAGCGTGCGGAACTTTGCAAAAAATATACCAATCAATACACCGTCACTATAATGACGCCGTATATAGAGCCAATCAATACAAAAAGAACGAAGCCTATTGCGACGTTTATTCCGAAAAGTTTGAGTGTATCGACAAAAGATGGCTTTAGACTGCTACTTATTGCGGTTTTTGCACAATCGGTGTTCATAACGGCAATCGTTGACAGCACAAAACAAACGAACGTACATATAAAAAACGGAGCATACGCAAACACGAGATTTGCAATGCCGAGCGCACCGAACCTACCTATCAACGCCGCCGAGTAGCGACCAAAGAAAAAACCGAGCAAAAAGACGGGAATTATTGCCAAGAACACCGTTTTGTTATTTATCCCCGACAATAATATCACGCCATAACACCCGATAAGCGCAAGCGTCGAGAAGAAAAACACCCTTGCACCGCCCGTATCTGCGTCCTTTGGCAAAACTTCTTCAAATTCACCGCCCACCGCACGCCACGCCGACACCGCACCGACGATAATTCCCAAAGCGAAAACTATCAACGAGCAAATTATAATCTTTTTGTTCTTGCTCAAAAAACTTTTAAGTGCCGATTTGAAAGCGCATAAACGAGAGGAATTCGTCATATTCTACTTATATTTTCAATTAGCGTCGTTTATGACAAATAAAATCAAAATCAGATACCATACACCGCTTTTTGTCAAATATCATTCGCAAAAATCGTATAGAATTGGACTCGTGAAAGAGAACGAAGTAAAAGCAAAAAAATATCTGTTGCAACTTGGGTTTCAACCCAATCTCAAAGGCTATCACCTTCTTGCAAGGCTCATCGGTTACGCACTCGACGGCGAGAACGTTCTTCCGCTCAAATACGGCGGATACGTCAAACTGTCACAAGATTTTGACGTTGACGTGCAAAGCATAGAAAAGGATATCCAAAACGCAATATCGTCGGCGTGGCTACGAGGTGACGTGGATATTCTGTATAAAGAATTCGGTGAAACGCTTGACGAAAACAAGGGCAAACCCACCAATAAACAATTCGTTATGACTGCCCTCGAACGCATAAAATAGTGATTTAGATTGCTTGTTTTTGCATTTTTTCAAAATAAATCGGTAAATTCGCCATTTGTAAAATAGCCGTTTTATACTTGTAGCTGCGCTTAATGCAACGATACATCGAATGATAGAAAAGTTGCGAGGGCAATGCCCTCGCTATATCCACGCACGCAAAGGTATATCGATATACTTTTGCTTTCGGTTCGACAAATTTTACTTATAGCATAATTGTTTCCAGTTCAATTAGTCTTAGTTTTAGCAACGATAATCTATCGCTTAATTTAGTTTTATTACGCCGCCGTTTGCTCGTTTTCCACATCGATATTTGCCGTAACGCCGGCTGCGTAATCGTACATAAATCTCGAATGAACGGCATATCCTCTCGTGGGATCCTGTATAAACACGTGCGTAACCGCACCTATCAATATGCCGTTTTGAACGATCGGACTTCCGCTCATACCTTGCACGATACCGCCCGTTTTTTCAAGCAATTCCTTATCTCTTACGAGTATAACCATACCCTTTTCCCCCACTTCGCTTTGTGAAATGACCTTTACGACGTCGATATCGTAGAATTTGGGCGTTTTGCCGTCAACGGTGGTAAGCACTTGCGCTCTACCTATTTTTGCCTCGCCTTTGGTGGCAATTCTATACAAATCTCCCTTAATTTCACCCGAATACACGCCGTACAAGCCGATATTGGTGTTTCCTTTTATCTCACCGGTGCTTTTTGACAAGCGGTTGACTTCCGCAACAAGTCCGCCCGCCTTGCCTTTTTCACCTTTGACTACACCGCTGACGGTCGTATCGTAGATATTGCCTTGATTGAGTTCCCCGTTCAATCCGCTTTCCGCGTCGAGAATACGGTGTCCGAGAGCCGCAAAATGCCCGTCGTCGGTGACGAAAGTCATCGTTCCCACACCTCCGACATCCTCTTTGAGTGCAAGACCGAGTTTATATTGTCCGAGATTGTCCTTGACTGCGTTCAGTTTTACGTCGATTGTCGCGTTTCCTCTCTTGACTTTCAAAAGAAAAGTAGGTGAATTTGCCTCTTTTAATATATTTTTGAGTTTATATACGGATTTTGTTTGATTTCCGTTGACGCTCAATATCACGTCTCCTTTGCGTATATCGACGCGTGCGCTCGGAAAAACTTCTCCGTCTTTGGTTGTTACGGCACATTTATCCACCACGATAAGTCCGTCGGCACTTATTGCTATACCTATGGGATTTCCGCCTATATGCACGTAATTTCGCCCTTCGCTCGCGCATAACTCAAATTTAAATTTTTCAGAGTTTTCTTGGTTTTTTGTTGAAAAATCTTCAAATGTATTCTCGTATTTTGCGTTTTTTACAGCACTTATATTGCAAATTGCCGCACAAAAAGCGCAAAACAGTATTGACACAATCAAAACGGTCAATATCTTTTTGAAGATTATATTCAAATTCTTTTCGTCAGTTTGCATACCTTTATCGTGTGCGCAAAAACGATAAATCGAGATGTAAATTTATGTAAAAGAAAAAGCGGTCTTCACCGCTTTCTCAAAAATTATATTTGATTTGTAAATAAATTTGTTTTTTCTCGGTCGAAATCGACCGTGTGCAAATCCTCTTACTTTTCTTGTTCGAGGATATTGCGCGCCATATACACGCCCATCACCGATGCCATCATAAGACCTCTCGTCCAACCGCTACTGTCACCGAGGCAATGCAAACCGTGGATTGACGTGTTGAGATGCTCATCCATCTTGATTTTGTTGCTGTAGAATTTGAGCTCGGGGCTATAAAGCAACGTCTCGTATCCGGCAAACCCGGGGACAACCTTGTCAACCGCTTGTATAAAGTTGATGATATTGAGCATTGCTCTATAAGGCATACCTGCCGTTATATCGCCCGCAACCGCGTCTTTGAGCGTGGGACGAACGTTGGAAAAACCGAGTTCGCGTTGCCAAGTGCGCTTGCCGCTGAGGATATCGCCGTATCTTTGGACCATAATCTTTCCCGCACCGAGCATATTGGTAAGTTCGCCAACCCTTTGAGCGTACTCGATAGGTTGCTTAAACGGCTCCGTGAAGGAGTGAGAGCAAAGAATTGCAAGGTTGGTATTGTCGCTCTTCTTTTCCTTGTAACTGTGTCCGTTGACGACGGCAAGGTCGTTGTCGTAATTCTCTTGCGACACGAAACCGCCGGGGTTTTGGCAGAAAATACGCACTTTGTTTTTGAAAGGTTCGGGATAACCGATGAGTTTGCTCTCGTAAAGCACGTCGTTGACTTCTTCCATAATCTCGTTGCGCACCTCTACGCGCACGCCGATATCGACAACGCCGGGTGCGTGTGCGATATTATGCTCCGCGCAAATCTTTTCAAGCCACTCCGCACCGCGTCTGCCCGTTGCGATAATTGTTCTGTCAGCAAGAATTTCTTCTTGATTTTCGCCCTTCGGGTCTTCAATATATACGCCTTTGCAAGTATCGCCGTCAAGAATGATATTGTCGCATTGCTTGCCGAAAATGAGGTCTACACCGGCATTGCGAAGATAATTTTCGATTGCAAGATACAAGTCGTGTGCCTTTTCGGTACCAAGGTGACGAATGGGGCAATCCACGAGTTTGAGACCCGCTTGAATTGCTTTTCTGCGGATATCCTTTACCTTGTCCACGTTGCCGAGACCTTCGATATGCTCGTCCGCGCCGAATTCGAGATAAATGGTATCCGTGTAATCGATAAGACTTTGCGCAAGATCCGCGCCTATGAGTTGCGGAAGTTCACCGCCGACTTCGTAGGAAAGCGAAAGTTTGCCGTCAGAGAACGCACCTGCGCCCGAAAAACCCGTCGTGATATGGCAATAAGGCTTGCAATTTTTGCATTCACTGCCAAAAGTCTTGGGGCAAACGCGTTTTTCTACGGGTTGACCTTTCTCGATAATGCACATTTTCTTCTTGCTTCCGTTGCGAAGAAGCTCGATTGCGGTAAAGATACCTGCGGGGCCTGCGCCGACGATACAAATATCGTATTTTTTCATTTAAAACCTCTCGTGTCGTGATTAAAATAATTAAATTATTTTAGCCGTATACTGTCAATCGCAAAAGTTTTGCACCCCCGCGACCTATGGGATTATAATTCCAAACAGCCAATCTGTCAACTCATTGTGGCAAAGAAAAAAATTGTTTTTTCCACAAAGTCGATTATTGTCAATTTTTGGAAGAACGCGCCATAAAATATACAACCGGAGGGGTTGTAAATGGCTTTGGAAAGTTTGCTCGCACTTTTGAAAAATCTCATCATATTTTCTTCCTACGTGACGGAAAAGAGTTCCTTTCCAAAGCCACTCTCAAAGGAAAAAGAAAAGGAATATCTCGAAAAATCCACCCAAGGCGACAAAGAGGCAAAAGAAATCCTCGTCAAGCACAATTTGCGTCTGGTGGCGCACATCGCAAAGAAATATTCCAACTACGGAGACAACGACGAGCTTATATCGATAGGCTCAATCGGACTTATTAAGGCAATAGAGAGTTTCAAGCCCGACAAAGGCACGCAACTTGCCACGTATGCGTCCCGTTGCATTGAAAACGAAATATTGATGACGATGCGCACCAGCAAGAAGCACCGCTCCAACGTATCTCTCAACGAGCCGATCGGCGTCGATAAGGACGGCAACGAACTCGTCATTATGGATATGCTTTGCGACGATTGCTCCGTCATCGAGGACGTTGAAAACTCCATAATGATGGAAAAACTGCTTCGTATCACCAAAGCGGTTTTGGACGAGCGCGAATACGAGATTATACGTCTTCGTTACGGTCTCGGCGGTTGCGGAGCTTTGACGCAACGCGAAGTGGCGAAAAAATTCGATATTTCCCGCTCGTACGTGTCGAGAATAGAGAAAAAAGCCCTTGAAAAAATCAAACGCTCGGTCAATAAGGAAGATTTGATGTGACTTACTTTTGCCGAGCGCATATGCACTGATAATTACATTTGAGAAGCGGATTTATAGCAATTGCAACGTGTTACCGCACTTTGATAGCCTATCGCCTACTTTCAATCGGACTGCACTTTTACGATATGAAAAATCACGCGATTTGCGTGATTTTCTTTTGTATTTCTACGTTTTATCTTTCGTATTTTATAATTTTCATCTGTGTTTTGCTCTCGATTTTGTCTTTTGCAAAGTATAAATTCTCTTTCGTAAAATGCTATCGAGCGTCTTTCGTAAAAATTATATATTCCGACTTTGTTGCGGTATATTGAATGTTTTGAGATTCTATCGCACTCAATTCTTTTTGGTCATTTCTTCTTTGAGCTTTACGAGGCTTTCAATCTCGTCAAGCAAAGTGTTGATATCTTTGAATTGACGGTGGACGGATGCGTATCTTACGTATGCAACCTCGTCTATGCTCTTCAACCCTTCCATAACCATATCGCCGAGTGCGGCGGACGAAATCTCTTGGTCGAGCGTATTGAGAACCTTGCGCTGAATATCGTTGACGAGACGGTCAATGGACGACATGGAAATCGGGCGTTTTTCGCACGCTTTCATAATGCCTATTTTGATTTTGTTGACATCGAAGGCTTGGCGAGAGCCGTCTTTTTTGATAACCATAATCGGAGTGCTTTCAACTGTTTCGTAAGTGGTAAAGCGTTTCCCGCAAACGATGCACTCTCTACGACGACGGATTGAAGTGCCGTCCTCGTTTTGTCTGGAATCAACAACTTTACTGTCCATACTTCCGCAATAAATACATTTCATACCGATACCTCGACAATTTATGCGGTTATTATACAATATATTGTGAAAAAAGTAAAGTTTTATATAAAAAAATACAACATTTAGTGCACACTTTAATCTAAAATTACAATTTCTACCATACGAAATACTCCGCAACTGCGCCGTCGGCGCGCAAAACGAGCAAGCAATACATCAAGACTTACGTAAAAGTATCGTTGGAATATTCCATCAGCGCACGCAGTGCGCCTAACGTTGCTCGTAGACAGGCGGAGCCGTAGTTTATAACTCCACGAAGGGTTGTTGTGAGCATCAACGTTCTATCCGAGCAACCGCCGAGCCGTCTCAAGGTTGCGAGACCTTACGCACAAAAGCAATGCTCCGATTGCTTTTGTGTAGGACGTTTGCGCCTAAATATGTGTCAAGTCATCTCGTAGAGATAAGTGACACGTGTTTAGCACTCGGCGCAATATAGATATCATATTTCACGCGCGCGCGAATAAAACATAGTATGAACGGTATGAACAATCGGCAGTATTCCTTTCAAGAATTAAGCAAAAAGACGGTTGTAAACGTTGCCGACGGCAAAGAACTCGGACACGTTTGCGATATGATTTTCAATGCGTGCGGAAACGTCACGGGTTTAGTCGTCCCGGGAAAAAAGAGCATTTTAAAAAGCATCACGAGCACCGACAGTATATTTATCCCCTACAACCGCATTATCAAAATCGGTCAAGACGCAATTCTCGTGGAAATGGTCGGAGCAATGGTTTGCTCACTTGACGGTAACTCTGACGATACAGAACAAACGCAACGCCAATATAATCAAAATCCGTACAATCAAAATCAATCACCATACAATCAACCGCAAAATAATTAACGCAACGCATATTGATAAAACATAAAAACGCCTGAAAACGGCGTTTTTAAATATTGTTTTGCTATAAATCAATTCATTGCGCTTTTGATTTTTGATAAGGCGGATTTTTCGAGCCTCGATACTTGCGCTTGCGATATGCCGACGATTTGGCTAATTTCGATTTGCGTTTTGCCGTCGAAATAGCGGAGTTTTATCACTTGCAATTCCCTCTCGGGCACGAGTTTGAGCGCCTCGTGCAAAGCGATTTTTTCCGTCCAATTTTCGCTGTTTTCCTTTTTGTCGGCAAGTTGATCGATGATCTCCATACCGTCTTCACCGTCATTATACGCCGGTTCGAAGAAGGAAACGGGTTCGCTTACGGCGTCGAGAGCACAAGCCACTTCTTTGAGCGGAATTCCTATTTCCTCGGCAATTTCGAGCATAGTGGGATCGTTGGCGTTGTTTTTTGACATGTTTTCACGCGCCTTCAATGCTTTATATGCCGTATCGCGCATACTTCTCGACACTTTTATAGTGGTTCTATCTCTAATTGCTCGGCGCATTTCACCGATTATCATCGGCACTGCGTAGGTGGAAAAGCGTACGTTGAGATTGATATCGAAGTTTTCGAGTGCTTTCAGAAGTCCGACCATTCCCACTTGAAACAAGTCGTCCGCACTCTCTCCCGCTTTTGAAAATCGACCGACACATGATAGCACAAGGCGCATATTTGCCTTCAAAAACAAATCTCGTGCCTCACTATCACCGTTTTTTATGCGCTTCAACAACTCGTCGCACTCGGTGCAATTTATCTTTGGCAACGTTGCGGTGTCTATTCCGCAAATTTCAACTCTGCCCATACAAGCGACCTCCTTTGGTGTATGTACGGGCAGAATTTATATTTGTTAATAGATATATTGTGGATAAATCGGATTAATATACGCTATAAATTCACTTGCACAGGTTGAACGGCTGCCACGTGCTTTCAACACTCGCTCTGTTTCAATAACGTGGCGTGTAGTCAAAATTTGCGGTCTTTGCGTGGAATTTATCCGAGTTTTTGCATATCCTTTTTCAAGTTTTCCACAATCTTCTTTTCAAGGCGGGATATATACGATTGCGATATTCCCATCATATCTGCAATTTCTTTTTGCGTCATCTCGTCCTTGCCGTATAGACCGAAGCGCAAGGACAATATCTGCCTTTCTCTCGGCGGAAGTTTTTCAAACGTATTGCGAAGTATTCTGCACTCGTCGGAGGACTCTACGTCGTTGTAAACGCAATCTGCGTCCGTGCCCAAAATATCACTCAAAAGCAACGTATTCCCTTCCCAATCGACGTTGAGAGGCTCGTCAAGGGATATTTCCGAGCGAGTCTTGCTCGTCTTGCGCAAGTGCATCAATATCTCGTTCTCGATGCACCGAGAGGCAAACGTGGCAAGCTTAATATTTTTGTCGGGATTGTAACTGCCAACCGCCTTGATAAGTCCTATCGTGCCTATTGACACCAAATCGTCCATATCGACGCCCGTGTTGTCAAACTTCTTTGCGATATACACCACGAGGCGCAAATTGTGCTCGATAAGTTTTAGGCGCGCGTCCTCGTCTCCGTCGAGAAAATTGCGCACGGTCTGTTGCTCCTCTTCGGGCGTTAGAGGCGTAGGCAACGAACCCGTCTGAGATATGTAATTGACGTAAGACGACTCTTTTATACCGAGCCACTCCAACAGTTTTTGAAACAATGCTCTCAATTTTCCTTTCATATATACTCTCCGTTGATATCGATTTTGATAATCTTTCGCATCATACGCAAGCAATCGTTATGCCGTTTTAAAGCGTCGACCATGTGATATTTTATCGTATCGAATAAGATTTTTGCAAAATTATAAAAGCACATTTTACATTGTTAGAACATTGAATTTTGCAATATAATATCGTAATTTGCAAATTCGCCGTCGCTGATTGCGCCGATTGCTCTTTTATGTCTTTGGTCGACTTGAACGTCGCAAAGCGGAACTATCGGCAACATGCTTTCTCCGCCAACCGTGGATACGTTTATATATCCCTCGATAGGCATCTTTCCCAACTTGTCGGCGGTCTTAAGCGAGAGTATCACGACGGGCAATCCGCTCACGTCGTCCACTAGCAAATTTCCGCTGTCGCACAACGCGCACACCTCTATCGTTTTGCCGTTGGCGCAAAGCGTAACGCTCTTGGTCGTACACGCACTTTTGGACTTCTTGACGGCAACGCACCTTGCACATATAAGCACCAATACGATTGCAAGCGCGATAATTCCCTCTATCGCATAAGAGTTGACGTCCACGCCCGTTGCATACGATACGCCGTATATTACGCCGCCCGTAAGATACGTATAACAGACGAAGCACGCAAGCGATTTGAGATAATCAAACAAAACCGCCCTTTTGTTTTCACCACCGTACTTGTCGAATATCAAAGCCATAAGCGGTGCAAGCAAAATTTTGATAACGATACTTGCCCATTTCGGTGCGACGGCGTATATTGTTGCACAAACTGCACCGAGCAACGTTGCAAGCGCAATGCGCAACTTGTACGCCTTGCGTCGTCTCGTCGTTTGCACGGCGCAGATAAGCATCAAATCAATTGCGAGATTGTTGAATATAACAAGTTCTACGTACACGCTCACGTATAGAGGATAAACTATCGATTGAGGAAAAACTTTCCTTTGATGTCGAGCAAAAAAATATAACCCTCGCAAAAAATGCAAGGGTTATAAAAGTCAAATTTGTATTAATTCAATATTCCTAATCGGCAATTGTAATCAAAAATTCTAACAATTAAACCGTTTAGAATATCGTTTTTGAGTGTTTTTTCAATCAATCTCTGTCCTTTCTCAATCTACGCAAGAAAGCGGGGACTTGTTTTGAGGACACGTCGATTCTTGAAGATTGAACGCCGTTTTGAGTCTCTTGAACGGGTTGTTGAGGTTGTGCCTGTACAGGTTGCACGGGTTGAACGACGGGTTGAGCGGGTTCAACGGGAGCTTGCGGTCTTTGCGTGTTGAAAACGGGACGGTTTGCAAAGATGTCGGGATTGTAAACGGGAGCTTCGACTTCGGGTTGAACTTCCTCTTCCCTTTCAGTCTCGACGTTTGCCGACGCTTGTGCAAATGCGCTCGAAAGCGGTCTTGCGGGTTGCGGAGCACTGCTTCTTGCGGGAGCAACGTTTCTGTCAACGAAGCCCGTTGCAATGATGGTGATCTCGATATCTTTCTTGTCGGGAACGAATGCCGTGCCGAGAATGATGTTTGCACTGGGATCGACGACTTGTTTTACGATGTCGCAAGCCTCGGTGACTTCTCCGAGCAACATATCTTCACCGCCGGTGATGTTGACGATGATACCGGTTGCGCCTTCGATATCCGTTTCAAGCAACGGACTGAAAACCGCACCGCGAACTGCTTCGATAACTCTCTTCTCGCCCTTGCCATAGCCGATACCCATGTGGGCAAGACCTTTGTTGGAAAGGATGGTGCGCACGTCCGCAAAGTCGAGGTTGATAAGCTCGGGATTTGCGATAACGTCGCTGACGCCTTGAACGCCTTGACGCAATACGTCGTCGGCAATCTCGAAAGCACGTTTGAAAGAGATGTTCTTGTCAAGCACTTCGATGAGTTTTTGGTTGGGGATAACCAAAAGCGTATCTACGAAATTTTTGAGGTTCTTGATGCCTTCTTCCGCATTTCTTTGGCGTTGTGCGCCCTCGAAATTGAACGGTTTGGTGACAACCGCAACGGTGAGAATACCCATAGATTTTGCAATCTCTGCGATGACGGGTGCTGCGCCCGTACCCGTGCCACCGCCCATACCTGCGGTTATGAAGAGCAAATCGATGTCTTTGAGTGCGGCTTTGATGCGCTCGCGAGATTCCTCTGCGGCTTTTCTGCCCACTTCGGGATCCGAACCTGCGCCGAGACCGCCAGTCATATTTGCACCTAGTTGAATTTTGCAATGCGGAGCGACCAATGACATATTGAGTGCTTGCATATCGGTGTTCATAACCACAAAACTTGCACTCTTAATACCTGCACGAATCATATTGTTGACGGCGTTGTTTCCGCCACCGCCCACGCCGACGACGACGATATTGGCTTTGCCCGGCTTCTTTTGGGATACGGGTTGATACTCGTGCTCCTCTTCTTGTACGGGTTGGACGTCCTCGACTTCTTGAACGACTTCCTCTTCTTGTGCGGGTTCTTCTACTTGTTCGGCATTCTCGTCTTGAGGAGTCCAGCCGAATTTTTCAAAATCTATCATTTTTTACCTCCGTTGAATATCTTTTTTATAAATGCACCGAAATTGAATTTGGAAAGATTGTCAGCCATAACCAAAAGCGAAGCTTTTGAACAATCGTCGGGCTTAACGAATCCGGGTAGTTTCGGTGTGACGACTTCTATATTTTTGCCGAGCTGTTCGCTCAAATACTTCTTTGCTCCGCGCATCGAAGCGACGCCTTCACCCGTGAGATACACAGGCACATACGAGGGTGCGTCCTCCTCTATTTCCTTGAAAATGTCGGATATCACGTCTGCGAATACGTCGAGACGATTTTTGGCAATCTCGCAAGCATCGGTAGCGTAAACCACGTTTTCTCCGTCGCCTACGAGCACCGCCTCGTCGTTGTAGTTGAGGTTGATATCCACGAGGCGTTTTGCCTCTTCCGCCATATCGAAAGGCACGTCCAAAGCCTCGTAAATGTCGGCGCAAATGTGCGCACCGCCCATCGAGAAGGACTTCATTTCCAAAATGCCTTCGCCTTTTGCAATACATACGGACGATGAAAGATATCCGATGTCGATAAGCATATAAACGCCGTCGCGTTGCTCTTTTTCCAAAAGAGACATGCACTCCGCCCAGCAAGTGGCAACGTATCTTACGTCCGTAAAACCGAGCGATGAAGCGACCTCGTCAAAAGTCTTGACAAAACTTCTTTCGCAAAGCATATACGACACGCAAGCGTCAACTCCGGTGGCTTCCATATCGCGAACGTCGCTATATATCTTCTCGTCGCCGTTGACTGAATAATATATTGCGGACGTGTTGATTGTCAAGTATTTATCAGTGTCGAAATCGTCGCCCTTTTTGAGCAAATAATCTATATCGTCGTCGATGACGCGTCTTTGTCTGTCAAGACGAATGCCGACCTCCTTGGTGACCACCGTAACGAACTCGGCGGGAACGCCGATAAAAAGTTTTTTGGTGCGAGAATCGGCAGATTTCATTGCATCGAGGAGGACGGATTTTGCGATATCGACCGTATCGTCTTTGTCAAACCATTCGCCGTTTTCATAGCCTTGATGTTGCTTTTCGACGAGCGACTTAATGCCAAAAACACTCTGCGCCCTCTTTGAGCCGACGATGGCACTTATAAGGCGAGAGTTGACGTCGAGAACGGCGATGTCTTTGGTGAATAACGAACCCATATTTCCCTCAAACTTTCAACGCGCAAGCGCGCGTATCACGCGAATTAATTATAATAATATTATATAAAAAATACTTATCGTGTCAATGAATTTTGCGTAAAAAATTTTGTTAATATGCAAATTTTTGTCGAATACGCTCTTTTATTGTGTTTTTTATATGACTTATCCCTCGTTTTTGCGACGAACACTACCGCTGAGAGCGCAAAACACGTCCTCGATACGCTCGTATCCGCGGTCAACATATTGTGTGCCGAACACCCTTGTATCTCCTTTTACTTTCAGCCCCGCAATTATAAGCCCCGCTCCCCCGCGCAAATCTTTTGCAATCAAAGTTCTCGGCGCGTCGCGGTGCAAATCGGCAAGTTTGGGATTGCCGTCGATTATCGCTTTGCCGGCATCGATGTAAATATCCGCACCCGTTTTTATGAGTTCCTCGGCATGGGCAAAGCGGTTTTCAAACACTGTTTCGCAAATCTCGCTCACGCCGTCCGCAAAACACGAGAGCGCAAGAATTTGCGGTTGCATATCCGTTGGAAAAAGCGGATAAGGCGCGGTGGATATTCTGACGGGGTGCACTCTGCCCGTAGAAGTTATACGCATAGAGTTTTCGTCGCTTACGATTTTGCAATCTTTGGAGCGCAAAACGTCGCAAACCGCGCCGAGCAATCTCTCGTTTGCGCCGTCAATTCTTACGTCCCCTCCGCAAAGTGCGACGGCGCAAAGCACCGTACCCGCAACTATCCTATCGAATACGGGAGTAATATTGCAGCCTCCGAGCTTGTCCACGCCCTCTACTCGTATAACGGGCGTACCTTCTCCGCTTACGCGCGCTCCCATTGCGCGCAAACCGCGTGCAAGAGATATTATTTCGGGTTCGCGAGCGCAATTTACAAGCGTGGTCGTTCCTTTGGCAAGAGTGGAGCACATAAGCAAATTTTCCGTTGCGCCTACGCTCGGATATTTCAATAGTATATCCGCGCCGTGCAAACCGTCGGCAAAGCAGTGCAAGCCTTGCTCGGTATATTCCACCGTTGCGCCCATTTTTCGCAGTCCGTCCACGTGTATATCGAGAGGTCGACTGCCTATCTTACAACCGCCCGGGAACGGAATGTCTGCCTCGCCCAAAGACGCCAAAAGTGCGCCGAGCATAAACATCGACGAGCGCATATCTTTGCAAAGCATCTCGCTTGCGCGTGCGCGCACGGCTTTGCCAAGTACGCTTATGCGCCTACCCTCGCGCTCTACGCTCGCGCCCAAATCGCAAAGCAAATCGCACATTACGTCAACGTCGCTTATACAAGGGCAATCGTCTATCGTCACCGTCTCTTCACTTAAAATGCCCATTGCAAGTAACGGCAAAACGGCGTTCTTCGCGCCGTGTACACTCGTGCGTCCGAATAGACTTTTCCCGCCGATAATCTCAAAATATTCCATACTCACCCTACGTCTTTTCTTTTTGATTTTTGTGCGATTTTGAAGGTGTCCGTACGCAAATACGGTGCTTTACATCTTGCAATCGACAGCAATACGCCCGTCGCCGAGAGGTACGCCACGAGCGAACTTCCGCCAGCACTCATAAACGGCAAAGGCAAGCCCGTCGGCGGAACAGCACCGCAAACAACCGCAACGTTGAGCAAAGATTGTATGCCCGTGACCGCGGTTATGCCGAGTGCCAAATAGCATGAAAACCTATCGCTCGCTTGCCTTGCGATGCGTATACCTCTAACGCAAAACGCCACGAACAATCCGACGATTGCGACCACGCCGAACAGCCCCGTTTCCTCACCTATCACCGACAAAATAAAGTCGCTTTCCGAAAAAGGCAAAAACAAATACTTTTGTCGAGATTGGAACAGCCCCACTCCGAACAATCCACCGCTTCCGAGCGCATAGTAAGATTGAATGAGTTGATAGCCCTCTTCGAGAGGAGAATTCCACGGATTGAGGAAAGCCGCAAGGCGTTGAAGTCGGTACGGCTCTATCAATACGAGCGCAATCGCTCCGACTACTGCGGGTATTGCCAAAAGCAATAAATGAAGAGGTTTTGCACCACTTGCAAAGAGCATAAGAAAAAGCGTGCCCGCAACGCATATAGTTATGGACATGTTGGGTTCGAGCATCAAAAGCACGCACACCGCACCGCCGATTGCGAGGACGGCAAGCACGTTGCGAAATTTGCTCATATCCGACTTGCTCGCAAATGACGCTATTGCCATAACCATAAAAAATTTGGCGTATTCGGACGGTTGAACGGTGAAAAATCCGAGGTTGAGCCAACGCTTTGCTCCGTAACTTTCAACGCCTATCACGGGTAAAAACACCATACCCAAAAGCACAAGTCCGATTATATAAAAAACCGGTGCGAACTTTTGAAGTTTCGAGGCGTCCGAAAACGTAATAAGCGTCATTGCGAATACGCCGATTACGAGCGCAACCGCTTGCGTTTTGACGTAATGATAGGAGTCTCCGAATTGGAGATTTGCCCCGTACGACGACGCCGAATAGATAAACAAAAGTCCGAGCAACGACAGCGTAAGCGCAATTGCCAAAAGCGGATAATCGATTTTGCCGTAACCGAGCAATCCTTTTCCGCTCTCACCCGCACCCGCATAAGCGTACGCGCTCGATTGCGCGCGCTCTCTTGCGCTTAGGCGCGCACGCGAAAGCGTGCCTGCACCTGCGCCCGCATAATGCTCGAGCGCGTAAGCGCGATTATCGACCGCTATGCCGTCCCCCACGAGTTCACCGCTTTGATTGAATTTTCCGAAAGAGCATTTTTTCATCTCGAAAGTTTTTGCGCGATTGCGTCAAACACTCTTCCGCGCTCTTCAAAATTTTTGTATTTGTCAAAACTCTTGCTTGCGGGTGAAAACAGCACGCTTTTTGCGCCTGCTTCCCCTGCTTTGGTCAACGCACATTCGAGAGCGTCCGTAATATTTTCTCTCACGGATACGTCAAAGCCGTGCGCTTTGCCTTTTTCAAAAATCAAGTCCGCGTTCTCTCCGCAAGCGACGAAACCTTTGACGTCTGACGGCATGTTTGCAAACAGTTCGTCAAAGTCCTCTTGCCCCTTTTGTCCACCGAGAATAAGCACGCAATCTTCCGCGCTTTCGCACGCGCACAAGCACGCGGACACGTTGGTGGCTTTGCTGTCGTTATATACGTCTATACCGTGGATTTTGCGTGTAAACTGTCTGCGATATTTTGGTTTTGCAAAATCGGTGATTGCGGACGCAATGCAAAATTCCGACACGCCTTTTTGCATACACACGGCAATGCTCGCAAGCACGTTTTGTATCTCTTTGCCTTTGAAATCGATGTCTTCGAGCGCGACGATAGGTCTGCCCTTATAGCACGCAAAACCCGACGAAAGGTATGCGCCGTCAGGCTCGATATGCTCGATTGAAAACGGCACTTTTTTTGCGTTTATTTGCGGAATTAATTCCCTTATATACTCGTCGTCGGCATTGTATACGGCAATATCTTGCTCGCTTTGCGAACGGAAAATATTTGCCTTGGCGTTTATGTAATTTTGCATAGTTTTGTGCCTTGACAAATGATCGGGCGCGATATTGAGAAGCACCGCGATATCGGGTGCGAAATCGGGACTGTTTTCGAGTTGGAAACTGCTTGCTTCGATAACCGCCGTTTCCGTTGCGTCAAGCTTGTCGGCAATGGAGCAGAACGGCACGCCTATATTGCCCACCGCGTGAGAATGCAGTCCCGCGCGTTTGAGTATATGGTCGATAAGCATAGTCGTAGTAGTCTTGCCGTTAGTGCCCGTAACTGCGATTTGCTCCGCGTCGCAAAGTTTGGAAGCAAGCGAAAGTTCGCTTATAACAAGCGTATTATCAAGGCGCGCGTCAAGCAAAAAATCCTTATTTGCTTCAATTCCGGGGCTCAATACGATTATATCCGCTCCGTCGAATACGCCCGTACTGTTGGTGGCGTGTTCCGCCTTTTGGTCGTCATCGTAAATTATGGCTTTTGCGCCCTTTTCTCTCACCAATTCGTATGCAGCCAAACCGCTTATGCCCGCGCCGTATATCACGACGTTTTTGCCGACAAATCTCATATCGTCCTCGCAAATATCAAAGTCAGAGCGCCCCCTATCATACTCACGACGAAATATATCGTAACGATTTTCGACTCGTGCAATCCTTTCATTTCGAGATGATGATGGAAAGGCGACATAAGAAAAATGCGTTTTTTCGTGAGCTTGAAAGAAATCACCTGCAATATAACTGATATGCTGGACCAAACGTACATTATGCCTGACGTGACGATTAAAAGCGGATTTTTGATAAATACCGCAACGCTCGCGCATGCGCTCCCGAGCGCAAGCGAGCCCGTGTCACCCATCATAATCTTTGCCGGAAAGCCGTTGAATACGAGATATCCGAGCACTCCGCCGAGCATAGACGCGCAAAATACTCCGAGAGACAAAAGTTGCTTTGCGTACTCCGTATCGCCTATCGATACCGCATCGTTATATTCTAAGAATATAAGCATTGCAAACCACAAAAAATACGCCACAGACGTATACCCCGCAAGTCCGTCCAGCCCGTCCGTCAGATTGACGGAATTGGTGGTTGCGATATACACGAGCATAACGAATGGAATTATGCCCCACTTCATATCGAGCATATAGTCGGTGAAAGGCAAACTTATTGCACTGCCTATATGCGACGAGGCGTACACGAAATAGCCCGCCGCAAGACCGAGCCCCACTTGTCCGATTATCTTTTGATATGGTTTCAAACCGAGGTTGCGCGAATAGCGGATTTTGATAAAATCGTCCAAAAATCCGAGTATGCAAAAGCCGACGGCTATCACCGAAGCCACGATTGAAAACCACTGAAATTCCACCAGCGAAAACGCCAGCGCCGGTATAAGAAAAATAAATCCGCCCATCGTCGGTGTTCCGCTCTTGGCGGCGTGCTGTTTGACGTAGCCCAAAACCGTTTGCTTTGCTTTGAGTTTGCCCATAATCTTAATTATCAAAGGCGCAATCAACACGGCAAACGCCACCGAGCATATAAAGTATGTGAGAAGTTTGTTTAGCGCGCTCATCTATCTCGCGTACCTCGCAACTACGTCAAAATCGCTGTAAGGTATCTTTCTGCCCTTGACTTCGAGATAACTTTCGTTGCCTTTGCCCGCTATTACGAGCGTATCGCCCTCTTCCATTTCCGCAAGCGCAAAGCGCACGGCTTCCGTTCTGTCGACGATACATTTCACGTCTTTGACGGACACGCCCCACTCTATTTGTTTTATGATATCGAGCGGGTCTTCACCTCTCGGATTGTCGCTGGTAAGCACTATATAATCACTGTATTCTGACGCGATTTTGCCCATTTGAGCGCGCTTTGATTTGTCCCTTTCTCCACCGCATCCGAACACCGTGATCAGCCTCGATTTTGTGATGGTTCGCGCCGTGGAAAGCAAGTTTTTCATACCGTCGGGCGTGTGGGCGTAGTCTATGATAATCGTGCCCTTTTCGCACTTCAAAACGGAAAATCTGCCCTTGACCGCCTTTACTTTGCGCACGGCGTGAGTGATGGTTTGCGCGTCTATACCGAGTTCTCGCGCGACTGACATTGCCGCCAAAAGATTGTAAACGTTGAACTCCCCGTATAACTTTGATTTGACGTCCAAGAGTTCGTCGCAAAGGTTGGCAACGAAACTCACGCCGTCTATATCTTCTCTCACGTTGATTGCAAAGCAATCGGCGGGATTATAAAGTCCGTAACCGAGCGTTTTGATATCCTCTCTGTCTTCCAACCTGTTAAACAAAATTCGACCGCTTTCGTCGTCGACGTTGACGATTGCGCACTTTGCCCCGCCGTTTTCAAAAAAGGACATCTTTACGCCCCTATACGCCGAAAAGTCTTTGAAATAATCCAAATGGTCTTGCGTGATGTTTGTGAGCACGGCAATATCCGCTTTGATATCTCCGAGTTTTTCAAGGTAGATTGCGTGTGCGCTCACCTCGGCAATCACCACTTCCACGCCCTTGGCGCGCATCTTGAAAAACAGTTCGTTGAGCTCGAACGGATTGGGCGTTGTGAGGCTTTGTCCCACTTTTTCGTCGAGAATATAATGTCCTTCCGTGCCGATAAGCCCGGTTTTTACGCCTGCAAAAGTCAAAATCGAGTTTATATAATGAGCCGTCGAAGTTTTGCCGTCAGTACCGACGACCGCAACAAACGTCATATCGTCGAGCGGTTTCAAAAACAGGTTTTCGCAAACGAGTGCGTACGCTTTGCGCACGTCGCGCACTTTGATATATTTGACCGCCTCTTTAACGTCTTTTTCCGTCAAAACGACAAAGTCCGCATCTATCGTGCCGATATATTTGTTTCCGTCGTCGTTTACGCCTTCCATACATACGAACATATCCCCGTTTTCCACTTCTTTCGAGGATATTTTTATGCCTTTCACTTCGGTGTTCATATCCGCATTAGTCGATATAACGTCGACGTTTTGCAACAGTTTTTCAAGTTTCATATCGTAACTCCTTTTGGGTTGATACACTCATGATAATGAGTGTAGAATACTTATTCAACCCAACCGCAAAAGTAGCCACGAACGGAAAATCTTTTCAACGTCACGTGATAAGCAAAACGGCGTTTCGTTTGTCCACTTTCACTCCGGCAAGAGGATATTGCGCACTCACGGTATCTCCCTCTCCGTCTATCTCGCAGTACAGACCGAGTTTGACAAGTTCCGCCTTTGCCTTGCTTACGCTCATACCGCAAAAGTCCGGCAAATCGAACTCTTCTCCGACGATATCCGCCTCTTTGCCCGTGTAGGTCGGGTCAATCGAAAGATACGCAAATATGCTCTCGAATATGTCACCCACCATAGGTGCGGCAACGAGCGAGCCGTAGTACATATACCCTTTTGGTTCGTCGACGATAAAAAGTATTCCGTAATTTGCGCCCTCCGTCACCGAAAAGCCGAGGAAGGACGATATATATTTTCCTCTTGCGATTTGCCCGTTCTCGTACTTTTGCGCAGTGCCGGTTTTGCCGAGGATTTTATATCCCGGGACATATGCACCCTTTCCGCTACCCTCTGTCACCACTCGTTGCAAAAGTTGACGCATAATATCCGAGGTTGCTTCCGACACCGCTCTTTCACCGCCGAGAAGTTGACTTTTCGCAATCACTTGTCCGTCCGAGGCGGTGATTTTGTCCATAAGGTGCGGTTTGACGCTCACACCGCCGTTTATCACGCTCGACGTCGCACTCAAAAGTCCTATCGGCGTAACCGCAACCGCTTGTCCGAAGCCTATGCGCGCCAAATCCACGTTTTTTACCAAGTCTTGTCGAATAAAAATTCCGCTCGTTTCCCCCGTCATATCTATGCCCGTCTTGCTTGCCAAGCCGAATTTGCGCAAATATTCGTAAAAACTATCCGTTCCCATACGCAAAGCGCAGTCCATAAACACGCAGTTGCAACTGCTCTCCACGCCTTGCCCGAAGTCTATCGAGCCGTGTCCGCGCGCTTTCCAACATCTTATCCTCTTCCCGTCCACGGTGCGTGAGCCCGAGCAATAAAATCTGTCCGTCGTGCGCACTTTGCCGGAGTCGAGCGCGGCGGCAGAGGTCAATATTTTGAAGGTCGAACCCGGTTCGTATACCGTTGATATAAATTTGCTTTTGGAGTTTTCAAACAGAGATTGCAAATCGTCTCTCGGCACGGTGTTGAGGTCGAAAGACGGATATTCGCAAAGCGCGACTATTCCTCCGCTCGTATAGTCCATAACCGCACACATTACTCCCTTGGGACTGAATTTCGCAACGGCGTTGCGCACCGCTCCCTCGACTATGAACTGTATCCCCGCGTCGAGAGTGGTAACGACGTTCATACCGTCGATTGCGGGCAAATAATAACTGTTGCCGTCACCGCTCTTGCGACCTATAAGGTCGGACTCCGTCAAAATTTGTCCGTTTACTCCGGTAAGATACTTGTCGTAATAGGATTCTATTCCCGTCTGTCCGTAGCCGTCGCTACTGCAAAATCCAAGCACTTGCGTCATAAAATCTCCGTACGGATAATAGCGAAAATTGTCCTCGGAATAATAAATTCCGTCAAGTCCGCTTGCGTACACTTTGGCAAGTTCTTCCTTGGTGACTTTCGTCGCAACCGTGACTTCGCTCGTGCGCTTTGAGATTTTTTGAAGCGTGGTTTCAAAGTCGTAACCGAACGTGTCGCATAATACCCTCGCAACCCCCTCTTTGTCGGAAGTGTCGCTCGGTCTTACGTACAAATTGTATCTCGTGGAAGTTGAAGCAAGCACTTTTCCGTTTTTATCCAAGATGCTTCCCCTCGGAGCGTCTGTCGGGACGTCTCTAAGCCATTGAGACAACGCTTTTACTTGCAAGTTTTTGCTATCAATCACCATTACGAAAAAGGTTTTGCATAGCACCGCACAAAACAAAAAGACCATCAGCAGTAATACTGCCGACAGCCTTTTTGTTGGATTATAAAGAAGATTGGGTTTTGTCTTATTTGTCGATACGAACTTCATATTTGGAATCTATTCCGAAAGATTCCGTATTATTCGCATTTTGAGTTGCGACCACGCCGACTTTGCTCGTCGGAGTAACCGCTTTGCCCGCGTTGATCTTGGTTGCGTTGACGATGATGAGCGACGCAACGAGTGCGATAACGGCAAGATATACGCCGAGAATGATTTTGCCTTTGGTGTTGAGTCTGCCGCGTTGTCTTTCTTCGGTGGTGTCTTGCGTTCTTTGCGCTCTGCGAGCAAACAATGAAGTGTGCGCTTTTTGTGCTACTTGTGCGTCTTGAAACACGGGTCCGTTTTGAGAAGTGCCCGCAAGTCTGTTATAGAGTTCTTGGTCACTCAATCTTTCGGCGTCGTGAGCGGTAAACTCGTAGAAGTTTTCAGGTTGCGCAACTCTCGTTTGAACGGGTGCTTGATATTGGATCGGCTCTACGTACGCGGTTTGATCGTATTGTACGGGCGCGCTGTATTGCACGGGTTGTGTGGGTGCGTTTGCACGCAAATTATCGTAGAAGGGATATTCGCGAGTTTGATATTCGCTCGATTGGGGTGCAACATACGGACGAGTTGCTTCGTAGCTTCTTACGCTTTCCACGCTTCTCGGTGCTTGCGCAGGTGCCATATCGAAATTGTAACGTGCGTTTTGCGGCTCCGTTTGTTGCGCATAAGTATTGCGTGAGGACTTAAAATCTTCGTATGAAGGAAAACGCTCAACGCTGTTTTGTTGTGCTACGCTTTGTGTGTTTCTTCCCAACAATTCATCCAATGTAATTGCCATAACATACCCCTTTTAGATTATCGGTTTCTCTTTTTTCACCCTGATAGATAACCGAATTTCCCTTCTTTATTCTCTTTTATTTTTTTATTGTTTTTATGTGTTTTTATCTCTTTCACACTCGCTCGACTACCCTGAGTTTTGCGCTTTGCGAGCGTGGGTTGATTTCAAGTTCTTGCTCGGTGGCGACGATGGGTTTCTTGTTTACAAGTTCCACCTCTTGCACCTTTCCGCATACGCACACGGGAAAGTCCGGAGGACACGTACACGCGAGCGATAGTTGTTTGAATGCGGATTTGACAATTCTGTCTTCCAGCGAATGGAAGGTTATCACTGCCATTCTTCCGCCTTTTTTAAGCCGTCTTGCCATTGCGGTGATTGCCTCGTCAAGCCTTGAAAGCTCTCCGTTGACTTCAATCCTTATCGCTTGGAAAGTGCGCTTTGCAGGATGTCCGAATTTCCATCTCGTCTTTGCCGGATAACTGTCTTCGACTATCTTTGCAAGTTCCAGCGTCGTTTCAATCGGCTTTTGGTTTCTGTGATTTACGATTCTTCTCGCAATCACTCTGGCAAGTTTCTCTTCACCGTAATCGAAGAGTATTCTTGCAAGGTCCTCTTCCGAAAAGTCGTTGACCACTTCGTACGCCGTCAGCGTTTGGTCGCAATCCATTCTCATATCGAGAGGTGCGTCCTTCATATAGCTGAACCCTCTTTCTGCATTGTCCAGTTGAGGGCTGGATACGCCGAGGTCGAGAAGTATTCCGTCCACCTCTCCAACGCCTATCTCGTCGAGATTGGCAATGAGGTTTTTGTAATCGTCGTGAATGAAGGTCACTTTATCGAGATAATCTCTGAGCCTTTCTCTCGACGCTTGCAAAGCGTATTTGTCTTTGTCTACGGCGATGAGTCTGCCTCCTTCACCGAGTCGCTTTACAATCTCAATCGAGTGCCCCGCACCGCCTACCGTACCGTCGACGTAAATGCCGTCGCTTTTGATATTCAGTCCGTCAAGACATTCGTTCAACATCACGGGGATATGTGCAAATTCCATTCTCACACCCCGTACTTTTTGAGGTCTTGAATCATCTTGTCAATTTTTTGAGGATCGAGCACGCCGTATCTCGCGTCCCAAGTTTCGCTCGGCCACACTTCGAGGTAGGTCGCTTTACCCACGAAAACAAGCTCTTTTGAAATGCCGTATTTCTCTTTGATGTTTTTGTCGAGAGCAACTCTGCCCTGTGCGTCTTCTTCCAAAGGTCCGCTGAACGCAAACACGCTGGACGTAAATTCATCGGTATCCGAGGTGTACGGATTTTGATTGATGAACGGCGCAAACATCTCTTCGAATCTCTCTTCGGGAACGATGTAGAGGCAACCGTTTTTGCCCGGCATATAATAAGGATTTGCGCCAAGTCCTTCGCGGAACTTAACGGGTATCCTAAATCTATTTTTCTCGTCAAGGCTGTGACGATAATTGCCGAGCATAAATTTTGCCATATTTGCTTCCTTTTTGAGGGCACTTCACCCTTCACGTTTGTTATTGTATAACAATAGAAAAAGATTGTCAATAGAATTTTCCATTTTTGACCACAAAATTTTTTCTTCTATTTAGTGGAATTTTTTATTTTTATGTAATTTTTTTTAATTAACAAGTAAACTATATTCAAAAGTCGTTTTCTATTCATTTTCACTACTACAGCACCGCCTCATTTCAGTGAAAATCGCGAGAAAAACGCTAGAATACAAAAGAAATTTTTTGCATAAAACGCACCGTTAGCAACAAAAAATTATTTCTCGCATATATTGCATCAAATAAAAAAGGAGGTAAAAAGATGTCTTTTTGCAACAACAATTCCACTCCCGACAGATGTCCCGGGAACATCAGCGGCAATCCTATGAACGGACTGTGTGAAAAAGTTTGTATCCAAACCGTCAAAATTTTCGACGCTTGCATGATGCAAACGAGCATAGACTCGACGGTGGCTCTCACCAACTTGTCCCCTGCAACCCCCACACTTCCGCTCACCTTTGTAAGCGGCAGGTCAACGTCATCGACAGGCACGATTACTTCGCTTACAATCGCACCTATTGCCGACAGACCGGGGCTTTCAAGAGTTACGACCACGGTTTCAATACCTATTCAAATCGCCTACACCGACGCAAACGGCGTGCAAGGCACGGGCACGAGTTCGGTCAGTATCTCGCTTGACGTGGTTATGTGCGTGCCGACCGGCAGTGTAATTACGCCAAACGTTGCGGCAACCGTCAATATGGCGTCTCCGAGAGGCGCGTACGTAAGCGATTATACGTTCAGCATCACGTGTTGCGTGACGGTGATTTTGAGCGTACAAGCACCCGTCAATCTTCTCGTGCCGTCGTACGGATATTGCAAAATTCCGCCCTGCACGGAATTTAGCCAAGACGCCTGCCAAGGTGTGTTCGACCTTCCGATTTTCCCGACTTAATCGGGAAAAGAGGCCCTTCCGATTTTCCCGACTTGATTGGAAAAATCGAGAATTTACAACCGAGCGACAAGTTCGCTTAAGCAGTTAAAAATGACGGCGCAAGTCGTCATTTTTTATACAAAATTTATATAACTATATATTATTATTCCATACATCTATACCGAACATCTATACCGAAGAAAAAAATCAAAATATCGCAAAGCGTATGAAAGCGTTGAAAAAATGCAAAATGCGTGATAATATAATCGTATGAAAATTTTTGCCATAAGCGACCTACATCTCTCAACCACAGCCGAAAAACCGATGGATATTTTCGGTGACGGTTGGCAAAACCATTTTGAAAAAATAAGCGACGACTGGCGAAAAAAAGTCGGCGCGGACGATATCGTTTTGCTCGGAGGAGACATGTCTTGGGGGCTTACCGTACAAGAGGCAAAGCCCGATTACGACCTCGTTTCAGCACTCCCGGGTGAAAAATACGTCGTGAAAGGCAATCACGATTATTATTGGAATTCTTTGAGCAAAATGCGCAAGGAATTTACTTCCTTCCGTTTTATTCAAAACAACGCATACCGCATAGAAAGCTCCGATCCGCACGAAGCAAGGCAGTTTGCAGAGCAAGAAAGCAAAAAAAATAAGCACTTATCCCCCACAGAGCCTATAAAGCAAGACAAAGCAGTGATTATCGCAGGCACACGCGGTTGGAATATTCCGAGCAAAGACAGCACGGAAGAGGATATAAAAGTTTTCAATAGAGAACTTGTCCGTCTTGACCTTTCTCTATCGAGTGCGCAAGCGTTGCGCAAAGACGGCGACGTGCTTATCGCAATGCTTCACTATCCGCCATTCGAGGCAACGTATCAAAGCACGCAAGTCACCGATATTCTTGAAAAATACGGCGTTGATTACGTTCTTTACGGACACCTTCACGGCAAAAACGTAAGGGTAACGCCACGCGTTGAAAAGAACGGGATAGAGTATATTCTCACCTCTTGCGACCTCGTAAACAACAAATTGATTGAAGTATGCGAAATCACGGAATAAAGAAAAATAAAGCGAAACCATTATAAAAATTGGTAAATATTGTAAAAGTATTATAAAAATATCGTGTTTTTAGAGTAATTAATCAAAAAAAATAAGCCGCGTCTGCGATTTTTCACAGGTGCGGCTTTTTGATTTCAATTTGACATTTATTCAAGTATTAGCAATTCAACCCATTTACGACGTCGGCATTTTCGTCGACGTTTTCGCAGGTATTCTCTTCACCGTCGGCTTCGTTTGCGAGTATGCTTTGTGCGTTTTCAAGCAAAGTATCTATGCGCGCAAGCACCGCTTCCTTGCCTGTCTTTGCCGTCGAAGACGTTACGATAATATCGTTGATTCCCACACACAATGCGGATGATACGACCGCTTTGCACTTTTGTTGTTGCGCACGAGAAAGCTTGTCTGCCTTGGTCGCGATAATCGTAAACGGAATATGATAGGCATACAAATAGTTTATAAGCATTTTATCGTCGTCGGTCGGCTCGTGGCGTAAATCGACAAGCACGAACACGTTGATAAGATTTTTGCTCGTACGCAAATAGTTTTCGATAAGCCCGCCCCATTTTCGCTTTTCTTGCCTATTTACTTTGGCGTAACCGTACCCGGGGAGATCGACGAAATAGTACTCACCGTTGTTTATCTCAAAGTAGTTGAGCAATCTGGTTCTTCCGGGCTCTTGCGATGTTTTTGCAAGTTTGTTTTGATTGACCACAAAATTGATAAACGAGGACTTTCCGACGTTCGATTTGCCCGCAATGGCAATCTCGGGGACGGCGTAATCGGGAATATTTTTTGCATCGGCAACCGACGTGACGAATTTTGCTTGTTTAATCATTTTTCAATCATCCTTTGTTTGCTATTCAATGCATTCTGCGTAAAAACAGCGCATTAGATGCGCTGTTTTTATGCAATTTACGCAATTTGGTCGTCAGTTTTGACTTCCGCTTGTTTGTATACGACGATAGGCTTTTCCGTCTTGTCGATGGACGCTTTTGTCACGATAACCTTGTCGATATTATTCTCGGACGGAATATCAAACATAAGTTCGAGCAACACGTCTTCGAGAATTGCACGCAAGCCTCTTGCGCCCGTATTGAGCTGAATTGCCTTTGCCGCAACCGCCCTCAACGCCTCTTCCTCAAATTCAAGCGTTACGCCGTCAAGCGCAAATTGATACTTGTATTGTTTGACGAGAGCATTCTTCGGTTCGGACAAAATCTTAACGAGAGCGTTCTCGTCAAGCGCATTGAGCCCTACGACGATAGGTACACGACCGACAAATTCGGGAATAAGGCCGTATTTGATAAGATCGGCGGGTTGCAAAGCTTTTATAAGCTCATCATAACGATAGTCCACCGTGCCTTTTACCGCAGAGCCGAAACCGAGCTTGGAATTGTCCTTTCTTTGGTCGATAATTTTGTCCAAATCAACAAAAGCACCACCGCAAAGGAACAAAATATTGGTCGTATCCAATTGATAGCACTCTTGGTTGGGGTGTTTTCTTCCGCCTTGCGGAGGAACGCTTGCCACCGTGCCTTCGATGATTTTGAGCAACGCTTGTTGCACGCCCTCACCACTTACGTCGCGAGTAATGGACACGTTTTCGCCCTTCTTTGCGATTTTGTCTATTTCGTCGATATACACGATACCCACTTCCGCTCTCTTCAAGTCCCCGTTTGCGGATTGAATGAGTTTGAGAAGAATATTCTCGACGTCTTCACCTACGTAGCCCGCCTCGGTGAGCGTAGTTGCGTCGGCCACGGCAAACGGCACGTTGAGAATTTGAGCAAGCGTCTTTGCAAGCAAAGTTTTACCCGAGCCCGTAGGTCCGAGCAAAAGCACGTTGCTCTTTTCGATGACTACGTCGTCGCTGTTTTTGTTTTTCATCTGATTGATGCGTTTATAATGATTGTACACGGCAACGGACAGCACTCTCTTTGCGCTGTCTTGACCGATGATGTACTCGTCGAGCTTTGCCTTGATTTCCTTCGGCGTATAAAGACTGATGCCGTCGTTTGCGGTCTTTTGGTCTTTTTTGCCGAGCATATAAACGCACTCGTCAATACATTCGTTGCAAATGTTTATGCCGTTAGGACCGCTGATAATCGTTTCGACTTCGCTTGCGCCCCTTCCGCAAAAACTACAATGTTGTTCCTTGTGATAGTTTTCCATACCTATTTATATACTCTAATCCTCGACAAGTTATACCTATCGAGGTTACGCTTTAAAAACGTATTTGCTTATTTTTCAAATTTACTTTCTCGAATAGAAAATTTTGTCGACTATGCCGTATTTTTCGGCTTCTTCCGCATTCATATAGAAGTCGCGGTCGGTATCGACCTCGATTTTGGAGAGCGGTTGAGACGTATTTTGCGCAAGAATGTCGTTGATGCGCTTTTTGGTCTTCAAAATCTCGTTGGCTTGAATTGCGATATCGCTTGCCTGCCCCTGCGCTCCGCCGAGAGGTTGATGAATCATAATTTTTGCATTAGGCAAGGAATATCTCTTTCCTTTCGCGCCCGACGAGAGCAAGAACGCACCCATAGACGCAGCCATACCTATGCAAATCGTGGAAACGTCGCACTTGATGTAGTTCATCGTATCGTAGATTGCAAAGCCCGCAGAAACAGATCCGCCGGGGCTATTGATGTAAAGGCTGATGTCCTTGGTGGAGTCTTTACCTTCGAGATAAATGAGTTGTGCGACGACGAGATCGGCAATATTGTCGTCGATTTCGCCCGTCAAAAAGATAATTCTGTCTTCGAGCAAGCGAGAATAGATATCGTAAGAGCGTTCGCCTCTGCCCGTTTGTTCGATAACCATAGGAATAAGTTGATTTTTGATGTTCATTGTATCCTCCGACCGCCGTGGCGGTATCGTTCGATTTTAATCACACGAGCCTACAAACTCTAAAATGAGTGATTTTTCGCATTTTTAGACGTATTGCACTCGGTACGATATTTGTTTTACTTATACGCTTTCCGCTTGCAAAACGATTGCAAGCGGAAAGACGAGCATATATGTTTTTGTCAAAACACTTAAATTTTACACGAAACTTACGCTACTTATTCCGCGTCGGTTGCGGGTTTTGCTGCTTTTTTGGTGGTTTTTTTGGCAGCAGGTTTCTTTTCCTCGGCCTTCGTGTCGTCTTTGACTTCTGCTTCCGCATCTGCTTTCTTCGCAGTCGTCTTTTTTGCAAGGTTCTCTTTGGTGAGCATATCGAGAAGTTTCTCGTTCATAATGGAGTTGATGATATAATCAACTTGCTCTTTGTGGAGAGTCTTTTTGAATTCTTCGACGGTTTGAGAGCTTTGCTCCGCAAATTTTGCCATCTTTTCTTCGATGTCTTTGTCTTCGATTGTGAGGTTCTCGGCTTTGACGAGAGCTTCCATAACAAGACGCACTTTGACGGTCTTTGCCGCTTGATCCTTGTATTGATCGACGAGCTGGTCTCTTGTCATATTGAGATATTTGAGATAATCTTCAAGTTTGAGACCTTGGTACATAAGACGATATTCAAACTCGTGCACCATTTCGTCTGCTTCGCGCTCAATCATTGCGGAAGGAACTTCAACCTTGGAAGAATCAACGATTTTTTCGACTACTTCGTCTTCAAAATCTCTGTCTGCCTTCTCTTGTCCTTCCTTGGTGAGTTGAGCCTTTACGTCCGCTTTGTACTCTGCAAGCGTGTCAAATTCGGAAATTTCTTTTACGAATTCGTCGTCAACGGTGGGCAATTCTTTGACTTTGACTGCCTTGATAGTGCAAGTAAACACCGCTTCTTTGCCCGCAAGGTTTTCCGCTTGATAATTTTCGGGGAAAGTGACTTTGACGTCTTTGACTTCACCCGCTTTTACGCCGACGAGTTGCTCTTCGAAGCCGGGAATAAACGTGTTGCTGCCGAGTTCGAGATCGTAGTTCTCTGCACTTCCGCCTTCAAATTTCTCACCGTTTACGCTGCCGACAAAGTCCATAGTGACGGTGTTGCCGTTTTCGGCCGCGGTATCGACTTCGATAAGACGAGCTTGCTTTTCTTGCTCTTGCGCAATTCTTTCATCCACTTGCTTTGCCGTGACTTTGACTGCTTTCTTTGCCACGTTCAAGCCTTTATATTGACCGAGAGTAACTTCGGGTTTGACAACCATAACGATTGAATACTTGACACCGCCGTCGTCCGTCATATCGACGTCGCATACGCTGTCGACCGCTACGAAGTCGTATTCGTCTTTGGTTTCGAGTTCGTTCAAAGAAGCGTCGATGAGTTCGTTGACGGCATCACTGAAAAATACGCCTGCGCCATACATACCCTCAATCACTTTTTGAGGTGCGTGTCCCTTTCTGAAACCGGGAACTGCGTATTTGTGTTTGGTCTTCTCATACGCTTGCTTGATTGCCGTGTTGAAAGCGTCCTTGTCAACCACGTAGTTGAACTTGACTTGGCTCTTTTCCAACTTTTCTACTGTGTAGTCCATTTGTCCTCCATTCCGACGCGTATTTGCGCGTACGGATATATATTTTCATTACAAGTAGTAGAATTATATCATACGCACGCGCAAAAATCAAATAATATTGCTTGGTATTGTGCCACATTTTTACGATTTTTATTGTAAAAATCCGCTCTTTTTGCTATCATAATCGTATGGGAAGCGACCTATTTGCATTAAACGCGCTTGCAAAAGAACTCAATAGTTCTCTTCAAGGCGCGAGAATAGACAAAATTCAACAACCCGAAGTTGACGAGTTGCGCTTTTTTATGCGCTCCAAAGGCAAAAACGTTTGCCTCGTTATCTCTTGCAATGCGGGAGCACCCCGTATTCATCTCACGCAAAGCAAAAAGCAAAGCCCTATGGTTGCTCCAAACCTTTGTATGCTTATGCGCAAATACCTCCTCAACGCAAGTATCGAACAAATCGGCATTTACAACCACGACCGCATTATCTATCTCAAATTGAACGCAAAAACCGAGATGCGCGACGATGCCACGTTCTATCTTTTCGTTGAGATAATGAATAGGTATTCCAACATAGTTTTCACGGACGAAAACCTTGTGATTTTGGACGCCGTCAAGCATCTTCCGCTTGATGTCGAGCGCAATCACGTAGTATTGCGCGGAGTCAGATATTCACCCGTTACACAAAAGAAAATCAGTTATCTAACCGATTGTTTCGGCGTTTTCGACGATTTTTCGGGCGGTGATTTACACAAGTATATTCAAGACAATATATCGGGATTTTCTGGTGCTACGATAAACGAATTTTTGCTCCGCGCCAATCTCGATACGTCCGTCCCTTCACTGTCCAAATCGGATAAGGAAAAACTATACGCTACGATAAAAGAATTTGCGTCTTTCGACGCTTCGTCACCGATTTTTCAACCTTGCGTAATAGACGGAAAAGACGTATATCCCTTCGTTTACCGCTCTCTTGCCGACAGAGATGAAAGCAACGTGCGTAAATTCACCACCTTGAGCGAAGCGTACGACGCTCTAACCACCGATTGCGACAAAGATATACGCAACAAAGCGCGCCTGAAATCGCTTGCCACGATTGCAAAACGCTTGCACCAAAAAGCGGAGAAGAATATCGCAATCGATTTGCAACGCCTCAAAGAGTGCGAGGATATGGACACACTCAAACTGTACGGTGAGCTTATCGTAAGCAATATTTACCGTATAAAAAAGGGCGACGAAAGCGTAAAATGCCTCAATTATTACGACAATACCGAAGTGGTTATTCCGCTCGACGCACGCCTTACTCCGTCCAAAAACAGTACGGCTTATTATACTAAGTATAATAAACTTAAACGCGCAAAAGAATTTGTCGGCAAAAAACTCGTCGAGGACAGAGATTTGCTCGAATACGTCAAGTCAATCGAAGAAGAAATCGCGTCTCTTCCCTACGAGAGCCAAACAAGCGCAATCGAGGAAGAATTGGAACTTCTCGGAGGCACGAAAAAGAAATCGCAAAAAAACAAAGTCCGCCGAGAAAAGCCCGAACCTCCTTACGTTTACGTCGTGGACGGATTTACGATATACAGAGGCAAAAACAATATCCAAAACGACGAGTTGACCTTCAAAATCGCATCGTCAAACGATATTTGGATGCACCTCAAAAACGAACACGGCGCACATACGATTATCGTGACGGAAGGCAAAGAAGTGCCTGAAAACGTGCTGAAAATCGCGGGTGAAATCACCGCAAGCACAAAACAAGCAAGCCAAGAGGTTGACTATACCGAACGTCGCAACGTAAAACGAAAACCCAACGGACACCCGGGGCAAGTAATCTACGTCAACTACAAAACGTTGGTTGCAACACCAAACGAACATAAAGAGTTGTTAAGATAGCAACGCAAAACGTCCGCACTTCACTATCATAGCCAAACGCAAGCGGTATCGATAATATAAAACATAGATAAAACGTTTCAAAGTATAATCACCTTAGTCTCGTCAAAAAAGTCTCAAAAATGTAAAAAAGCCCTCGAAAAGAGGGCTTTTTTGATATACAATTATGTCATTTTTAGTCGATAAACGTAATAACGTCTATCACGCAGTTTAACAGGAAACTGCAATTATTCGCTTATTACGCCATCTCGTAGATTGTTTGCAATCTCTTGACTTACCTTGTTTGCTTGCTCTCCGCTCAAAACCTCCTCTTCGAGTTTGTTGTCGGATACCGATTCGTTGCCGTTTGCCACGACGTCTTCAACGGACTCTTCAACCATTTCGTCAACGAATTCGTCCTCGGCGGTTTCTTGCTCTGCGATATCGACGTCTACATCGACGTCCTCTTCGACTTTTGCAAGTTTCTTAGGCGTTGCGGACGGGAACAATGCAAAGAAGTGGCTTCCCTTGCATACAAAAACTTCACGAGCGATAATCATACACACAAATGCGAGCGTTCCGCCAAACGTGACGTCACTCATATAGTGTGCGCCGACTACTATACGGCTGATTGCTACGAGCATGGTGATTGCAATCGGGACAATCCAGCAAACGATTTTGACGCCTTTTTTGCTCTTTTCGCTCTTGAAATCGATGACGTCGGGCAACATAATGAGCGCGTACGACATACCCGCCGCACAAGTATGACCGGACGGGAACGACTTGAACGCGTCACCTGCACCGGGATATGCGTCAACGAACATCTTGATAATATCTTCGCTCGGTTGACCGTTGCTAATATACCACGGCGTATAACCTTGCACGACACCCGTGTCTATAAGAAGTTGACCGACGTTTGAGTTGATAGCTCTGTATCTCATACGACCGACGGGGTCTTTGATAATCATAATAAGGATATTTGCTACGACTACCGCCGAAATAACAGCAACAACCCACCATACGAGTTTTTTGAGAGTCTCGGGTTTGAGATTTTTGAACGCCAACACGTTGAGAGCTTGTAGCGTGAGTGCAATGAGCCACTCGATAGCCATAACCGCACCGTCGTGACGGAATTCATATACGATTGCACCCGCCGTAGAACCGACTTGCGCCGCTGCATGCTCGAGCACGTATCTGAATGTATCTTTGATATAGTACCACCAAGCAACCGAACCCGCAATTGCCAATACGACTGCGAGAGTCACGCCCCACCATTTTTTGCCGAATGTTCTTGCAAAAAACCAGCACAAAATCGCAGTGCATACCGCAAGCACGATATAAATCGGGGACGTTCCCACCGCCTCACCGACTACGCCGAAAAGGTCGTTTGCGATGTAGTCACCGGGTTTCAAAGCGTTTTTGGTGAGAACTTGACTTACTTGAAAATCATATACGGACGCTATCGCAATAAGCGCGGCAAAAATTGCCACAAACAAAACAATTGAAATAATCGTCTTGCTTTTGAGAGAAAGAGATTTCATAAAATCACCCTTATTTGATTTATTTCTTTAATATACAGATTTTACCACATTATCGCCACTTTTACAAGACAAAATCTCAAAATTGCCGTTAATGCGCAAAATTTACCGTTTTTAAGACGAAAGTATTCTAAAATTCAAATAAAGTTGTAATACATTTGTGGCAAAATCGCATCTTCGACAAAAAATCTACACTGCTCAAATTGAAATATGCACATATGTCCTATTGACAAAAAGAAAACACTTTTCAAATGAATATGGAAAAAAAGCGCGTTTTTATAAAGATATGAAGATAAATTCCAAAGAATACGACATTTATAAAGAGCAAGATAAAAACAAACGCTCAATCGAGCGTTTGTTTTTGTTCATATTGCCCCGCACTGCCGTGTGATGCCATTTTATAAACCCGCCGTTCGAGCAGGGTGGGTAAAGACTACCGTGCGGTATCTGCCTTCCTCCGATATAAATGAGGCCTGACATCTCCGCATAATGTCGGACGCGTCATCCCGTATAAAATTTGTGGTTCAAAATACAGCACCATCACAAACTTAGCAGGAAACTTTTATCATCTTCAATATACCATATATACAATACGATTGCAATACCCAATTTTTGTAAAGATTGCATTACTTCCCTATTTTACGAAAAACAAGTATTCTAACTCAACTAAATTTGAATTATTTAATTTTAGTTGATACGAAAATAAAATGAAATAAGATAAGATAAGATAAGATAAGATAAGATAAGATAAGTTAAGTTAAGTTAAAGAAATAGAGTTGCAAAATGCGCCATACAGAATACTAAAATGCGTCATTGAGATGAAGAACAAGGAAAGCGCACCTTGATAAAAGCCAAGTGTACACAATCGTACACGACTTGTAGCAAGGTGCGCTTGACACAGTTATTCGCTCAATGACACATTTAGAATGCCCAGTTGCCGTTGCGGAAAATGGGAATAATCTCCCCACTACGCGTTATAGCATCTATTTCGAGATCTTGCGAGCCGATCATAAAGTCAACGTGAATGATTGAGTCATTGATACCCTTTTGACGGCATTGGTCAAGAGTGAGATCGGCGTAATCTTTTATGCAGTTTTCAAATCCGCGACCGAATGCAAGATGGCAACACGCGTTTTCGTCGAAAAGTGTGTTGTAGAAAGTAATTCCACTGTTGCGAATGGGTGAATCGTACGGAACGAGCGCACACTCACCGAGATATGCGGAATTTTCATCCATAGATATCATTTGTTTGAGCAAGTCTTCCCCTTTTTCGGCGTGGACTTCCACTGCTTTTCCGCCCTCGAAGCGTACAGAGAAGTTTTCGATGAGCTCTCCTCTATAAGAAAGAGGACGCGTTGCGTATACGACGCCTTCCGCTTGACCTTTCATTGGTGAGGTAAACACTTCTTCGCTCGGAATATTGGGATTGAACTCTACACCGCCGAGCGTATCTTCGCTTCCGCCCAAGAAAAGTGCGTCGTCAATCAAGCCGACGGTGAAATTCGTGCCGTTAGATGACGTATAATGTAACTTTTCGATACCGAGCGAGTTGAGATAATCACACCTTGATTTGAGGTCTGCGTTGTGGTCTTCCCACGCTTTTACGGGATCTTCACCGTCAGCTCTCGACGTATAAAGAATTGCGTTCCAAAGTTTTTCGACAGCTTTACCCTCTCTTTCGTTGGGGAAAACCTTTTTTGCCCACGCTTTGCCGGGGACTGCCGCTATGCACCATTGATATTTGTTTTCCATAGCATCGCGCATAGGCTTAACGATAGGATATTTGGCACGTTGAGATTTTGCCACTTTCTCTTGATTGACGCCTTTAAGTCCGTCCGGATCGTCGGAATCAATGAAAATAACGGCGGGAAGTGCCTCGACTTTGTGTTTGAACTTCTCTATTTCCCAATTTTCCATAGTGGAAAGAGTTTTGAGAGAGCGATAACGATAATGTACTTTGGTAAGAGGTTGATAACTCCACTCCACCGTGACTTTGCTTGCGCCCGCGCGATAGCATTCTTCAACCACCATTTTGACAAATTCGGGCTGATCGAGCGACGCATTGACGGCCACTTCTTGCCCTTTGCGTACGTTTACGCCCTTGACTGCGATAAGTTTCGCAAATTTTTGCATCGTTGTTTTTTTCATAACGACAACTCCTATATGTTTACTGGTTATATTGTAACATATATTGCGAGTTTTTTGAATTAATAATTAATAATTATTAATTAATAATTGTGGAGTATTCCATATCCGCCAAATTACGTAAAGCGCAATATTTGGATGAAGAACAAGAAAGGACTGTCAAAACGACAACCCTAATTTACTAATCGTAAATGAGTTGACGGGCAATGGACTTTGTAAGGAACGAAGTAACGGAATAGCGATTGTTACGCTTTGCGTCAATCGCGTCCAATGCTATTCGCCGTTTGCGTTTAAATTACGTAAAGCGCAATATTTAGATGAAGAACAAGGAAGAGCCACGCTCTCGGCAACCCTAACGTACATATCGTACGTGAGTTGTCGAAGCGTGGCTCTGACGAAGTTATTCGCTAAATAGTGCGCTTTACAACTTCATTGCGACGTCCCAAGCGCCCCATATTACAGTGCGCAAGTTACCGATCTTTGCACTGTCGCCTACAACGTGCACGTGTTTGCCGTCCTCGGCAACTGGTGCAGGAATGTAACCGACGGACATAATGACGGAATCAGCGGGAATCTCGAACTCTTTACCCGTCTTGTCTTGGACTTTGACGCCGTTGTCGGTGACGGACAAGAGCTTGGTTTCGAGGTGTACGGGCACTTTGTGGAGTGCGAAGTACTCACGCAAATATGAAGAGTTGGCAAGGCATACGCCCTTGACTGCGATAAGGTCGTTCTTCATCTCGACGATGGTGGGATGTTTGCCTCTCAAATGCAATTCGTATGCGATTTCGCAACCCGTGAGACCGCCACCGATAATAACGACGTTGTCACCGACCTCTTTCTTATCAAGCAAGAATTCGCACGCTTCCACAGTCTTTTCGATGCCGGGAACTCTAAATCTTCTTGCGACAGAACCAGTTGCGACGACCACTTCGTCCGCGTCGAGCTTGCTAACATCTTTGACTTCGGTGTTATATTTCACTTCGATGCCGAGGTCTTTGATTTGCTTCTTGTACCACTCGATGAGTTCTTTATCTTTCTCTTTGAAGGACGGTGCTGCCGCTGCTACGAAAATACCGCCGAGGTCGTTTGATTTCTCGTAAATCGTAACTTTGTGTCCTCTGAGAGTTGCGACTCTTGCAACTTCCATACCGCCGATACCACCGCCGATAACTGCAATTTTCTTGGATTTCTTGGCGGGAACGATCTTGTATTTCTTGGATTGCATCGTGTGCGGATTGAGTGCGCAACGAGCCATACCGGCAGTGTCGGAAAGGTCTTGTTCGTTCGGAACACCCTCCCAATGCGCCATATTGAAGCAAGCGTTATGGCAGCAGATGCAAGGCATAATGTCGTTTTCGCGACCTTGCATAAGTTTGGTCACCCACTCGGGATCGGTCAAGAATTGACGAGCAACGCCCATACCGTCGATTTTGCCTTCCGCGATTGCTTTTGCGCCCGCTTCGGGTGTCATACGGCCTGCGCAAACGACGGGGATCGTGACTGCTTTTTTGAGCTCTTCACAATCTTCGAGGTTGCAGTTTTGAGGCATATATACCGGCGGATGCGCCCAGTACCATGCGTCGTAAGTGCCGTTGTCGGAGTTGAGCATATCGTAGCCAGCGTCTTGGAGCATTTTGGCTGCAATCTTGCTCTCTTCCATATCTCTGCCGACTTCAACGTAGTCCTCTCCGGGGAGCGCGCCTTGGCGGAAACCTTTTGTCTTGGATACGACGGAATATCTCAACGAAACGGGATAATCCTCACCGCAGACTCTCTTGATTTCTTTGACGATTTCAATGGGGAAACGATATCTGTTCTCGATTGAGCCGCCGTATTCGTCGGTGCGTTGATTGGTATATTTCATCGTGAATTGGTCAAGCAAATAGCCTTCGTGTACGGCGTGAATTTCAACGCCGTCAACGCCAGCGTCTTTGCACATTTTTGCGGTTTTACCGAACGCCTTGATAAATTCGTGAATCTCCTCTACCGTCATTGCGCGAGAAGGCACTTTGTCGCTCCAACGGTTGGGGTTGGGGCTTGCGCTCATCGTGAGCTGGTCGATATTGATGAACGGTTTTGCGATTGCGCCCAAAACTTTGTTGGTTGCAAGCATCTCCATCATCGAGGAGATTGCAAAAGAACGACCGAAACCTGCGGTAAGTTGCACGAACATCTTTGCGCCCGTCTTGTGCAACTCGTCCATAAACGGCTTGAGTTGTCTGAAGGAACTTTTGCTCTTGTAAAGCCAGTTGCCACCGATAACGTTTCTAATGGGGGCAATACCCGGCAAAATAAGACCGACGTTGTTTTTTGCACGGTCGAGAAGGAAGTTTGCCGCTTCTTTGTCAAAATGATGCGGTTCCATCCAACCGAAAATTGAGGTTCCGCCCATAGAGGTCAAAACGATGCGGTTTTTAATTTCGCAATTCTTGATTTTCCAAGGCGTAAACAAGCTTTGATACTTGGGGTCCATAAAATTCCTCCTAAAATTGTTATACAAATGTATTTTACATTATTAAATAATAAAAATCAATATGCAATTGATAATTTTTATTAGAAAATTCATTAAGTAAAAAATGCGCAAATTATCAATTTTTGCTTGCGTATGTACGAAAATTATGCTATTATCACAAAGCAATATCGATTTGCCCTCATGGTCAAGCGGTTCAAGACGTCGCCCTCTCACGGCGGAAACTAGGGTTCGATTCCCTATGGGGGTACCAAACAAAAAGACATATCCTTGCGATATGTCTTTTTGTTTTATAAGCATTTGATGGGAATCGAACGGGCGGATCGGTGCACAATCCAGTGAATTGTGCGCCCGCACCGGCGCGATAATGAGCAAAAGACAGCAAAGCACTTGTATTTATACTGTTTTTTGCGGAATTGCAAATTTTTAATTTGCATAGCGCAGACATTTTTGTAGTTGTACGAGTATCAACTAAAATGTGTGCCTGTGTTGTGCGAGAAATTGGTATATGTCAAGCGGAGCGATTCCCTATAATGAGCAAAAGACAGCAAAACACTTGTATTTGTGCTGAATTTTGCGAAATTGCAAATTTTTAATTTGCATGGGGGTACCAAACAAAAAGACATATCATTGCGATATGTCTTTTGTTTTATAAGCATTTGATGGGAATCGAACGGACGGATCGGTGCACAATTCCTTAATTTTTCACATTTCAAAACCACGCACCGCCGAAAAAGCCGATAAGTCCGGCAAGTCCGAGTGCGGATAAAAGCAACATCAAAAAGTTCATATCTTCCCTCCTTTTCACTATATAGTATGCGGATTGAGGCGCAATCTTGACTTGACAATTGCGCCTTATGTGCTATAATCACATCGTCACACCATCTTAATAAATCCAAACCGATGACTACCTATGGCAGTCTTGTTTCCGCACGTAATCGGTTTGGTTATGTAATGGTGTGACAACTAAGCGAGAAACAACTGTATGTGTCATCTCGCTGAGATGGCACATTTTTTATTTAGGAGGAAAAAATAATGAAAGATGAGAACAAAACGAACCATAACATCGAACTAGAAGAAACTGAAAAAGATCACGATATAAATGAACGTGATATAAAACTATTCAAAAACTTTTCTTTAGGCTTTATTGTGGTTATATTTATATCAACCATAGCATCAATGATAATTTATTTCATAAGTTTAGATATTATCAACGGCATAATATCGTTAATTAGCGGAGCATGTTATATCGCAATATTTACTAGTATTACAAGACTTCTTTCAAATACAGCCTATACTGCAAAAAGAAATCGCGAAACACTTATAAAACTAACAAAAGCACTTGAAGAGAAAGATGAGGAATCAATAAAAGATATCCGTCAAAATATTGAATCCGAAGAAGTTGGAGAAATAATTGAGCCGATAAAAGATATATGCCCAATATGTTTTTGCGAATTGCCGAAAGGAATAAAAATATGCCCCAATTGCGGATATGATACCGACAATCCTCAAGAAAACCTAAGATATATGTCAAACACTGCACAAGAGAATGAATGCCCTTGTTGCTTCGCAAAGATTTCACCGAATGACATAGAATGTCCCAACTGCGGATATAAACTGAAAGAAGATAAAAAACAAGAGGAATAATAGTGTTATAAATGTGATTTTATACACAAAAAGTGCGTCGCGAATGTGGCGCACTTTTTATTTGATTTCGTAATATTTTGAGTATCTAACAGATTGAATTGAGGTTATTTGGGTTGTTTGAGAGTGGTTTTGAAGCCACGGTTGACACGCATTGCGTTGAGTATTGCGACGATTGCGACGCCCACGTCGCCGATGACCGCTATCCACATCGAATACGCACCGAGCACACCGCAAGCGGACAGTGCCATAATTGCAATCTTGACTGCGAGCGAACCGACGATATTCTCGTACACGACGCGCATAGTCTTCTTCGCAATACGCTTTGCGGTGGAAATTCCGCTCAAATCGTCTTGCATAAGCACCACGTCGCTTGCCTCTATTGCCGCGTCACTGCCTACACCGCCCATTGCGATGCCGATATCAGAGCGCATAAGCACGGGCGCGTCATTGATACCGTCGCCGACAAAGCACAAAACTTCGCCCTTTTTCTTGCTATTCAGTAGGTTTTCGACGTGTTCGACCTTGTTTTGCGGAAGCAAAGACGCCTTATAATCGGTGAGTTGCAACTCGTTTGCAACGCTTGCCGCGATTTGCTCGTTGTCACCAGTGAGCATAACCGTCTTACACCCCATTTCGTTGAGTCGAGCGATTGCTTCTTTGCTTTCGGTCTTGATTTCGTCGGATATGAGCAACGAACCGACGAATTTATCGTTGTGTGCAACGTAAACCACCGTTCCTACACCGTTTTGTTTTTCGTACGGAATTTTGTAGGATTGCATAAGTTTTTCGTTTCCGCAATAAATGACGTCGTCGTCTTTGGACGCGATTACACCAAAGCCCGCAACGTTGGTGAGCGTATAACCGCCCTCTATTTCTTTGTTATAGTAGTTTACGATAGAGCGAGCAATCGGGTGATTGGAGTCATTTTCCGCAATGGCGGCAAGACGCAAGATTTCGTCTTTATTCTCTTCGGGCGTAACGGCAGTTACGGCAAAGTTGCCTTTTGTGAGCGTTCCCGTCTTGTCAAATACGAAGATATTTGCTTTGTCGAGCATTTCGAGATAATTCGAGCCTTTTACCAAAATGCCCATTCTCGACGCCGCGCCGATACCCGCAAAGAATGATAGCGGCACAGAAACCACAAGCGCGCAAGGACAAGATACTACCAAGAAACTCAATCCTCTATACACCCACGTGTACCAATCTTTGGTGACCGCACCGCCGATTACCGCAAGCAAAACTGCCGCCACAACGACGCTCGGAGTGTAGTATTTTGAAAATTTGGTAATGAAGTTTTCCGCTTTGGATTTGCGTCCCGAAGCGTTCTCAACGAGCTCAAGTATTTTAGAAACGGTAGAATCGTAGAATACTTTTGTCACTTGAACCTCGATTTGCGACGTTAAATTGACACAACCGCTGATTATATCATCTCCCTCGCAAAGCTCTCTGGGAAGGGACTCACCCGTCAACGCCTTGGTGTCGAGTGTGGTATTTCCGCTTACGATTACACCGTCAAGAGGCACTTTTTCACCGGGGTAAACCACGATAACATCGCCAACTTGAACCTCGCTCGGGTCGACTTGTTCCACTACACCGTCCTCACGCTTTACGTTGGCGTAATCGGGGCGAATGTCCATAAGCGACGAAATGGATTTGCGAGATTTGCCCGTTGCGTAACTTTGGAAGAATTCTCCGACTTGATAGAACAACAAGACGGCGCAACCCTCGTCAAATCCTTCTTGACCGAGTTTCATAACGCTCGTGTATATGCCGAGTGCAAACGCGCCGAGCGACGCTACGCACATAAGGATATTTTCGTCAAGGACTTGTCCGTGCACGATGTTTCTTCCTGCTTTGAACAATACGTCGTAACCGATGACGACGTACACTGCAAAGTAAAGGAAAAACGGCACGAGCCAACCGTATTCACCCCCCACTGCTCCCGCAATGCCGACCGTTTTGTCAACGATAAGCACAACGAGGAACATTGCAAGGGCGACAATGATTCTTATAAAGTTTTTTCTCTCTTTTCTTGTAAGTTTGATTTTGCTCATAGTTTTGATATGTTTTTCCAATAATCCGCTTTGTGTTTAATGGATTATAAGTTTGTGATTGTGGTATTTTCAACTCAAAGATAAAATGTGATATCTGTCACAATCGTTCTTTGAGATTGTTGGAATGACTAAAACGCAATATTTGAGCGTCAGGCAAGGAAGATGGCTTTGGACACACAGCCTAACGTACTTATGCGTACGTGACTGGGCGGACAAAGTCTTCTGACACAGCATCACGCCAAATAGCGCGTTTTAGAGAACGATTGTGCAATCGGGCTCTATCTTGCGACAGACTTTAACGACTTGCTTCATAATGCTATCAAAATTCTCGTCGTTTGCGTCGATGGTCATACGTTGTCCCATAAAATTGACGCTGGCGGAATTGACACCTTCGATTTTTTGAATGGCACATTCCATTTTTGCGGCGCAGTTTGCGCATTCGAGATCTTCAAGTTTGTAAACCTTTTTCATAGCCGATACTCCTTCTCTATCGTTATTCATCTATCTCACCTAAGTGAGTTCAGTTCTAATTTGGTTTGAATAATTGGACGATTGAACAATTATTCAACTATTGCCTCTAAAAAATCAGGGGTTTGCGCCCTGTTTTTTAAGCAATTATTCTTCAAGGACGTGAGTCAAACCGCATTGCATAATCAACGTCACGTGGTCGTCGTCGAGAGAATATCTCACTTCTTTGCCCTCTTTGGTGCCCTTCACGAGTTTGATTGCGCGAAGAACGCGAAGTTGATGCGAAACCGCCGACGTACTCATACCCACTTTGTCCGCAATCTCGCCCACACACATATCCGAAAGTTGCAAGCAAGAAAGTATCTTCACTCTCGTGGGATCTCCAAGCGCCTTGAAAAGTTCTGCCAAAGCGGACACGACCTCGTCGTCGGGCATGGAATAGATATTTGAGTTTTTGTCGTTAGTTTCCATATTTCCTCTCAAACAATTGAACTGTTATTCAATCGTTCATATATAATATATTCCCGTCTATTGCATTTGTCAACGCTTTTATTGCATTTTTTGCATATTATTTGCCAAAAAAATTACAGAACAACCACTCACTCTGTCGGTGCTATTTAAAACGAAATGTATTATATCGAACATCGGCGCAAATTTTGTACTCCGATTGCTTTTTGGTATTGATTTTATTTATAAAATACTATACAATTGTAGTGATTATAAATTTGTGCGTACGTGTATGTGCGCGCACAAGGAGGAAATATGAGCAATACCAAACTGCACCGTCTGCCGACCGTGCTCGTCGTCGTTCTTGCGATTTTGCTTGCAAGCGTGATGAGTTTCTCGATTATTGACGGCGTATCAAACGCAGAAACGTCCCAAACGGTTGCGAACGAAAGTTCAATCAAAATCGGACATTTCAGCGACATTCACTACTTCCCCGTAGATTACTGCTATCACGACGTCACCAACCCCAACTACGTCACGAGCGACTTCTATAACTCGATGACCGGTGACACCAAACTCGTGCTCGAAAGCGGTATGATACTCGCCCAACAAGTGAAACAATTTATTAAAGACGCCAAAGCGGGTACTGCCCCTCATTACGTCTTTGCAACGGGTGACCTTAGCAAAAACGGTGAGCATACAGCCCTAATCGACGTCGCAAACTCAATGCGTTATATGCAAAACGAAGTGAGAAAAATACGCGGTTATGAAGATTTCCAAGTCTTTGCGACTCCCGGCAACCACGACCTTTACAACGCTTCGGGTGCGCTCTACTCACAAAATAACGGCAAAGGAAGACCTTCCGACGGCGTGAGCGCGGCTCAATTTGCACTTATCTTTGCAGGTCTCGGATATCCCAACGCAAACCTTACCGGTGCAAACGGCGCAGTGAATCTCACCGACTATCTTCCCGAAAAATACTGGTCCGGTAGTTTTACCGGCGGATACATAGTTTCCGAAAATGCTGAAAATCTCGATATCCATTACTACAATTCCCAACTCGAAGAAATAGCACACGGCAATATCACCGATAAGAGCGAAATACTCAATCGCTATTTCGCAATGGGTGACGACAACAACGTTTTGACTTTGAGCGTTGAAGTATTTGCGGATAAAACAAAAACAACCTCTACCCCGTATTCTTTCTTCGTAGTTGACGCAAGCGACAGAGAGACCGAAGAAGTCGGCACTTACACGAGAGTAGGTGCGGATGAGTTTGAATGGCTCAAAGCCAACCGTCCCGACACCGTTTATTATCTCGAAAACAACGGACACCTCGAAGATGACGGCTATATCGACACCAACACGCCGTACACGTATAGCGCGTCGGCTATAACGAGCGCATTCGCATCGGGCAGACAAGTGTACCGCGCAACAGGCAAAAACCACCTCTGCGGCGGTCGCCTCACCGAAGGTGTAATCAATTGGATGCAAAATTATTGCAATTCTCAATCGGGCAATAAAACCACTCTCGGCGAAGAAACGATAGTTGCATGTTTCCACCAAAACGCACTTCCGCACTGGGAACAAGAAGATGAAATCCTCAAAGACTTCACTCTTTACAACTGGGAATACACCTCAAAGCGTTTGCTCGACATGGGTATCCGTTACGTGCTTACGGGGCATATGCATGCGTCCGACGCAATGTCTTACACGGATGCGCAAGGAAGAACGCTCTACGATTTCCAAACGGGTTCTTGCGTAAGCTACGACTCGCCTCGTAGAGATTTGACAATTTCCCGCAAAGACTGTGACGGTAAACTCGGTGAAACTTGCGAATCTCAAATTTTCAGACTCGACAACGTCAGCGACACTCCCTTAAAAGAAGTGCCCAGTTACAACGTTTTCGGCGCAAGAGAATTCAACGAAGAAGCGTTCCTCAAAAACTACGACTGGTACAAACAAGTCAAAGCCAACCCCGAATCCACACAACAAGATATTAAAGATGCTTGGAACGGCGTAGTCGAAAGCAACCCCGAATACCTTGCGTATATGATTCAATACGACAACGGTATCGGCACTCTCAAATACAACGAATACATCAACAAAGAGATCTATTCTCAACTTCTCGACCGTCTTGTGAGCCACTTCCTCAATCAAGACACGATTGACTCTCTCGTCGGCACCGTAAACGGCGTAGTAGACGGCTTTGCAAACGGCACGGGCTTCGTTACGACGTTTGCACTCGGCGTAATCTTCCCCGACATCGCGAAAGCGGACAAAGTTTCGGGTACTATCAACCTCGTTCAATACATTCTCGACACGGTGGTGGGCGGAAAAGATCTCGGTCTCACCTACAAACACAACGGCGTCGAATACGACACGGCACTCGGCCTCGTAAACGCAGTAGTCGGTGAAATTCTTGACTGGTCGTTCGGTGACGAAAGCATCGGCAAGATGAAAGTGCAAGACATCGCGGCGTTTATCCTCACCGCACATACCGCGGGCGTTGAAATCTCTCTCGACGAAACGTACGAATCAATCGATGCCAAATACGACAGCGCGGTTTACGCCGCAAATGAAGCGTACAAAGGCTCTCTCCCCACCAACGCGCTTTATCGCAAACGTATGCTTGCGGCAGTCAAAGATATGAAAGCGCAACTCGAAAGCGGAAAGTTCGTTGAAAACCTTCTCAACGCTTTGCTCGATCCCATCTTCGTGGAAGAAGGCTCTTTGCTCAAATCCATCTTGGGATATCACTTCGACTTTGAAAAGGCAGTCGGCGCAGGCTACCTCACGCAAACACAATTCAACAGTTTGAAAAAGGGATTGGGCAGTCTCGGTGAGATTTTGACAGACCCCGACACGGCGGAATTGATCAACGGATTCACGCAAGAAAAACTCGGCTTGACAATTAGCGTTCCCGCAGACTTCTCTCTCGACGCAAACGATTTCTGCTTGCTCGACATCGTCAACGACTTACTCCCCACCATCAAAGGTTTGGTTGCAAATCTTCTCGGTTTCTCCCTCGACGGACCGGACGTAATCTCCATCGTCAACAACTTCCTTGACAGTTATATGGTTGACAGTTTCTACGTAGGTCTCGGCGGAATTGCAAGAGATATCGTCGTTGCATTCGCCACGGACGTATATCCCGACCTTGCAAACCCGATGGATCCCACGCAAGTGACGCTCTTCCAACCCTACGAAGGATATGCTTACGGCAACACTCAATTGTCCTACCTCAGCACCCTCAACAAAGTGTCCGAAGTCGGCGATACGTTCAACGCGGCAACGCAAGACAACGGCAGAGTCCCCTCTCGCGTAACCGGCAACTTCGACACCGCAAACAGCACGACGTCCTACACCGTGAAATTCTACACGGAAGAAAACGTTTACGGCACGTTTAGATTGCTTGACAAAGACGGCAACGTCATCGGAACGGTCTCCACGACGCAAGAAAACGCTTTTGCGGACAACGCGGGTGACGTTCACGGCGATTATCTCGACACGGTTGCAACCGGTACTTTCGACGGTATCACGGTCAAGATGCTCACGCAAACCAAACCGCAATACATTCCGCTTATCGACCTCGGACTCCTCTGCATCACTCACGGTGAGATTATGGACGACGACGATAATCCGTACGTGTACGGCGACAGAGACAAATCCGTTGCAAACAGCGTGATTTACTGGAACGTGCACACCGTGACCATCACCGGACTTTCCGCGGGCACGACGTACAACTACGATATCGCGGGCAACTACTACGTCGGAAACGAAGCGCACTACTTCTCTTTGGTCGATTTCGTCAAGACGCAAGGCTACGACAAGAACGCCCTTACCTTCACCACCGCAAAGGACTCTTCCGTCGATACGTTTGAATTCCTCACCATCGCGGATATCCAAGGTATGATCCAAGGGATGTACTCCGACAGTCACGAGGCAGTCGAAGCTCTCCTCAATGACGAACGCACCAAATCCTTCGACTTTATCCTCAACGCGGGCGATATGTGCGACAACGGCAAAAACTTCAATCAATGGGGTATGGCTCTCAACACATATCAAGACCTCAATCTCAACACGTCTCTGTTCTTCACGTCGGGCAACCACGAGAACAACACCGGCGCAATGGGTAGATACTTCAACTACACCGCTCTCAAAGACGGAGAAGCGCAAGCAATCACAAACGAGTATTACTCCTTCGATTACGCAAACGCACACTTCACCGTCCTCGACACCAACGACGCAACCAAAGACGGTCTCGGTAAAGACCAACTTGCCTGGCTCGAAAACGATTTGAAGAACACCGATGCGAAGTGGAAATTCGTGCTTATGCACAAGAGTTTGTACAGCGCAGGCTCTCACGCAACCGATGCCGAAGTCGTTGCTATGAGAGGTCAACTCGTCAAATTGTTTGCAGAAAACGGCGTCAATATGGTATTTGCGGGTCACGACCACAGCTACACCACCACAATGCTCGTCGACAAGGACGGCAAAGCGGTTGACAAGACGGACAACAAAGGCGTTCGATACACCGGCGACGGCGTCCTCTATATCACACTCGGCACGCTCGGCACGAAGTTCTACACCTACAAAGAGAACGACACCACCACGGACAAGTTCAACAAAGACAACAGTGTCCTTAATACGCTTGATTCTCAAACGTTCGGCAAAGTAAGAGTCGAAGGCGACACCCTCACCTTTACCGGCTACTACTATAACCGTGACACCAAGCAAATCGAAGAAATCGGCAAGACGGCGGTAAGCAATTTCAATTACAGATTGATGGTTATCCTCCTTTCCACACTCATTCCGGGCACGGCAGTAGTCGGCACGGGCGTCGGACTCGGCGTACACTTCGGTTTGAAGAAGAAAAAAGCCAAAATAAGCGCATAATATTCGCTTAACTCAATCAAAAAACGCTCACCAAACGGTGAGCGTTTTTCGTTAGGTATTGCATATTCAAAGACGGAATAGAAACCGCCGTCCGCGAGTATATTGAGCGGACTAATTAACGAACACTCATTCGTTGCCTACCTATACACGCAATCTGCCTATTCAGAGCGTACCTATAAACGGAATGTGCAACTTCGGAGACGGAACTCGAACCGCAATCCGCCTCGTTCGCTTTGGCTACGACACATTCACCGAATGTGTCGTTTAACGCGTCGCGCCCATATTCCGTTCTGATGGGGTGCACTCTTTTAATGTAATATCACCCCTTCCCTTCGGGCTTTCCCCTATTGCTCAAATTTATGTCATTTTTCTACTAAAACAAACATCGTTCGCAAGAGGGGAACTCGGCACGCGCATAGACAAGTATCGTTCTTTTGTTGTGCCACTCGTTCGCCGATAAAAAGAACAAAACTTATCGACTCTCTTGTACTATTCGTCAAGCTTGGCGCTCGATACGGTCGGCGCCTTGCGCCTCCACGCTCCTAACAAGCACATTCCGTTTATAAGTTTAGCTCTAAATTGTCCGACACGATAAAAAATTCAGAGCTACCAAACTGCGTCATTGAGATGAAGAACGAGAAAAGCGCACCTTGATGCAAGCCTAGTGTACAAAACGGTACACGACTTGTAGCAAGGTGCGCTTGACGAAGTTATTCGCTCAATGACACAGTTTGGCGCTATTTAACACATCGTATCGGATAATTTCGAGCCTCCCAAGATGTGAATATGCAAATGCCCCACCGACTGACAACCGTCCTCACCTTTGTTGGAAACGAGACGGAAGCCGTTTTCAAGGCCGAGAGTATCGATGAGCGTGGAAAGCTTTTTGATGCATTTGGCAAGAGTTTGGGATTGGGCGTCGGTCATCTCTACGATGTTGGCGTAATGCTCTTTGGGAATGAGCAAAAGATGCACGGGCGCTTGCGGATTGAGGTCTTTGATGATTATCATATCGTCGTCCTCATAGACTTTGGTTGAGGGAATGTCGCCCTTTACGATTTTGCAAAAAACACAGTTTTCCATAAAAAACCTCCGTTAGAATATCGAAATCATTGCACGGTATCGTCGGCAACGCCGTCAAGATACTTGTGCGACGGTTTAATTAGTCTTACGTCGTTATGCGCGCCGTTTTTGGAATACACTTTGACGTAATTGGGTGCGTGACCGCACCATACGCCGTCTTCTTGCGTCTCGAAAAGCACGTTGACGGGCATGCCGATTTGCTTGTTGAGATAGTTGTCGACAAGTTCCTTTTTGACGGCAGTCATACGCTTTTGCCTGTCCGTTACGACGTCGGGATCGAGCGTCTTCATACGCCCCGCAACAGTACCTCTTCTCGACGAATACGGGAAAACGTGGATATCCGAAAAGCCGACTTTTCTTGCAAAAGCCATACTGTTTTCAAACTGCTCTTCCGTCTCGGTCGGGAAACCTACGATAATATCCGTGGTGATAGCAGCCGACGGATAATACTTGCGTATCAATTGCACAGCGTCAAAGTATTGCGCGCAATTGTATTTTCTGTTCATTTGCTTCAAAACGGTGTCGTCACCGCTTTGCAAGGATAAATGGAAGTGTGGGCAAAAACGTTTGATTTTGGCGGTTGCGTCCAAAAATTCCTTGGTGATAACCCCCACTTCAAGCGAGCCGAGGCGCACGGAGAAATCGAATTTTGAAAGCGCAATCATAAGATTTGCAAGCGACGTATCGATATCTTTGCCGTATGCGGAAAGATTGATGCCCGTCACGACGACTTCTTTTGCGACGTTTTTGACCGTTTCGAGTTCCCTCACCACACTATCCACCGCGCGAGAGCGAGAACGACCTCTCACGTACGGCACGAGGCAGTAACTGCAAAAGTTGTTGCAACCGTCTTGCACTTTGATGAAATGGCGCGTGCGGAGATTTACCACTCCGTCGTTATCCTCAAATTCCTTGCTTATATCGAAGCCGTCGGGCACGATTTTGTCAAACTGCTCGTCGTTGACGTACTGATTGACGATTTTCCTCGCAAAACCGAGTTTTCCGTCCGTACCCGATATGTATTCGACGTTGTTCTTGGCAAATTGGGAAAAATTGTTTTGAGATGCGCAACCGCACACGTAAATGCGCGCGTCCGGATTGATTTTGAGTATTCTTGCCACCGATTGACGTGATTTTTTCTCCGCTTCTGCGGTAACCGCGCAAGAATTGATGACGTATACGTCGGCATATTCGAGCCCTTCGCATATTTCAAAGCCAGCGTGCTCGAAAACGGCAAGCATAGCGTCGCTATCGTATTGATTTACCTTGCAACCCAGCGTAAAAACGCACACTTTGGGCAATTTTTCAGTCATAATCGAGTTCCCCCAACCTATCGAGCAAAAGCGCGCACGAGACGATAGACGCCGTTTCGGCACGCAATATGCGCTTGCCCAGCGTAACGATTTGCGCACGGTTATCTTTGGCTTCTTGCGCTTCTTCTTCCGTAAACCCGCCCTCTGCGCCTACGACGAGAGCAATGTTTTTGCCACTCAAATCGCAGTCTTTTATGCGGTTTTTCTTTTCGTATTCGTAGGCAAACAACACCTTGTCAAAGGTCGAAAAGCGTTTGAGCATATCGTCAAACGATATGACGTTCTCAACCTCGGTGAGATACGCCGATCCGCATTGTTTTGCGGATTCGAGCGAAATCTTGTTTGCCCTATCGCTTGCAAACTTAGTTTCCGCGCAATTGCGGGACACGAACGGAACGAATTTATCCACACCGAGTTCCACCGCCTTTTGCACGACAATATCGAGTTTGTTGTTTTTAAGTACACCCGCAAACAAGGTTAAGTGCACGTTTTTCTTGTCTTGCACTCTAACCTCGTCCACCGTAAGTTCGGCTTGGTCTTTTGAAACGCTTTTTATGGTGCAAAGTCTTTCCAAACCGTCGTTTGTACACACTATAGCCTTATACCCCGCTTTGTAACGAAGCACTTTGGTCATATGCAAAAACTCGTCTCCGCAAACGGTGACGGTATTTCCCACTATAGCTTCGGGATTTACAAAAAAGCGTCTTATTTCCATAATCTAACCGTATGTTTTGATATTTTTACAATCTCAGTCATCGACTCTTTTGAGCTTGAAAGCACGCCAATCGTCAATGCTTTGACGCTCGATAATCTCGTATCCCGCGTCACGATAACATTGTACCACTTCCGCCTCTCTCGTGTCAATTATGCCCGACAAAACGATGATACCGCCCTTGCGCAAATGTTTGCCGATACTCTTTGAAAAGCGCATAAGAATATCCGCCGTAATGTTGGCAAAGATAAAGTCCGCTTGTCTGTCACCTTCAAGCAAGTCCGCCCTCTCGATGACGGCATCAACGTGGTTGAGCGAGGCGTTTTGACGAGCAAATTCAACCGCTTGCTCGTCTATATCGCACATATAAACGCTCTTTGCACCGCAAATCTTTGCCGCAATGCCGAGTATCCCCGACCCGCAACCGACGTCTATAACGTCTTTACCGTTAACGTCCATAAGTTCGAGGCACATTCTCGTCGTTGCGTGCGAACCGGTGCCGAACGCCATACCAGGGTCGAGACGCATAATTTTCTCGCCCTTACTCGCTTTATAGTCAATCCACGTAGGAACGATGGTTATATGCTTGGTTTTAATGGGATTATAATACTTTTTCCACTCGTTTTCGTAGTCCGCGGCGTCGATGTCACCTATTAGAATTTCACCGAATTGCACGCCGTTTTTCTTCATTTCTTCAAGATTCGCTTGCAAATTAACAAGGAAATCAGTGTCCGTAGGCTCGCACATAGTGGATACTTTCACCACTTCGCTTTGTTCGAGCACGCTTTCGTCCACGTAGTCCCAAATTACGTCGCTTTTTACGAGGTCGAGGAAGTCTTGTTTGTCTAAAATAGAAACACCGCCCGCACCTGCATCAAACATAGCTGATGAGATGAGGTCGGCGTCGTTATGGTTTGTAAAAACCGTAATAGTTTTGTATTTCATTAGGTATTCCTCGCAATCTGTGTGGTTAGATTGCTGTTTTTTGCTTATTTGAGTTTTTCTTCGTACGCTTTCTTAATGGGGTACTGCTTATTTGCGTCAACGCTTGCGTCAAACTTTTTGAGCAACTCTTTTTGCTCTTTGGTAACGCCCTTTGGCACTTCGACGATAATCTTTACGAACATATCGCCCTTGCCGACGCCTTTTAGTTTCTTTATGCCGTAATTCTTGACGGTAAGTATCGTACCGCTTTGAGTACATTCGGGCACTTTGAGTTCTTTCGGACCGTAAAGCGTAGGTACTTGGATAGTGCATCCGAGCGTTGCGTCGGAGAATGATACGGGCACTTGAAGTTGTACGTCAAAGCCGTTTCTGGTGAACAACTTGTGCGGAAGCACTCTCACTTCCACGTACAAACTGCCTTTTTCACCGCCGTTGACACCCGAGTGTCCCTCGTTGTCGTATCTTACGCGTTGACCGGAGTCGATACCTGCCGGTATATTGATTTTGACTTCGCGCACCTTTTCGAATCTGCCTTGGCCACCGCAAGAAGTACATTTATCCGTAATAATCTTGCCCTTGCCGCCGCACGTCGGACATACGCCTTGCGTGCTGACTTGACCGAACGGAGTGCGTTGCGTCATCGTCACACGACCGCTACCACCGCATTGCGAGCAAACTTTGAAAGCCGTTCCGCCCTTCGCGCCCGTGCCGTTGCAGTCGGGACAATTTTCCACGCGCTTTACGCTGACCGTCTTTTGCACGCCGAACGCAGCCTCTTCAAACGTAATCGTCGCGCCCACAAGTATATCTTGTCCGCGTTGAGGAGCATTTGCCCTGTTTGCACGAGTCGAACCGCCTCCGAAACCGCTGAATATGCTTGAAAAGATGTCATCCATATCGAAGCCGAAACCGCCTGCTCCGCCCGCGCTCGAAAATCCGCCTGCGCCCATTTGAGGACCGTTCTCGTCTCCGTAAGTGTCGTATGCCGCTCTTTTTTGAGGATCGGACAACACTTCGTATGCGTGATTGATGTCCTTAAACTTTGCCTCTGCGTCCTTCTTTTCTTGCTCGGAAGCGTTCGCAAACACGTCGGGATGGTATTTTTTGGCGAGTTGACGATATGCCGACTTCAATTCGTCCGCAGTTGCCGTCTTACTTACGCCCAATATTTCGTAATAATTCTTTGCTGCCATAGTTTATAGTTGGTTTTGCGACCCAGTCGCAATGATGATATAATATACGCGTTTTGGCGCAACGAAGGTTGCGCCAAAATCGTTCACGATAATTTTTGCTTATCAGTCAACCGTGCCGTCTACACCGCCGTCCGCATTAGGATTTTGGTAATCGTCGGGGTTGATGCCTGCCGCTTTTGCAGCCTCTGCCGCCGCTTCGGGATTTTGTTGATAGAACTTGGTGAAGATAGGATCCGTCACTTTGGTGACTTTCTCGACGATTGCTTTCACTTCGTCTTCGGTCTCAGCCTTTGCAAGTTCTTCCGTTGCGCTCTTGGTTGCTTCCGCAATAGCCGTCTTATCGGCCTCTTCGAGCTTTTCGCCGTTCTCGCTCACGAATTTGTCGATTGCGAAGACAAGTTGTTCGGCGTTGTTCTTTGCGTCCACGACCGCTCTACGCTTCTTATCTTCCTCTGCGTACTTCTCTGCGTCTTTGACTGCCGCGTCGATGTCCGCTTCGGTGAGGTTGGAAGAAGCGGTGATGGTGATGGATTGAGACTTGTTGGTCGCCTTATCCACAGCCTTTACGGACACGATACCGTTTGCGTCGATATCGAACGTAACTTCGATTTGCGGGATTCCGCGCGGTGCGGGAGCAATACCCGTAAGTTCAAATCTGCCGAGCGTCTTGTTGTCGCGAGCAAATTGTCTCTCGCCTTGCAAAACGTGAATGTCGACTGCGGTTTGATTGTCTGCCGCCGTGCTGAACACTTGAGATTTGCTGGTCGGGATAGTCGTGTTTCTGTCAATAAGTTTGGTGCATACGCCGCCGAGAGTTTCGATACCCAAGGACAACGGAGTTACGTCGAGCAACAACATATCTTTGACTTCGCCCGCAAGCACACCGCCTTGAATTGCCGCACCGATTGCGACGCATTCATCGGGGTTGATTCCCTTGTAAGGATCTTTGCCAGTTATCTTCTTTACGGAGTCGTACACAGCCGGCACACGAGTCGAACCGCCGACCATAATGACTTTTGCGATGTCGTTGTAAGAAAGTCCTGCGTCTTTAAGTGCTTGTTGCATAGGACCTTGCGTTGCCTTGACGAGATCTTCTGTGAGTGAATCGAATTTCGCTCTCGTAAGTTCCATATCGAGGTGCATAGGCACGCCGTCCTTGATTGCGATGAACGGAAGCGAGATGTTTGCTTTGGTCACGCCGGAAAGGTCGATCTTTGCTTTTTCTGCCGCTTCTTTGATACGTTGCATTGCCATCTTGTCGGTGGTGAGATCAACGCCGTTTGCTTTCTTGAATTCGGAAGTGATCCAATCGATTATACGCTTATCGAAGTCGTCGCCGCCGAGTCTGTTGTTACCTGCAGTTGCAAGAACTTCAAATACACCGTCGCCGAGTTCGAGGATAGACACATCGAACGTACCGCCGCCAAGGTCGAAGATAAGAACTTTTTGGTTCTTGTTCTCGTCTTTATCTATGCCGTATGCGAGAGCCGCCGCCGTAGGTTCGTTGATGATACGTTTCACTTCGAGACCTGCGATTCTGCCCGCGTCTTTGGTTGCTTGACGTTGAGAGTCCGTGAAGTATGCCGGAACCGTGATAACCGCTTCCGTAACCTTTTCACCGAGATATTTCTCTGCGTCGTTTTTGAGTTTTGTCAAAATCATTGCGGAGATCTCTTGCGGAGTGTACTCCTTGCCTTCGATCTTCACTTTATAGTCACTGCCCATCTCTCTCTTGATGGAGCTTACGGTATGTTCGGGGTTTGCAACAGCTTGACGCTTTGCAATTTCACCTACGAGTCTTTCACCGTCTTTGAATGCCACTACGCTCGGAGTTGTTCTCATACCTTCCGCATTCGGAATGACGACTGCTTCACCGCCTTCCATTACTGCTACGCACGAGTTTGTTGTACCGAGGTCAATACCGATAATCTTTCCCATAATATACTCCTTTTCCCTTTCGGGAAGAAAACTTTATTTTTTATTTATTATTTCGCATTTCTGCGATTATTTGCTTTTTGATTTTGTTTTGCTTATTTATTTACAAGGTCTTCAATTATTCCCAATATCCGACCTTTACGCTTGCGGGCCTCAATAGTTTTCCGTTAAGCAAATATCCCTTTGCCAGCACTTCAACCACTTTGCCCTGTCTTTGTTCGTCTTTGACTCTCTCAACCGCCGTCATATACTTTGCGTCAAAGTCCTTCTCGTCCGTTTGTACTTCTTCTAGTCCGAACCCTTTAAGTGCGGAAAGTATTTGGCTTTCCATCATATTGAATCCGGTGAGTGCCGCTTCGTCTTGAATATACTTTCTTGCAAGGTCGCAATTGTCGAGGACGGTCAACATCTTTTCAATCACCACGGATTGTCCCAGAAGTTTCATATCCTCCGCAATCGAGTTGTTGCGCTTGCGGTAGTTGTCAAAGTCCGCTTGCAATCTTTGAGTCAAACCTTTGCACGTGTTTGCCTCCGCGATTGCTTGTCCGAGTTTTTGTTCGAGTGCTTGGATATACTCCTCGTCGCTCATTCCTTCGCGGTCGATTTGCAAATCTTGAGCCTCTTGCTCACACTCGCACGCTTGTTCTTGATTTTGTTGCTCTTGCTGCTCTATTTTTTCGTCTTGTTTGACGTCTTTGTCTTTCTTTTCTTTCATATCAATCCTCATCGCCCTTGTCGGCAAATCCCGCAATCGTATCTTTCATACAATTGAGCACGCCGATGACCTTCTTGTAGTCCATACGCTCGGGTCCTATGACGCCCGCTTGTCCGACCACCTCGTCGCCCACTTTGTAGGACGCCGTGATGATTGCGCATTTGTCTACACCGCTATCCTCTTTACCTATACGAACCGAGAACTCGATGCTTCCCTCGTCCGTCGGAAGTATCTCGCTGATGCTTTCCTTATTGGATATAACCGAGAGAAATTTCTTTGCGTCTTCGACGTTGTTGTATTCGGGATAATCGAGCATTTTTAGCGCGCCTTCCACGAATACGTTGCTGTCGCTATGCTCGCTTACGTATATTCTCAATATGTCAAGCACGTCGTCCAATATGTCTTGGAAGCCTTTGATTTCGTCATCGATTTGCGCCATATCGAACTTTTCGATTTCCTTGATATTCTTGCCTTGGAACACTTTGTTGAGCACCTTGGTTGCCGTCTCGACGTATTCGGGCTTGACGTCGGGTTTAAGGTCTATTGCCTTGTCCGCAATCATTCCGTTGTCAGTTACTATAAGCACCACCGCTTTGCCCTTTTTGAGAGGCACGAGCTTAATTTCTTCGATTTGGACGTCACTCACGTTCTTTTCGACTATGAACGACGTATAGTTGGTGACGTCGCTGATGACTTTTGCCGCTTGCACGGACATGTCTTGAATTTGACCGAGTTTGTGCATAAACTTCTCTCTGATGAAAGTCGTTTCCGCATCGGTGAGCATATTTGACTCGTGCTCTGCGCTTATACCCTCAACGTACAGTTTGTAAGCCTCCTTGAGAGGAATACGTCCCGCCGACGTGTGAGGTTGCTCGATATATCCGAGTGCTTCAAGCGCGCTCAATTCCGCACGCACCGTTGCCGAACTCACTTCGGGCAAATACTTGCTTTGTATGTCCGAGCTCGACACGGGTTGTCCCGTAGTGATATACAAGTCAACCAACGCGTGTAGTATTTTCTTTTTTCTTTCAGTCAATTCTTTTTTCATAATCAGCCTGACGTTCTTGCTATCGACTTTTAGCAGTCTTTCGCTTTGATTGCTAACAGTATATGTCCGCTTTTGCTAAATGTCAATAGTTTTATCACACTTTTTTGAAATTTTTTTATATTTTTTAACTTTTGACCGACTGCGCCCTTTCTTTGCGGTATATGGTTATATTTTTATAATAAAATTAGTTTAATATAATAAAAAAGAATGCCAATTGCACCCTTTCGATTTTTCGATAATTGAGATTGAAATTTTTCGGATTATTTAACGTTGCCTGGCAATGAAACAGTATCCAAATGATAAATATTTTGGCTTTTGGGATGATTTGTATGTCTCAAACGGAAATCCGTCAATCCTCTATCGTTTGGATGTAAAAGCTTACGGGACGGAAGCCGTCGTTGCAAGAAATCATTGCGCTATGCGGATTTTTCATCCACCCGTCGTAAAAATCTCCACCGCCCATCGCAAGTTGTTCGACAAAAGGACGCACGCTCTCCCACGCGCTTTCGCAAAAGCCTTGCGGACGCTTTGCGTCCACTGATACGAACTCGTCGCTCACCTTTACGTCGCAAGCGTGCTCGATGGGATTTTCATACAAGTCCATAAGGTCTTTATATTCCGTTTTTCTGACTGCCGTAATTCTAACTTTTCTCATACCGAAATTATAAAATGCCAATATTTATGTGTCAATACAAAAAAACGAATAAACAGTAGCGACTCACGGTCAAATTCTGCCGTTATACGAAAAAAGAGTGATATATGCGAGATATATCACTCTTTTTTGGAGCTAGTGGCCGGATTCGAACCGGCGACCTTTTGTTCACCCCACAAACCAATGCTGTTTTGCGGGGACCCCGAAAGTTTAATCAACAGATACTCACGGTCAAATTCTGTCGTTATACGAAAAAAGAGTGATATATGCGAGATATATCACTCTTTTTTGGAGCTAGTGGCCGGATTCGAACCGGCGACCTGCTGATTACGAATCAGCTGCTCTACCTACTGAGCCACACTAGCATTCCTCATTGCTTTACGAATTATATCAAACTTATTTGGAAAATGCAACATCTTTTTGCACATTATCAAAAACAAATTACATTTTCACTTCCCTTTTTTGTTTTGCGCAATTGACATATTCAAATCTCGTGTTATAATACAAATATGAAATTAATTTCACATTGTTGAGCGAGGATGGATATGAACAAATTCAAGAAAAAACTTATGGTCAACGTCAAAGAGCCACAAAACAACTTTTTGGGACGTTTTATGCTTAAAAACATGAACAATTATCACTCCCTTATGTCCGTTTGGGGATTGCACCACGCCTCATTCGCGCGCAAAAATCTCATACTCGACATCGGTTGCGGAGGAGGCAAAAACTTGCAACGTATGCTTAAAATGTCCTCGTCGCTCAACGCAGTGGGTATCGACCTCTCTGCCGCTTCGGTGAATTTTACCAAAAAGAAAAATCGTCGTGCGGTAAAAAGCGGGCGTTTGCAAGTGGTGCAAGGACAAGTGGAAAGTTTGCCTTTTGCAAGCAATTTGTTTGACTTGGAAACGGCGTTCGAAACCATATATTTTTGGGATTTGGAAAAAGGTTTTTCGGAGGTCTATCGCACTCTCAAAAAAGGCGGACAATTCCTCATCGTCAACGAAGCTCGTAGCGAAGCGGGACTCAAAGATTACGTTGACACAATAGGTTTTTCCGTTTACGACAAGCACGAAATCGAAAGAGCGTTGAAAAACGCATGCTTCAAGCATATAAAGATAGATTGCCACGAAAACGGCAATTGGATTTGCGCCGTATGCGAAAAGTAAATATAATCGTATAAAAATTCACGTATAATCGTCAACTTCACATATCAATATATTCCCTTACAATGACGAAAGCGGATTTGCATATATGCAAGTCCGCTTTCGTTATTTTTTGTCTTATACTTCACTATCGCATTGCGCATCGCAAGAGCAGTTTTTCACAGTTCTAAACCGTTAGAATTGCAAATATCGTCTTTTTAAGCCTAATACGCACGCATACTTTTTACAACACGCAATTGATTTTTATATCCTCTATCAATTGATGTTTATATCCTTTGATATATCTGCGTCGTCTGAAAATTGCGCGTCGTACAATTTCTTATACGCACCGCCGAGCGCGATAAGTTGCTCGTGCGTGCCTTGCTCGATAATTCTGCCTTGATTGACCACGACTATTTCGTCGGCGTTACGCACCGTCGAAAGCCTATGCGCCACCACGAGTGTCGTTCTTCCCTCGCAAAGCTTGAATAAAGCCTTTTGAATGATTGCTTCCGTGGCGTTGTCGAGTGCGCTCGTCGCCTCGTCGAGAATGAGTATTGCGGGATTCTTTAGGAACACGCGCGCAATGCTCAAACGCTGTTTTTGTCCGCCCGAGAGTTTTACGCCTCTCTCGCCTATTTGAGTATCGTAGCCGTCGGGCAACGACGAGATATAATCGTGAATATCCGCGCGTTTTGCCGCTTCTATGATTTCCTCGTCCGTTGCGCCCTCTTTACCATAAGCAATGTTCTCTTTGAACGTACCGGTAAACAGGAACACGTCTTGTTGCACTATGCCGATATTTTTGCGCAAACTGTCATTCTTTATGTCCTCAATAGACTCCCCGTTGATAGATATCGTGCCGTTTTCAAGCGGATAGAACTTTGGTATCAAGTGGCAAAGCGTGGTTTTTCCGCCACCGCTCGCACCGACGAACGCATACATTTTGCCGTTCTTTATTGTGAGGTTGATATCTTTAAGCACCTCTTTGTCGTCGTTGTAGGCAAAGTTTACGTCCTTGAAAACGATATCTCCGTCCAATCTCTTTACGTCGTGCGCCGTGGGGCTTTCCTTTTCAATCGGCATATCCATAATCGCGATAAAGCGTTTGAAGCCGGTTACGCCGTCTTGCAACTGCTCGAAGAACTGAATAAGCGTCTGAATAGGCGAAATAAAGAGATTTATCGACAACATAAACGCCACCAAATCGACGTAATCGAAGTTGTCCGCGTCGTATATGCAAAACAGTGCGCCCGCAAGCAACACAATGACGTTGTACACCTGTGTGACGAAGTTCATGCTCGACGAAAACGTGCCCATTGCCTTGTACGCTTTGGAGCGTGCCTTGACGTAATTGCCGTTGTCTTTTTCAAACTTTGCTTGTTCGTACTCGGCGTTTGCGTACGCTTTTGTTACGCGTATGCCCGCAATGCTGTTTTCAAGAGTGGCGTTGATATTGCCTATCTCTTCTCTGCTCTTGCGAAACGCTTTGGACATATTGCGCTTGCACGCAAACGCTATAATAAACAAAAACGGCAAAAACGCAAATACGATAAGCGCAAGCTTCCAACTTATCGTGCAAAGATACACGAAAGAGCCGACCGTGACGAAAGTGGTTATAAACAAATTTTCGGGACCGTGGTGTGCAAGCTCCGACACGTCGAACAAGTCGTTGGTCATTCTCGTCATCAGTTGTCCCGTTTCGTTGTTGTCGTAAAACGAATACGGCAATTTTTCAAGATGCGCAAAGAGGTCGCTACGCATATTCGCCTGCATCTTTACGCCCATCACGTGTCCGTAATAGTTGACGTAATAGTTCATACCAGCACGCAAAATATATATTCCCAGTAGCACCGAACACAAAATAAGCACTTCACTCAAAATGCCGTTGGGGATGCTCTCTCGGAGTATTCGTTGCGAAACGATAGGATAAAAAAGTCCGCTTATCGAAAAGATTAACGAGCATAACATATCGAGGGCAAAAGTACCCTTGTGTGGTTTGTAATATGACACGAAACGCGAGAAAAAGCGTCCGTTATTTCCTGTCTTTCGTTTTTTCATAATATCGTAAAAATATCCGTAAAATTGCAAAAATTTTTGCAAGTATTCTATTTTTATTTGTCTTTTATAGTTGATTTTCTCAATTTGTCGACTATTGCTTGAAAATAGTCGGGCAAATCGCACTCGAAGCGCATAATCTCTCCCGTGTGCGGATGGCTCAAAACAAGCTCTTTTGCGTGAAGCAATTGTCCGTTTTTATAAAGCGCGCAAGATCCGCCGTACACATCGTCCCCTACGATCGGGTGATGCAAATACGCAGAGTGCACTCTTATTTGATGAGTGCGCCCCGTTTCCAGTTCAAAGCGCACGAGCGTGTATTTGCCATATCTTTCAAGCACTCGATAATGCGTAACGGCGCGTCTGCCGTTCTCGTCGATTGCCATCTTTTTGCGGTCCTTCTTGCTTCTTGCGATAGGCATATCCACCGTGCCTTCGTCCTCTTTGAAGTTGCCGTCGCAAAGTCCAAAGTATATGCGCCTTGCGCTCTTCTTTTCAATCTGACTTGCAAGGCTCTTGTGTGCCTCATCGTTTTTGGCAACCACGATAAGTCCCGAAGTGTCTTTATCCAGCCTATGTACGATACCCGGTCTTATTACGCCGTTGATACCGCTCAAACTGTCAAGGTTGTACAAAAGCGCGTTGACGAGCGTGTCGTTTTTCTTATACGAACTCGCTTGATGCACCACCATACCTTGCGGTTTGTTGATGACCGCCATATATTCGTCTTGATAGACGATATCGAGCGGAATATTCTCCGCCTTGACTTCCAAAGTTTCGGGCGCGGGCACTTCAAAATCGACGATATCGCCGACTTTGAGTTCAAAACCGCTCTTGTGTTTCAACTGTCCGTTGACTGTCGCGCCGTCTTTTTCTATGACGTTTTTTGCGTTGGAACGAGAAATCCCCCAATTCTCCGCAATAAATACGTCAAGTCTTTGGCTGTTTTCGACGGTTCTTTCCATTACTCGTTTTTGCTTTCCTCTACGCTTTGGTTGCTATCGGCAACGCTTGCGTCGTTCGAAGAAACTGCGTCATTTGCCTCGTTTTCAGTGGTTTTTGATGCGTTTTGTGCAGCGTTTTCTCCGTTATAGTCCTCGTTTTCGTTCTTTTGCTCGTCCGCTTTGTCGTCCGTATCTTGCGGTTGCTCGGATTGGACGAAGGTATACGTGTTCTCGGATTTGAGCATTGGATTGAGGTTTTGAGGCATATCGAGAGGGTCTGTCTCTTGCGTGGGTACGTCGTTTGCGTGTGCTTCTTCAAACTCTTTTTGGTTCTTCTTGCCCTCTTTCACGAGCATTACGATAAGCACCACAATGAGCATAAACGCGCCCACCGTAACGAAAGAGTCCGCAACGTTGAACACCGCAAATTCTTTCCAGAATTGGAATTGGATAAAGTCGCGCACATAGCCGAGCCAAATTCTGTCGACGATATTGCCGATGCCTCCGCCGATGATAAATACAAGCGAAATGCGCAGCCACTCGCTCTCTTTGAGAGCGAAAATCAAATATATCATAAGACAAATCACCACTATAAACGTGATAACCGTAAGCGCAACCGTCTTGCCTTGGAATATCCCGAAGCCGGCACCGCGATTTTCAACCATAGTGAGATTGATAAGACCGGGGATTATACCCTCCTTGTAGCCGTAGGTGTTGAGATACTCCCACGCGTATTTTTTGGTGAGTAAATCCACAAGCAAAATCACGCCGATTACGGCAAGTTCCACAAGCAAAATCCACCAACGAGTTTTGACGGTCACCTTCCACTCGGCAAGTTTTTTCTTGAAATCTATCTTTTCTTCGTTATTGTTTTGCATAAAGCCTCCTTACGCCCTCAATTGCGGAGGAATGGTTATCGTCACACCTTGCGGTGCAAACAAGAAAATATTTTTGGTGATTTGTTGTATGCTTCCGCCAAGCGCGTACACCGCACCGCTCATAAAATCGAGAATTCTATACGTAGATTGCTGATTGAGTGTGGAAAAATCCACAATCACTTGCTCTCTCATTTTGAGATGGTCGATGAGCAATTGCACGTCTTGATAAGTGCGCGGAGAATAAATCACCACACCACCGTTTTGTCCTCCGACTTGTCCGCCGAATTGCGGTTGCGTATACGACGGGACTTGCGGTTGCGCAGGGCGTGCAAACGGTCTGTCCGTACTTCTTTGTGTTTCGTTCCTATAAAATCTTTCGTCCATTTTGACCTCTATGTTTATGCAATAATTTTCATATTTCTTTGGGCGCGTACACCCTCTCTCCAAACAGCAACCTGCCGAGTCGCAACATATTCGAGCCGTGTTCGAGAGCCATCTTATAATCCTTACTCATACCCGCAGAAAGATATTTTATATCTTTCCCGCAAGATTTGAGGCACTTTGCGTCCTCGTATATACGCTCAAGCCCGTCAAACATACCGCCCAGTGCAACCTCGTCGTCGATATTGGGAAGCACGCTCATAACGCCTTCCACTTTGATATGCGGATACTCCGCCATACTCTCGATAAAATCAATCGCAATCTCGGGTGCGACACCGCCTTTGGTTATCTCCGCGCCCATATTGATTTCAACGAGGCAAGATTGAATTTTGCCGTGTTTAGACGCTTGTTTTTCAATCTCTTTGGCAAGCTCCGCCCTATCGAGCGAGTGGATAAGTTCCACCTTATCGATGATATACTTTACCTTGTTGGTTTGGAGTTGCCCTATAAGATGCCAAACGTATCTTTCGTCATACTTTTCCACAAGCTCCTGCACTCTGTTTTCACCAAAAAGGAAGTCGGGCGCAATCGCATGAAATGCGTCAATCGTATCTTTGGTCTGCGTTTTGCTTGCGGCTATGAGCGTAACTTGTCGCGAATATTTTGCAACTTCGTCACGAACCTTTTGTATGTTCTCTTCGATAATCATCGTTTAGATATCTTGCACGATATAATCACCGCTCAAATCGTCAAAGACGAGCATCTGCTTTCTGCCGTCCTCTTCAAAAACGACTTTGAGAATTTCCGGCGCGATATGCTCTGCCGACAACACTTTGCCGTCGAATTTTCTGTAAGCGTCAAGCAAAATTTGCATTTTCACGTCGTCGTACGCGCCTACGTTGTCGCTTACGAACAACACGTCTCCGAAAATGTGATTGACCTTTGCAAGCAACTGCTTCTGTTGCAAAGTATATCCCGCTTTCTTCATTCCGTCGTCGCGCAAGAAGAATACGTCGGGATCGTTTGCCCAAATTCTGCCGTTGAGATGGCGACGATAAACGCTGTTTACCATTGCCATTTTTGCGGAAATAATCTCTTGATTGGTGACTTTTACGTAGAATTTTTCCTTGAACGTATTCTCTACGTCACAACTGATTCTGCAAGCGTCGACCACGCCGAACGCGGGCGCAAGCGGAACACCGCAACCGAGAATAATCTTGTCACCGCAACACTCGCGCAAAAAGTCCATTGCTTCACACATAAGTTGACCGCGAGTTTTGCCGTTTCTCGGCTCGATTGCCGCAGCGTAGAGGAAGTCGAGCTTGACCATATCGAAGTGCCATTCGTTGAAAACCTTGTCAAAGTACGCCTTGATATAATCTCTAACTTCTTCCTTTTCAAAGTCGAGCGCATAAAAACCGCCCCACGCAATACCGCTGATAACGGGCCTTCCGTGCTTGTTGCGAATGAGCCATTCGGGATGATTTTTGATGACGTTTGCCTTAAATTGCGCAGCAAACGGCGCATACCAAAGCCCCGCCATCAAGCCTTGCTCGTGTATCCTATCTACGATAGGCGCAAGTCCGTTCGGAAATTTGACAGTATCCATGTCCCAATCACCGACTTTGGTCTCATATCCGTCGTCGATTTGGAAGATATTTGCGTTTTTGCCCGCTCTTGCCAAGCCCTGCAAGTCACGCAAAATAATCTCTTCGTTGATGTTTTGATAGTAGTTGTACCAAGAGGTGTAACCCGCAAGATGTTTCACCCTACCCGTATTTTTGCGCGGATAAAGCTCGAAATACTTGTCAAACACCTCGTCGTACGTGCCTTGCACGCGCACGATATCGAAAAGTTGATATTCACCGTCAAGCGTCAATCCCTCGACGTCTTTGACAGCCGCAAATATGTTTTGCGCGTAGTCGGCGTAAAAAATCGTGTAGCCCGTGCGCTCGTTGAGCGAACCGACGAGTTCCACCTTTTCGTCTATACGGAAGTAGGTATACGAAAAGCTGTGATACAAATCTTTGCCGTATTCGGTGAACGCATAATCACCGCTTGCGCCCGAAAACGTCCTTACAATCGGAAGTTTGGAAAGCGTGCGCAGTCCGTATTGTACGTCGTTGCGCTTGTACTCGCGCGAAGACGTCCACGATTGAAAACCGTTGGCAAAAAATCTCTCCGTTTGCTCGTAGTAATGATCGTAAATGAGTTCGGCAAGTTCCGCTTTCACTGCTTTTTTGGCGTTGACGACGATTTTCACGGCATTTTCACCGCCCTCGTCTCTAACGTCAAAAATCTCGTCGGAATATCCGTTTTTAATATCGCAAGAATCAATAGATTCTTCTTGATACTTTCCGTCAAGACGATAGCCGATTTTGAGAGTGTAATCTTTGATATTCATACCTAAGCCCCCATATTATCATATAGATAATTTATTATATCAACATTAGCGCAAAAAGTAAAGTGCGAATTGAGGAAAGATGTGGATAAATCCACATATAAGGAAAATTTGAGTTATACGCGCACCTAAACAGGAACGCGGAAAGCGTTATTGCAAAAACTAAAATAGGAACGCTAAAACCGCGATAAATCGATGCATAACGCGAAAGCACCCCGAGGAGTGCAAACCCAACGTACACGAGCGTACGTGATTTGCAAAACTCGGGGTGCTGACAAAGTTAGGCGCGATTTAGTGCGGTTTTAGAATCTGGTGATGGAGACTTCGTAAGCAACGCGCTCCTCCACCGTCCCGTCCTCCAACTGCTTTTGGTAGATACGAGATTGGATACGACCGTCTATATGAATTTTGTCTCCGACGGCAAAGTTGGAAGCGTAGCGAGCGTTGCGTCCCCATGCTATGGCAGGGATATAATCGGACTTGTTGTAGGCTCGGTTTACGGCTAAAAGCAAGTCTGCGATTTCACGCTTGAAGGGTGTTGTACGATATACGGGAGGCTTGCACACGAAGCCTTCTATTTCAATTTGATTGGGGTTGTTTTCGTCAGGTTCGCAAAGCGAGCGAACGAACACGCGAAGCACCAATTTGCTATGATTGTCAATGAGCTTGTTGTAACTGCGAAATTGCCCGTTTACCCCTATTAGATTGCCGATTTCAAAAGAATTTTCTTGCATAATTCTTTCGCTTATCGTAAGAGGAATTATATCCTCTTGACCGGATAATCTCTTGACGGATATGGACACGTCGTAAAACTTTTCGCCCATAATCTCGTGCGAAAATTGCGCCTCGTCCACTATCGTTCCCGTCAAAAAAACTTGGTTGTTTTGCATCTGTTCGTAACTCATAATAGTCCTCCTAAGCATCTATCTATGCATTTTTGTGTTGTATACCGTTTGAATCCACCGTGTAGTCCTTGTCCGCGACGAGCGACGATATCGTGACAAACTCGAATCCTTGGTCTTTTAGCGCGGCAAGTATCATGGGGAGCGCGTCGAGAACGTGATCGCTGTTGTTGTGGAATAGCACGATGTCACCGCTTTTTGCCTTTGGAACTACCCTATCGTATATTTGCTTTGCAGATAGCCCTTTCCAATCGAGAGAGTCGATTGACCATTGCACACCCACCATATCGAGACTTTCGAGCGAAGTCATAAGCTTGTTGTCGTAGTCCCCGAACGGCGCACGAAAATACTTTGGCGTTTTGCCCGTCAAGTCCTTCACTCTGTCATTGACGTAAAGTATCTCGTTTTTTATCTCGACCTCGCTGAGTTTGGGCATATTGAGGTGATTGCGCGAGTGGTTGCCGATATCGAACCCCGCATTTGCAATGGCTTTTGTTTCCTCTTGGTATTTGTCAATCCAAAATCCGACGAGGAAAAATGTGCCTTTTGCACCGTGCGAGTTGAGAATATCTATAATTCCTTGCGTTTTATCCGCTCCCCACGCCGCGTCGAAAGTGAGTGCAATCACTTTCTTTTCGCCCTTCACTTCCACCGAATAGACGGGAATTTTGCGAGTGCTTTTGTTGAAGTAAACGCACGCGCTATCCGTCACCGCCACCGACGACGTGAGGATAATCAACGCCAAAAGCACGGACACCGCACCGATTAAAGTTGCCTTTTTCACTGTGACAAACACGATTTCACCCCGATTATATGATTGTATAGAGTGCAAAATTCAAGAAATTGTGTCATCAAAAGTCGAATATTCGCGCTTTTTCTCTATTTGACGTATCTCTTGCTTGCACAACTAAAGTGTATTTTTCAAATACTGTAAAAAGAACTCAAAAAATACAATACCCCCTCTTTCCGGACACGCCGGCATTTCTCACCCCACTCGTATAGGGACATTTCTCTACACGAGCGAGCATCGCTCGCGGGGGAGACAGCGGCGCTCGCATAACAAGTATCGTCCCATTGTTATATCACTCGTTCGCCAACGAAAAGAACAACACTCGTTGGCTCACTTGTACTGCACCCACAAGGCTTCCACACACAAAAGACAAGCGAACGATAGCGCAATATATAAGATGAAAGCGCAGTCTTTTGTGTGAAGGAAAAAAGGAGCACCAAGGCAAAAAGTGAGCAATTGGCACAAGTGACAATTGTGGCTATAAGCCTTGTGTGTGACGCAAGCTCGGCACTTATCCGCTCGCCGCCTTGCGGCTCGAACCCCGAGCAAGCACATTCCGTTAATAAGTACGCCTTAAATGAGCATTTAAGTATTTGTTTGACTTTACCAAATGAGGATAGTATAATTATTTTTATGAAACGTATTGCGACGCAAAAAAACGGCTTTTGGAAAAGAGTCGTCATCAATATCCCCTTCATCCTTATGATTGCACTTATGATTGCACTCTTCGGGGGCGGTTTGCTTTTGCTGTTTTATGCAATAGCGTCTTGCTTTGCGTTCAAAAGCGCAATGGTATTTTTGGTGCTTGCGGGCGCGGGATTGATTGCAATCGGCATAGGCATAGGATTTATCGATATTTACAAAAAATACTACGCTTTCTACAACAAAAAAATGGGTTGGGAATTTCCCGACGCACCACAAAAAGAAGAAAAAACCGTCGTTTCGGACGGCAAAAAATCTTTCAAAGACTATCTCACCGCCTCCAATATCGCAATTGCCGTGCTTGCGGTGGGCGCTGTATGCACTATAGTCTCGGCGGCACTCGGTTGTATCAATCGCGAAAAATGGGTTGAAGCAACCTCAACTTTTATGAACGAAAGCGGGTTTTTCACGGAAGTGGAACACCGACAAACAAAAGACTCAGTCAACGAGATTGAAGGCAGTGACAAACTCAACACGATAGTCGTCGATTTCACCGACAAACAAGCGGTAATCGTCTACACAACGGACCTCGACAAAATCGGCTTTGCAACGTATGATTATTACATCAAATTTGAAAATCAAGTGATAAAAACTCGCTCGTCGGACGGCGTCGTAACTCTCACCGAGTCCCCCTCTCCCAAGCGCGACGATACCGCAATAAAGAGATTGTTCTTCTTTATGTTTAAGGACTTCGACGTCGAAAAACAAGTGATAGTATTTCTACCCGACGATGCACGCAAAGGTATGCCCAACGAAATTAAAATAGTCGGCGACAACGTGACCTACGCCAACGCCACCGCCAAAGAACCCGCCGAGCAAGTCTAAATCAATAAATAGGAAAATTTGCGACGACGGGAATTTTGTTTTAATTTTAGGTAACATGCGGTTTGCGAATAAGTCGTCCGCGACCGATAAAACAACAAAATACAACGGACATAAACGAAGCACCCGACACTCGGGTGCTTCGATAATTTATGCGACTATTAATTTTCCAAAAACAAATCAAATTTGATATTTTTCGATTATCTAATCCGTTCGATTATAATCTATTTGCGATTGCTTCGAGGAATTGTCTGCTGTTAAGCGGTTTTACTTCCACCCCGTCGATATTAAACATACCCGCAAGGTCTTTGGTCATTTCACCGCCCTCAATCGTGTCTATCGTCGCTTTTTCGAGACGGTTGGCAAAATCGACGAGGTCTGCGTTTTTATCGAGTTCACCGCGTTTTTTGAGTGCGCCCGTCCACGCAAAAAGCGTTGCGACGGAGTTGGTCGAGGTCTCCTCCCCCGCTTGATGTTTTCTAAAATGGCGAGTAACCGTGCCGTGCGCCGCTTCGTACTCGAACGCACCCGTCGGAGACACGAGAACGGATGTCATCATTGCAAGCGAGCCGAACGCCGTCGCCACCATATCGCTCATAACGTCACCGTCATAGTTTTTGAGTGCCCAAATAAATCCGCCGTGCGAGCGCATAACGCGTGCGACTGCATCGTCAATGAGCGTGTAGAAATACTCTATGCCCGCCTCGTCGAATTTGTCCTTATATTCCGCATCGAAAATCTCTTGGAATATGTCCTTAAAGCGATGGTCGTATACCTTGGATATCGTGTCTTTGGTGCTAAACCAAAGGTCTTGCTTTTGCGAAAGCGCATAAGAAAAACAACTTCTCGCAAAGCTCTTTATGCTCTTGTCCGTGTTGTGTTGCGCTTGCAAAATTCCCTCTTCACAGCCAAAATCGAACACGGTTTTTTGTTCGTCTCCGCAACAAAGCGTAGCTTTCCCGCCGTGCGCTCTTATCTCCACCGCCTTGTATACGTCACCGTATGCGTGGCGCGCGATGACGATAGGTTTCGTCCACGTAGGAACGAGCGGAGTTACGCCCTTAACAAGCACGGGAGCACGAAATACCGTACCGTCCATAATCGCACGGAGCGTTGCGTTGGGACTGGGATACATACGCTTCAAGCCAAATTCTTCCACTCTTTGTGCGTTTGGCGTGATGGTTGCACATTTTACACCCACACCGTACTTCAAGCACGCGTTTGCAGCCTCGACAGTCACTTTATCGTCGGTAGCGTCGCGATTTTGTATGGATAAATCGTAATATTCGGTTTTCAAATCCACATAGGGAAGTATGAGAATGTCTTTTACCCATTGCCAAAGCACTCTCGTCATCTCGTCGCCGTCAATCTCGACGAGCGGAGTGGTCATCTTTATCTTATCCATTGCGTACCTCGAATTATTATTTAATAAATAATAACACAACCGTATTATTTTGACAAGCAAAGATACCGCTTAACACAAGATATAGAGCCAAACGATATCGTAAAACGAAATAATAATATCGCAAGGAATATCGACATACTCGTTGAGGACAGTTCGTGATTGCAAAATGCACTTTTCGATTAAAAAACGTCAATTATTTGCGCATTTTTGCTCCGCCGACGAACCCCGAAAGAACGTCCGTATTATACACCGTGCGTTTTTTGCCGTGCAAGTGCCTCTCTATTGCCTCATTGCAAAGAACGGTTATCAAATCGGAGAACGCAATTCCCACTCCCTCAAACAAATAGAACGCCATAGAACCCGGAATAGTGTTGATTTCGTTGATATACACCTTGTTTTTGGTCTCGTCGACGAGATAGTCTATTCTAACCACCCCAAACAGTCCCATTTCCCTATACACGCGTTCAGTCGTAGCCTTCACGACAAGGTCGAGAGAACCGATTTGCGCGGGCATAATGCGCGAAAGACCGCTCATTTTCCCGCCCGTGCCGTATTTGTCGGCAAAAGTGAGAAAATCGCTCGGAGAACAAGGCTGTTCCGTTTGCGACACAACCAATTTTCCGTCTTTTGCTATGCAAGCACAATTTACTTCCTTAAAATCCGACAATTTATGCTCGACGACTATTCTATCGTCAAATTGAGACGCAACTTGCATTGCAAAGCGCAATTCCCCACTATTTTTTGCCACTCCGATACCTATACTGCTGCCTTGTGAAGCGGGTTTTATAATGAGCGGATATGCCAAAATGCTCTCGATACGCTCGATAGCGGAGTCCTCGTCCTCTTCAAATTCGCTTTTCGATACGATTTCGTAAGGTAAAACGTTGAGTAACAGACTTTCAAAAATGCGTTTAGACGCGCCCTTGTCCATACATACGGCGGACGAAAGCGTATCCGAGGACGTATACGGAATATTGTTATATTCCATCATCGATTGCAAAATTCCGTTTTCCCCCTCACCGCCGTGGCAACAAAGCAGCGCGACGTCGGGATTGAAAAACTTGCAGAGTTTGTCTCTCTTCAACGTGAAAAACTCACCTTTTATCAAAAACGCTTTCTTGTGAAGAGACGGATTGAAGTTTACAAAACTCGCTATTTTGTCTATTCCTCCGACATAAAAATCGCCCTCGAACATATACACGGGCTCAACGTCGAATTTGGATTTATCGACGTTTGAAAGCACCTGCATTGCAGTGATAATAGATATTTCTCTTTCAAGCGAACGACCTCCGAATATAAGCGCAACTTTCTTTTTCATACACACCTCTCGATATTTTGTGTCAGTATATGAAAAGCAAATATAATGGGTGATTTTTTCGTCGATTTGAGTTTTTACACTTTTGTGTATTTTTGCAATATTGTGATTTATCTTACAGTTTTATTCTCTTATTTTGACTTTTTTAGAGTACTTTCACCTCAAAATCGCATTTTTATAGAATACTTTTCTTACACTTTGTCGTCATACACATCGGGAAGGTCGTTTAGTATCAACATCACGTCGTCAAGTTTTAGGACGTTTACAAAGTCGTCTTGACAAATTTTTAGACTGTCGTAAACAAATATTTCTCCGTGAAAATCGCATTCTCTCAGTCCTCGTTTTATGCTTTCCGTGCGCTTTTTACCTATGAGCAAAACGACGTCCGCAACCTCGGACATACGCTTGCCGAGAACGTAGTTTTCTTCTCCTTCCCTTTCGCCGAGTTCGACAAAGCCCGGCGTTACGACAACCTTGCGTTTGTCAAAAAGCGCCAGCGTTTGCAGAGCGCATTTTGCGCCGTCGGGATTTGAATTAAAACTATCGTCAATGATGGTCACGCCGTTGCCCTCTATAAGTTGTTGACGATGCGCAACGGGTTGAAGAGTGTCGATTGCGTTCAAAATATACGGCATTTCCACACCGAGTTTTATTGCCATACCGACGGCAAGCATAATATTTTGCACGTTGTGAATGCCGAGCACTCTCGTACGGGCATGATAAATATCGTCCCCCACCACGACGTCGAATTCGCTCCCGTCCGCTGACACGTATAGATTGGTGGCGTATATATCCGCACTCTCGTCAAGCCCGGCGTATATGGTTTCGGGTATCCTTTTTAGTCTTGTTACGTAGTTTTCCGCAATTTCCCTCAAGTCTTGATTTATCACACACGCCCCGTCTCCCACTTCGAGTATGCGACACTTTTCACGCTTGATATTGGCAAAAGTCTTGAACGTTTCGAGATGTTGGACGTTTATCCCCGTCAATACGCTATATTTCGGCTTTACGATTTTCATAAGGCGTTTTATATCGCCCACTCGTCTTGCGCCGAACTCCGCAATAAACACCTCGTGCGTTGCGTTGAGCATATTTACGGTTTTTGCGATGCCCATAGGCGTGTTGTAACTCTCGGGCGTTGCCAAAACATTGTATTTTTGCGACAGTATCTCTTTGAGGAAGTTTTTCACGGACGTTTTGCCGTAACTTCCCGTAATTGCGATTTTGATTAAATCGGGTCGCTTTTCAAGACGTTTGGCGGTTTTTTTCTCGTATCGACGGTTATTCAATCTTTCAAAAACGTTTATAATCCCCGTCGAGGCTATAAATATCGGCGGAAAAACGAGCACATACGCAAAGAACACGAGATATCGCAAATATTCGTCCGCGAGGTTATGCGTTGCGATTGCAAGCGATACAGAGCCGAGCGTAGACGCAAACGCCGTAACGAATATCAAACACCTTACGGCGCGCTTGGTATACCGCAAAGGTTTCTTGCGGTCGGGCAAATCTTCCGTAAAATATAGCGCAAATTCCGTTATAAAGAAAAACAGCGCAACCAAAAATCCCCAAAACGCCTTTGCATTGAGCAAGTAAAACAAAAGCCAAAGCGCGCAAAACACGACGATTGTGATTACGTCCATAAGATACGCGCGCCTCAATCGCTTGTGCTTAAAAATCTCGCTTATTCGATAATTGTCGTTTTGAATTGCGTACAAATACGGCCTCGTCATAAAAAAGCCGTCGAGCACCATAAGTACGATATAAAACCAATCACCGCGCACAAGAGACATATCCACCTCGCAATTATTTATCGTTCTTTTGCGTATTTCCGCTATCTAGAGGATTTTTCTCTTGTAAAAATGTTTCATGAAACGTCGGATTTTTTTGGGTGAAAGGATTTTAGTCCGTTTCTTTGAGGTAGGCAAGCAAGATTGCCATAAATTTTGCATAGTCGTCCACGTACGAAAAATGCCCGCCGTCCAGCAAAAATCCTTCCGATTGCTTCACGTGTTTCAAATAGTATCTGTACATATAAAGAGGCGTTTCCTTATCTTTCTTGCCCCAAAACACCGCCGTCGGTTGCGATATACGACATATATCATTGCGTTGGTCGTATCCGACGACGTTGATAAAAGTTCTTTTCATCTCTTCGGACAGCACCGCATAGTCACTCGATCCTCTCAAACCTTTTCCAACGAATTTTTTGAGAATTTTATGAAGTGCGATTTTGATATAATAAGACGGTTTGCGACGAGGTTTTATACCCGCCGAGTCTATAAGCACCAATCTTTCCGCGATGTTCGGACAACGCACGGCAATTTCCGTTGCGACGCGACCGCCGAAAGAGTGTCCCACGAGCGTTGCACGCTCGATACCGCAAATATTCAGCAATTTCAAGACGTCGTCGGCGTATTTCGGCACGGTGTACGGCTCGCTCGGAGTCTGACTGTCGCCAAAGCCCGCAAAGTCCAAAACCGTGACTCGATAATTGAAACAAAGGCGTTTTGCGACAAATAAAAAGGCCGAGCGCGATGCGCCCCAGCCGTGCAAAAATACTATATCTTTTCCTTTTCCGAACTGCTCGAAACACACGCGATGTGCGTTGATTTGAGCATATTTTACGCCGTTTTCGTCGCAAATTATTGCGTTATTTCGTGTCAAAAATCTCCTTTTACAGCGTTGCCCACATTATCAAGGCATCGTGCACGTTGTTGTAATACTTCTTGCGTATTCCTTCAACGGTAAAACCGAAACTTTTGTACAATTTGATTGCGTTTTCGTTGTTGTCGCGCACTTCGAGCGTCATATATTTCACACCGAGCATTCTTGCTCTCGATATAAGCTCGCTCATCAAAAGCGTTCCTATGCCTCGTCCGCGCGAGTCGGCACGCACCGCGATATTGGTGATATGCGCCTCGTCGAGCACTTTGTGAAAACCGCCGTAGCAAATCACTTCGTCACCTCGCACGCCCACGAGATAATACGCGTTTTCGTCCTCGACCTCGGGTATAAACATACGCTCGCTCCAAGGCTGGTCAAACGCCTCTTGCTCGATTTGCGCCATTTGACGAAGATGTTCGTATCGTAGCGGTTCAAATTTCATCTTTTTCTCTCTCCGCTTGCGATTTTCTCATATAATACGGCTCGATAACGCTCACGTATTCGCATTTTTCAGCCTTGTTTTTGACGACTTTTGCAAGCGCGTCGCACACATTGACGCAGGGTTCGAACACGGCGTTTTGCACGTTTTTGGCATCGTTTGCTTCTACAAAACGCGCGCCCACGACTTTTCCGTCTTCGCAATCGGCAAGATACAAATTGCCGTGTCCCGCGTCCACCGCGGCCAAAACTCTCGACCTATTGTATGCTATAAGTTCAAACGAAGTGACCGCAATCCTCTTTGCGTTGTTGGCAAAAGCAATTGCCGTCATTGCAGAAACGCCTATTCTTATCCCCGTAAACGAGCCGGGGCCGACCACCGCCGCTACGGTGTCGACATCGGATATATCCACGCCGTTTGACGAAAGCAAATCGTCGATACACGGCATTAGATTGGCGGAATGTCCGCTTTTGCCGAGTTCTTTTGATACGCTGAAAGTTTCGTCGCCCTTTATCAAAACGACGTTTAGCGCAGTAGTCGTGGTGTCTATTGCCAAAATATTGCCCATATCGTCCTTATTGTTGTCTTTCAACGTTGAAGGTGCGCGCACTTTCTCCGTCAGACGTGATAGAAATCTTTATTACTTTGCCGTCGAAATGCTCAAATTTATTCCACTCTATGACGGTTACGCTGTCATCGGCAAAGCAGTCCTCTATACCGAGTTCCGCAAGCTCGTCCGCACTTTCAACTCTATACATGTCGAGGTGATTGAGTTTGAGCCTTCCGTCCTCGTAAACGTTGAGTATGGTGAAAGTGGGGCTTGTAACTTCCTCTTTTACACCCAAAGCCTTTGCAAGACCTTTTGTAAAAGTGGTTTTTCCCGCGCCCAAATCACCTTCGAGCAAGATAACTTCTCCGCCTTCGAGCTCGCCGGCGATATCGCTGGCCAAGGCGTAAGTCTCGTCGATACTCGCGATTTTATGAGTGCCGAAAATGCTCCTTTTTTTCATACTCGTTCCGTCCCAGTGCAGAATTTTGCTCAATCTCTTGTATAGCACAAACGTAAGACCGCTTACAATTATACATCTTAATACGTTAAAAGGCAACACACCGACAAGCAAATAATAAGTATAAAAATTGTCTTTGGTGACGTTTTTATACAAAGAGGACACCATTCCCACCACTGCGTCGAAGCCGTAGAGGTTTGCGTAAAACGGGATGGATATAAATCTATTCACCAAAAGCGATAGCGCAGTGAGTATTCCGCTCCCCGCCGCAAGACCTATCAACGCGTGCTTTTTGTCCTTGTGAAGTTGATAGATTATTGACGCCGGGAGCACGAAAGATATGCCGAGCAATATATCCGTAAGCTCTCCTACGAATCCCGTATGCGTCATTGCAAGCTTGATAAGGCATTTCAAAATTATGACGATACACGCACTCACGGGTCCCATTGAAAAGCCTGCAAGAAGCGCGGGAAGTTCGCTTATTTGGATTTCCAAAAACCCCGGGAACATAAACGGCAACGGGAACTTTGCAAAAGCGTACAAAATAAAGGAAAGCGCCGTCAAAATCGCGACTTTTGCGATATACGCCGTGGTAAATTTCGCATTTTTGAACTGTTTGAGAGTGGCTTTTACGTCAATCTTGGTCTTTTGAGAATCGGTGCTTTTCTCGGATACTTCTATATTTTTGCCCATTTTTCTCCTTTGGCGCACTTTTTCAAAATATCGTACAAATAAAAAATGCGCCTTCGAGGGCGCAAACGTATTGCAATACGCAATAGTCGCTTCTTCCATCCGGACTATACCGTCGGTCAAGGAATTGCACCTTGTCGGCACGCTGTGCGTGTTCGCGGACTATACCGCCGGTGAGGATTTGCACCTCGCCCTGAAGCATTCTTATAGTACGCCCGTGATAGAACATTGTCAAGTGCGATATGCAAAAACTTTCAAAAAAGTGGCAAAAATACACAATAAATATGCTATAACTTGAAATCGTGCAATATCAAGCACCGTTTATTGCAAAATTGCATAACTTTTTTTGAAAACCAACCGGTATTATTTGCGTGCAAAAAAGGCATAATTTACTTATGGAATATCAATATATCGACGTCAATCGAACCAATGCGCAACAAACCATACAAGCAAGCACACAAAACGCTACGCCCGACGCAGTAATTGCAACCGTGCTTCAAAACGAAAACGTAGTCGGCGCAAGATGTTTCGAGATTCAAAACGAATATATCGTTGCGGTGCTTACCGTTCCCATCTATCTCAAAAGCGAACGGGACCAATGCAAAACAAATATCAAAACCGCAATTTCGCAACTATACGGCAAAGAAGCAATCGTAACTTTTGACGTAGACGTTTACGCCAAAATCAAGCCGAATATGAGCGAGATAGACAAAGACGCGCTATATAAAAAAGTCACAGCAAGACTGTGACTTTCATTTTGCATTTCAACGTTGCGAATATTATCCGCAATATCGATAATTTCAATTATCTAACGCTATTTTTTGATTGAGTTTTGCAAAATCCACTTTTTGAATAAACAGTTGAAATTATGCCAAATCAATTCTTTTCGGGAACGTATTTGTGCATATTTTCACCGTCCGCCCAAAGTTTTTCAAGGCAGTAGAACATTCTTGTCTCGTCGTTGAATACGTGCACGATAACTCCGCCGTAGTCAAGCACCGCCCACTTGCCTTCGTTTAAGCCGTCCGTGTGAATGGGACTGATGCCGTACTCGTTCATCTTTTCGTCAACGAATTCCGCAAGAGCTTTGACTTGTTTGTTGCTCTTTGCCGTGCAGATGATAAAATAGTCCGCAATCACCGTGAGATGCGCAACGTCCAAGATTGTGATATCCGACGCTTTGTGTTCGTCAAGTTCGCGACAAATAACGTCTTTCATTTCAATAGGTTCCATATATTCCTCCTATCCGCGATATGTAAAATATACTGCGAGTAGTTTTTTCGTTAGTTTTTGCAAAAACTCGGTCAAAATGCATTTTTGCACGATATCGAGTAACTTTATACAAAGTCGCTACCTATACAAATCGCCACGTTACGCACAGCCACGCTCGATACAAAGCATTTGCATATTGGAAATCCCTGCTCAATACAAATTATGCACCGAGAAGGCTCATTTGTCAAGATAGCAAAGTTTTGCCTCGGCTGTCAAAGGATGCATGCCGCATCCTTTTGCGCTCACTTTGTCATAAGTGTATTTAAGCACTGCCCTAAATCCCTCGTCAAAGTCGTCAAAGGCAATCCTCCTAATTGACGGAATAGGTGCATAATTTCTGTCATACGACACACTGTCCGCTGTGTAAACAAGCTTTTCAAGCGTGGTCATATCCGCTTTTGCCGTGGTGTGATATCTGATTGCGTCGAGAATATCCGTATCCGTAACACCAAAATCTCTACGCGCCTTTTCCGCTCCCAAGAATTGGTGCAAAACAGGCGTTCCGACTGCGTCAATCGGCACGTTTAATCCGTCAAGCGACGGGCGTTGTTTTGCGTTGTCGTGAAGTAGGCACGCCAAGAATACCTTGGTGAAATCTTGTTTGAGATTGTGACGTGAATTGAGGTCGATTGCAGTCAGCACAACCGCTTTGCTATGCTCAAAAAGGTCGTCAGTTTGGTAAGATTTGAGCTTACTTACCATATCTCTATACTCACCGAAAAATCCCATTCTTTCTATCTCGGCGTACACTTTATCGTCTATGCAATCGGGTTTTTCTCCGAGAAGTAGCCGTGCTTTTATATGCGAAGAAGATACGTTTTTACCGACGTAATCGAGCAAAACAAAGTCTCCGCCATACTTTTTTTCAATCGTGTTTACAATTGTTTTGGCGTCGTCGAAGCCTTCTCTTTGGCATACGGCAATAGGACAAGTTTGCACAATTTTCTCGGGGTGATACCACGTATCGAAGTATTCGAGACTGTCCCCGCCTATGAGATACACGATATCTCCGTACTTTTCCTTGAGAAGCGGAAGATTGATTGCACTGTAATTGTCTTTTCCGCGCACCTTTTCGATATCGTCGATTGCAAAATTGAGTCCGTCAAAAGCAACGTTTATAAGGTCGCATCTTTGCTCGAACGTCAAAAATCCCGCGCTCTTGTGAGGCGGATAAAACGTAGGCACGACGATAAGACGCTCTATATCGAGTTCTTGCATCGCGCTCTTGCACATCGCAACGTGCTCTATATGCGGCGGATCGAACGCACCGCCGAAAATCAAAGTTTTGCTCATAACTCGATTATACAATATTCTCTTTTTATTATCAACGATTTATCCGCTTTTGTCGTGTGAAAAATACGCGTTTCACTATCTTTTCAATGCAATCTCTCCGTATCGCTTTTGCAAATATTGTCAACAATTACTCTATGGCTCGCACAATCGATTATATCAGCGCAACCGTACTTGTTTTGCTAATCACGCTCGTGTGGTCGTTTTTCCTTTTCTCGAATTTCATCGGCGCGCTCATATTTTCGGTATGCTTTACAGCCATTGCAATCTTCACTATACGCTACGTATCAAAGAAGAAAAACAAGCCGTATTCTTGCGACAGGTTGGAACTGGAATTTTGCATAAAAGGCAACGAATATGTAATAAATCTGCTCAAAAGTGCTATAAAAAACGATAAAATCGAGAACGGTTGCAATTATATTTTGCTTGAAAACGCCGTGATAATCGCAAATTACAAATTTTCGTCGATTGGAATATCCGATATGTGCAGTGTGTGCAATCTTACAAAAAAACTTGGCAGAAACGACGTGTTTTTGATATGCAAAGGCATAGACCGCAAAGCATATCAAATTGCCGATATTGAGAAAATCAAAGTCCGCCCCGTCAAAATAAAGGCGGTCTACAAATTCCTCAAAAAGCACGACGCCCTACCCGATTTGAAAGAAACGAAAACGAAATTTTCTATAACCGCGGTTTTTCAAAAAGTGCTTGCTCGGCAAAACTTCAAGAACTACGCCTTTTCGGGGATTATCCTCACTCTCGTAGCGTTTATCACTCCGTTCAAAATATACTATATCGTCTTTGGCTCGATATCTTTGCTTCTTGCTCTTCTCTGCCTCACCCCGCTCGGAGGCGGCACAATCTCTTCTCCCAAGGTCTTTGAACTGCTCGAACGCGAAGCACAAGACGAATATAAAAGAGAATAATACCTATAAATGGAATGTGTTAATGCGGAGTTTCGAGTCGCAAGGCGACGAGCGAATAAGTGCCGAGCTTGACGATTAGTACAAGTGAGCCAACGAGTGTTGTTCTTTTCGTTGGTGAACGAGTGACATAACAAGTGGACGACACTTTTCTATGCGAGTGCCGTTGTCTCCCCCGCGAGCGACGAGCAATCTTGGTAGAGAAATGTCCATATACGAGTGGCGGGAGAAATGCCGGCGTGTCCGGAAAGAGGGGGTTATTGTATTTAGAGGAGTTACGACGAAAGATATAGGATTTTTATATTAAAACGCAATATTTAGATGAAGAACAAGGAAGAGCCGTCCGAGTGGCAACCCTAATTTACTAATCGTAAATGAGTTGACAGTCGGACGGCTCTGACACAGTTATTCGCATAATGGTCATATTAAAGGCTATCAAACAGATGCATAACGCGAAAGCACCCCAAGAACGACAATCCTAACGTACTAATGCGTACGTGAATTGGCGAGCTTGGGGTGCTAACAAAGTTAGGCGCTGTTTGATAGCCTTTAATCTACCCATTCAAATTCGAGGTCGCCTATACAAACTATATCCCCCTCTTTCATACCCCGTTTCTTCAATTCCGCAATTACGCCACGGTCTTTGAGGACTTTTTGGAAGAAGGCAAAGGAGTCTTGAGAGGAGATGGTGACGTTCTGAATGAGGAAGTCAACAAGTCCGCCGTCAACGAAGAACGAGCCGTCGTCAAGACGTGAGATTGTGAATTTTTGGTCGGACTTGGGTTCGAGCTCAAAGTTCTCGTCACGAGCAATGCGTTGAGGCGGTGGAAGCTCCTCAACCTTTTGTTTCATAGCGGCAAGAAGCTCGTCAAGACCTTCGTGCGTGACGGAAGATACGACGTATACCTTTTTGCCGATTGCTTTTTCAAACTTCTCTATTTCGCTCCTATCGGTAAGCAAATCCGCCTTACCCGCCACGACGATTTGCGGGATTTGGGCAAGTTTTTCACTGTAAGTTGCAAGTTCTTGATTGATTTTTTTATAATCGTCAATGGGATCTCTGCCCTCGCTTCCGCTGATATCCACGATATGCACGATGAGACGCACGCGCTCGATGTGGCGCAAGAAGTAGTGTCCGAGCCCCGCGCCCTCGCTTGCTCCCTCGATAAGACCGGGGATATCCGCAATAACGAAACTGTCGTCATACATTTGCACAACGCCGAGATTGGGATTGATGGTCGTGAAGTGATAATTGGCAATCTTTGGCTTTGCCGACGTCAACACACTCAAAAGTGTGGATTTACCCACGTTCGGGAAGCCTACGAGACCGACGTCCGCAATTGTTTTGAGTTCGAGCGTGACTTGGTGCTCTTCCGTAGTTTCACCGAGTTGCGAGAAAGACGGTGCTTGACGTCTTGAGTGTGCGAAGCGGTTGTTTCCCTTGCCCCCTCTACCGCCTTTGAGCGCAACAAACGTTTCGCCGTCGTCAAAGAGGTCTGCAATGACGCTTCCGCTTTGCGTATCGCGTATAACCGTTCCGACAGGCACTTTTATAACGAGATTTGGCGCGGATTTGCCCGTGCAATTCTTTGCCTCACCGTCACCGCCGTTTTGGGCGCGATAGAACTTCTGATATTTGAAGTCCACGAGGGTGTTCATATCCTTGTCCGCAACGAACACGATATCGCCGCCGTTTCCGCCGTCGCCTCCGTCCGGACCGCCGTTAGGCACGAATTTTTCACGGTGGAAAGACACTTTGCCGTTGCCGCCGTTGCCTGCTTTGATAAATATTTTTACGTAATCGAGAAACATATTCTCACCTTCAGATGTATTTTTTTGATTTATTTCCGTTTGATGTTTTTCAACTCTTCGAGTATCGCTTTTGCGGATTTTTTGCCCGCGCCCATTGCGAGAATAACCGTTGCCGCACCGGTTATGGCGTCACCGCCCGCATACAGCCGATCAATATTGGTTTTGCCGTTTTCGTCCGCCATAATCGTGCCTTTGGGAGAGGTTTGAAGGGACGGGAAACTGTTTTTGAGGATAGGATTGGGCGTAGTGCCGAGCGCGACGATAACTTCGTCACAATCGGTGGTAAACTCGCTTCCTTCCACCGTGACGGGGCGTCTTCTTCCGCTTGCATCTTCTTCTCCGAGCCTCATCCTCACGCACTCGATAGCCTTGACGTTGCCGTTTTCGTCCCCGATAATGCGCACGGGATTGACGAGCAAATCAAACGTCACACCCTCTTCTTCGGCGTGCTCGATTTCTTCTTTTCGAGCGGGCATCTCCGCTCTGCTTCTGCGGTACACCAATCTCACGTTTGCACCGAGTCTTCTCGCAGTTCTCGCAGCGTCCATTGCAACGTTTCCCGCGCCCACCACGACGACGTTTTTCCCGCGTCTTATAGGCGTTGCGCTCGAATCCTTGTATGCTTTCATAAGATTGACTCTCGTGAGGTACTCGTTTGCGGAATACACGCCGTTGAGATTTTCGCCTTGGACGTGCAAAAACATCGGCACGCCCGCACCCGAGCCTATAAACACTGCGTCGTATTCGGCAAGCAATTCGTCGATAAACACTGTTTTTCCGACCACGACGTCCGTTTCGATATCCACGCCGAGCGAGCGCACGTTTTCAATCTCTTTCTTCACGAGCGATTTTGGCAAGCGAAATTCGGGAATGCCGTACACGAGCACACCGCCCGCCTCGTGCAAAGCCTCGAATATAGTCACTTTTACGCCCGCACGTGCCAAATCCGCCGCACACGACAGCGACGCAGGGCCGGAGCCTACCACCGCCACTTTTTTGTTTATACTTTGACTAACGGCTTCCGCACGATAATCGTTGTCAAGCGCAAAATCTGCACAGTATCTTTCAAGATTGCCGATAGCAACCGAACCGCCGAGTTTTTCCTTACGCACGCAATATTTTTCGCATTGATTTTCTTGCGGACAAACTCTACCGCACACCGCTGGCAAGTTGTTGTCTATCTTTATAACGTCTATTGCGCCCTTAATATCTCCGTCTTTTACGTGGCGGATAAAACGCGGAATTTGCACGCCAACGGGGCAACCTTGCATACAAGGAGCGCTCTTGCAATCGAGGCATCTTTGCGCCTCTTCGGAAGCAAGTTTTGCATCGTATCCGAGCGCGACTTCGTCAAAATTTGTTACTCTCACGTCCGCACGTTGAGTGGGCATCGGATGTCTTTCAGTCTTTGCCATATTGCCTCCTCAAATTGCATAGATGCTCGGTTTCTTGCTCTCTATACGTTTTGGAGCGCAAAATCGCTTCGTCGAAATCGACGAGATGACCGTCAAATTCGGGACCGTCTATGCAAGCGTACTTAATCTGTCCACCCACCGTCAAACGGCAACATCCGCACATACCCGTGCCGTCCACCATAAGCGAGTTCATACTCACAACGGTGTGTATACCGAGGTCTTTGGTAAGCGCGCAAACGGCTTTCATCATCATAAGAGGACCTACCGCAAACACGCAATCGAACTCGCTTCCGTCTTTCACGAGTTTTTTAAGCATATCGGTTACGAACCCTTTTTCACCGCAAGAGCCGTCGTCGGTGACGAGGTGCAAATCGGAATATTTGTCGAATTGCTCCACGTAGGTGAGCAAATCCTTGTTTCTTGCGCCGAGAATGACCGTGGCGCGCTTGCCCCCGCTATGCAATTGCTTTGCTTGCGGATAAATCACCGCACTTCCAATGCCACCGCCAATGAGGCAAATATTGTTATACCCTCTCAAATCCGTGGCGTTGCCAAGCGGTCCTACGAAATCCGCAAGACACTCTCCCTCTTGCATAAGGGCAAGTTTCATAGTGGTATAGCCCACCTCTTGCACGAGAATCGAAACCGTCCCGTCCTCGCGAGAATAGTCGCATATCGTAAACGGGACTCTCTCTCCTTCCTCGTCCGTGCGCAAGATTATAAACTGCCCCGCAAGACAGTGTTTTGCCACAAGCGGAGCATAAACGACGTACTCGTTTACGTTGGGCGCAAGGCGTTTTTTTGTGATTATCTCAAATTTTTTCATGCTTTTTGCGTTGATTTCGATACTTTTGCGTAGTAGGCGCAATACTCTCTCAAATTGCACTTATCGCACCCTGGGTGCTGTGATTTGCACACGTATCTGCCGTGGAATATGAGCAAATGATGCAAATGCGACCACTTGTCTTTATCGAAAGCGTCTTTGAGCGCTTGCTCCACCTTTTCGGGCGTGTCGGCATTTACGAGGCCAATGCGGTTTGCCACTCGAAAAACGTGTGTATCCACCGCGATTGCAGGGATTTTGTACGCTTCCGAGCATATCACGTTTGCCGTCTTTCTGCCCACTCCGCGAAGTTTGGTAAGCCCCTCGAAAGTGTCGGGCATACCGCCTTCTTCCACGATTTGCTTGCTCAATTCTTTTATCGCTATCGCTTTGTTACGATAAAACCCGCAAGAATAAATGCGCTCTTCCAGTTCGTTCAAACTCATATCCGCAAACTGCTTCGGCGTATTTGCGACCTTGAAAAGCTCTTCGGTCACTTGATTTACCCTCTTATCCGTACATTGAGCGGAAAGCACCACCGCCACCAAAAGTTCAAAAGGCGTGGAATAATCGAGTTCGCACTTTGCGTCCTTGTGCATCTCATCGAGCAAATCGTAGATTTTGATGTTTCTTTGGTTCATAGCGCAATTATCGCACAAAAAAACGCCTTTTGCAAGAGTTTGCGCGCATACGCGCCAAATTGCCTGCGCACACGCATATAAGCGCACACGCAAATACCAAGCGCGCGTGAGCGGTCAATCCGCCCACGCAATAAAAACGCTACGATATCTCTTATATTGTTGCCACGTTTTCACAATCTTATCGCGTTCCCGTTGGGCGCAAAATAATAAAAGCCTATAGCGGAATTATATCTGCCTCTTTGAAGCACTATCTTTGCTTCTTGCATATCCTTTGCAAACAGTTTGACGGACAAACCGCACCCCACCTTTGCCGACGACGGCGTGTTGATGAGCTTGCAAGTGACGTGATAGGAAATTAAATCCTCGTAAAAGCGCACTGCTTCTGCGCGAGAACGGAATGCAACGAAAAATTCTCTCATATACCCCTCCAATTATATGTAACCGCCCTCGATTTAATATATTGCGCGCACACATTTTTGGTGAGAAAACGCATAAGTTGCATAGTGAGATTTAGAGTATGATATATTTTGACAACGCCGCAACTTCGAGATTTAAGCCCAAAAGCGTGTACGACGCGCTTATTTTCGATATTGCGCACTCCGCAAACGCAGGACGAGGCGGACATAGCGAGTCAATCGCCAAAACTCTTCAAATAGAAAAGTGCCGTAAGTATCTGCTCTCAAAGTTCGGCGCAAACCAAAACCATAACCTTATATTTACAAAAAACTGCACGGAAGCATTGAACCTTGCTCTTCTTTGCGGAATAAAAAAAGGCGCGCGCGTCCTCACGTCTCAAAACGAGCATAATTCCGTTCTTCGTCCTCTTTTCAAGCTGAAAAACGACGGAGTTATAACTCTCGAAGTATTAGAGCAAGACGAAAACGGACGCATTAGAATATCGGATATCGAATCTTGCGCGCAAAACTTCGACTATTTCGTATTCGGCGGTGCGTGCAACGTAACGGGCGCGGTTTGCGATATAAAATCCATAGGAAAAATCGCAAAAAACCACGGTGTAAAACTAATAATCGACGGAGCGCAATCAGTGCCGTATATCCCAATCGATATGCAAGAGGACGACGTATGCGCGCTTGCTTGTCCGGGTCACAAAGGGCTTCACGGCGTGCAAGGCACCGGCTTTTTAATCGTGCGCAACGATATGCCGCTCACACCGCTTATATTCGGTGGGACCGGCACGCAGTCTATCGAAGTGTCACCGACCGTGCAAATGCCCGACTCTTTCGAGGCAGGCACGCAGTTTTCGGGCGGAATATCCGCGCTTTATCAAGGTGCGAAATGGTCGTTCGACAACGTCGATAAATCGGGAAAAAACATCGTTAGATTATCGAAAAATCTTATCAACGGACTAAATACGCTCGGCGCGACGATATACACGTGCGATATCGATACGGGCATCGTAGCGTTCAATTTCGGAGATATAGACAGTACGCTTATTGCCGACAAACTCAACGACTACGATATATGCGTGAGAAGCGGACTTCACTGTGCGCCCCTCGTGCACAAGTACCTCGGCACGACCTGTCAAGGTGCGATTAGAGTAAGTTTCGGCTGCGACAACAACCAAAGCGAGGTGGCGTATTTTTTATCCGTTCTCGAAAGAATTTTGCAAGAAATCAAAAACTAACGTGCTATTTTTGTCCACACTTGAAAAAGCGCCGAAAGGCTCGTTACAACACATATTAATTGAAACCCGATATTTAGACGAAGAACAAGGAAGCGCGCGTCCGATACAAAACCCAACGCACATAGGCGTACGTGATTTTGTAGCGGATGTGCCCGACACGGTTATTCGCTAAACAGTTCGTTCTAAATTCTAAACACGCGCACCCCGTCAATTGTCAAAGAATGACGTAACACCGCTTGTTTTGCTTGATACGGCGTTATGTTCTTATACTTTTCGCAAAGAAGGCAACACGCGCCGGCAACGTACGGCGCGGCAACGGACGTTCCGCTCATATAGGTATAACTTCCGCCCGCCTTAATTCCTTTGACTTTTATTCCGTCTGCATACACGTCGGGACGTTTTGCGCCTTGATACACTCCGCGAGAGGAAAATTCCGCAATTCTATCCTCCTTATCCACTGCGCCGACGGCAATTATCTCGTTGCTTATAGCGGGTGATTTCAGAGAGTTTTCACCGCTGTTTCCCGCCGCGGCAACCACGATAAGTCCGCTTCGCGAAAGCATTTCGACGCCTATTTTGAGAGGATCGGCATATGATAGCGGTTCTGCGCCGAAACTCATACACACCACCTTTACGCCGTACTGCCTAAAATTGTCAAACAGCCACTGCATACCGTCCAAAATTTTGAACGTACCGCTCTCACCCTTGTCGCCTATGACCTTTATTCCGAGAACGTTTGCCTTTGGCGCAACACCGACTACCTCTCTTGCGGAAGTGAGTCCGTCACCGCACGCAACCCCCGCAACGAAAGTTCCGTGACCGTTGTCGTCGTACGGCATATCCTCGCCACCGACCATATCTTCAAAATGCACGATACGGTTCTTGGGCACGGACAAGTCGCAATGCGGATTTATCCCCGTATCCATAACACAAAGCGTAACGCCCTCGCCTGTGAGTTCCTTGGAAAATTTTGCAACGGGATACTGCGAAAACATACCGTTAGAATACGCTTTTTCGTTGATATTCTCATTTAAGTCGGAAAGCGCGAAAACCGTGCTTTGCGCCGACACGTATTCGACCTCTTGCATTCTTTCAAGACGTATTGCCTCGTTAAGTCCGCACTTTATACCCACCGAGCGTATAAACGGATAACTCTTTATTACGTCGAAATTGCGCTCCAAAAGTCCCAGTTGAAGCGGATTGCGCACACGCACGAGTGCGTCTATCTTCTCTTCCTTATTCTCCAAAACGCCCACCAAGCCGTTGTCGATTTTGGCATTTTGGCGCAATGCGGTTATTATTTTCGCGTCGATTTTGTCCATACTCAACCTTTCAGAGCGTCGATTATACTGCGCATACGCTCTCTTTGCATTTGGTTGAGCATGGGTGAAGCGGTGTTATACAAGTTTTCGAGCATATTCACGTCAAACGTACCGTCCGCCCTCATTCTTTGCGCCACTTTGGTGAGTTCGTCCATAAGTTCGCTTTCGCTTTTCGAAGCGTATTTGTCAAACTTATCCTTGAAATCTCCGTTATTATCGCAGTTTCCGCTACCCATTCCGTTGAAATCGTAAAAATTCATAACTCCTCCGTCACATTCAGTATATGACGGCATATTATGGTTGTGACAAGGTGAACTATGAATTTTGACGCAAACACTATCGCAACGCTTATGCAACTGCTTAACCCCGACAAACAAGTCGGTAATGCCGAAAATAACGCGTATAACGCCCCAAAAACCGCTTCAACGCAATCCGTCGATAAATCGAACGTACAAAACGCGTTTTACGTTCAAAACGGAATTGGTGAGCAAGTGCGCATAGACTTTTCTCAAAGCAAGCCAAAATCGCCTTTGGATATGCTCGACGCCGGACAAAACCCGATGCTGTCCTTGCTAAAATCGCTCGGCGGTGGCAAAAACGATATGTCGTCTATGCTTCCTATGCTTATGTCGCTTATGAGCAAACCGTCTCAAAAGAGCGCAAAGCCTTGCGACGATAACTCTCAAAGCGCGCCGACGTCGCAAAACGGCAATATAAAAGACAATATTCCGCCGTCGAACTCTGAAAACTCCGCGGAAGGCAATCAAAACGCCCAAAAAGACGCTCCTTATAGCGATAAAAAAACTATCGATAAAAAAACGCAACGAGACGTTTTTGAACCCGTTGCGTTTGCAGGATATGAAGTTGTTTCGACGCTTGCCGCGCTTCTTACAGCAGTACGGCGTCCTTGTAGATAGGATACTCGTCGCAAAGCGCGATAACCTTGTTTTTTACGCCATCGATTGCACTTTCGCCGTTTTCGACGATATCGGCAATCATATCGGCAATTTGCACCATTTGCGCCTCTTTCATACCTCTCGTGGTCACAGCAGGTGTGCCGACACGCACACCGCTCGTAACGAACGGGCTCAACGGCTCGTTGGGAACGCTGTTTTTGTTGACAGTGATATGTGCCTCGTCAAGCCACGTTTCGAGTTGTTTGCCCGTAACGCCAGTGCCTACAAGGTTGATGAGCATCAAGTGATTGTCCGTTCCGCCGCTCACGAGTTTCAACCCTCTTTCCATAAGACGATTTGCCATTGCTTGCGCGTTTTTGACCACTTGAATTTGATATTCTTTAAACTCCGGTGAAAGCGCTTCTTTGAAAGCCACCGCTTTTGCCGCGATTATGTGCATAAGAGGTCCGCCTTGCGAGCCGGGGAAAATGGCTTTGTCAATCTTTTTGGCAAGCTCGTCGTCATCGCAAAGGATAAGTCCTCCGCGAGGTCCGCGAAGCGTCTTGTGAGTGGTCGAAGTAATGACGTGCGCATAGCCCACGGGGCTCGGATGCACTCCTGCCACGATAAGCCCCGCAACGTGTGCGATATCCACTACGAGATACGCACCGACTTCGTCCGCAATTTGTCTAAAACGAGCGTAATCGATAAATCTCGGATACGCACTTGCGCCGGCCACGATAACTTTTGGTTTATGCTCGATTGCAAGTTCCCTCACCTTGTCATAATCTATAAGCTCGGTTTGAGGATTCAAACCGTATCCCACGCAATTGAAGAGTTTTCCGCTCATATTCGCTTTTGCTCCGTGAGTGAGGTGTCCGCCGTCGGCAAGAGTCATACCGAGTATGGTGTCACCGCTTTGCATAAGTGCGTAATATACGGCAAAATTGGCGTTTGAACCGCAATGCGGTTGTACGTTTGCGTGCTTTACGCCAAACAGTTTTTTTGCTCGCTCGATTGCAAGATTTTCGGCAACGTCCACGTATTGACAACCGCCGTAATATCTCTTGGACGGATAACCTTCGGCATATTTATTGGTATAAAAAGTACCCGCTGCGGCAAGCACCGCTTCGGACACGATATTTTCGCTTGCGATAAGTTCGAGATTATGCTTTTGGCGGTCAAGTTCTTTGACCATAGATTCGTACAATTCGACGTCGGTCTCTCTTATGCTTTTCAAATCAATCATCTTTCGTTCTCCGTATTTTAATTAAAGGTACTTATTGAGCAGTTGTTCAAGCTCCATTTTGAGTCTATATCCGACGAGTTTTTCCACCACTTCGCCGTCTTTGAACAAGAAAAGCGTCGGGATCGACATTATGCCGAAGCGTCTTGCGATAGCTTCGCTTTCGTCGACGTCAACCTTGCCTACGACCACTCTGTCTTTGTACTCCGTTGCGATAGCGTCGATAGTTGGGGCAAGCATTTTGCAAGGACCACACCACGTCGCCCAAAAGTCAACGAGAACGAGACCGTTTGCAACGGTATTGTCAAAATTTTCTTCATTCAATACAACGTAATCTGACATATATATTTACTCCTTATTTTTCGGTTTTTGAATTAATAATTAACAATTATTAATTAATAATTGCGGAAGGCATAGCCTTATCCGAACGCACACTTATTCGAAGACTACCCATACACGATATGTGTAACTTCGAAGACGGAACAAAACCACCTCGTTCGTTTTGGCTACGACACATTCACCGAATGTGTCGTTTAATGCGTCGCGCCCATATTCCGTTCTGATGGGGTGTACTGTAACTCTTTTAATGCAACTTTCCCCCTTCCTCACGGTGTTTCCCCTATTCCGTTCCCCCTCTGCACTTCGTTTGAGGGAACCCACGGAACCGCTCCGCGGGGGGACACACTCGGCACTCACATAGAAAAGTATCGTCCACTTGTTATGCCACTCGTTCGCCAACGAAAAAAACAACACTCGTTGGCTCACTTGTACTAATCGTCAAGTTCGGCGCTCGATGCGGTCGGCGCCTTGCGCCTCCAACTCCGAAATTGCACATACCGTTAATAAGTGCGTCTCCGAAAAAGCACACGGTTGCGTGTCGATGCCGACACACAATTATTTTTTCGTTTCTTCCGTGCTTTGGGCACTATACCCGCAAATACTTTTCATAGTTGGTACGAACCCCTTCTTTTTGCGGATAACGAGCTTGTCGAGCAATATCGCAATGACGAAGCCTACGACGAGTCCGCCGATGCCGAGGCAAATCTGCGCAATCTCGTTTATAAGCGTGCCTATTCCTATGCCTATGCCCGTGAGAATAAGCGGTATAACGTACACTATCGTAGCGGCGGTAAGGACGTATTTCTCACCCATTTCCACTTCGACACAATCACCCTCGTTTGCACCGAGTGTGTTCTCTATGACGATTTCCACTTTCATACCGTCCTTGGTCACGGCGCACATATGGCACTTGTCGCACGCGCTTTGCCTTTCAAAACGCACGGTGGCTTTGTTGCCTTTGACTTTGGATACAACGCCTCTTTCCGTCATTTTGCAAAATACCCCGCAAGATTTTCGATGGAATGGCTTTGCGTTTCACCGTTTTGCATATTCTTGATATTTACGACGCCGTTTTGAAGCTCCTCGTCACCGATTACGACGACGTATTTTGCGCCCACGCGGTCGGCGTATTTCATTTGTGCCTTTATGCCTCTGTCCATAATATCCGTTTCGGCCTTGATGCCCTCGGAACGCAATTGTGCGACGATTTTGCGCGCCTGATTTTGCGCCTCTTCACCAAGGGACGCCACGTAAACGTCTATAGTCTCCGGCTCTGCTTGGAGATTATTTGTATTTTCAAGCACGAGAAGCAATCTTTCAAGTCCCATACCGAAACCTACGGCGGGAGTCGGCTTTCCGCCCACTTCCTCGACGAGATTGTTGTATCTTCCGCCGCCGCATACCGTGCCTTGCGCACCTATGTCCGTCGATACGAACTCGAATACCGTGCGTGTATAATAGTCAAGACCTCTCACTATACCGGAATTGACCTTGAACGGAATACCCAAAGACGTAAGAATTGCTTGCACCTTTTCAAAGTGCGCCTTGCAGTCGTCGCAGAGATAGTCGAGGATTTTTGGTGCGTTTGCCGTAATCGCTTTGCACTTTTCCTCTTTGCAGTCAAGTATACGCAAGGGATTCTTCTCAAATCTCGCTTGGCATTGTCCGCACATAAGGTGCAAGTTTGCGCCTATGTACTCTTTGAGAGCCTTGTTATATTTGGCACGACACTCGGGACAACCAATACTGTTGATATTGAGTTCGATTTGAGTAAGTCCGACCTTTTTGAGAATCGTCGAGGCAAGCGAGATAACTTCCGCGTCTGCGCTCGGACTGTCGCTACCGTAGCACTCCACGCCGAATTGGTGGTGTTCGCGAAGTCTGCCGTTTTGCGGTTTCTCGTAGCGGAAAACGCTTGCGATATAATACGCCTTCATGGGCATAACGCCTTGTTGCAATCCGTTTTCGATAAAGCAACGCGCAACTCCGGCAGTGCCTTCGGGGCGCAAAGTCATACTTCTTCCGCCCTTGTCGTCAAAGGTGTACATTTCCTTCGTAACGATATCCGTAGTCTCACCGACACCGCGCAGGAAAAGTTCGGTATGTTCGAACATAGGCGTGCGTATTTCCTTAAATCCGAATTCCGCCGCCGTCTCTCTTGCTATGTTCTCGACGTAGTGCCACTTGTATGCCTCTTGCGGCAACATATCTTTTGTGCCTTTGGGAATATTAATCATATTATTACCTTTGTTTTAGATTATATAGCGACGCAAGTTTCTTTCTTTGAGATTTCCGCTAATGTGTGCCTCTACATATTGCTTGTCTATATTGATTTGTTTCGTAACGTTGTCGTCCGCCTCGTATAGCACGTCTTTGAGGAGTGCTTCGAGCACTGCGTGCAAGCGACGAGCACCGAGGTTTTCACTGTTTTCGTTCTCTTCGAACGCAACCTTTGCAATCTCGTCGATAGCGTCGTCCGAGAAGTTGAGTTCCACACCGTCTACGCCGAGCAATTCCTTGTATTGTTTGAGCACTGCGTTGTCCGGTTCGGTCAAAATCTTGACAAAATCGTCCTTGGTGAGGTTGTCGAGTTCCACTCTAATCGGGAATCTGCCTTGAAGCTCGGGAATAAGGTCTTCCATACGCGAGATATGGAACGCGCCCGCCGCGATAAAGAGTATAAAGTCAGTGCGGATTGAGCCGTATTTGGTCTGCACCGTGCTTCCCTCGACGATTGGCAAAATATCTCTTTGAACGCCTTCTCTTGATACGTCGTGACCTTGTTGAGATGCGTTTGCGCCCGTTGCGATTTTGTCGATTTCGTCAAGGAACACCACGCCGTCTTGCTCCGCTCTTTGCAAAGCCTCTTGCGTTATTGCATCCTCGTCAACCATCTTTTCAGCCTCTTGATTGACGATAAAGTCCATCGCTTGCTTGACGGTGAGTTTTCTCTTCTTCACGGGCATTTTGCCCATCATACCGCCGAATATGCTTCCGAGGTCGATTTCATTGCCGGGAGCGTTGCCCGGTTGAAGTTGTATGGGTTTGGGCTGTTGTCGTATTTCCATCTCGATGGTTATTCCGTCAAGGTGTCCCGCGCGTATCTCTTGCAAAAGCTCCTCTTTGAGTTGAGCGTCGCTCTTTTCGGTTGCGCCTGCGGCGTTTTTGCGGATAGGAAGGAGAATATCGCAAAGTTTGTTCTCGGCAATTTCTGTTGCTCTGGGCATAACTTCTTTGAATTTTTCGTCTCTTACGAGGCGGATAGACACTTCCACGAGGTCGCGGATAATGCTTTCGACGTCTCTGCCGACATAGCCCACTTCCGTAAATTTGGTTGCTTCCACCTTTACGAACGGTGCTTTGACAACCTTTGCGAGACGACGTGCGATTTCAGTCTTGCCTACGCCCGTCGGTCCTTTCATAATAATATTTTTCGGCGTGATTTCTTCGCGCATTTCCTCGGGAAGTTTGCTTCTGCGATAGCGATTGCGAAGCGCGATTGCCACTGCCACTTTTGCGTCGTGTTGACCGATGATATATCTATCGAGTTCCGCGACGATTTGTTTCGGAGTCATAACGTTGTTATCCATAGTTCACCTCTCAGACGGTCTCGACCGTGATGTGGTCGTTGGTGTATACGCAAATTTCGCTTGCGATTTTAAGAGCCTTATAAGCGATGTCTTTTGCGCTCAAATCCGTAGCGTCCACGAGTGCGCGAGCCGCGGCAAGCGCATAGTTTCCACCGCTTCCGATTGCGCAAATTCCGTTTTCGGGTTCGATAACTTCGCCCGTGCCCGATATTACGTATATTGCGGTGCTGTCTGCCGCGATAAGCAACGCTTCGAGCTTTCTCCCGCCCTTGTCACTGCGCCAAAGTTCGGCAAGTTCCACTGCGGCTCTCATAAGATTTCCGCTGTATTTTTGGAGCATTGCCTCAAATTTTTCGGACAATGCAAAAGCATCCGCGACCGAGCCTGCAAACCCGACCACCACTTTATCGTTGTAAATACGTTTGACTTTGACGGCGTTGCCTTTCATAATGACGCTTTCGCCCATCGTGACTTGACCGTCACCTGCCACCGCGGTTTGTCCGTTGCGCCTAACCGCGCAAATTGTAGTTCCGCGAAATTCAACCATAGTTTATACCTCCTATATGGGTAATTTGAGTGATATTTTTAGCCTACGGCTAAAAGTGATATTGCGACTTCGTCGCAGTGATATTTGTGCTACGCACAAGTGATATTTGCGCCGTAGGCGCAAGTTGTGGAATATTCCGCAATTATTAATTAATAATTATTAATTATTAATTCTTTCACACAATTGCTCTTTCATCGAGCTTATAGATTTATCGTGATACGCTTGTTTGCGTTTTGACTTATCTCGGATTCCCGTAATCGAAGGCAAAATTCCGAGATTGGCGTTCATAGGTTTGAAGTCGAGGCTCATTTGCGACACGTATCTGCAAAGTGCGCCGATTATGGTATATTCGGACGGAATTTTATACTCTTCACCGCAAAGTTCGCACGCCATGGCTTGCCCTGCGATAAGTCCGCTCATTATGCTCTCGACGTAGCCTTCCACGCCCGAAAGTTGCCCCGCAATATACAGCGTTTTGTCGCCTTTGAGTCTAAACGTGCCGTCTATAACGTCGGGTGCGTTTATGTACGTGTTGCGGTGCATAATGCCGTATCTGACGAATTCCGCATTTTTGAGCGCGGGGATGAGGCGAAATACCCTCTTTTGCTCTCCGTACGTGAGATTGGTCTGAAATCCCACCAGATTATAGCAATCACCCGCAACGTTTTCCTTGCGCAATTGCACCACTGCATACGCCTTTTCACCCGTTTGCGGATTGCGAAGTCCCACGGGCTTAAGAGGACCGAAGCGGATAGTGTCACTGCCTCGTTTTGCCATCTCTTCGATTGGCATACACCCGTCAAAAAGCTCTTTTTTCTCAAAATCATGAAGCACTACGGTTTGCGCATTGACGAGTTCGTTATAAAAAATCTCGTATTCGTCCTTTCGCATCGGAAGATTGAGATAATCCTCACCGCCCTTGCCGTATCTGCCTCCGAAGTACGCTTTTGACATATCTATGCTGTCAAATTCCACAATGGGCGCGATAGCGTCATAAAAATACAACCTATCTTTGCCCGTGATTTTGCCCACTTGCTCTGCAAGCGTATCGCTCGTAAGCGGTCCCGTGGCAACTATCGTCGGACGTTCGTCGTCAAGCGTCTTGACTTCCTCTCTTACGAGCGTAAAGTTGTCGTACGCAAACAACGCCTTTTCAACCGCCTCGGAAAACTTTTGTCTATCCACCGCAAGCGCGCTTCCCGACGGAACGGCGCACTCTCTTGCGATTTTCAGCAATTTGCAACCGAGCAAATCGAGTTCTTCTTTCAAAAGTCCCGACGCAGTGCACGGTTCGCACGATTTGAGCGAATTGGAACACACGAGCTCCGCAAGGTCGTCCGTTTTATGCGCTCCCGTAGTTTTTTGAGGGCGCATTTCGTACATTTCGACCTTGAAGCCTCTTTCGAGCAATTGCAACGCGCTTTCGCACCCCGCAAGCCCTCCGCCAATGATTTTTATCGTGTGTTCCGCCATAGTTTTTTTATTTGTTATTTTTTGTCTAATGAGAAGTTACACTATTAATGCAACTTTCCCCTTTCCTCACGGTGTTTGGACTTCGGCGTTTGCGCACCGCAATCCGCCTCGTTCGCT
>ERZ780149.85-NODE-85-length-115282-cov-47.112387_pt1 | contig 115282 bp, 112 predicted proteins | sample MGYA00511367_ERZ780149 | MGnify/ENA primary metagenome ERZ780149 (study PRJEB29588, sample SAMEA2153852) | human gut metagenome | biome: human gut; feature: human-associated habitat; material: faeces | place: Denmark | collected 2008/2010 ... | reverse complement strand
CGGTTTCATTCGTCAGGAAAGGCGGTTGCTCTTTTGAACAACCGCCTTTCGCCATATCCGTGATTACCTAACGCAGCATCCTAACATCAAACTGGTGGTCATTGATACGCTCCAACATATCAGAGGGAATGAGTTTGTAAAGAACATCTACGCCGGGGACGTGGAGTTTGACCTCACCATCCTTGCGCTCACGCACACCAACAAAGGCAAGCACGATGATGATATCAGCAAGATTTCTGGCAGCGAGGGCATGGCAGGAGGAACAGACGGGAACTGGGTGCTGACAAAGAGCAAGCGTACCGACACCAGAGCCAACCTCACCATTTCCAACCGTGATACCGAAGCCTTTGAATTTGCCCTTGAATTTGACAAAGAATCCTGCCGTTGGAACAAGCTCACCCGTGACGAATCTGTTGTCAATGAAAAGGAGCGATTCTTACACGCTATCGTTGATTTCATCAAAGCAGAAGAAACGCACCATTGGGAGGGGACAGCAACAGAACTGCTGACAATCTTACAGGCACGAGAGCCGATTCTTGTTAGTTACAGTGCTGCTGTGTTCTCAAAGAGCTTGAAAGCAGCGCAAGATTCGCTGAGAGAGATCTATGGGGTTTCATGTGAGCGCATTCCATAACAAGAAAAAATGGATAACTCTTGACTATATCGAAGTCAAGTAACTACGGGTACTACGCCAACACCGTTGTTTTTCATAGGATGATGAAGAAAAATTACCCGTAGTCGGATTTCCGAGGACAACGGCAAAATTCTGCCGCTTATCCTACCGAAAACAACGGCACACCCGTTGCAGCCGTTGTCCTCGGCTTAAATCAATCTATTTTACAAGCAAAGGAGACGAAATGAGAGATTACAGTTCACAAAAAAATGAGATTGAAACCATAAAACCAAGAATCCCATCATGTATGTAAGGCGTTCTTTTGACGTTAGGTAGAAGTTCTCCGTCTTTAGGTACTTTGTGCGGGGAGACTGTCCAAACGCCTTGTAGAGCCACTTATCGCTTTCTAAGAGTATTCTAAGACCGTCATGGTACTGCTCGTAGTTATCAAGCACCATGCTTTTCAGCGTATATAATTCGTCCGAGTTCATTTCAATCCCTCCAATGTGTTTATAACATAAATTATAACATATAAATCACATCTATGGAAACATAAAATATAACATGGAGGTGATTTAGCATGAAAGAAGAAAAATTGATAATACATCCAAAACGCCCCAAGGGTGATGACGGATATAAAACCTTTTCTATTCGTATCAAAGAGGATATTGTACAGCGCATTGATGAAATATCAGCTCAAACAGGGCGCAGTCGAAATGAACTGATTGGTATATTTTTGGAATTTTCTTTAGACCGTTGCTCAATAGAACCCAAGTAACAAAAATCACAGGACAACTCCCTTTGCACAACGCAATCGGAATAGCCTGTGATTTCTTTATTTTCCGTATCGTTTGAATCTACTTGTGACAATGTGTGAACAGTGGCTTTGAGCGTTCTCAAATGCTCACGAGCTGTTTTATAGTTCTTATGTGCAATGCAATCCTCGATTAGCTCTACATTGTCATTCACAATCATGTCCATCTGCTCCAATGCAGATTTCAGCCCCATAATACGCTCAAAGTCTGTATAACGGGATTCTCCTTTTTCTGCCGGGGATTCGTTTTCTTCACACTGTAAAGGGAACGCATCCATCCACTCTTGCAGTTCGGCTTGTGTGATATCCCCGTTCTCCCATTTGCGTCTCTTGTTATACCACGCTTCTAATGCTTGAAGAATCACTTCGTTTTTGGTTTGGATAACATATTTAGGCTCTTGTGGGATTTCAACAGGAACAAGGGCGTACTTCTCCGACAGTTCAAACAGAATGTGCATGGCATCGTTATAGCTGTCGATCTGGCGGTCAATGAGCGTCTCTACTGGCACACCGAGCCTTTGAGCAATCAGTTCTAATTTATCTCTGGATGCTTGTCTGTATCCAATTTCATAGTTCCTTATGGAAAATAACCCGTGTCGATATGAGACAGGGCTTCAAGGATATGCTTCAATTACCGCAAGCCAACGGGAATCATAGGGTAAATGGAGCAAGGGTGTCACAGCGTACCGTTTATGATTGCAAGAAAATCATCAGCCGAGCATTTAAGTACGCTACGGATGATTTGGAGCTTATCACAGAAAACCCCATGTTGGGTGTGACTGTAAAGCAGCCGAAGTCCGGTAGACGTGAGGCGTGGACGGAGGAACAGTTTAATTTTGCGTATGATAACTGTTCCGATCCACAGCTAAAGCTTCTAATCAGCCTTATGATTGCACTGAGCAGCCGTATTGGAGAATGTCTCGCCTTAACATGGTCAGATGTATACGATAACGAGGACAAGCACGAACCGTCCTATATTCGTGTCTACAAGCAGTTAGTCTACCGTTCTGAGAAATTTATCGAAGAAACAAACGGTCGAGGGATTCTCAAAGTATTCGACCAAGTTCGCAGCACCCGACCGGATGCAAAGAGACAAGCAGTTTTCCATGTTACCAAGACGGAAAAGGAAATCGAAGCAAATGTAAAACGGTACTTGTTTTGTAAAACAGGCGGATTCCGTCTGAACGGAATCCGCCTGTTTCGGATAGTATGATTTTGTGTGCTTTGCACTCAAGGAGGGGGCCACTTTGGAATATGACGTCAGAGATTACAGCTTCAGCGCTTGCCCCATAGCTATGACCCGAGAGATGTGGATATCTTCGTCAAACAAAAGAATATCGGCGTCCATGCCTGGGGCCAGAGTGCCTTTGTGTTTATCAGCTCCAATGATGCGGGCGGGAGTACGGGAAGCCATCACAACGGCTTCGTGGATAGGAGCACCGCCTAAGCGGATCATGTTCCGTACCAACCTGTCGGTAGTAGCTACACTTCCGGCAAAGGACTGCTTATCCGGTAATTTCATGACGCCGTCATCATACACCATATCCATACCGTTGGACTGGCGGATCAGGGTTCCTTCTTCCATGTCCAATCCGGCGGTTTCCAGCGCATCGGTGATCAAAGCGATCCTGTCTGCTCCCTTGCATTTGTAAATTAGGCGCAGCAGGGAGGCAGGCAAATGTTTTCCGTCACAGATGACCTGGGCGGTAAGATCATCGAAGTAAAGCCCTGCTTCTACTACGCCTGCGGTGCGGTAAGAATTTTTCCGCCACATCATGGAACAGCCGGAGTATAAGTGGGTCACATCCCGGAAGCCGTGAAGCATGGCCGATTCTACATGCTCAAAGCTGGCGTTGGAATGAGCAATGGAGGGGGTGATTCCTCGGGCAAGCAGTTCATCGCCTAAGGCCCAAGCCCCGTCTCTCTCTACGGCAGCACCCATCATGGTGATCCCACCGGGCCAGGCGTTCAAAAGAGGCTCCCAGTTTTCCTTTATGGGGGGCAGCAGATAAGCCGGGTTCTGGGCACCGCATTGTTCTTTGGAAAGAAACGGGCCTTCCAGGTGTGCGCCTAAAATGGTGGCGCAGGTGCACATGGATTGGGCTTTGCGGATGTTTTTGACAGATTCCACCATCAGCGGCAAAGCCGCCGTAGTCACTGTGGGGGTGATGGAAGTGGTACCGTGGCGGGCGTGGGCCAGACACATCTTTACTATATTTTCGGGGGAAGCGCCGGTACAGTCATACCCGCCGCCTCCATGAACGTGGATATCCACAAAGCCTGGGGAAACGTACTGCCCGCCGGCGTCCAGTTTTTCTGACGGGGCAAAGTCTTGGGGAAGATCGTTTTCCGGCCAGATACCGGCGATCTTATCCGCATCAAAAACCAAAACATAACCCTGAAGCACCTGCCGGGGGGTAAGGATCCTTCCGTTTACGATAAGCGTTTTCATAAGACGATTTTCAGCTTATTTGTCAAGGAGGTACTGCCCCGCATCCTTATCGGTGTAGAGACAGGCATGGAGCTGCTCCTTAAGAATGGTGGCCGGACAGGCGGTGGAAACCGCATCTTCTACTGTATGCTTGACTGCCAGTGCTTTAGTGGAGGCGGGCACCGAACAGAACATATACTTTGCGGCGCACAGACCGGGAATGGTAGCGCTCAGGGCGTGTGTGGGTACCTGGTCAATGGAGGCAAAGCATCCGTCATGAACCTGCTGCATCCGGCAGACCTGATCCAGTTCCACTACCTTGACAAATTTTTTGTCGTTAAAATCTGCTACCGGTGGGTCATTGAAAGCAATGTGGCCGTTTTCGCCGATGCCAAGAATGCATACATCCAGGGGATGTTCTGCCAGAAGCGTATGATAGCGATCCGCTTCAGCCCAGGGATCCTCTGCATTTCCATTTAACAGATGAACACTTTTGAAGGGCTTGTGATCAAAAATGGCCCGGCGCAGGAAGTTGCGGAATCCGGCGGGATGGCTGGGATCCAACCCAACGTATTCATCCATATGAAAGGCGTTGATGCGGCTCCAGTCAATGTCAGGGTCGGCGCACAGAGTCTGGAGCGTTTCGTTTTGAGAAGGGGCAGCTGCGAACATGACGTTGACGACGTCCTTTTGCTCCAGCAGCGCTTTTATGCAGGCGGCGGCTTCATTTCCGGCACATTCTCCCATGGCCTGCCTGGTATCAAACACACGCACCCGGAGTTTATCTGCGTAAAAATCCTTTAAAACAGCCATTTTTTCATCTCCTGTTATAGTGATCCTCTGGAATCATATTCATTTTTAAAGATAGCTGTTTCAGGAACGGTTGTCAATAGAAAAGAGAAAAAATAAGGAAACGTTTTCTAATTTTTCTGTTTTGCGTGCGCGTTTAAGTGTATATGCAGAAAAAACTCTTGATATCAAGCAAAAAAGATTAAAAGAATAAAAACGCTTTTTAAAAGCGTACAAAAAGTTTTGAAAAAATCTTGACAATTTTCATACTGCGGCTATACTGATTTATAGAAAACGTATTCTATATGTTTTCTATGAGCTTTGCAGCAGGAGGCACTATGGAGACTGTGACCATAAAGGATGTAGCCCGTCAGTCCGGCTACTCCATTACCACCGTATCCAGGGTGCTCAGCGGCAGCGATTATCCTGTTTCAGCCGATGCAAGAGAAGCCATCGAAGCCTGCGCCGCTCGCATGGACTATGTGCCCAACCAGCTGGCGAGGGGACTGAAAACAAATTCTAGCAGGGAGATAGCTGTTATCACGCCTTCCCTGCGCAATCCCTTTTATACCACTATTATTACCAGTATTGAAAGCGCATTGAGCCAGAACGGCTACAACATGCTGGTTTTTTTACGCAAGCGCACCGACGGGGCCGGGGATGAATTCCTTGCCCGCCTGACCAGCAAAATGGTAGCCGGTGTGCTCATTGCTACCAACAGCGTCAGCCCGGATATGGGACGGGGGCTTCGGCAATTAAAAGAAAGAAAGATCCCCGTTATTGTCTTTGACGATGCTGTGGACGGCTTCAGCGACCTGCGGGGCATCTTTTTCGATTATCATCGGGGAGGAAGGCAGGCAGCGCAGACTCTGTATGCCCATGGCCACAGAAAAGTGGCGCTCATCACCTTGGACTTCATGGAACAGACCACCAGAAAGAGCTTTGTAGGGGGGTTCAGCGAGTATTTCCGGGAGATGGGGCATCCCTTGCGGGAAGACAGAGATATTTTCATTTCCACTGAACCAGATGACTTTACTGCCGGGGCGGCATTGGCTGAAAAGGTTTTTGCCTCCGGGCGTTCTTATACTGCGCTGGCGGCCAACAACGATTCCGTAGCGGCCGGAGCCATTGCCGCCATGCTTCGCCGCGGAGTGCGTGTGCCGGAGGATATCTCGGTTATCGGCATGGACGATAACATTTATGCCCGAATGACTACGCCTCCCCTGACCACCGTCCATGTTCCGGCCCGGGAGATGGGGGATATGGCCGTTCGCTATCTGCTGGAGGAAATGGAAGGGAAGCCACTGGCCTTCAGCCTGTATATGCAGTCCGACGTTATTGAACGGGACTCTTTGTGCAATATCAAGCAGACAGGAGAAAACAACATGCATCTGTATCTGAGCGAAACAAAAGAAGACCTGGGCAGGGCGGCCGCAAAGCTCATTGCTCAGCGGATCAGGGAAGCCATTGCCCGGCAGGGCTTTGCCCGCATTGTTCTTTCTACCGGCGCCAGCCAGTTTGAAACACTGGAAGCCCTTGTGAAAGAGGACGTGGACTGGTCCAAAGTGACCATGTTCCATCTGGACGAATATGTAGATCTGCCGATGACTCATATTGCGTCCTTCCGCAAGTACCTTACGGAGCGGTTTGTGAATCTGGTGCATCCCCGCGAGGCAGTATTTGTCAACGGTGAAGGCGATGTGGAAAAGAACATTGCCGAGCTTACCCGCCGCCTGACGGAAAAGCCCATTGACGTAGGCGTTATCGGTATTGGCGAAAATGCCCATATTGCTTTCAACGATCCTCCGGCAGATTTTGAGACCCGGGAGAGTTATATCGTAGTCAACCTCAATGAGCGCTGCAAGAAGCAGCAGGTGGGGGAGGGCTGGTTTGCCACGGAGGAAGATGTGCCTAAACAGGCCATTTCCATGACGCCTTACAGGATCATGCAGTGCAGGACCATTGTTTCTCCGGTGCCCAAGGCCGTTAAGGCAGAAGCAATTTCTGCTGTGCTTCGGGCCGAAACCGTTACCCCTATGATCCCCGCAACCTTAATGAAAACGCATCCGGACTTCCACCTGTTTATTGACAGGGATTCCGCCGCACAATGCAGCCGGGAAGTTCTTGACCGGTATATGTAAGTCGGATCCAACCCAGCATGAAATGCATCCCTGAGGGGTGCGTCATGATAAAAAAAGACGGAGGAAAAACACATGCGTAAATTTCTGGCGCTGCTGCTGGCCACTCTGATGCTGCTGGCCGTGGTAGGATGCACCGCTCCCGCTGCAGATGGGCAGAAGGATGCTACAGATGACAAGAAGACCGAAGCGCCCGCAGACGGCAAGACTGAGGACAACAAGACCGAAGACAACAAGCCCACTTCCGGGGAACGCCGCAAGCTGCGGGTTGCCGCAGAAAGCTGGCAGGTCACCAAGATCTTCCTGGAGGATGCTGCGGCAGCTTTCATGAAGGATCATTCCGATGTAGACGTGGAAGTCATCACCTATGCAGATACCAGTGTGCTGTCTACCTACACCCTCAACTGGATGCAGGATACCACCGATGTGGATATCGTCTTCATCGACGGCGGTGTGAAATTTGCCAAGCAGTTTGATGCAAAAGGCCTTATCTGCGACTTTGATAAGGATCTGAACTTCTTCAACTATGTATCCCAGGATCAGTTCTGCAACGGCGTTCTGGAATACGGCAAGGTACAGGGCCGCCAAGTAGCGCTCCCCATCATTCAGGAAGTCTATGCCATCAGCTGCAACGTGGATATGTTCAAGGCAGCTGGTCTGGTGGATGAGCAGGGCAACTGCCTCCAGCCCAAGGACTGGGATGAATTCTATGAATTCGCCAAGAAGCTGACCATCCGCGATGCTAACGGTAATGTGACCCAGCAGGGCGCTTCCATTCAGTTTGGCAACAACCTGCTGACCATCATTGCCTCCTCTCTGGCTGGCGTCAAGGGCAACATCACGCTGGATGACGGTGTGACCTATGATATTGACAACGATGAGTTCCGGGCTATCGTAGCCAACTGGCAGAAGGGCGTCCAGGAGGGCGTCTACTCTATCGCTACCTTCGCCGACAACTCCGGCGGACGCAACGCGCTCAAAGCCGGTACTCTGGCCATGTGCTATGAGGCTGCAGGCCGTTGGATGGAAGCGGAGAATATGCTGGGCGCCGGCACAATGACGCTGGCCAACACTCCCGGCGGCAAAGGAACCCTGGGCTTCGGCGGTGATATCGTGGTTCCCAAGTGCTCCCCCAACCAGGATCTCGTGTGCCAGTTTGTAGCGGAACAGCTCCTGGGTGAGCATGTCCAGACCAATACCTTCACGCAGTATGGCAAGATGTCTGTGATCAAGAGTTACTTTGATGCTGCCATCGAGGCTGTTCCCATCTGGGCCAACATCAAAGATTCCATGGACAAGGCTATCGGCGCTCCTTCCTATAACGAAGAGCAGAAGTTCCTGGACGGTGCCTGCGCTATCTTCCAGGCCGGCCTGGTGGATCCCAATACTACTGCCGATCAGATCGTAAATGAGCTGGTCGAACTTATGAATTCCGTAGATAAGTAAGCGTTACGTCTACCCCTTATCATGGACGCGGGGGCCAGTGCAGGGCCCCCGCTCCGATATTTGCATTGTTTATCCCATTCGCTCCTTCTTATTTTTCAGCAAAGGAATGTCTGAAGTATGAACCATCGTTCCACCAGCGTCAGAATGCGGCAGAAGCAGAAGTGGGGCCGCCTGTTTGTGCTCCCCGCCTGCCTGATTATCTTCCTGTTTGTGGTATATCCACTGGTATACACGTTTTATCTCAGCTTCTGCGATTACAATTTTGCCTTTGACTCCAAGCCCACATTTATTGGGCTGCAAAACTACATCAGCATGTTCAAGGATAAGCTGTTCGTGCAGGCGTTGACCAATACGCTTCTGTTGTCAGCTATTCAGTTCGTGCTGATGATGGTCATTGCACTGGCGCTGGCACTGCTGCTGTATAAAAAGACGAAGCACAGCTGGTTCTATCGAACCTCCATATTCATGCCCATTGTGGTGCCGGCTTCTCTGGTCTGCCTGCTGTTCAGCTGGATGCTGGCCAATAATTTTGGTATCGTCAACAAGTTTCTTATTGAGGTGTTGCATCTGCCCAAATTGGCTTCTGACTGGCTTACGCGGGCAGATACGGCTAAGGGATGTGTAGTGGTGGTCAGCCTTTGGAACAAGGTTGGCTTCTGTACCATTCTTTTCCTTTCCGGCCTGCAGGGTATTTCCAAAGATGTGCTGGAGGCGGCGGATTTGGATGGGGCTACGGGCTTTAGAAAACTGTTTTACATTATTCTGCCCAGCCTGTCTGAAACCTTCGTGGTGGTAGGTATCTGGGCGGTGCTTCAGACCTTGAAGCTTTTTGTTACCCCCATGGTACTGACCAGCGGCGGACCGGCCAATGCCACCCAGGTGCTGTATATGTACATTTACAAGACGGCATTTTTGAACTATGATATGGGCTATGCAGCTGCCATGTCCTTTGTGTTCAGCGTGATCGTTATGGTCTTTGCCGTACTGAACATGAAGCTCAGCACCAGAGAGGATTGAAACAATGAAAAAGCCTTTTAAACTGCGTAAAAAAGATATAAACAACCTGTTGGTGACGCTGGCGCTTCTGATCGTATCCCTGCTGTTCATTATCCCCGTGTTTTACTGTATTTTTACATCGGTAAAGACATCACAGGAGATCATGCAGGACGTGACGTTTTTCCCTCATCGGCTGACGTGGGAGAATTATGAGTATGTATTTGCCCGGGGAGCCAAGTACCTGAAGTTTTATTGGAATACCATTGTGGTGACCGTATCTACGGTGCTTATTACAGTGGTCATGTCTTCACTGGCAGGATATGCTTTTGCCAAACTTCCCTTCAAAGGCAGCAATACCCTGTTGGCGGCCATTTTGTTTGTGCTGACTTTCCCTTTGACGGCGTTGCTGATCCCCATTTATATGATGGAATTCAAGCTGGGAATGCTCAATACCTATATCGGGCTGATCCTGCCCAATATAATATGCGTGCTGCCTTTCTCCATCTTCATAACCCGCGGTACATTCAGAGGATTGCCGCAGGAATTGGAGGATTCTGCCGAAATCGATGGCTGCGGCGTAGTGCGTACCTGGTGGAACATCATGCTGCCAATGGCTAAAAATGCGCTGGTCATTGTCATAGTGTCGGCCTTTTACAATGTGTGGGGGGAATATACCATTGCCAAGACACTGGCTACACGGGAGAGTATCATGCCTATCTCTGTAGCATTGACCCTGCTCAAGGGAGAGGACTGGAACTATGGGGTACTGGGGGCGGCCATAACCATGTCTATCATTCCGCCGATTGCGGTGTTCACTGTGTTTCAGAATCAGCTGGTGGAGGGCATGGTGGCAGGTGCCGTAAAGGGTTAAGCGCAAAAAAGGAAAGGAAGCATATATGAAGTTGTTCAAAAGCCCTTACAGAGCCATATCCGACGAAGAGGCCGCAGAAAATGCGGCCCCTCGCCATGGTTTTGTGGGGTTTTTCGTTACTCTCTGGGAGTATCTGAGCGAGTTATTTCGTGGGAATTTGCTGACGGTGCTGTGTCTGCTGCCGGCATGCCTGCTGTATATTTTGGGACGTGTTCTTTTTGAAGGAGTACTGCCCGTAGCTTTTGTGAGTCTGCTGGGGAGCATTCCCGCCGGGGCGGGGCTTTGCGGCCTGTCTGCCGTAGCGGTAGAAAGCCTGCGGAATCGTGGGTATGCCTTTATGCGCACCTATAAAAAAGAATTCAAGGCAAATCTGAAAAAGGGGATTCTTCCTGGTTGCCTATATATCCTGTCCGTCTGGCTGGTGGGGTATATGCTCTCCTTTGCCGGGGAGATGGCTGCCGTAGCCAATGCCAAAATGGTGTATGTGATGCTGGGCGTGTTGGTCGTATTGCTGCAAACACTTCTGGGATATATGCTGCCTATGATGACACTGGTGGAGCTGCCTGCCAGACATTATCTGAAAAACAGTCTGCTGTTCATGGCAGCCTGCCCCAAAAGCACTGTGGGGCTAATGCTGGTCAGCACAGTAGTATGCTTTGGAATCCCACTTCTGCTGCTGCCCTATACGGGAATATACCTGCTATTGATCGGATTGGCTGTGCTGGAACTGAGCCGGGCAGCTTTTGCCTGGCCGGTGCTCAACAGCCGTCTGCGCATTGAGGAACGGGAAGCAGAGAAGCATCGAGCAGAAAACAGCTGATAATTTACAGCATTTTATTTGTACGGGCGGGAAGAGCTTCCTGCCCGTTTTTCCGTTTGCAACTACAGCACCCGGTCACGAAGGAGAACGGAATATAATTCATGAAAGCTCAAGAGGAGACTCTTTTGAGCTGGACATACGCTTTCGGGGCCTTATGTTCTTGTTGTGTTTCGGCGATAGAAGCAGCTCAAATGTGTGTTGCTGCTTTTATCTGAGATGCAGTTGTGAACGGGCGTATTCCGGCGCAGCATAGGCAGCGCTCCTTGCCGATTTAATATCCGTGCAGAATAAAAGCCCCGCCGGGGCTGGTCGGCAGGGCAGAGAAGACCTTTTATATTAATTCTGAGTTTCAGCGAGCCAGGGGTGGCCATTGGCATACCCGGGGGTAGGAGTAAGATAGTAGACAAGGGCGCCTTCTTCCATGCCTGCAGAGGCTCCTTCCGGCACCTCCGGTATGCGCAATGCCTCGTACATATTGCTGCTCTGGCAGTACAGGGTCAGAGTTTCTCCCACACTTAAAGAGAAGCTGGCATGCAGCTCGTGTTCGCTGCTTTCTTTTCCGGAAAGGAATACGATAAGGTATGTTTCCGGTTCCATGGTCACATCGGGGAGGGCCCATTTTGTCAGTTTTTCAGGATCATCGGAAAGGTACCATCCTTTCAGGCTTACCGCCGTATTGCTGTGATTGTACAGTTCGCAGAAATCACTTCGGTCTCCGTCACGATCGGTGATGGAAATCGTATTTTTGGCACAGGCTTCATTTATAGACACAGCCAACGTACCCATTGTGGCGGTATCAGCCCGGGCGGCGCCATCTTGAGGAGAGGGAGGCGTATCTAAAATGTCTTCACTACGGTTTTCTTTTCCCAGTGTCGGGAATTGGCAATACCCCCAGGTATCGTCTGCACGACGGGCCCAGGTGACATTTTTTTCCATCTCCGGCACTTGTACCTGATCCAGCAGTGTTCCAAGAGGATCGTATAAGTAAAGCCCTTCACCATAACGGGAGAGACCAAAATCCAAACAGACATGCCCGTCCGTCGGCTGGCACCCTTCGGAGCAGCCCCATAGTGTCATATATTTTTGTCCGTCCAGTTCTGCTGCGGGCAGATTGTGTTCCCGATTTTTTCCTTCGCGAGAGGTAAGGGTATAGCCTTCCAGATTTACGGTCACCAGCCCGGGATTATAAAGCTCGATGGCATCTACATATCTGCCGCAGCTTTCGCACCATACTAATTCTCCCCGGCTGAGGATCTCGGTGAGGCGGAGTGCCTCATAGGTTTTTCCGGCGTACTTTTCGTCGCCGTCCTTCACAAGCAGAGAGGAGGCAGGGCAAACATCCAGTATATCTCCGGTATTTTCTTTTCCGGGGGTGGGCAAGGGGCAGAAGCCATAACTTCCGTCGGATCGGCGGGCATAGGAAACATCCTTGACCAGTGCGGGAATTTCCAGCGTGGTGACAGCTTCCCGGCGGGGATTCACCAGTGTCAGCGTTTCCCCCTTACGGCTGAGAGAAAAGTCAAGGCAGTTTTCTGCCGATTCTCCGTTGGCATAAAGTATCAGATATTCTCCTGGAGCCAGTTTGCGCTTGGGCAGAGGGGAGAGCTTGCCTTCGTTTTCCACGTTGTCTGTCAAATACCATCCGGAAAGATCCACCGGGATCTGGGAACCGTTATATAGCTCTATCCAGTCCGGAGACCCCCATGCTGCATCCGTTAATGAACGTTTGTTGCTGGCAACTACTTCGTTAATCAAAATGCCGTTTTCTGGAATTGCATTGTCCAGCTGGGTGCAGGCGGGCAGCAGTCCGGCTAGAAAAGTCAAAAACAGTATAAGTCCGGGCAGCCGGTGTTTTCTTGCCGTCATGGCAACCTCCTTATGGGAAAATATCATATGGTTTTCATCAGATACTGGCCGGTAATACCCACACAGATTCCGGTCAGGAAATTCACACCGCTCTCTGCTCCGGCAATGCGCATGGCGCAGCCGGAAAGAGTGGTGTAAGCCGTATCGGAAAACAGGGATCGCAAAAGCTGAAAACGGTCTTCATCTACCAGCCCTTCTCCGGCTTGCAGCAAGGCAGCGGCACCGTTTTCGTTTGTGTTTTGAGCGGCAGCGGCGGCCAGCTGCCGGGTGACCTCCCGTACCCGATGCAAAGAACGGCCCAGCGCAAAGCTTAAAGCGGTATAAGCAGCCATATAGCCGGAGAGAAGTATATCCGAAGCGGGAACGGAGCCGGAACCAAAGCCGGCGGCAGCGGCAGCGGCAGTGCAGGCGGCATACATATCTCCTTCTTCCAACCCATCGCTCAGAGCTTTTAGCTGCGTTCCCAGGGGAGCCAGGGGGCCTGCTTCCCGAGGACTCAGCGCCAGTAAAGAAAGATCTTCGCTGCCTGCCCCCTGCTCAATGGCGCGCCGCACATGGCGCAGGCGCATATTCAGATCCATGGGCAGGAACAGGTTGGTCATGGCGTCCATGGAAAGGTCCACATCTTCCGCCATGGTCACATCCACTACCAATTCCGTCTGCGGAATATCCAGGCCATTCTTATCCAGCAGCACATCCATGCCCGGACGAATCCCCAGCGCCGTAAAAGGCTTCAAACTTCCCACCAAACAGGAAAAGGGCTTGAGGCACTCTCTTTGCACCACGGCAATGAGTCCGAAAGGAGTTTCCATATCCAACCGTTTGTCATATACTCCGGTAACTTTTCCATGAAACTGGCCGGCGTACAGATAGGAGTGAAGTCTTTTGCATATTTTTAAAGCCGTTTCCATAGTATACCCTCATGTAAACAGAAAATCAAAGAAAGGGATATTTCCGTGTGAAATTCTCCTTAACTTTATTTACAGTATGACGCCAAGGCATCCGGGCGTAAAGATATGCGTGGGGGAATTTACTTATTTTTTACGAAAAGGAAACACATTGACCCGATTTTAATGCGTTCGATTCTGTACTGCAAAGGAAAGAATTAAAGCTGTCTGCGCTTTGGGTACCGAGGCACATACATTCGCCATAAAATGTCTGCGGACAGATGTGCTGCGCTTCGGTAAAGCACAATTGCCATATACCGGGGACTGGTATATGGAATTTAAGACTTTTTCCGGGAAATATAATAATGGAAGCCATTGACAATGGTACCGGAGCAAGGCTATTATACCCTTATAATGCGCAGAAAGATCTTCGCAAAAACATAGCAAGGGGAAGGAGAACACCGTGGCTGAATTATTGTGGAAGCCTACCAAGGCATACAGAGAAAACACTAATATTTACGCTTTCATGCAGATGGTAAACAAGCAGGAGGGCACAGATTTTCAGGATTATAAAGCTTTGTATGCCTGGTCTGTGGAGGAGCCGGAGAAGTTCTGGGATCTGCTGTTTAAATATCTGGATATTCTCTGCTATACCCCTTATGAAAAGACAGTAGATGATATCCATAAATTCCCCGGAGCCAAATGGTTTCCCGGCTGCACTCTGAACTATGCAGAAAACATGCTTCGTCACGGAGACTCCGAAGAAGCCTGCCTTATTTTCCGCGGGGAGGATAAGATTCGCCGGGAGTGGAGCTGGAAGCAGGTGCGTCATGAAGTTTTTGCATTGGCCACTGCCCTGCGGCAACTGGGCCTGCAGCCGGGAGATGCTGTAGCCGCCTATATGCCTAATATGCCCGAAACCATCATCGCCATGCTGGCTACAGCTGCGGTAGGAGCCGTATGGTGTTCCTGTGCTACAGATATAGGCCCCGGCGCAGCCTTTGACCGGTTGGGACAGGTGGATCCCAAAGTACTCTTCACCACAGATGGGTATCTGTATAAGGGCAAGACCTTTGATACCACAGCCAATGCTGCCCTGGCGGCCTCCCGCATGGAACGCCTGGAAAAGGTGGTCGTCTGCCATTATGCCGGCGACAGAGCGAGAATTAAAGATATACCCAAGAGCAGTGCCTGGGAAGATTTTACGGATGTTACCGTTCCCGAGCCTTTTGTTTATACCCCGCGGGAAGCTAACGATCCTACCGTGGTCATGTTCTCTTCCGGTACTACGGGCAAACCAAAGTGTATGGTGCAGTCCGTACTGGGGCTGATGATCAATCAGCTAAAGGAACTGGTGCTGCATCATGATATGAAGCCCTCGGATCGGATGCTGTACATCACTACCTGCAGCTGGATGATGTGGAACTGGCAGGCGGCGGCTTTGGGGGCGGGCAGCTCCATTGTTCTGTATGACGGTAACCCTTCTTATCCTGATCTTTCTGCCATCTGGAAGATTCTGGAAGAAGAGAAGGTCACGGTATTCGGTCTTTCCGCCAGCTATGTGCATGCCCTTATGGCAGCTGGGTTCGTGCCTAAGGAGCATGCGGATCTCAGCCGTCTGCGAATGATTTCTCAAACTGGATCCGCTCTCAGCGAAGAAGGTTGGCGCTGGGTATACAGGGAGATCAAGCAGGACTATTTCTTTAATTCTATTGCAGGCGGCACGGATATAAACGGCTGTTTCTGCATTGGCAACCCCATGGAGCCCTTGTATGCCGGACAGCTTCAGTTCCCGGGGCTGGGCATGAAAATTGAATGTTATGATGAAAACGCAAAACCCGTCAGGGATCAGCAGGGAGAGCTGGTCTGCGAGATCCCGGCGCCCAGTATGCCCATCTACTTCCAGAACGATCCGGATGGAGAGCGATACATGAATGCATACTTCCGGGTGTACCCTGGTGTATGGCACCATGGCGATTATGTGTGTTTCCATTCCGAAACCGGCGGCGTCAGCTATTATGGACGTTCTGATTCCGTTCTGAAACCTTCCGGAGTCCGCATTGGCACGGCGGAGATCTATAATATTGTGGAAAAGTTCCCGGAGGTGCAGGATTCTCTGGCCATTGGTCAGCAGTATCATGACGATCAGCGGATACTGCTCTTTGTCCAGCTGAAGGATGGATGCGAGCTTACCGATGAACTGAAAAAACGCATCAAAACCGAACTGCGAGTTCGCCAGTCTCCCCGCCATGTACCGGCGCTGATCTTTGCCGTTCCCGATATTCCCAAGACATTCAACGGAAAAAAGGTGGAATCTGCCGTGACAAATCTGGTCAACGGAAGAAAGATCACCAACCGTGACGCTCTGGGCAATCCGGAGGCTCTCAACTACTTTGAAGCTCTGCTTCCGGAGCTGAAGTAATCATGGAATGATCCAAAAGGCACGGGCAACATCCGTGCCTTTTCCGTTTAAACTCGTCAAGGAGAAGTATATGTTAAAAGCAGGCTGTCATCTTTCCCCATCCAAAGGGTATCTGGCCATGGCAGAGACTGCGCGGGAATTGGGCGGGAACACCTTTCAGTTCTTTTTGCGTAATCCCCGTGGGAGTCGGGCAAAAGAAATGAATATACAGGATGCTGAGGCCATGAATGTGTTTTTAAAGGAAAATGCCATGGGTCCGATCCTTATGCATGGCCCCTATACGCTGAATCCCTGCGCAAAAGAGGAACGGGTTGAGGAATTTGCGCGGCAGGTACTGGAAGATGATTTAAAGCGAGCAGCATGTTTCCCCGGAAATCTATATAACCTGCATCCGGGCAGTCATGTGGGGCAGGGAGTACAGGCGGGTATAGATAAAACTGCACGTCTGCTCAGCATCCTGCTGGAAGAAACGGAAGGTATCAGCGTAACGGTGGAAACCATGGCGGGACAAGGCAGCGAAATAGGCAGTGATTTTACACAGATAGGCGAGATCCTTCGCTTGACGGGAGCTGGGGACAGGCTGGGAGTCTGTCTGGATACCTGTCACGTGTTCGGGGCAGGATATGACATCGTGCATGATTTGGAAGGGGTGCTGGAGGATTTTGACCGGCATATAGGCCTGAAGCATCTGTTGGCTCTGCATTTGAATGATTCCATGATGCCTCTGGGCAGCAGGAAGGATCGCCATGCACCCATCGGTGCGGGATATATAGGTCGGGAGGCTTTTGCGAGTTTGGTGAATCACCCGGTTCTTAAAAACTTGCCCATGGTACTGGAAACACCTCATGCAGAACTTTCCGGGTATGCCCAGGAGATTGCACTGCTGCGCCGCCTGGCGGGAGAATAGCGTAATAGGGGGAATGAGACTTGGATGCGGCGGCCCAGTCCGCATATCTTTATCCGAACTTCGGATGCGTACAAATAAAAAGATCCATCTTGCATGCTTAAAATACATTGCGTCTGTTTTGTAACGAATCTCCGGGTCTTCTTGCAATATTTTATCGCTTTTGCTAAGATAAGATGATTGTCAAAGCATAAAGGAGACGTGACATGGGGGAAGAGAATCTGCGGCCTTACCTTACGGCAGCCGGAAACTCGGAGAGGGAGATCCTCATCCAACGTTCTCGGTTTATCGGGCGCTGCTTCCCTGTGAAGACGGAAAAAGAGGCACTCGGCGTTCTGGCGGATATTCGCCGCCGCCATTGGGACGCTTCCCATAACTGCTATGCATATTCCATAGGGCCGGGGGGCGGATGCGCCCGGTATTCAGATGATGGGGAACCCGGTGGTACCGCAGGTTTGCCCATGATGGAAGTGCTTCGCCGTCGGGAGGTAACCGATGTACTTTGCGTAGTTACCCGGTATTTCGGCGGTATCTTGCTGGGAGCGGGCGGGCTGGTGCGTGCGTATTCCCGCAGCTGTGCAGAAGCACTGGATGCGGCAGGGCTGGTGCGCATGGCTCCCGGGCAGATTTATGCTTTTACCGTGCCATATGGGCAATGGACGCTGTTTCAACAGATAATTATCCGCTTTGGCAGCCTGAAAGATGTGGAGTATGCAGACGTGATCCGCTGTCGGGTGGAGATACCCCGAGAACAGGGAGAGAACATGCTGCTGGCGGTGCGGGATAAAACCAACGATACATTGAGAGGAACATTGGAAGGGGAGCAATATCTGCCCTTTCCTGTGGAAGTATAAAACATGAAAAAGATCCGGGCCATAGTGTGCATATTGCTGGCGCTGATCCCCGTGTTCATGGGGGTTCGTCTTTCCCATGGGGAAACGGAGCCGCCGGTAACCATGACCATCGAACCGGATCCGGAATGCCAGCTGACCGGCCCCGGGGAACTGACATATCTGCGCTTCACCTTAAAAAATACAAGCAATGATTCTTATACGCTGCATAATGCGGTGCTTTCCGGGGAGCTGCTGCCTCAATCCATGGCTTTTGAGGAAGACCTGACGTTGGAAGGTAAGGGCGTGCTGGAATTCAGAGCACAAAAGCTGTCTGTTCCTTTGGATGCCTTTGATAGAGATCTGACTTTCAGACTTTCCTGGCTGGAACAGTCTTACGGGGAATTAGTGCCCGATGAGGAAGCAGCCCTGACTTACGTAAAAAAATATGTGACAGCTACGGTACGTATAGAACGTTTTGACGAGCCCAAGCTGAGTCTGTCCTATAAGCTGACACAAACGATGGCAGCTTCTGGAACGCAGGTGCAGGTGACATATCTGCTGAAAAACGATACAAAGTTTGATATGACCGGCTTGAGCCTTTATGATTCCGGAGTATCCAGCAGTTATATTCCTTTACCGCAAGAGCAGCTGCTGGCCGGTACATCTATGGAAGTGCCGTACACTTTTACCATGGGGGAAGTGGATGCAGTGATCAATCCGGTTGTGGAGTATACCGTCAAAGGAGAAAAACAGCTGGCTTCCTGCGAAAGCTCCGCTACCATAACCTATGTAAAGGTGGAGCTCACCCTGTCCGTGCAGCAGTATCCGGCTACAGAAAGCGGAACGCTTTTTGCTTTGACTGTGACAAATACCGGCACCCATGCCATGACGGATATTTGTCTGTACGATGAAATCGGCACGGAGCTGGAGGAGCCCTTTGACCTTTCTGCCGGGCAGAGCCGATCCATTACCTATACCGTAGCCGCTGCTGTAGCCGCCAGCACACCCCGCAGGGTCTCCTTCCGGATCCAAGCGAAAGATTTCCAGGGCCAGCCTTATACTGCGGAAAGCAAAGACAGCTATGAGATCAAACCCTATGTGGAGGCCGATCAGGTCAACTTGCAGCTTATCGTAACATTGAGCAATTCCAAGTTCAATGATGATGGGTCCTTGACGGCAACGATTCTGTTTGAAATGCGCAACTACTCCGCAGTCCCCATTACCAAGGGAGTGCTTACGGAAAACAATGCATTTAATGGCGTTGTGATTCAGTATGATCAACTGAATACGGGTGTTACGACTTTTTCCAAGGAATTCAATATTACAGAAGGGAACAGTATTCTTTCCTTTGTGCTCACGGCAGAGGATCCGGCGGGGACTGCCTATGCTACAGATGCCATGCGGCTGGATCTTACCGGATTGCTGCAACGGCGGCAGGAAGGAGGAGGCAGCGCAAATAAAGGAACCACCATTGATACCACCGGCACTATCTATGATACGGCGAAGTTTACCCGTATCTTTCGCCGGAGTCTGCTGGTGCTTTTTTTGCTTATCGTTGCGTTGCTGGCAGCTTCCGCTATTTTGTATGTATATGAACAGAGCATACGCCGGAGTCTGCCTTTTGAAGAATTTGCTGTTCCTACACCGAAAAAAACTTCCTCTGAGGAGAAAACGGCAGATACCGCACGGCTGCAATTTGGCTATGTGCGCCCGGCAAAACTCCGGTATATGGAGCAGGAACGCTCTCAGGAAGCGCAGGAAGAACCGGCACCCGTATCCGGAAGGATTCCGCTCGATGGAGATAAAGCTTTCCGGAGGCCTTCCGCATCCACTGCAAACGATTCGGACACCAGTGCCTTTAAGCGGCCTGAACGTCCAAATCATATGCTGACAGAAGAAAAAACAACGGTTTTTCCTGCGATCACTCCCGCACAGGCTGCAAATGCAGGGAAAAAGGCCGATCCACCTACTGCGGATACAGGTGTGCCAGAAGGTTCCCTCGCCGGAAACACCCTTACGAGCGCCGCAAAGTCAACTTTTGTCCCTGTTGAGCCGGAACCCATTCGTGTGTTTAACTCGCAGCTTTCCAAAATAAAATCAGACGAACGGGAGAATGCTTTTGATGAAACTGACTTCGCAGGAGATGTACAGCCCGTGGCTGCTCACGTTGAACCGGAACCTGTTCGTACGCTCAACTCCATGCATTCCGCTGTAGAATCAAGCGCAAAGAAAAGTGCTTTCGAGGAAGAGAGTCATTCGGGTGCTTTACCGGAAGCGATGTCAGATACAGTGTCTCAAGCAGAGAAACAGGTCACTTCGTCCGCCCCAACAGGCACCAGAATTTTTACTCCCAGGAGGTTGGAACTGCGCCCCCAGCCAAAACATCGTCCTCGGAAAGAAGAAAAGCCGTTGCGCATAGGTAACAACATAAAAGAAGATTGAAGCTTTTTGAAAACAAAACAGGTGAGAGATGGCAAATCGATATGAAGATAAAGTCGCTTCCGTAAGTAAGGCGCTGACTATTATGGAGTTGTTGAGCAAAGATCCTCAGGGCATGGGACTGATAGAAATCAGCAATCAGGCGGGGATGAACAAAACCACCGTTTATCGGCTGCTTACTTCCCTGATGGAAAAGGAGTACGTAGAGCAGGATGAAAAATCCGGCAAATATTCTCTCGGATTGAAAATATTGAGTGTAGCTTCCGCGCTGTATGAGAAGATGGATATCCGAGCAGTAGTTCGTAAACATGCTCAGGAATTACTGAATGGTTTCCCTGGTACCTTGCTGGTGACCAAAGAGATCAGCGGAGAGTTTTTTCTGGCGGACGTGCTGCCATTGGACGAAAGGAACGTATTATCGCTGCGTGTAGGCGGAGTATTGAAAGAAGGAGCCCTTATTCAGCGTACTTTTCAGGCAAATAAGGCTCTGTGGCAGCCTGGCCGGTCTATTCTCTCGGTGCCTGAAGATCCGGAAGTGCGGCGGGAAAATAAACAAATATTGATACAGGGGTACGCAGAAAGTCAGGCAGATATCGGTGAAGTAGCTGCTGTGGCGGCGCCAGTGTTTGATTTTTCAAGAAATGTGGCCTATGTGGTCAGCATGCATGCTTCCGTACTTAGAGAAAAACGGGTACAGTCTGAATGGATACTTACTTTGCTCAAATTTGCCAATGCACTTTCCAATGATCTTGGATATGCTGGCTATGTCTGATATACGGGTCGTATGAAAGAAGCTCCGATAGGGAGCTTCTTTTTTGTACTTCGGGCGAAATTAATGTAAAAAAATGTTGACAATTCACCAGATGTGCAGTATCTTTATTTTAAAGAGTTTCGCATTGCGAAACGAGAGAAAAGAAAAACGAAACAAATTTTTAAAGGAGCACAGGATGGATACATACACTGGCAGGATAGAAACAACCAGGCGGGGAGAAGTCATCGTATGCGGCGGAGGATGTGCGGGTGTTGCCGCGGCCATTGCCAGTGCCCGCAGCGGCGCGAAAACCATTCTGCTTGAAAAAACATCTGTGGTTGGTGGCACTGCCACCAACGGTTTGGTAGGACCCTTTATGACCTGCTTTGATCCAAAGGGAGAAAGGCAGTTAGTAAAGGGCATTTTTGATGAAATGATCCGTCGAATGGAAGAAAAGGGCGGCGCTATCCATCCTTCCAAAACGGGACAAGTCAGCGCATATGGCTGTTATATTCGGCTCAGGCACAATAATCTGACGCCTTTTCAACCGGAAACATTAAAAATGGTCATGATGGATATGCTGCTTGAAGCAGGCGTTGAAATATGCCTGAACATCAGCATTCTGGATACAGAAAAAGAAGGGGGGAGGATCCGCTCTGTTGTTGCTTTTGATGGGAACCGTTTGATACGGATTGAAGGCGAGGTGTTTATTGACTGCACAGGGGATGGACTGGTGAGTCTGAAGGCTGGAGTACCTATGGAAATGGAGGATCCTAAAGGATCCTTGCAGCCAATGACACTGTTCTTCTGGATCTATAATGCAGATGATGCAAAGATAGAGGCGTATCTTAGCCAGGACGAGGAAAACAGATATTTGCCCTATCACAAGTTGATCGAGGAGGCAAGAGCCAGAGGCGAGTTTCCGATAAACCGCAATAAAATCGGTCTTTATCACATGGTGCATCCTGGGGAATGGAGACTCAATACGACCAGAATTCAGGAGCTCAGTCCTGTAGAGGAACAGGATATGAGCCGCGCATATGCAAAAGGACTCAGGCAGGTTGAATTCCTGATGGATTTCTTTAAAACACTGCCGGGCTTGGAAAATGCTCGAATTGCTCAGAGTGGGGCAGTCGTAGGCGTGCGGGAGTCCCGCAGAATTCGTGGATTGTATACGCTGACGGAAGAGGATCTTATTCAGCCGGTGCACTTTGAAGATGCCATTGCCCTTTGCAGCTATCCGGTAGACCTGCATCCCGCAAAAGGGGCAGCAACAGGAACCAGTTACAAAAAAGAGAAAACGGATGTGGCGGAGGTTTATCAGATTCCTTATCGCATCCTGGTGCCAGAAAATGCAGATAATCTGCTGGTTGCAGGACGCTGCGTTTCCGCTACGCATGAAGCCCTGGGGGCTATCCGGATTATGCCGGCAGTGTTTGCCATGGGACAGGCGGCAGGAACCGCTGGTGCCATGTGCGTAAAAAACAGCTGCCGCCCGGCGGAATTGGATACAAAAGCTCTTCAGCTTGTCCTGAAGGAGCAGGGGCAGGAATTTCTGCTTTAAAACAAAAGCGACCCAAAAATAAATAAGGATTAAAGAGTATGAGTATTACAACGATTTTGATCATAGCGGTTTTTGTAGCAGTGGTAGCACTGATGGTCACGGATAAATTGAACGCCGTAGCAGCTCTGCCGCTGATGGCCATCGTTATGTGCGCCGTAGCTGGCGTTCCCCTTAAGACTATTGTGAACGATGTGGTAGGCGGAGGCATCTCGGGCCTTTCCGGTGCGATTTTCTCCACGCTTATAGCTGCTATTCTGGGTGAAGTAATTCGCAAGACCGGTATTGCAGAAAAGCTCATTCGCAGTGCGGCAGAATTGGGCGGCGATAACCCCTATGTGCTGGCCGTGCTGTGCTTCCTGGCTTGCGGCTTCTGCTTCATTGGCCTTAACGGGGTAGGCTCCAAAATCATGCTGGGCTTGATCGTTTTCCCCATTATGCTTTCTGTAGGAGTACCCAAAGTTATTGCAGCTTTTGTTATGCTTGCCGGTACTTCTGTTGGCTACTTCATGAATGTTTCCCGTTGGACGTTTATCGGCAATCTGGTTGGTCTGGAGGCAACTGATCCCCTGATCAAGAACACTGCAGTCATGATCCTTATTCCGGCTGTCATCATCTGCGTTGCATTGATACTCATTGGTATCAAGGTAAAAGGACCGGTGTTTTCCTGGGCCGTTAAAAAGAACGATGGTGAAAAGAGCGACAAGAGCAAGGACGTGCCGTTGTATTCCATTCTGGCGCCCATTATTCCTCTTGTGCTTGTACTTGCATTTAAGTGCAATGTAAATGCTGCTTTGATTGTAGGTATTTTGTATGCCATTTTGACGACGCAGTGGAAGAACAAATTCCGGGGCATTCAGGATCTGATCAACAAATCGGCCTTTGATGGTTTTGCCAATGTATCCGTCACTGTAGTGCTTATGATGGGGATTGGCATGGTACTGGCTGCCTCCAAGCAGGAAGCTTTGCTTACCCCCATCCAGAACCTGCTCACAGCCATTGTGCCCACAGCACCTGTTCTGGTGATTCTGGTATTTGGTTTGGTAGGTCCATTCCTGACCATGTATCGCGGGCCGCTGAATCCCTGGGGATTGGGCGCTGCGCTTATCGGTATTCTGCTGACCACCAGCCTGCCTATTGGCCTGATCGTAACTCTGGCTTGGGTGTATGATTACTATGTAGCTGTGAATGATCCTACTGCATCTCAGGTGACTTGGGCTTGTGGATATTTGCAGGTTTCCGTGGGCAAGTATACCCGTGGCACATTTCTTATCAATGCGCTGGTAGCTTTGGCCGGAGTCATTTTGGCTGTGATCGTATATATGTAAGCAAGCATGCAGGAGGTACAGAGAAACATGGCGCGTAAAATCAGGATCGGCATAGACGTTGGCGGTACATTTACAGACGCCATAGCTCTCGATAATGATACCTATGAGATCATAGGCAAAAAGAAAGTCCATACCACACATACTGCAAAAGAGGGCGTTACTCGTGGCGTTATCGATATTTTGCATGCGCTTCTGGAGGAAATCCACTGTGAAGCAGAGGATGTGGTATTCATTGCCCACGGCACTACACAAGCCACCAATGCCCTTTTGGAAGGGGATGTGGCAGATATTGGAATTGTGGGTATGGGTAATGGCATCGGTGTCGGCAAAATCAAAGCCGACACCGATGTAGGAGATATCCCCCTGGAAGACGGAAAGGCCATTCATACCGTATATGGCTTTTTAAACACGGCTCAGGGCGTTAACGCACAGGAGGCATTAAAGCTGCTGGAAAGCTTGAAAAACCAGGGTGCGCAGGTGGCTGTAGCCAGTGAAGCATTTTCTGTAGATCACCCGGAAAATGAGCAGGCCGTTGCAAAAATTGCTGAAGAATCAGGAATGATTGTTACTGCTACCCATGAACTTACCAAACTGTATGGGTTAAAGGCAAGAACCAAAACGGCAGTGATTAATGCTTCCATTCTGCCCAAAATGATGCAGACAGCTGCTATGACGGAACAAGCCGTTCGAGATGCAAAAATACAGGCGGCATTGATGATCATGCGCAGCGATGGCGGGGTTATGCAGGTGGATGAAGTCAAACGCCGTCCTATCCTGACGGTGCTTTCCGGCCCGGCCGCAGGTGTGGCGGGTGCGTTGATGTATGAGAAGATTTCTGACGGAATCTTTCTGGAAGTGGGCGGTACCAGCACGGATATTTCCGCGATCCAGAATGGACGAGTGATCACCAAGTATGCATGCATCGGCGGACACAATACATATGTGACCAGTTTGGACATTCATACGGTTGGCATTGGCGGCGGCAGCATGGTTCGTTTTCGGAACAATACCATCATCGATGTAGGACCGAGAAGCTCACATATTGCCGGTTTGCCTTATGCCTGCTTTACAGATTCGGAGAAACTGCAGAACTGTCATGTAGTCAGTGTGGGGACGCCAAAGGATAAAACTACAGATTTTCTCGCATTGGAAAATGAAAAAGGAGAACGCTTTGCCATTACTTTGACCTGTGCGGCAAATTACCTGGGCTATATGCCGGAGGGTGATTATGCCAAAGGAAACGAAGAAAGCGTTCAGCTGGCTTTTATGGCTTTGGAAAAGGCATTTAAGCGGCCGGCACAGCGTATTGCACGGGATATAATGGATATTGCAGTAGGAAAGGTTTCTGCTGCAGTAACAGGCTTTATACGGGAATACAGCTTGCCTCAAAGCTATCTGATTCTTACCGGCGGTGGTGGCGGTGCCAGTGCTGTGGTCCCTGCCGTAGCGGAGAAGATGGGGCTGCGCTTTAAAATAGCACAGAATGCGCCGGTTATTGCTACTATCGGAGCGGCGTTGGCTATGGTACGGGATTCTGTGGAGCGTACCATTATCAATCCTACGCAGGAGGATATCCTGCAGATCCGTAATGAAGCGGAACAGGCGGCCATACGGGCGGGTGCTTCTCCTTCAACCATTGAGGTAACGGTGCAGATCGATACGGCAAAAAATACGGTTACGGCTGTGGCGGTGGGAAGTACGGATTTGAGCGCCAAGGCAGCGGTGGGAACGATCTTGACTCAGGAACAGCTTCAAAAGAAGGTGCAGGAAGCGTTTACCGGGAAAGAAGAAAGTCGTGTAAGCGTACATGCGGAATTTGCTACGGATACTCTCTCGGCTTTTCGTGTCAATGTGGAAAAAAAGAGCCGTATTCCATTTTTTAAAAAGTGCACGGATCTGTTGTGCGTAATGGATAGCAGCGGTGTGATCAAGCTCAGTGTGGAAGGTGCAGACTGCTATCATTTCAAAGCACAAGATAGAGGAGCATTAGAACAACAGCTGGAAGCCCACATGAAGTTCGACGAGTCTGGCCGTACAGCGCCCTTGTTTTATGTGGTAATTAACGGCAAGATTACGGATCTTTCCGGATTGGACAGCACAGAGCAGATTCTGTCGCTGGTGGATCTGGAGCTGAAACGGTTGGGCTCTGGAGAAGAATATCTGGCCATACTGAAAAAGAGATAGGAGAAGAGTATGCCTTGTGATATGTCCGAACGGGAAAATGCCCTATCCATATTCAACCAGTTTGTTTTTGCAGATTCTATTGAACGGGATGAAAAACTTTTTATGGCGGAGGAAGCTCTGAGAATAGGCAGAGAACGGGGTAGAGAGATACGGAGAGAGTTTCCGGACATTTCCGTTCAGGAGATCCTTAGATGCCAAGGCGTTTCCATTCATGAAGAGGGGCAGGATAGAGGCTGGGGACAGGACTATGTGAAGTTTGCAGAATTTCATGTCAAACAGAACCGTATTCTTCTTAATCGAGAAGCATTGCATCGCATAGGGCGCCATATGGATATAAATACTGCTCGAGAAATTATTCTCGGCCATGAACTGTACCATCTGTTTGAGTGCAGGAGGTGGGGCGATACATCGGCCGGCTTTGTTCGAACGGTGAAGTTGTTTGGAGTAATTCCTGTAAAGCGTCGGATGCTCCCCGTTTCAGAGATCGCTGCCGGAAGTTTTACTAAGGAACTGCTAGGGCTCAGCTTTGAACCAAGGCAAATTGAAGAACTCTATTTTGCCTGACAAAACAAATCTTCGCTTTTCACGGAAATAGGAATTTAGCAACACTCGGGCAGAATGTATTTTACGTGCATAAAATGAAAAAACAGGCTTGACAAAGAAAGAGCACGGTGCTACACTTACCACTAAATCAGAAAGGAGACGGGCCGGAACTATGCAGCGTATTCGTATGGCATTCGCAATTCGATTTTATTACGACTATTCCTTTTACCCCTCAAAGCGAATAGAGATTTGTGATGCCATTTGCGGATACACCTTAACTGCGTAGCTTTTACTCCTTCTTTCCCCATAGTAAAAGCCCGAAGAAATGCCCGTGGGTCACAAGCTCACGGGGCATTTTTATTTGCTCTTTTTGCATAGGCTATTCTCCCTGGATTCAAATGAATCGTTTCTACCGGAGAAAAAAACAGGGAGTATACTTATTCGCTTTCGCGAGGCGAATACGCATTTGGCCTACATACATACAAGAGAAAATATATAATATACGGAGGAAAAAGACAATGAAACGTAATCGTAAAATCCTGCATATTGGGGCCGCCGTGCTGCTCATGTGCTGCACATTACTGTCTTTGTTCGGATGTCAACAGAAAAAGCAGGTGTATACCGTGGGTATTTGTCAGCTGGCGCAGCATGATGCTTTGGATGCAGCCACTCAGGGTTTTGAAGATGCCTTGAAGGAAATACTGGGAGAGGAAAACGTGGTCTTCGATGTACAGAATGCTTCCGGTGATTCCGCAACTTGCAGCACCATTGCCAACGCATTTGTTTCCAAGAAAGTGGATCTCATTCTGGCTAATGCTACGCCGGCCCTTCAGGCGGCCTATAACGCTACGGACAGTATCCCTATTCTGGGCACAGCTGTAACGGAATATGGAGTGGCCTTGGGGATTCAGGATTTTTCCGGCACTGTAGGGGGGAATGTTTCCGGTACTTCTGATCTGGCGCCTTTGACGGAGCAGGCGGATATGCTGCTGGAACTTTTCCCGGAAGCTAAAAAAGTGGGGCTGTTGTATTGCTCTGCGGAAAGCAATTCCGAATACCAGGTGAAGGTAGTGGAAGAATACCTTTCCGATAAGGGCATTGTCTGCACCCGTTATGCGTTTACGGATTCCAATGACGTATCTGCCGTGACTGCCAAAGCTGCTGCAGACAGCGATGTAATCTACATTCCTACAGATAATACTGCTGCCACCTGCGGCGAAACCATTGGCAATATTGTTCGTTCGGCAAAAGTTCCCGTCATTGCCGGGGAGCAGGGCATCTGCAAAGGCTGCGGCGTAGCGACTCTGTCCATCAGTTACTATGAATTGGGCAAAAAAACTGGAGAAATGGCGGCAGCTATTCTGACTGGGGAGAAGAATATTTCCGATATGGCGATTGAATACGCTCCTGCTTCCAAGCTCTATAACGCAGAAATGGCGGAGCTGCTGGGCGTGACTATCCCTGAAGGATACCAACCCCTGGAATAAAGAAACCGTAAAACGGAAGAAAGAGGAACTTCTATGCTTGCATTGCTGCAGTCTCTGCCCGGGGCAGTGGCCCAGGGGCTTATCTGGGGCGTCATGGCGCTGGGGGTGTATATCACCTATCGTATTTTGGACGTAGCGGATCTTACCGTGGATGGGAGCATCTGCACCGGCGCAGCCGTGTGCACCATGCTGCTGCTTTCCGGTGTCAGCCTTCCTCTGGCCATGCTGGCAGCCCTCTTCAGCGGCGCATTAGCCGGGGCTGTTACCGGATGGCTTCACATTGGGTTGGGGATCCCGCCCATCCTTTCAGGTATCCTGACCCAGATGGTTCTCTGGTCCGTGAACCTGAAGATATTAGGCAAAGCCAATCAGGCTTTATCTGCCCGGAGTGCGCATGTGCTTTTGAGTCAGATGGATATCCCTGGGGCGCTGCTGATACTGCTGATCGGTGCTGCAATATTGATTGCGCTATTGTATCTGTTCTTTGGCACGGAATTGGGCTGCGCGATACGTTCTACCGGATGCAGCGGCCCCATGAGCCGTGCGCAGGGCATTCATACCCAGCGAATGCAGGTGTTGGGTCTGTCGATCAGTAATGGACTGGTGGCACTGTCCGGAGCGCTGCTTTGCCAGTATCAGGGATATGCGGATGTAAACATGGGCCGGGGTGCTGTGGTCATCGGCTTGGCCGCCGTGGTCATAGGGGAAGCATTGGTCAGCCATCTGTCGCAGAATTTTGCCGTGAAACTGGGAGGCGTTATGGCCGGTGCAGTGCTCTACTATGGAGTATATCAGGTGATTATCTTTCTGGGCTTTGATACAGATCTGTTGAAGATGTTTTCTGCATTGGTGGTTGCCGGATTTCTGGGCTTGCCATATCTGAAGAAGCAATTGGGCGGGAAAGGGGGAGAGAGACATGTTTGAACTTAAGCATATCACCAAGATCTTTTCCCGAGGTACGCCGGATGAAAAACGGGCGCTGAATGACCTGTCCCTGATATTGAATGACGGTGATTTTGTTACCGTCATCGGGGGGAATGGGGCTGGAAAGAGCACCATGCAGAATGTGATCTCCGGGGCGCAGACCCCGGAGGAAGGGCAAGTGCTGCTGGATGGCGTGGACGTAACGGAATTGCCGGAATACAAACGCGCCAGATATTTGGGACGGGTCTATCAGGATCCTATGATAGGTACTGCCGCCAATATGCAGATAGAAGAAAATCTGGCACTGGCGAATCGACGGGGCAAGAAGCATACCCTGCGGCCAATGATCACCAAGACGGAGCGGGTGCAGTTCAAAGCTGCTTTGCAGGAATTGGGGCTGGGACTGGAAGAGCGTCTCACGGCCAAGGTGGGCACTCTTTCCGGTGGACAGCGGCAGGCCTTGACCCTGCTTATGGCCACCTTACAGAAGCCCAGATTGCTGCTGCTGGATGAGCATACGGCGGCATTGGATCCCAAAACGGCTGCTAAAGTCATGGAACTGACAGACAGGATCGTGCGGGAAAATCGGCTTACCACGCTAATGATCACACATAATATGCGGGACGCCATTGAGTATGGTGACCGGCTCATTATGCTTCATGAAGGCAGGATCATACTGGACATAGCCGGAGAGCAGAAGCAAAAGCTGACGGTAGAAGATCTGCTGCGCCAGTTCACTCTGGCCAGTGGGGAAGAGTTTACCAGCGACAGAGCCATTCTGGGATGAAGTAAGCAGGCATAGAAAAGGACCGGTAGAAAGAATTCTGCCGGTCTTCTGCATATACGGATTATGAGACATGCACTTCGCACGCTTCATGTTTTATTGTGGGTTTTTGTAAAGCACGCCGCTTTTATAAACATAAGGGATCCCCAGAGGCAGCAGATTCGGCTGGGCGTATGTGCCCCGCTCCTGTAGTTTTTCAGGGTCAAAAAGTACAATATCCGCCAGATATCCGGGGCGCAGAAGCCCTCTGTCCCGCAATCCCATGCGCTTGGCAGGTAAAGAAGTCAAGCGGCGTATCGCTTCTTCCAAAGAAAAGAGCTTCCGATCCCTGGCATAATGCGCCAGAACACGTATGGTCATTCCTGTGGCGCGGGGATGTGTGCAGCCTTTGCCGGGATAGATGGCATCGGAGATGCATACCGTCTCCGGATCCTGCAAAACCAACTCCAAATCCTCTTTACAGGCAATGTAGTCGATCATGGAAGTACGTCCCTGATCTGCTTCCAACAGCCAGAGGAGAAAATCCAAAGGCTCCATATTCGCTTTTTCCGCTCCCTGAAGAAGGCTCATGCCTTTGTACAATGTCAATTCCGGTTCGACTGTGGCCCCGATATACACGTTCTCATAGCCGCACAGGCGAAGGATGTTTTCAAAGTCTTTTCCGGTCTCAATACGTCGTGCAATGGCTGCTTTTACAGACGGTTGAGAAAACTGCCGCCAGTCGGCAAGCTCCGGGGGAAGCACATGGAGAAGTTGAGTGCTCCCGGCCGTATAGGGATAAGCGTCCTGATAGATGGGCAGGCCTTCTTCCCGGGCTTTCCGCAGCAGCGTTAAGGCCTGAGGCATGGCTTTGCGCCAGTTGGCTTGGCCGATAGCCTTCAGGTGGCTGATCTCTACCGGGGTATGCAGCGCACGGCAAAGAGCAATGGCTTCTTTCACACCATCCACCATGCCGTCGGCTTCCTGACGCATGTGGATGGTTACGGGCAAACCTGTGCCCGCTATGGGAGCCAGATATGTCAGCAGTGCCTCGGTACTGTAGTAAAACTCCGGTGCATAGCCTATACCCATGGAAACACCCAGAGCGCCTGCCTGAAGAGACTCTTCCATCAGTCGGTGCACAAAGGATATATTTGCCTGAGCGCCCGGCGTATAGCCGCCTCCAAGGGCCAGAAGCGTTCCAAGCCCACAGAGCATTTTTACTTCTACGGTTCCATTGTGCTTTTCCAATGCTTTCAGATAGGCCGCCATGGAATGCCGGGGCACACTGGGAGCAATGGGACCCAGCACCGGCTGCTGGTAGGCTTCCACTTCTTTTTTGTGATTCGGACAGAAGTCAGGGGCGAAGACCGGAGCGGCGCTCATGCCGCAGTTGCCGCCTATTACGGTGGTCAGTCCCTGTGCCTGTTCTGCCTTTCCAAAATCAGGGCGGAATACAGCCCCATCCGGATGCCGGTGAATATCGATGAATCCCGGGGCTGCCCACAGCCCTTTTGCGTCCAGAATATGGGTGGCGGCAGTTTGTTCGGGCACCCTGCCTGCAAAGCAAATGCGGCCGTCCTTTATGCCGATATTCCCAGGAAAAGCAGGGGTGCTGGTACCGTCTGCAATGACGGCATTTTTTATAAAAACATCCATGCGTGCCTCCAATCTGTCTTCAGTATAGGCTTCGATCAGGAGGAAAGCAATACAAATTAGCATTCATTTCCCGACGGCTTCATGAGTGTAGGATAACGGGGGTTTGGGTTTACAACGGGGGCAGGTAAGTGTTCGCGGAAGATACAGGACATGGAGAACAAACCGCAGGGAATATAAAGAAAAATCCGGGAGTGCCTTGCGGGAAGATATACAAATCGTTATACTGAAAGAAAAACAACCCTTTGGGAGGATATTGACCGTGATATTGATCCGGGGTGCAGGGGATATTGCCAGCGGTATTGCCTTACGGCTGTATCGGGCAGGACTTATCCCTGTTATGACCGATCTGCAGGCTCCCACGTCCATACGCCGTGGCGTGTGTTTCAGCGAGGCACTGCGATTGGGGGAGACTCGGGTGGAGGGAATTTCTGCCCAACGATGCGGGAATCAGGAGCAGGTTCTGAACTGCCTGCATACGGGAAGTATCCCCGTACTGGCGGATGATGCGGGGCTGGTTTTGGAGCAGATTCATCCCCGGGCGATGGTGGATGCCCGGTTGGCCAAGGTAAATTTGGGTACCAGGCGGTCAGATGCCTTTATTGTAGTCGGTATCGGACCTGGGTTTACTGCGGGAGAGGACTGTCATGCGGTGGTGGAAACCAAGCGGGGCCACAGACTGGGACGGGTTTTGTATACGGGCAGTGCGCAGCCCAATACTGGTATACCGGGAAATATTGGAGGATACACCAGCGAGCGGCTTTTGCGGGCACCAGCAGCAGGAATATTCACGCCCGTGAAAAACATTGGGGATATTGTTACGGCAGGAGAGACTGTGGCCTTTGTGGAGGGTATGCCCATGCGAACGCAGATAGCGGGGGTACTGCGGGGGATACTTCCGGAGGGGACAGTGGTTTTTGCCGGGATGAAAAGCGGAGATGTGGATCCGCGAGGAGAATACGATAGTTGTTTTACCGTATCGGATAAGGCGCTGGCCGTGGGTGGCGGTGTATTGGAAGCGCTGCTGCATCTGGGGCTGTTACAAAGAGGCATTCTTGTCCCTTGACAGCAAACCAGCCCTGGGATACAGTATGTATAGATACAAGTACGGTTTTAGGAGGATGTATGGATAACCTTATCCTGGAAAAACTGGGCTACAGAGAAGAAAAAGATGTATATGGGATAAAGGTCACTGCTTTTAACGGCAGTACCTGTATGAGTGTGCGGGTATTTATGACCGGCTCCGAATTGAAAGCGTTTGGAGAGGAGTGCCGGGATCTTCTGCAAAATTCTCTGCTGCATCAATGGGGAGAAGAGAAAGGAAACGGAGATTGCCTGAAACTTATGGCGCGCGGCAGCGCCGATGGCAGTGCGGAAGGCCGCCTGTTCATGAAAGCAGCCCTCCGACCGGATTGGGCCGATACCGCCTGCCTGTCTATTACCGCTTCTTTGGGGGACTTTGACGCTTTCGGAGCCGCCATGTCTGCCTTTATGGAAGGGGAGGAAGGGGCCGTACTGGCTCTGTGCAAGGACATTCAGTATTAAAACAGGAGATTTATATATCTTCCTGTTCTGCATTTTGCTCCCGATTGTGACCATCCGTATTTGTGAGTCCATAATGGGAGTGCTCTTCGTTACTCATACCTTCTGTATTGTTAAGAGTGTACTTACGGCGAATCTGCTTTTCGGGTATCTTCATGACATTCACCTCCTTTTAAAAAAGTTTGACCGGAAAGCATCGGTTTTATGCACCCTTGACGGGTAGGCTGTGCTCTGGTACAATACCCCCTGCAACCTGTTTTCAAATTGATGAATAAAGGAGGCAAAAATGCCCAAACCTGTAAAAATCACCGCCGACACTCCTTGCGATATAGGAGCGGCGCTTGTCCAGCGTTATAACGTGGAGCTTATCCCGCTTCATGTAACTCTGGGAGACACGGAATACAAGGATCTGATAGACATTGATCTGGATACCATTTATAAGTACTGGGATGAAACTGGCACACTGCCAAAGACAAGTGCCGTCAGCGTAGGAGAATACCTGGATGTATTCCGCAAGTATTTGCAGGAAGGGTATGAGATCGTGCATATCGGTCTGGGCAGCGGGCTTTCCGTCAGCTGTCAGAATGCACGTCTGGCTGCACAGGAACTGGAGGGTGTGTATGTAGTGGATTCCTGCTCTTTGTCTACTGGATTTGGCCTGCTGGTGTGCAAGGCTGGAGAGTGGGTACAGGAAGGGCTTTCCGCAGCCGAGATCGCACAGCGGCTGGAATCCCTGAACCAGAAGACTTCTGCCAGTTTTGTAATAGATACGCTGGCATTTCTTCGTGCAGGCGGCAGATGTTCCAGCCTTATGCAGCTGGGAGCCAACCTGATGAGCATTAAACCCAGCATACAGGTGGTCAACAGCAAGGGCGGCAGCATGATCGTGGGCAAGAAGTATATGGGAAAGCTTCATCGCTGCGTCAGTAAATACATGGAAGATCAGCTTAAAGACAGGGAGGATATTTGCAGGGAGCGGGTATTTATCACGCATTCCGGAGGTTTCTCTGAAGAGGAGTTGGAAAAGATGCGGCAGGAGGTGGAGTCCTTCGGGCCCTGGGGGGAGATATGCATCACCAGGGCGGGCTGCACCATCGGCTCTCATTGCGGCCCCGGCACTGTGGGCGTATTGTTTATGACCAGATAAATCATATATTCACCAAACAGCCTTGGGAATTTCCGGGGCTGTTTTTTGTGTTGTATGCAGATCGGCATCCCAAGTTTTTCAAACAGTTTACAGGCGAGGCCCTGTCCCAGCAGGCAGAGCTGTTTTCTTTTTACTGCCCTTATTGTATAATGGAGCCATATTCTTTGGGAGGCCATTATGGTTTTTGCACTGTTATTCACCCTGTATTTTGCGTTTTGCGGGTTGCTGCTTCGAGCCCTTGTATTTCCAAAGGAGCGTGGTTTGCGTGCCTTATGGCTGGGGCTTGTGCTGGGGCTTTTTGGATTGAGCTGGCTGCCGGCTCTGTTTGCTTTTGCAACAGGGCGCTTTTCCCTGCTGGAAAATCTGCTGGGTGCGCTGCTGATGGGCCTGCTGGCCGGTGCAGGGGTATATTATGCCCGAAAGCAGGGCCGCTGTCTGCTCAAGGGACTTAGTTTACACCGGGAGGAGTGCTGGCCGTTGCTGGCACTGCTGCCTTTACTTTTTATAGGCGGATATCTGTTTTCCACACATATTCTGCAGCCTAAGGATGGTTCCCTGTATGTGGGGCAAACCACTTATGGGGATCTGGCTATGCATTTGGGCTTTATCTCTTCCATGGCTCGGCAGGGAACATTTCCACCGGAATACAGCATTTTCCCCGGCCACGGGGTCAACTATCCATTTCTTTGTGAAGCCTCCAGCGCCTCTATGGCCGTGTTGGGGGCGGATTTGCGCAGCGCCTACCTGATCCCCGCTTTATATGCCTACATGCTGGTGCTGCTGGGAGTATACTGCCTGATGCGGCAATGGCTCAAGCGTCCCTGGCGGGCGGTGCTGGGGTGTTGGCTGTTTTTCCTGGGGGGCGGTTTTGGCTTTGCTTATTTTCTGGATCGGCTCAATGGCAGTTCCACTTTATCCGCACTTCTGGGAGATACTGGCTTTGCCACTAACCTTAGCTGGCTGTTGGACGGTTACTATAAAACCCCTACCAATCTGCCGGAGATAGGCCTGCGCTGGGTGAACCCCGTTGTGGACATGCTGGTACCGCAGCGGGCGACATTGTTTGGCTGGGTATTCCTGTTCCCCTGCTTGTATCTGCTTCATGACTGGGCTTTCTGCCGGCGGAAGGAGAGTCTCCCAGGGCTAATTCTGCTGGCCGCTGGTCTGCCTCTGCTTCATACCCATTCTTTTCTGGCTCTGGGTATTCTCAGCGGGGTTTACTGTTTGATGGAGCTTTGCTCCTGCTTTGATAAAAAAAGGTTTCTGGGATGGGCCCTGTATGGAGGCATAGTTATTTTGCTGGCAGCTCCCCAGCTGTTCGGTTTTGCTTTCCGTCAGGCAGGAGAAAGCGGCATGGTGCGCCTGCACCTGAACTGGGCCAATGAGGTGGATGGCTATCTCTGGTTTTATATCAAGAACATGGGATGGATGTTTCTGCTTCTGCTGCCCGGGCTCCTGCTTCTTTCGCGGCGGGACAGGCGGATCATGGCCGGGCCTCTGGTTCTTTGGGGTATCGGAGAACTGGTCGTATTTCAGCCAAATGTGTACGATAACAACAAGCTCCTGTTTGTCTGGTTCTTTTACCTGTGCGGGTTGACGGCCAAGCTGCTGGGGTATCTGTTTCATCGGTGGAACCGGTATATCGCCAGCCACAGTACTAAAGAAGAACGGCAAAGCCTTCTTGCTTTGCTTCATGGCTTGTGCCTGCTGTTGACCTGTTTGTATGCCCTGACAGGATTTTTGGGAGATACGCCTTTGAACTTCCGGCAAAGTGGGCTGTTGACGGTGTGTCTGGGGCTGCTGCTGAGTGCATATCTCTCCGGGAGTCTGCTGGTACAGAGAACTCGTTTCCCCGGCCTGTGGACTGTTTTGTGCGTGGGGGAGAGCGGAGTCTTTTTGTACCTGCTTTACAGAGTTGTGGAAGGCAGGAGCCAAAGCACCTTGACTTTGGAGAGCAGGACCTGTATCCTGCTTCTGCTGCTGGGAGCGATGATGCTTGCAGGCGGCTTTCTGGGTGGGATACGGCTGCATACGGAGCAGGCTCATAACAGCGCTGCCGGTGCCTATAGCGTAAAAAAACTTGTGGCCTTTCTTCTGGCAATAACTCTGTTTCTTTCCGGCATCATGACCATGGCTCGGGAGTGGGGCGCCAGTTATGAAGCCTTTGGCCCTGCAGAACTGACAGCGGCAGACTATATAGAAAAAAACACAGATCCCAAAGCCGTATTTCTGACGGATTACAGTTGGCATCTGAATCCGGTTTGCGTGCTGGCCGGCAGAAACATTGTTTGCGGATCGGATCTGTATCTGTATTACCATGGCATAGATACTTCTCAGCGTCATGCAGATATTGCCGCCATGCTGGAAAATCCCGGGGAAAGTGAAAAACTGTTCCGGTCCTATGGGGTAAGCTATGTGTATATAGGGTCATCAGAGCGGTATCATTTTGCGGTGGATACGGACTGGTTTGAGGTCAATGGTACTCTGCTTTTTGATCAGGGCGGCATCTGCATTTATAAGCTGACGGGAGTGTGTTCATAAATTTTGTTGTAAGAGTTCTTATTCAGTTGTAAAAACAGCGCCCACGGATGCTTCCGTGGGCGCTTATTTAGGACTGGAAGCTACTCATAGTATTCCTGAGGGGAAACATAAGTTATGCCGCCGATGGAAGGGTAGCTGTCCTCAAAGGCCAGCACCCGCCGGAGCAGAGAACCGGTTTCATCGTAATATTCCTTATAGGTAGTAGATGTTTGCCCCTGCCGGCTTTTTCGCTGTACGTTTCGCTGCCCGGGAGCGAGACTTTCATCCAGCTGTACCTGATCTCCTTTTTTGGGTAATGTTCCGGTCTGTTCCGATACTACCTGAATATAGGCAAAATCATCGCTGTGCACCCCATAGAGTTCTATGGTGATCGTCTTCTGTTCCGTATCTGCCCGGGCAACAATGTAAACATTGCTTTCGGTATTGTTTTTAAAGCGGAAATCCTTTTCTCCTGTAGCAATGGTGGCATCCCGTCCGATGGGTACATAGTGCATGGGCCAACTGTGATGATACCGTTCTACCACTTCCAGATCCGCCATGAGTACGGCATTGAAAAGCGTGGAAGATACCTGGCACACGCCTCCACCATATTCCTGATTATAGGCTCCGTTGCGGATGGCGGCGGCGGTATAGTAGCCGTTTTTCTTGTTTCGGTCCAGAATAGTTTTGTTCATGCTGAATACCGCCTCCGGTTCCAGTACATAGCCGTTGATGCGGCTGGCGGCCAGGACGATGTTCTTTACCCGGTTGGCTTTCCCTAAAGTATCACCTTTAAAGCTGGTGGTAAAGCTGCTCAGCAGTGTGAATTCCTGTTTCAGGCGGGCTTGTGTCACTGCTGGCGCCACCTTAGCAAAGGGGACTGTTACAGGGCCTCCTCCTTCCAACAGCAGAGCGGAAAACGCCGTTCGATCCACTCGTTTACCCGGTTCTTCGGATTCAAACAGAAAAGGCGACTGTGGATCATCGGTGAGTAAAGCCTGTGCATCTTTGGCTTCGCAAGCATAAAGATTGTCCAGCTTATCGCAAAAGTCAGAAAATGCAGCCTCGTCCAGGTAGGTCTGTCCGTTTTCTCTGCAGCGGTAGCCCAGTGTATGCAGATCATATCGATCCGTATCCTCTTCCAGATGGAGTACCAGGGTCTTTTGCTTAAGAACGGCTTCCAGCGCAGTTTTGTCTGGCAGCGGCGAAGCGGTTGGGGCAGGAGTAAAGGTAGAAGCTGGGCTGGGAGAAGCTTGCACTCCGGGGGAAGGAGTTTTCCCACAGCCTAAAAGAAGCATAAGGGCCAACAGGGGCCAGGAAATACAGCGTTTCATGGACATAGTGTGGCCCGGAAGAAAAAAATCATTCGTATTTTGCTGTAAAGGCTTGACAAATGCCCGTCTCATCCGTATACTATTGAATTGCGCGGTGGTGCTGGAATTGGCAGACAGGCACGTTTGAGGTGCGTGTGCTTATGGCGTACGAGTTCAAGTCTCGTCCACCGCACCATATGAGAACTGCAGTTTTGATAGAAGGTATTAAAACTGCAGTTTTTTCTTTATCTCCTTTCTAAAAAGTCTTTCTGTTCTGCTGCATTTGGACTTCATTCATATGACCACTAAAAGCGGAAGCAGCCTTTTTTATGGCCGTTCTGACAGATATGAAACTTTTGAAAATAAAGCAAATAAAGAATTAGCTTTGAGAAATTTTGACGTATAATGTAAATAATTAAAGTGTACATGCTTTGCAAAATCAGAATTCTTGTTGCGTTAGCAAAGTGTTTTCGAGAGGTAAGATATGAAACATAATAGCATAAAAAAATTTCCCGTTGTTCGTAGGGCCAGAGCTATTGAATATTTAATTATGGTATTTGCATTGAACCTAGTTCCTATATGGATGGTGATAGAGGGCTATAGGACTCAAACGGACTTTAAATATTTTGCTCTTATGAGCGAATTGGTATTTCTACTGTTAGATATATTCATTTTTCGGAAACCTGTTCTCCTCATGTTTAATTTTGTTTACTTCGATGAAGCGGGTGTGCACTGTTTGCGACCTTTTCAAAGAGAATTGTTTCTCGATTGGAGCAATTGTAAATATATCTCATTCATTGCTGTCCTGCCTGGAACGGAATATCAGGCTGGTAGTGCTTGTTTTTCTGCACACGTACCAGAGAAACGGTTGGACGGTTATAGCTGCTACAATATGACGGATGAGTGCATTTATGTTTCTCCATCAAAAGAATTATGGGAAGAGGTAAAACAATATGTTTCTCCTAAATTGTATTTCGACGCTATGATAAATTCGGTGCAAAAGTAGTTAAGCGATAACACAGAGGATTGTTTTAGCTGCTGATGCGGCGTGCAACCTGATATGAAAAAGGTATTCGCATTATGTGAAAATATGAGACAATACAGCTGCGCATGGTAGAAGAAGCAAAGATTCACTACGCCTGCGAGTGCTTCCGTGCTATCGGCAATGAAAATGTAGTCTATAATGTCGTGGATAGCTACGAAAGTCTTCTTCATTTAGTAGGACAATGAGATAAAGAAGCTAAGGAGAGGAAACAGTAGATCATGGAGCGAGAATATGCATTTATCGATGAATATGGCAATTTCGGGTGGAATTTAGAAAATCCAAGTGTTACGACACATTACATTATCACCGCGATAATCGTCAAAGAATATGATAACTACAAAAAGCAAAAAAAATAGCATGAAAAAAGCCGCAAAACTCGTGATTATGCTGGGGATCGCGCTGGGCGTCGTTTTTGTCATGCACATCATATTGTTATCCGTTTCGGAGGAGTATTTCAAAGGATGGCATGCTGCAAAAAAAGATGTAATTGCGTGGAAAGACTATGTGTTTGCTCCGGAATACGTGAGTTTGGATGCTGCTTTGGAACACATGTGCGTTTCAGAGGAAACTATCGAAATACTTACCTTTGACCGCTATGCGATATGTCTCGATCAATATGGCATTGTGGGATGCACGGTGATTTTCCCTACAAAGGGCAACCGCTGGAAAGCCCTGCCCATGCACGCATTTCGACGGTTGTTTCGGTGCGTGGGAGATGCAAGAAGAAATAAGTTGCACATTCTTCTGTTTGAACACGGTGGTGACATCCTTGTCTTTGGGGAACTGCATTCACAGGAATCGGAAGAAATTTTTACAGACAGCACGGCGCGCTCATATCCAACCTATGTTTATTATGAGAGCGGCAGCGCTTCCCAAATTCCATTTTTTAAACATTGTACGTTTTTTACATTAGCAGAACTGGAAGCGGGGTACTCGATTGCTGCGGGAGAGGACAGCATCGACTTTGACGGGACGCAGTGGTCTTATGATCTGAATGGCAATCCAGCTAAAATCAATTGCGCTGCCTGTTGGAGGTATGAGGTAGAGCGCTAGTAATGGACGGATCCGTTGGCGAGTTACAACGGGGAAGTAATCCGCTACGATGCAAGCGGTAATTCGACGACCTACCGCAGTTACACGATGGCGTGGCAGGGACGCAGGCTGACGGGTGCGACAAATGGTACAAATACCATTTCCTATTCCTACGACGAGAACGGAATCCGCACGCAGAAGACCGTCAATGGCGCAACGACCACCTACAACCACCACGGCTCCGTGCTGATCTCGCAGGACATAGGTAATGACCCCTTGTTGTTCAGCTGAGGAGACAACGAGCATATGAACAAAAATGAATTTATCGCACGTCTGCAGGAAAACGGAATACCACCAGATATCGTTTCTTTTGATAGCATCACTAACGATGGTTATAACATTCGAAAGAGCAAACTCCGCTGGGAAACGTTCACAAGGGAGAGGGGAAAAGAGTATGATTGCATTGGTTTTTCCTCGGAAAGCGATGCGTTGCAGCATATGCTTGATGAACTTGTCGCTATATATGCAGGCAATTATAAATCCATAGAGAAATATTTATGGTTTGAGTGATAAATGCATAACACAGGGGGATCGGTCGTGAACGGAATTATATACAGGTTAATCAAGCATTCTTTCAGTTGGCTGCTTCTATGGATGTCCTTATTCTTCTTAGGAAGAGGGTTATATATAGAAAACTACGAAAGGATGATAGGAGACCTCATTGTCCTTAGTCTATCAATTGCTTTTTGCACCGTATACATTGGTGGGATAAAATTGAAAGGTGTATTAGCACTGTTTGATTTATGAAAAAAATGTAAAATAGAAGAGGAGCGGAGAATTATCGGCGTCTCATGTGAAGGATATTGCGGATCACAAGGTAAGTATGTGTTTGGTGAGGTCTATTCCGATATAAAGCAAAGTAACAGAAAGTGGAAACGGTATTTGCCTTTTGCCAATATTCATGCGTATATCCACGATGTTTCCTTTCGCGGTATGCCCAAGTACAAGAAAGGCCATATTTACCGATTGACCATATTGAAATATTCGAAAATCATAGTTAAAGTTCAAGATTGTACGCCCCAAATTGATAACGGGTATGTCCCTTGTAGAGTGTCAGATTATGCTGCCTCGATAATAAAAAAGAAGAGTCAAAGGCAGAAACATTAGGTGGCGTCCTGCCTTTGAATTGCTTTTGCCCCTGAACTGAAAGGAGTGAAATTCAATCAATATTTCCCGCATAATACAGCAAAAGATGGTTAAAAAATCAACCGCCTTTTGATAGAAAAGCGTTCTGCAAGTACTGTTTTTTCACAGCTCAATTCATTTTTGCTTTATCCGGATAGACATAAAGTCAAAATGCGTGTATGATAAACTTGTTGTATGTCTATATAAATGGAGGTAGAGAGCGTGAATAACGGAAAGAAAGACATGTATTTACCCGCTTGGGTTTGCTGGACGGGATTGTTTTTTATTGCGATGGCAATCGGTTGGCTGATCGGTGCTATACTGTCATCAAATTTACTATTGGTTATAGGGATGATAGTTTGTTTTGGAATTGGCATATCCGTTGTTTTGTGCTGGAAAAATCAATGGATCCAAATGCTCGATACTGATTCTTTCGTCTACAGCACCATGTTTGACAACGAAACACAATATGATTTTACACAAGTGCGGGAGTTGAGGCTTCATAGTGATTCTGCAACGCTTATTCTGGAAACGGGCAAAGTCCATATTGAGAAATGTGCGATCCTCTCTAAAAGATTTAAAGAGGCTATCGGCCGGGCATTAGCGAAAACAGAGACTGATTTATAAACTTTTTCTGTTTCTGCATGACTGCATGATACTTGCTTCCGCTATGAAAAAAGGAAAAATACCTTCTGCAAAAAAAATATGCTGTCTGTTTTTAACCATTTGTCTGGGGCTGTCGGCGTTATGGCTTTCTGCCTGTGAGGGGAATAACAAGGCACCTTTCCGGGAAAGCCGGTTTTGTCTGGACACGTTGGTGACGCTTACCCTTTATGACGGCGGCGGAACAACTCTTTTACAGGAGACCTTTGAGGAGTTGGAACGATTGGAGAGCCTGCTCAGTGCGCATAAGGAAGGCAGCGATGTGTGGCACATCAACCGGCAGGCGGGGGAGAGGGAGGCTGTTTTTATAGCGCCGGAAACCATGGAATTGCTGCTGGCTGCCAAAGAGTATTATATTCTTTCTGATGGATATCTGGATATGACCCTGGCTCCTCTTATTGATCTGTGGGATGTAAACGGACAGGAATATGTGCCTACGAAGGAGGAAAGAACGGCTGCTATTTCTTTTAAAGGGGTAGAGGAACTGGAACTGGATGAAGAGGCCGGTACGGCCCGTTTGCCTCGATCAGGTATGGCGTTGGATCTGGGGGCATTGGCAAAAGGATACATGGCGGATATGCTTAAAGCATTTTTGATGGAGAAAGGCTGTACTTCCGCTGTTTTAGATCTGGGCCACAACATCCTGCTGATCGGAGAAAAGCCCGGAAGAACTCCCTTTTCCATAGGCGTTCGAGACCCGGAAGGCGGGGAAGGGGATATCTCCGTTGTTCTGTATGCGCGGGATGTCAGCGTAGTTACCAGCGGTACTTATGAAAGATTCTTTGAGCGGGATGGGGTGCGTTATGCTCACATTCTGGACCCTTATACGGGTGCTCCGGCCGATACGGGGGTCAGCAGCGTAACGATCATTTCCCAAAATTCACTGAGCGGAGATGCTTTATCCACGACCTGTCTGCTGTTGGGAAAAGAACGCGGACTGGCACTGATCGAATCTCTGGAGAATGTGGAAGCACTGTTCCTGATGGAGGATGGCACCAGAACTATGAGCAGCGGGTTTGAAGCTTATTTGGAGAAGAAATAAACCAGCCTTTAGACCGCTAAGCGAGGAGACTTCATATGCGCAAGGTATTTTTTAACGGACAGATATTTACCCCAACCGGTTATGTGCATGGCGGCTTTGTCGTGAAAGATGGCCTGTTCGAAGAGATTTTTACCGGGAATATGCGGGGGGAAGTAGATCTGGGAGGGTGTAAAGTCCTCCCGGGGTTGATCGATATTCATATTCACGGGGCTGTAGGCGCAGACTTTTCTGACGGAGAGGAAACGGGTCTGATCAACATGGCCAGGTATTTGGCAGCTCAGGGGATAACCGCTTTTTGCCCAACTTCTATGACTTTGCCTTATGAGACTCTGGAGCGAGCCTATACCATGGCTGCCCGATTGGCAAAAAGTATACAAACAGGCTGTGCCAGAATCGCCGGTATCCATATGGAAGGCCCTTTTTTCTCACAAAAAAAGGCTGGAGCACAAAATCCATCCTATCTGCGGCTGCCAGATTTTTGTGCGTTTGAAACATTGCGAAGAGCGGCAGATGGACTGCTTCGGCAGGTAGATGTAGCGGCGGAGCTTTCGGGTGGGGTAGAGTTTGCAAAAAAAGCAAGCAAACTGACTACGGTTTCACTGGCTCATACGGATTGTACCTATGAGCAAGCTGCCACATTTTTTGAGGCGGGCGCTACGCATGTAACGCATTTGTTCAATGCCATGCCCGGTATTCACCATCGGCATCCAGGGCCCATTGGGGCTGCCAGTGAGCGGGAAAATGTGATGGCGGAACTGATTTGCGATGGTCTGCATGTTCACCCCAGTGCGGTGCGCCTGGCATTTAAACTTTTTCCGCATCGCATCTGTCTGATCTCTGATGCGCTTCGGTGTTTGGGAATGGGGGATGGTGTATATACACTGGGAGGGCAGCAGGTTTATCTGCAAGGTCGGCTGGCCACTCTTTCTGACGGAACAATTGCCGGATCTGCTACCCATCTTTTTGACTGCATGAGAAAAGCTGTTTCCTTTGGTATCCCGGAGAATGAGGCTGTTTTGGCAGCCACGGCCCGACCGGCTGTTTCTTTGGGGCGTGAGAAAGAAATGGGATCTATCGCTCCGGGGCGTTATGCCGATTTTGTCCTTTGTACGGACGCTTTGGAACGCTTGGCAGTATATATGTCCGGGGAAAAACTTTAAGTGTATTATTCGTTCTGCATGAGGGATGGGACGAGAGAGCATGTGGTTTCCCGGTACTCGATGGACGGGGCACATGGCAGCCAGCTGCCTCTGCGCGGCGTTTCGCACCGCAGGCGTGGCGCCCCCGAAGATACACATCATAGTGCTAAACACAGGCTTCTCCCATATGCTTCTTCTTTGGTAGCATCCATATTCCGTTTTGGCTGGACTGTTTTCTTTAAATCTGTGATGTGAAGCTGTATTTTGCATGGCGCAAATTACAGCCTCTGCTGCTTATTTCCATGTAAAAAGAGCTTCCTGGCTGGAAGCTCTTTGATATGCAAATATTAGAGCTTGTAGGCTTTATCTACCGGCAGAGAGCACAGCAGACCCTGCGCCGGGGAGCGCAGACCGAAGGAGGTGTTCACAGTCTCCATAATGGCATCCCGGTTTCGATCGGAAGTCAGGATGGTGATGATCTCCCGTTCTTCTCCTAACATAGCCCCATAGACCTTTTCGGCATCTTCAGTGCCTACCAGACGGGAACGGATCACCGTTCCGCCTGTAGCGCCGGCTTTTCGGGCTTCGTGCATGACTTCGTCGGCATAGCCCCGGTTTACGGTGATCAGCAGCAGGCTGTGAGCAAATTCGCTTTTTTCCATAGTCGTATCTCCTTGCGGGTAATCCCCGGTCTGTTTGTTAAGTATGGTGGCAAAAAGGTTGCTGATGGCATTGGGCTGCAATACCGCCAGAATGCCCCGGCTGCGTACTACGGCGCTGAATCCCTGGGAAAACTTTCCGACCATGGCATCTATAGCGCCTTGAGTGGAAAAGCTCAATATCACATCTTTATCAACGGATCCAAGACCAAGGATATCCAGCATATCAGAAGGAGCGGTGCCCGTCCCCACAAATTGGATGTGAAACCGAATATTCTGGCTGGTCAGCCATTGAGTCAAGGAACGGCCTGAACCGCGCTCTACAATGGAAAAGAGCATCTTAGGTCTTTCAATCATCAGGACAGGCCCTCCTTTTCTGGAATAGATGCGGCAAGAATCTCCTGCCGGTCAAAACAGAGAATGGTATCGGGGATCTCATTGATCTCGTGGGCTGCCTTAGCCAGCATCGCTTTGTGATGGATCCGGCTGATGAGCCCCATGGACTGTATGGTGATCAGGGGCGCCATGGCTACCATGGCGACAAGGCCGAAAGCGTCGGTCATAATGTCTCCGCCTAAGGCTTCACAGGCGCCTATAGCAAAAGGAAGCATAAAGGCAGTGGTCATGGGACCGCTGGCTACGCCGCCGGAATCAAAGGCAATGCCGGTGTATACAGGGGGAACAAAGAAGCTGATGCCCAGAGAAAGAATATAGCCTACCAGCAGGATGGGGAAAAGAGGGATCCCGGTAAGTACCCGTGCCATGGATATCGCTACGGCTATCCCTACGCCGATGGACAGGCCAATGCCCATGGCTTTTTGCGAAATGGCTCCGGAGGTAACTTCTTCTACCTGCTTTTTCAGCACATGAACCGCAGGCTCTGCCGAAACTACAAACCAGCCCATAAGCAGGCCAACGGGGATCAACGCATATCTCAAAGAACTTTGGGCGATACCTGCTCCCAACAGTTTGCCGGCGGGCATAAAGCCTGCATTGGCCCCCGTCAGGAAGAGTACCAGACCGGCGTATGTATACAGCAGACCTACGGCAATGCGAAATACTTCGTGCCGGTGGAATCGACGGAAAACAAGTTCAAAGAGAATGAATACAAGGGCAATTGGCCCCATAGCAATAAACACTTCCCAGGCATATTCCGGAAGTGCATGCCACAAAACCTGAAAAGCGTCTTTGGTAGTAAACAACTCGCCAATAACGATCTCGCTGGAAGTCGTATCCGGGGTGTAAAATAGACTCAGCAGCAGCACGGAAAGAATAGGACCGATACTGCACAGGGCGACGAGACCAAAAGAACCTTCTTCGTTCTTTTGACTGGCAGTGGTGGCAAGACCCGCACCGAGGGCCATGATAAATGGCACAGTGATGGGCCCGGTGGTGACGCCGCCGGAATCAAAGGCAGCGGGAATGAAATCCTCTGGAGCAAAGAAGGCAAGAAGAAACAGTACCCCATAAAAAATCAGCAGCAGCAAATTCAGGGGCAAACGTCGTTTGGCGCGCACCATGGCCACCATCAGAAAGATGCCTACGCCAATGGCTACGGCCAAAATAAGCACCAGATTGGGGATGGAGGGGATTTGCCGGGCTAATACCTGCAGATCCGGTTCTGCAATGGTGATGATAACACCCAGCAGGAAACAGGCCAACAGGGGCAGCAGACTTTTCTTGGATTTATGCAGCTGCACACCAATGCCCACACCCAAAGGATGCATGGACGTATTGGAACCAATGGTGAACAGGGCCATACCAAAGATCAGCAATATGGTGCCGAAAAGAAAGAGAACCAGCACACCGCTTTGCATGGGAGAAAGGGTAATGCTCAATATCAGCACAATGGCAGAAATGGGAAGAACGGAACGGATGGATTCTATCAGAGTATCGGTCAATTGTTTCAATGGCACTTACCTCCTAAATAAGTATACCAGTAAATCAGATGGGGTGCAACCTTTTGGTTTTATATACTTTGTCGAAAATGTAATAATTCAGCAGTAGAGATAAAAAGAAATTACGATGTGTACGCAGTTTGTTCATCCTTTCTTTTTCTTTTTAGCCTTTCCGTCGGATGAGGGATGGAGTATAATCAGAAAAAAACGTTTGTGGAGGCTTTCCTTTGGCAAAGAAGAGGAAACGGAAGAAGAATCGCGTTGTCATTATAAATTGGGGAGTAGGTGCACCCTTGACATTGCTGCTCGTTGCCTTGATTCTGTTGGGTATGGGCATAGCAAAGGCCTGCTCCAACCGGGCGCAGGCAGCTCAGAGCGCCGTGATCCCGCAAACGGAGGCACCTGTGCCGACCCGCAGCCCCATACCGGTAACAATAGACTATGAAGCGGTGCATTCCACTTGGATCAAAGTCTGGTTTGACGCTACAGGTGAGCTGCGGGATATGCAGCTGGAGGAGTATCTGATGGGCGTTGTAGCGGCGGAAGTACCTGCTTCCTATGCATTGGAGGCAATTAAGGCACAGGCAGTGGCCGCCCGAACCTACTCCCTGTATGCCATTTCTCATGGTGGTTGTGCCACCAACGCTGCTGCGGATATATGCACCAATTCAGGCTGCTGTCAGGCCTATCGCACGGAAGAGGCTCTGAAGGAGCGGTGGGGAGAGGAATATGCCTATTACCATTCCTGCATTGCCGCTGCTATCATGGATACCGCCGGGCAGGTACTGCTCTATGACGGCAAACCTATAGACGCCATGTATCACGCTTCTTCCGGCGGATACACAGAGAACAGTGAAAACGTATATGCAAATGCCATCCCTTATCTGCGGGGCGTGGAGAGCCCTAAGGAAGTGGGCAGCCGCCTTTCCGGGGAAAGAACCTATACGCGGGAGGATTTTGTGCAAGCGGCTAATGGTGCGAATCCGGATGCAAATCTGGAAGCAGATAAGCTGGAAGAACAGGTAAAGATTCTGTCTGCGTACCCCAGCGGCCGGGTAGAAAAACTGCAGCTGGGGGCTGTGGAGATCACCGGCAAACAGGCCAGAAAAATGTTTTCTCTTGACAGCGCCATGTTTACCGTGGAGATCACAGCGGATTCGGTGATCTTTCATACAAAAGGCTTTGGCCATGGTGTGGGCATGAGTCAGAGCGGTGCTAACGGCATGGCTTTGGAGGGAGCAGGCTATAAGAGCATACTGACACATTACTATACCGGCGTGACCATCGGGATTATGGGGCAATACTGATGGAACGCTGGGAACTGCTGGAGGGCCCTTACGGGCTTTATCAGGATAAGGAATTAGGCTGCTTTACAGAGGATTCCATTCGACTGGTTCATTTTATGCGTCTGAAGTCCGGGGATCGATGTCTGGATCTCGGGACGGGAAACGGGATCATTCCCCTGTATGCAAGGTCACGGGGCTTTGGAAAATGGTCCGGGGTGGATATCCGGGAGGAACAGCTGGTTCTGGCCCGACGTTCTGCACAAAAAAACGGATTTAGCATGGAGTTTATCTGCTGCCGTGCACAGGAGGCAACAAATTTTTTCTCACGGGGTTCCTTGGATATCGTTACGTGCAACCCGCCTTATTTTGATTGCTCCATGCCTGCAGAAGATCCGGGACGCAATCTTATGCGTCATGGGGAAGTGCTGGAAGAGTTTATTCAAACAGCATTTTCGCTTTTAAACAACGGAGGCAGATTGTATATCTGCTACAAAGCCACGTATTTGACCACACTGCTGACCATTTTGCGGCGGAATCGTTTGGAACCCAAAGCCATGGAGATCGTTTGCCGAAATGGAAAAGGGGAGCTGGTGCTGCTGGAAGCAAAAAAATTGGCAAAACCAGGAATGGATATTTTTCTGTCCAAACGGGAAAGATAAGGGCAGAACCTAAAAAAGGAGGTATGCCCCTTGAACACTCAAAAAGCCATGGCCCTTATACTGGGGCTGGCCCTTTGCATGGGGATCATCAGCGGATGCACATGCTCCGGGAGCGTAAAACCCGCTCCTACGGCAGCACCTACACAAAAGGCTACCGCAGCCCCTACGCAGCAGGCCACAGCTCCGGCACCGTCTATGACCCCGGAAGAAAGCCTGGTACCCAGTGCTGATCCCAGCGTGAGTCCAGGTGTAAGCATGAGCCCGGATGCAAGCGTAAGCCCCGGTACGGGTAATTGACAGGAAAAACGCCTTCGGGCGTTTTTTTGATGGAAAGAAGAAGTATATTCAATCGGGATAAAGTCACTTTTTTTGCTTTCATAATTCATACATAAAAAGCAGCCGCAGGGTGCAGCTGCTTTTTTAAGCGGTAAATCGGATAGAGACTGGGATCAGGAGAGCTCAAACATACCGGTGTAAAGCTGATAGTAACGACCTTTCTGGCGGAGCAGATCTTCATGGCTGCCCCGCTCAATGATCTCGCCGTTTTCCAGTACCATAATGGCATCGGCGTTGCGAACGGTGGAGAGCCGATGGGCAATGACAAAAACCGTCCGTCCTTCCATAAGTTCATCCATGCCCTTTTCAATGTGAGCTTCTGTGCGGGTATCGATAGAACTGGTGGCTTCATCCAATATCAACACCGGTGGATCCGCTACCGCTGCCCGGGCAATAGCAATGAGCTGCCGCTGTCCCTGGGAAAGATTGGCGCCATCCGCTGTCAGAACTGTATCATATCCCTCGGGCAGATGTGAAATGAAGAAATGAGCGTTGGAGCGTTTGGCTGCTTCCACACACTCTTCATCCGTAGCATCCAGACGGCCATAACGGATATTGTCCATGACTGTACCGGTGAACAGGTGGATATCCTGCAATACCATTCCCAGAGACTTGCGCAGATCTTCCTTGGCGATGTCCTTCACATTGATTCCGTCATAGGTGATAGCGCCTTCCTGCACATCATAAAAACGATTTATCAGGTTGGTGATTGTGGTCTTGCCGGCACCGGTGGATCCTACAAAAGCGATCTTCTGTCCAGGCTTTGCAAACAGAGACAGATTCCGAAGCACTGTCTTTTTCCCGTCGTAAGAGAAAGTCACGTTTTCAAACCGTACGTCTCCTTTCAGGGGAATCTGTTGCCCGTCTTTTTCCCAGGCCCAGCCATGACGACCCGTGTGAACCAGCCGGTATTGACCTGCATCCACCTCCGGACGGGTGTCCATCAGTTCAAAGATCCGTTCGGCACCTGCCAGAGCGTTGAAGATATTGTTAGCCTGCATGGAGATCTGGGATACCGGGCCGTTCACCTGCTTGGCATATTGGAGAAAGGCCGCCAGTGTGCCGATATCCATGCGTCCCTGAATGATCATACCCGTCCCTGCCATGGCAGTCAAAGCAAAGAGAATATAACTGGTGTTGCCCATAATGGGCATGAGCACCATGGAACTGGTGGTGGCCCGGGTGGCGTTATCCCGCAAGTCAGCAGCCAGTTTGGCATATCGATCCTTGACCATGTTTTCCCGGCAGAAGACTTTAACTTCCCGCTGCCCCTCAAAAAGCTCTTCCACATAGCCGTTAGCAGCGGCCATGGCCTGCTGCTGGCCGCGAAAGTACTTGGCCGAGGCCTTTCCCAATTTAGTGGAAGCAAAAGCCATAAGCACCAGTGCAGCCAGAATAATGAGTGTCATTTTCCAGCTCATAAGCAGCATCATGATCAAAATACCGCTCAAAGTCAGCAGATTGGTCAATACACTCAGCAGAGAGTTGCCAAGGAACTCGCGAAGGGTATCTGTATCGTTAGTAAAGCGGCTCATGATCTCTCCATGAGTATGGGTATCAAAATATTGGAGAGGGAGCTTTTCCATATGGGCAAACATATCCCGGCGGATCTGGTAGAGCACCTGCGTGTGTACGCCCAGCATCAATCGGCTGCTGCCGTAGTTGGCAAGAGCTGCCAGTGCATACACCGCTGCCAGCAGCAGTACCTGCCGCACCAGTGGAGTGAAATCGGTTGAACCCGTTTGAAACATGCTTGTGGCGGTGTTAAAAATCGGTTTAAGCAGGTAAGTGCCTGCAACACCGCCGGCAGAACTTAGCAGTACGCATACCATGGCCATAGCCAACGTTGTATGAAAGGGTTTCAGGTATGTAAATAGACGCTTGAAAGTACCTTTGGCATCTTTGGGCTTGCTGTATCCTTTTGCACGGGGGGGCATCAGGCATCCGCCTCCTTTCTGTTTTGGGATTCATAGACTTCTTTGTAAATGGGGCTGCGGGCCAGCAATTCTTCGTGTGTACCCACATCCGCCACACATCCTTCGTCCAGAACAATGATTTTGTCGGCGCTTTTAACGGACTGGATCCGCTGGGCGATAATGAATTTGGTAGTTTCCGGGAACATGGTCTTGAAGGAGCGGCGAATGCTCTCATCTGTCATGGTGTCCACGGCACTGGTGGAATCATCCAGGATCAGGATCTTCGGCTTTTTCAACAGAGCACGGGCAATGCAGATACGCTGTTTTTGACCGCCGGAGACATTAACACCTCCCTGCCCCAGGTCCGTATCATATCCCTTGGGAAAACTCTTGATAAAATCATGGGCGCAGGCAGCCCTGCAGGCATATTCGATCTCCTCATCTGTGGCATGTTCATTGCCCCAGCGCAGGTTCTCTTTAATGGTGCCGGAGAAAAGCACGTTCTTTTGCAGCACCATACCCACAGAATCCCGAAGCGTATCGGTGGAATATTCCTTAACATTATGACCGCCTACCCGCACGGCACCCTGATCGACTTCGTAAAGCCGGGGGATCAGCTGCACCAATGAGGTTTTACCGCTGCCGGAACCGCCGATTATTCCCACGACCTGCCCGCTCTGTATATGCAGGTCAATATCAGAAAGAACAGGGTTTTCTCCATCTCCTTTGTAGGAGAAGTATACATGGTCAAAATCTACAGAGCCGTCCTGCAGCTGAAGCTTACTTTCCCGGTTTTCAGGAATGGCGGGGATTTCATCCAGCACTTCTACAATACGGGTCATGGAAGCGGAACTCATGACCAGATTCACAAAATACATGCTGATCATCATCAGTGCCATGAGAATGGAAGAGATATAGGAGATAAAGCCGATCAGCTGACCGGATTCCATCTGCCCACGGGCAATAAACTGACCGCCCAGCAGTACCACGGCAATTATGCAGCCATACATGGCCAAAGACATAAGAGGTCCATTCCAGATAAGGAGTTTTTCGGCCTTAAACTGTGCATCGCGAACTTCTGCCGCCTCTTTTTCATATTTGGCGGATTCATACGGTTCCCGAACAAATGACTTGACCACCCGGATGCCGATAAGGTTTTCCTGCGCTGCGGCGTTTAGATCATCATATTTATGGAGCATGACCCGAAAACGGGGATAGGTTTTAATTGCAATATATCCCAGAGACAGGCCCAATAAAGGCACGGCGCATAGCAATACCAAAGAAAGATCTCCGGAGATGCGGGTAGCCTTCACTGCTGCCAGAATCAGCATGGCAGGGGAACGCATGGCCATACGGATGGACATCATAAAAGCCTGCTGCACATAGGTGATATCCTGCGTAAGCCGGGTGACCAGAGAAGGAGTGGTGAACTTATCGGTATTTTTAAAGGAAAAATCCTCCACAGCGCCAAAAATAGCCGTGCGTAAATTGTAGGAAAGGCCATTGGCGGCTCTTGCACCGAAATAGGCGCCGCCAGCCCCAAGAATCATGGAAAGAACGGCGTACAATACCATCCAGCCTCCTTCCCGGAGCACATAAGCGCTGTTTCCGGTGCTGATACCCTCATCAATGAGATTGCCCATGGCGGTAGGGATCTGCATTTCCAAAATGACTTCCCCCAGCATACAAACAATGGTGATCAGGGCCAACCATTTGTTCTCTTTTACATAACTTAAAATGCGTTTGATATTGTGTTTCATCGTACCTTCTTTCTGTCCTTTTCTTCCAGCTGGGCAAAGATCTTCATGGGATCTGCCTGACATCCGCCCAGGTTTTCCATCATTTTCATAAGCAGTCCTTTCAAAGTATCCAGGTCCTGAGTGGAAAATCCCTGAAAGGTCTGCTTATCCACCTGTGCAAAGGTTTCACGGTGTTTTTGAGAGACCTGACGGCCTTTATCTGTGGCAAAGAGAACCTTGCAGCGCCGATTATCCGGGACGACTGTGCGTTCTATAAGTGCTTCCTGCTCCAACCGTTTGCAAATATCGGCAACGGCGGCCGGAGAAATATATAACTGTTCGGCTACATCTTTCTGTCCGCAGCCGGGGTGTTCCAGGATGCAGCGCAGCACACGCATCTGCCCCCGGCAGGGGCCGGTGCCTCCGTCTGCCTTCCAGATAGCTGTACGGCGCAGCGCATTGATATAGACCAGCAGTTGGCCTAACCGGCAAAAGTCCAAACCGGTTGTGTTGTCTGGATCCATAAAGTGCCTCCTTTCAAATAATAAACATTTTAACAATTAAGTTCTTGACTATTATACCGAAGGTGAAAGAAATGTCAAGACTGGGAAAAGGAGAAACTGTGAACATCCACCTTAAAACAGGGCATGGACTCCGGTAAAAGCCGGGAATCGTCTTCTGGCAGTTGAGATATGGCAGGAACGGGGAAGGCAGAAATTTGAAATGTATATTTTCTGTACAACATGCAGCAGTGATGGATCAACTGCTGCATTAAAAACACATGTCAAATGATATTCATACAACGCAGCGAAAAATCATAGCATTACCCGAAAAGAAGCGGCATGGACGAACCCATACCGCTTCCCTTTGCTCATTGTTGATATGTGGGTAAATATAAAGTCACTGCTTATTGCTTTCAGGCTCCGAAGAAAGCGCTGACCAACCGGTTGAGCGCCTGCTGATCCCGTACGCCCATAAGTTCCCGGCTGGAATGCATAGCCAGAATAGGCACGCCCACATCCACCGCCTGCATGGAGCAGGCACTGGCAACATATCCGCCAAGGGTGCCACCGCCCTTACTGTCCGCCTTGTTCATGTACCGGCGATAGGGAATGTCGTTTTCCAGGCATAAAGCTTCTATGGCGCCGATGCCGCCGGCCTGGGTAGTGTAGCTCTGGGAATAGTTCATTTTAATTGTTACGCCGCTGTTCATGGGGGCATTGACCTGGGGATCGTAAAATTCCATCTTGTTGGGGTGCAGGGCATGGGCCACATCACAGCTGAGCAGGAAACCGGACAGCAGGGCGTTCAAATATCCTTCCCGATCCAGCCCCATGGAGAGGGCAATCTTTTCCATAATAAAGCCCAAGGTGCCGCTGTTTGCACCGGATTTGGTACGGCTGCCGATCTCCTCATTATCAAAGAAAGCAGCAACGTTTACTCCGGTTTTCCGCTGAGGCGCGGTAATGCCTGCCAATCCTGCAAAGGCGCTGGTAAGATTGTCCAGCCGGGGACTGGAGAGCATATCCTGCTCAAATCCTACCAGAGAAGGCGATTCAGCGTTGTAAACTACCAGATCAAAAGAGAGGATATCCTCCGGCTGGCAGGGAATTGCTTTAGCCAGTTCACGAATGAAATATCCGTTTTTGTTGAATTCCTTTTCTATCGTGGCAGCCAGAGGCAGCATATCTTTGGCAGGATTCATGGCTACGCCCTTATTGACCTCCCGGTTCATATGGATAGCCAGGTTTGGTATGGTGCATACGGGTCTGCCAAAGTCAAAAAGCACTTCCCGGGGGCGCATAGAGCTTTCTCCCTTCAGAGTGACCAAACCGGCACAGGAGAGGGGTCTGTCCAGCCATGTGTTCAGGATCAACCCACCGTAAGGCTCTACAGAGAGCTTCAGGCAGCCGCCTGCTATCTGTTCGGGATCGGGCTTAATGTACAGGCAGGGCCAGTCCAAATGGCTGGCAGCAATGCGGAATCCATCTTCGGGAGCAAAACTTTCTCCAATGGTAAAGCCAACTGCCATGGTGCCATGGCAGGCAACACAATAGCGTCCTCCGGGAGCAAGTTGCCAGGCTCCGTTCAAAGGCAGTTCCGTAAATCCTTCTTCCCGTAGGAGTTCCATGGTAACGGCAGCTCCATGATAGGGGGATACACATTTTTTCAGGTATTCCATAAGGGCGTTGGCATCCTGACACATAAAAATCTTCCTTTCCTGTTTTTGCACAGTGCTCTCAAGTTCCCTGTGCGCCTTTTCGTTCTCATTATACCATTTTTCTTTCCGTATACAATCGCTTTTTTACCCTGACTATGGTATACTTTCTTTTATGGAACAGAAGATACATGGAAACACTGCAGGGATACGTGATTCCCTGCTCAAACAGATGCAGTCTCTATATGATATGGAACAGCCCACGGGGGTCTTTTTAAGCCGGGAGCTGTTGGAGAGTATGGCCTATTTTACCGGAGAGATCAGGCGGGAGATCTCCGTATACATTTCGCGGGGCGGAAAGATCGCCGATGTGAGCATCGGGGACGGAAGTACCGTTTCCATGCCCGATATGCGGCTGGTACGCAATATAGACCGGCTCTGCGGTGTTCGGTGCATCCACACCCATCCAAACGGCAGCGGATATCTCAGTGAGGTGGATCTGGGGACTCTCAACAACATGCGCCTGGATGCCATGTGCGCTGTAGGTGTACGGGAGGGCAAGCCTACCAGCCTTTATGCTGCCTACGTGGGAGAAAAGGACGAAGCCGGGCAGCGGCAGCCTCTGATCTACGGTCCCATAGTCTGGTGCCGTCTTCCTCATAAAGCATTGCTGGCAGCTATTGCGGAGGCTGATGACCGCCTTAAAGGGTCTGCTTATGAAGTAACGGAAAGCCGCCCGGAGCGGGCGATACTGGTGGGCATCGAAGGAAACGAAGGATACGATACGCTTGAGGAATTAAATGAACTGGCCAAAACTGCCGGGGTAGAGGTGGTGGGCCGGGCTTCCCAGAAGAAACGTGCTTTAGACAGCGCCACCTATATCGGTTCCGGCAAGGCAGACGAATTGCGGCTTATGGGCAGTGCCATGGAATGCGAATTGTTTATTTTTGATGATGAACTTACGGCCATTCAGATCCGCAATCTGGAGACCATATTGCAAACGCCGGTCATTGACCGCACCATGCTCATATTGGATATATTTGCTTCCCGGGCGGCTACCCGGGAAGGGCGTATTCAGGTGGAGCTGGCGCAGCAGAAATATAGACTTCCCCGTCTGCTGGGTACAGAAACCACCTTTACCCGGCAGGGCGCAGGGGTTGGCATGCGGGGCCCTGGTGAAAAGAAATTGGAAATAGACCGGCGGCGGATCCGCAGGCGTATCTATGAATTGGAACAGGAACTGGCAGAGGTAGAAAAGCAGCGTTCCCTGCGGCGTACCGCACGGGACAAGCAGGGGGTGCCGCTGGTGGCGCTGGTAGGCTATACAAACGCCGGTAAGAGTACGCTGCTTAACGCATTGTCAGAGGCACAGGTGCTGGCGGAAGATAAACTTTTTGCCACGCTGGATCCTGTAGTAAGGCAAGTAACTTTGCCCAAAGGCACTCGGATCCTTCTTTCGGATACGGTAGGATTCATTAATAAACTGCCCACGGAGCTGGTGGAGGCATTCCGTTCCACACTGGAAGAAGTGCGGGAAGCGGATCTTATTCTGCATGTTATTGACAGCGCCTGTCCGCATTATGAGGTGCAGATGCAGGTGGTGGAACAAGTGCTTTCTTCCCTTGGAGCCGGAAATACACCACGGTTGGAGGTGTATAATAAAATGGATAAAGAGCAGGCCAATCCGGCGCACAGGGGAAACTATGTGCATATCAGCGCCAAAACGGGTGAGAACCTTTTACTCCTGCTGGAACGGATAGAGGAGACGCTTACCGCCGGCCGCCGGGAGGTAGAGCTGTGCATTCCCTATGACCGTTATGAAGCCATGCAGGTGCTGCGCGGAACGGGACATATTCTGGTGGAGCGCCATGAAGCGGAGGGGACTTATGTAACGGCTTCTTTGGAAGAGGAAGAACTCTGGAGAGTGAAACGAGCACTGGGAGAGAAGAACAGATAAGTGCGGGGCAATAGGCACGGTGTGGCATAGAGGAGGAATTCAATACAATAAAAAAAGAGCCCTGTGGGCTCTTTTTTGTTGTATTATCTCCACCAGCCGGAAAACAGGTTGCTGAAAAATTCTCCTGCCTGTTCAAAAAACGTTTTTACGCTTTCATAGACCCGCTGGACGGTCTTGACTGCCTGCCCGGCTTTCTGTGCTTTTTGAGAAAGGCTGGTAAGCTCTTTTTGCAGCTGTTCTTCATTGAGGCCTTCCAGCTTTCGGCAAAGAGACAGGATCTGTTTATACATGGCATCGGACAGATCCACATTGTAAGCGGCGGCGATCTTTTTTATCTCGTCCAGTACTTCTGCATCACTCATTTGGGCAGTGTTGTCCAGGATCTGCTTCAGTTCGGAAAGCAGACCGGCTGCCTGCTCGCTGCCTATATATTCGCTCAGCTCTCCGGTAAGCACCAGCTCCTCGGCGCCAAGCTTTTTAGCCAGATCATTCAGGCTGACACCAGTCATGTCCTCATAAGCCTTGTAGATACCGGTAAGCGCACCGGTACCGGAGACGGGGAATGGGGCGCTGATAAGCACCTTGGCATCGGTAATACCGGCGGTAGCCAAGGCATTCTTATACATGGCCTCCGTACAGTAGTTAATGTTGTGCAGCGTTACATCCAGCCCGGATCCTTCCGGAAGAATGGTGATAAACGAACAGGACAGAGCTCGGCTGCCTATTTTTCTTTCAGATACCAATCCTTCCAGATAGGTGCGTTCCTCCTTGTTGGTCACGGTAAGCTCCCGCACATCTCCCGGGGTCAGGGAAAAGTCTTTATAGATCTGATCACGCTGTTCCAGTGTAAGATCTGCTCCCAGGGTCACACGGCGGTCTCCGCTGGGGGCATCCGTAGCAGTTTCCGCCAGTACGGAAAAGGGAAGTGCGCATATAAGCAGCAATGCACACAGAATCCATGCGGCAGTTTTTTTCTTCATATGAGATTTACCTCCTGCTTTCATGGATCAATTTCCCATGAAAACATAAACAGTATACTACCGGAAGGCAACGAAAGCGTCGCAAAAGTGTGAACAGAGTATGAGTTTTTCATTATGAATTATTCAATCATAATCGGACTGCGACATAATGCAGCGGATATTTCTCCTTTGTTTTCCGATGGAAGCACTGCTGCTGCATATGTGGCTGTTACCGATTCAATAAGTGGGGGTCTGTCCAGATCCGCACGATCATGATGTGGCTTCCTGCATCGCCGGTAAGGAAAAAGTTTTCCGGCCTTGTCAGCAGCAATGCCTCTCTTACGGAGATCGTTTTATCCAACGTGTACACTTTTCCAAATACACAGTATAGCAGCAGCCAGTCCGCCTTCCGGGTATCCAGAAGAATCGGTTCCTTTGAATTTGCAAGGGAGAGTGCTTCCATACTGCCCCGGCAATGCCCCTTTCGGAACATCAGATTAAAATCTTTGCATTGCCCCCAGCTGTGGGTAGGGATGCCACCATCAAAATGATGTATCTCATAGGGAGCAAGGAGCACCGGCGGCTTTTCTCCGTGCTGCAGCCGAATGGTTCCGGAAGTAGTACATAAAAGCCGTTCATAATCTGGCAGAGACGTATAATCGGATTCTTCCACGGTTGCTTCGGCGGCACTGATGCGCCAAAGAAAATTTCTGTCTGCATACTGTGCTTCCGGCGGCCATATGGCCAACTGGCAAGTACAGCCTCCGGCCCATGGAGCCATGTGTTGATCTTCTTGCCGAATGTGCCTGCATATCATGAGATTGCCTCCCTGGTGATTCTGCTGTATTGTGCATGGAGAAGTGTGGATACAAACATGGGTAAAAAAAGGAGCGGTTGATCCGCTCCTTTTTTAATTTGTCGGTTAGTTCTTTTTGGCCCGGATAGCAGCCTGTGCAGCGGCCAGACGGGCGATGGGCACTCGGTAGGGGCTGCAGGAGACGTAGTTAAGTCCAATCTCGTTGCAGAACTCGATGGAGGAAGGATCACCGCCATGCTCGCCGCAGATACCGCAGTGAAGCTTGGGATTAGCCTTGCGCCCCAGCTCAACAGCCAGCCGCATGAGCTTGCCAACGCCCACGGTATCCAGACGGGCAAAGGGATCGCTCTCGTAGATCTTGTTCTGGTAATAGGCAGGAAGGAACTTGCCGGCATCGTCACGGCTGAAGCCAAAGGTCATCTGGGTCAGGTCGTTGGTGCCGAAGCAGAAAAAGTCAGCCTCTGCAGCGATCTCATCGGCAGTCAGGGCAGCACGGGGGATCTCGATCATGGTGCCCACTTCATATTCCAGAGCAATACCGGCTTCCTTGATGAGGGCATCGGCGGTTTCCACCACATACTTCTTAACGAACTTGTACTCCTTGAACTCGCCTACCAGGGGAATCATGATTTCAGGCACGACCTTCCAGTCGGCATGACGCTTCTGGACATTGATAGCGGCCTTGATGATGGCACGGGTCTGCATAACTGCGATTTCGGGATAAGTGACGGTCAAACGGCAGCCACGGTGACCCATCATGGGGTTGAACTCATGGAGATCCGCAATGACCTGCTTGATGTAAGCCACAGTCTTACCCTGAGCCTTGGCCAGCGCTTCAATATCGGCCTCGTCGGTGGGAACAAACTCATGGAGGGGGGGATCCAGGAAGCGGATGGTCACAGGATGGCCGTCCAGTGCTTCAAAGAGGCCTTCAAAGTCAGCCTGCTGCATGGGCTCAATCTTGGCCAGAGCAGCTTCCCGCTCTTTCAGAGTTTCTGCGCAGATCATCTCGCGGAAAGCGCCGATACGGGCGGGGTCAAAGAACATATGCTCCGTGCGGCACAGGCCGATACCCTGTGCGCCAAAGGCCGCAGCCTGACGGGCATCCTTGGGAGTATCCGCATTGGTGCGCACGCCCATGGTCTTGTACTTGTCAGCCAGATCCATGATGCGGCCGAAATAACCGGAGTTGGGGTCTGCGGGCACGGTGGGGATCAGGCAGTCATAGATATTGCCGGTGGAGCCGTCCAGAGAGATATCGTCTCCTTCGTGGTATTCCTTGCCGTGGAGGGTGAAGCGCTTGTTCTCTTCATCCATCTTGATGTCGCCGCAGCCGGAAACGCAGCAGGTACCCATGCCGCGGGCCACAACGGCAGCGTGAGAAGTCTGGCCGCCGCGGACGGTGAGGATACCCTGAGAGTACTTCATGCCCTCGATGTCTTCGGGGGAAGTCTCCAACCGTACCAGAACGACTTTTTCGCCCTTCTTGCCATGGGCAACGGCGTCTTCAGCGGTGAAAACAATATGACCGGCAGCAGCACCGGGGGAAGCGGCAATACCCTTACCCACGGGATTGGCTTTCTTCAGCGCTTCGGCGTCGAACTGGGGATGCAGAAGCATATCCAGGCTCTTGGCGTCGATCTGCATGAGGGCTTCTTCTTCAGTGATCATGCCTTCGTCAATAAGATCACAGGCAATCTTGATAGCGGCGGAAGCGGTGCGCTTGCCGTTGCGGGTCTGGAGCATGAAGAGCTTGCCGTGTTCCACAGTGAACTCCATGTCCTGCATGTCGTGATAATGGTTCTCCAGAGTCTTGCATACATCTACAAACTGGGCAAAGGCTTCGGGGAACTTCTGCTCCATCTCGCTGATGGGCATGGGAGTACGGACACCTGCGACCACGTCTTCGCCCTGGGCATTGGTCAGGAACTCGCCGAAGAGACCCTTGGCACCGGTAGCGGGGGAGCGGGTGAAAGCAACGCCGGTGCCGCAGTCATCCCCCATGTTGCCGAAAGCCATCATCTGCACGTTAACGGCAGTACCCCAGGAATAGGGGATATCATGGTCCATACGGTAGATATTGGCGCGGGGGTTATCCCAGGAACGGAACACGGCCTTGATGGCCTCAAAAAGCTGCTCTTTGGGATCGGTGGGGAAGTCCTTGCCAAGCTGCTTTTTGTACTCGGCCTTGAACTGTTCTGCCAGCTCATGAAGATCCTCGGCGGAAAGTTCCACGTCAAAGGTGATGCCCTTGCGTGCCTTCATTTCGTCGATGAGCTTTTCAAAATATTTCTTGCCCACTTCCATGACCACGTCGGAGAACATCTGGATGAACCGCCGGTAGCAGTCCCAGGCCCAGCGGGGGTTGTTGGATTTTTCGGCAATGACCCGAACTACGTCTTCGTTAAGACCCAGATTCAAAATGGTATCCATCATGCCGGGCATGGATGCGCGGGCGCCGGAACGGACGGAAACCAGCAGGGGGTTCTCCTTATCGCCGAACTTCTTGCCGGTGATCTCTTCCATCTTGGAAATGTAGTCCATGATCTGACCCTGGATCTCTTCGTTGATCCGGCGGCCGTCCTCATAGTACTGGGTGCAGGCCTCGGTGGTGATAGTGAATCCCTGAGGAACAGGCAGCCCAATATTGGTCATTTCGGCCAGGTTCGCACCTTTGCCGCCCAGAAGGTTGCGCATGTCTTTGGAACCTTCGGAGAACAGGTAAACATATTTGTGTGCCACAGTTCATACCTCCTAGAAAATGTGCTTGTGTATATTCTTTCAAACAACCAATTCATTATAGCAATGCACATGTTCCTTTGCAAGAGATAAACACCTTTCTCCTCGAAAAAATGCAGGAAAAATTTCGTGCCGAAGGACTGAACAGGCATGAACGAACGTTGCCGGGGGCAATATTCCTGCCGCAGCGAAGATGCTGTATCGACAAAATAAATTTGTACCGGATTTTCGTGTAAAAAATGATACCCGTAAAAAAGCAGGCGGATTTTTCAAAACAATAAGCCATGCCGGTCAGAGGTATTATATCTTTCTCGCCGGTTGCCTATTTTCATCTGCCGTGGTAATATAATGCATATGAATGAAACGGAATTCTATCAGGCTACGAAAAATCGCTCCCTGAAGGGTGCTTATCTGCTGTGCGGGGAGGAGGAACTCACCAAGCAGGAAGCTGCCGTACGAGTAGAAGAACTGCTGGACCCGGGCTTTCGGGAACTGAACCGGCAGAGCTTTACCCGGCCTGCTGCAGCGTCCGAAGTCTTTGCAGCCTGCGATCAGCTGCCTCTGTTTGACAGCTTTCGTCTGGTGGAGGTAAAGGAGTGGGACGAGAGCGTATCTCGCGGCCTGCTGGAAAAAGACAGACTTCTGTTTTTACCGGATACTACGGTGCTGCTGCTGCTTTGCAGGGGTGCCTGCAAAAAAACGGATCCTTTGTTTAAGCTCCTGGCGCAGAAGAACAGGGTAGCCGTGTTCGAACCCCTGACGAGGGATCGGGCTGTGAATATGCTTTTGCGAGAGGCGGGACTGAAAAACGTGGGTCTTAGCCGCAGTGTGGCAGGACTTCTGGCAGACAAGGTAGGATATGATGCATACCGACTGCGAAACGAATTTTCCAAGGCTGCCGATTTTGTTGGCCCCTGCGGCGAGGTTACGGAGGCCGTTTTGGACAGCGTAGTGACCCCTACTGCGGAGTTTCAGGTTTTTGAGCTATTGGAAACACTTCTGGCGGGGCGCAGGGCGCAGGGCCTGACCATGCTTCGACAGGCTTTGCAGCAGGGGGAAAATGCTTTGGGTCTGGCTGCTTTTCTGTGCGGGCGGCTGAAGCTTATATTGACGGCCAGGGAGCATCTGGAAACGGGAAAGACTCCGGAAGCCGCAGCAAAATTGCTGGGAGGCAGCCCCTATGCTGCAAAAAAAGCTGTGCAGAGCGCCCAAAAACGTACGGCTGCTCAGTGGCGGCAAGTGCTGAAGGCTTTTGAACTGGTAGATATACAAACAAAGCAGGGCCTTGCAAAGGACAGTGATGCGTTGCTGCTTGCCGTCATATCTCAGTTTTGATTTTTCGGTTTAGACCGCTGATAATTTTTTACCCGCATTGGGAGAAAGGAAGCATCTGCATGAAATTCGCCATCGTTGGCTGTCAGTCTGAAGACTCCATCCATCTGCCTCACTATTCCGAGGTCATTACCACCCCTTACGGCAGTGTGAAGGTCTATCACGCCACCACGCCTGTCGGCAACGAGGTCATTCTGCTGACCAGGCACAGTCTTTCGCTGGTAGAGGATGCCTATGAGACAAATTACCGGGCTAACATTTATGCTTTGTATCTGTGCGGCGTGACCCACATCGTCAGTGCATCCATTGCCGGTACCTGTGATTATACGCATAAACTGGGCAGCTTCAGTCTGATTTCCGATTTTATTGATTTTACCCGTCTGCGGGAGAGCACTTTCCGCCGGGAACACCGGCTGGTGACCCATGTGGGTATGGATTCCGTATTTGACGAGGATATGAATGATGCACTGGAACACATCATCAAAGAGCGGGATATTCCTTACGAAGGACGGTGCGTGTATGCCTGTACCGACGGTCCCCGGTATGAAACAGCTGCAGAAGTGCGTATGATGCGGGAACTGGGGGCGCAGATACTGGGCGTTACGCTCGTGCCCGAAGCACCTCTGAGTCGGGAAATGGGCATGAAGTACGCTTCCATTGCCATTATTGCTCGTTATGGCACTGGCATGGACCATGACATCACGGATGAGGATCTGCTGCGTATCTCCGCTCAGCATAAGGGGAAGGCACTGGAAGTAGCGCTGACTCTGGTGGACAGCTATCGGGAGTAAAAACTCCCTTTCTGCGTGAACTGACAGGGAGCGCTTGAGGCGCTTCCTGTTCTTTTAATAAGAATGGAGGGCGTATATGCGTTTTATCTGCCTGCTGCTGGCTTTGCTTTTCCTATTTCCTAGCAGTGCAATGGGAGAGGAAAAAACGGAAGGTCCGGAGGCTTCGGCTGCACCGAAGGCCTCTGTGCTGACGGATAGAATTCATTATTCATCAGATATGCCGGGGTATCCGCGGCAGGTGCGGGATCGGGATCTGGATACAAGTTTTTCTGTAAGTGCCGAATATCCATTGCACATCGATATTCGAGAATCCCAGCCCGCCTGGCTTTGCATTGCCTGGGAATATGCTGCTCCGAAGCGTTCCGTCCGGTTTCTGGATAAAAACAATATCCTGCTGGAAGAAGTAAATACTCCCTTTCCTTTTCATAACGAAGTTTTATCCGTTCCCCAGAATACGCAGTATATAGAACTGCAGGGTTTGGAAGATGCCGTAGTCAGCATCAGCGATCTGTATTTATATGGGGAGGGGGCTTTGCCGGAACCCTGGTGTTATGATTGGCAGCCTACTCCGGAAAAGCTGGATTTTCTGGTGGTAGCCACTCATTTTGATGATGACGCCATCTGGCTGGGAGCGGTTATGCCTTTGCTTGGGGCCGAGGAGGGATATACCGGTGTCATTCTGTATATGACCTATCAGCAGCGGCTGCGCTTGAACGAAGCTCTGATGGGGGCCTGGACCATGGGAGAGCGAGGCTATCCATTGTTTTCCATGCTGCCGGACGTATATTTGGAAAAATACCTTTCCGCTGCCCAGTTTTCATATGACATCGTGCTGCAATATATGGTGCGCTGCTATCGACAGTATAAGCCGTTGGTGGTCTTTACGCAGGATCTGGAGGGAGAGTATGGCCATTGGCAGCATAAACAAACGGCACGATGTGCCCTGGATGCCATTCCTCTTGCAGCGGATTCAACTTATGACAGGGAATCAGCGGAGAAATATGGGGTATGGCAGGTGCAGAAAGCATATACGCATCTTTATCCTGAAAATAAAATTCAGCTGGATACCAGGCGCGCCTTAACCGCTTTTGACGGAAAAACGGCAGTAGAAGTAGCCAATGACGCTTATAAAAAGCATGCCAGCCAGTTCTCTTATCATGCCTATAGGGTTGCGGATGACTATAAGTATTCCATAGCGGACTTTGGCCTTTCTTACAGTGCGGTACAGGATCCGGGGACACATCCGTTTGCAGGCATAGACGATAGCCTTTTGTGCAGAAAAAGTGCTAAGGCATCGGAAGAAAAAACGGTGCCTACGGATACACCGGCACCGAAGCAAACCGCTGATTACACAGATGCACCGACGACACCGGCTGACCATACAGATACCCTGATGTCGACAGATGCGCCTGCGACTGAGGATACACCTTTGCCGGCTGACGGGGAAGAGGAAGAACCGGTGAGCCGCTCCATGGTGATCACAGGTTGTATAATATTAGCTGTCGGATTGTACTTTAAATGCCGGGATATTCAGAAAAAAGGGCCAGCAGGTACAAATGAAGAAGATGCGGAGGATGAAGAACTGGAAGAGGATCTGGATGCTATGGAGGAAGAAGAGGACGATTGATTCATCCTGCCCGCAAATGTTCCACAAAAAAATATTTTTCCCCTTTACAAATCAGGGACCTTGTGTTAGTATACTGATAATGATTTTTAATCGGTACAGAGATGCCGGCAAGGTCACCATAGAAATGTTGGGCGCATTAGAGCCCGACTAAAATGCATGGAACAAGCCTGCCGCATCGGCAGGCTTTTTTGTTGCCCTGTATCGAAAAGAAAGGAGCTTTCATGCAGTATAAGGCTGAGATCATGGATGAGGCGGCGGTGGGTCGTTCCCTCAAACGTATGACCCATGAGATCCTGGAGCGGAACAAGGGCACCGAAGGGCTGCTGCTGCTTGGGATCAAACGCCGGGGATTGCCTCTGGCCCGGGAGATCGCTGAAAACATCCGGCGGTTCGAGGGAGCAGAGGTGCCCGTGGGGTACATAGATATCACTCTGTACCGGGATGATCTGAGTGAGCTGACCCCTCTTCCGGATGCCGGAGATACCTGCATCCCCGTGGAGCTTGCAGGAAAGAACTGCGTGCTGGTAGATGATGTGCTCTATACAGGCCGCACGGCCCGGGCAGCCATCGAAGGTGTATTTCATTATGGGCGGCCGGCTTCCATCCAACTGGCGGTGCTGGTGGACCGGGGGCATAGGGAACTGCCGATCCGTGCCGATTTCGTGGGCAAGAACATACCCACTTCCAAAGAAGAAATGGTGGCCGTCACCGTTCCGGCTATCGATAACGAACCGTACGGCGTAAAGCTGTATGATCGATGAATAGGCGTAAGTCGTCCCCTGCGGGGGTATAGCATACAGGAAACAGGACAAAACGGATCATGAAGGGAGTAAAAAACATGGATCTCATCTACAACATTAAAGACAAACCCAAATTCTCCGAACTAATTGCTTTCTCCTTCCAGCAGCTGCTGGCTATCATGGCCGCAACCATCGCTGTGCCTGCCGTAGTGGGAAATGGGATGGCCGCTTCCGCTGCATTGTTCGGCGCAGGTGTCGGCACCATTGTCTATCAGCTGTTTACCAAGTTCCGCAGCCCTGTGTTTTTAGGCTCTTCCTTCGCTTTCCTGGGCTCCATGTTTGCAGCCTTTGCAGGGGCTACATCCATGACGCTGGGATATCTGGGGCTGATCCTGGGTGCCGCTTTTGCCGGTTTGGTGTATGTGATCCTGGCCATCGCCGTAAAGGCGGCAGGTGTGCAGTGGATTAATAAGCTTATGCCCGCCGTAGTCATCGGACCCACCGTGGCTATCATTGGTCTCAGCCTGGCCGGCAATGCCGTAGGCGATATGCTTCGGGGCGATGTGACCATAGAAAATGTTGCCGCGGCTTCCCCCAACGTTGCGCTGCTGTGCGGTCTGGTCACTTTGTTTGTGGTTATTATCTGCTCCATTTTCGGCAACAAGCGGGCTCGGCTGGTTCCCTTTATCATTGGCATCATGGCCGGGTATGCGGTAGCGCTGGCGTTTACGCTGATCGGCATGGCCACGGGAAATGATTCTCTTATGATTATCGACTTTGCTCCCTTTAAGGCACTGGTAGCGGACGGTGTCACGCTCAAAACCTTCCTGACTCTTCCTGAATTTACCTTTGTAACAGCGCTCAAGGGGGTAGGCGAGCTGAATGGCGCATATGTAGGGGCTATCGCTGTGGCTTATGTACCCGTGGCCTTCGTGGTCTTTGCCGAGCATATTGCAGACCATAAGAACCTGTCCACCATCATTAATCAGGATCTGCTGACTGATCCCGGTCTGGCCCGCACCCTTCTGGGCGACGGCATCGGCTCCATGGCGGGTGCATTCTTTGGCGGCTGCCCCAATACGACTTACGGTGAAAGCGTTGGCTGTGTGGCCATCACCCGGAATGCATCCGTAGTGAGCATCACCGGCGCAGCGGTTCTGGCCATGCTGGTGGCTTTCCTTTCTCCGGTAGTAGCCTTCCTGGATTCCATCCCTGCCTGCGTCATGGGCGGCGTGTGCCTGACTCTGTATGGCTTTATCGCAGTGTCCGGACTGAAAATGTGCCAGGATGTGGATCTTAACGATAATCGGAACCTGTTTGTGGTTTCTGCCATCCTCATTGCGGGTGTAGGCGGCCTGACTCTGACTTTCGGTAAAGTGACTATCACCTCCGTAGCCTGCGCACTGATTCTGGGCATTCTGGTGAATGTAGTGGTTCGCCGGAAGGATCATCCGGAAGGGCAGGAGCATGAACCCCAGCAGGTAATCAAGTAATCTCCTGGCAACAAGTTCATAGGATTCCCCTCTGTAGACCCCCGTATGCCCTTGAGCTACGGGGGATTTTTTATCATATCTAATCGGATGTGCGGATTCTACACGAAAGGGGATGGAAATGTGAAAAACTTGAGAAAAATAAGAATTATCCCCTGCACGGCACATTTTTCAAAACGTAAAATAGTATATCATTTTAAGGCTATTGACAACTTTTGCCCATGTGATATGATGAAGCTGCAAGAAATCCTGCACCACTTAGGCGCATCTGTGCGTTCGGCTTTGGCGCAGGAGGAAGCGAAATTTTTGGGAGGATAGTATGAACGCATACATCGAGAGAGTCATCGAGGACGTAAAGCGTCGGGATCCCGGCCAGACCGAGTTCATTCAGACCGTAGAAGAGGTTCTTCGTTCCCTGGAAAAGGTGATCGAAAAGCACCCCGAGTATGAAAAGGCAGCTCTGCTGGAGCGGCTGACTGAGCCGGAGCGTATCATCCAGTTCCGGGTACCCTGGGTCAACGACGCAGGTGAAGTGAAGGTGAACCGCGGTTTCCGGGTGCAGTTCAACAGCGCCATCGGGCCTTACAAAGGGGGTCTGCGTTTTGCTTCTCACGTCAATCAGTCCGTCATGAAGTTCCTCGGCTTTGAGCAGACCTTCAAAAACAGCCTGACCAGCCTGCCTATGGGCGGCGGCAAGGGCGGCGCCGACTTCGATCCCACTGGCAAGAGCGATATGGAAATCATGCGTTTCTGCCAGAGCTTTATCACTGAGCTCTATCGGCATATCGGTCAGAACGTGGACGTTCCCGCAGGCGATCTGGGCGTGGGCGGCCGTGAGATCGGCTATATGTTCGGTCAGTATAAGCGTATCGTCAACTCCTATGATAACGGTACCTTCACCGGTAAGGCCCGCTCCTTTGGCGGCAGCCTGATCCGTCCGGAAGCTACCGGCTTTGGCGCCATCTATTATGCTGAGGATGTTCTCAAGCATGATGGGACCACCATGGAAGGCAAAACCATTGCCGTTTCCGGTTTCGGCAACGTGGCATGGGGCGTCTGCACCAAGGCAGCCCAGCTGGGAGCCAAGGTGGTCACCCTTTCCGGTCCTGACGGCTATATCTACGATGAAGCCGGCGTTGTAACGCAGGAGAAGATCGATTACATGTTGGAGATGCGCGCAAGCAACCGCAACCGGGTGCAGGACTATGCCGACAAATTTGGCGTTCCCTTCTTCCCCAAGCAGAAGCCCTGGGGTGTTAAGGTGGATATCTGCATGCCCTGCGCTTATCAGAATGAGATCGGCATGAAGGAAGCACAGCAGATGCTGGATAACGGCCTCAAATATTATATCGAGGTCGCCAACATGCCTACCACCAACGAAGCTCTGTACTTCCTCATGGACAAGGGCCTCACCGTTGCCCCCAGCAAGGCGGTTAATGCCGGTGGCGTATCCGTATCCGGTCTGGAGATGAGCCAGAACTCCGAGCGTCTGAGCTGGTCCGCCGAGGAAGTGGATAAGTGGCTGCATACCATCATGCACAATATTTACACTTCTTCCGTGGAAGCTGCCGAAGAGTACGGCTTGGGCTACAATCTGGTGGCCGGTGCCAACATTGCCGGTTTCAAGAAGGTGGCCGATGCCATGCTGGGTCAGGGTATCGTCTGATCTGACTGTTGCCAAAATACATAAAGAAATGGATTCCCCGGTTCTGCCGGGGGATTTTTAATCTGCAGGCTGATATATACGGATGCGGTTAGGCTCTACCATCAAAAACGATTCAGGCGGTGTTCATGCCTGTGGATTTCATATCCTTTCGGTCTGCAATGCTTCTATCATTTGTTTTTTGGTGCGGTGCATAAAAATCCCCTGCACAGGTTTTCATGCAGGGGAAGTTGTTGTCTTGTTTGGTGCTTAAAAACTCAGCACGCCCAGATGCTCCAGCAGGATCTTTAGGCCGATCAGAATAAGGATCACGCCGCCGGCAATCTCTGCTTTACTCTTGTATTTCAGTCCGAATACGTTCCCTACCTTCAGGCCAACGGCTGAGAAAATAAAAGTAGTGCAGCCGATAAGCAAAGCTGAAGGCAAAATCTGCACATCTGGTAGTAAACCAAAGGTAATGCCCACAGCCAAAGCGTCTATACTAGTGGCTATAGCCAGTACCAACATGGAGCGAAAAGCAAAGGATGCATCTTCAGCTTCGGTTTCTTCTTTAGAAAGACCCTCCCTGAGCATATTGATCCCAATAAGGCTCAGCAGCGCAAAGGCGATCCAGTGGTCGAAACTGGTAATATATTTTTCAAAGCTGCTGCCTAAAAAATATCCAAGAGTGGGCATAAGCGCCTGAAAGCCGCCGAACCAAGCACCAATGCACACATAATGCTTCCAGCTCAGTTTTTTTGCGCTGAGGCCTTTGCAGATAGATACGGCAAAAGCATCCATAGACAGTCCAATGGCAATCAGCAGCAATTCAACAAAATCCATACAAGTGTCCTCCGGATCATAAAAAAATCAGGCGCATCCTGCACCTGAACTCCATGCTCAAGCACAGCACCGCCGCACTTGAGTCTTGCTGTTTAAGACAAGCCAGACGGTGTTGCCGTCAGTCTGTTGACTTGCCACTCATGTTTAGAGCCATCTACTCCCTCAAAGCTTGTTCACTATACCAAACTTTTGTGTTTATGTCAAGAAAAAACCGTTTTTACACAGGAAAAGTATTCACGGAGGAAGGGGAGTATGCTATACTTTTTTATAAGGCGAAGGAGGCGTCAGAATGCTGGAAACCGGATATGTGATGCTGCAGATACGGTTACTGATCCAGGCGCTGACCAAACTGCTTACAGGACAGACAGGGGAACAAATGGATTCCACGCTGATAGAAGCCGAAGCGGTCGGGAAAAGTATGGGCCTTATGGATCTGGCGGCTCAGGGAAGGATCAACGAAGTAGAAAACAGGTTTTTGCGGCATAGGAACAGTCTCCGAAGGATGCCATACTTCTCAAAGAGGGATTGGACTTTTACGGCTGGCTCAATGATAAGGAAGAGAGCTGGCTCCAACTTTTTGATTTTTCTCATGAAGAGATACGGGCCGGGATAAGAGACCTTGCAGTGCTTATGGGACAAAGCGTTATGGCAGATCTGGTGTTGGATGAATAAGGAGAGAAAGAAGCAAATGGATAAGATTTTTGAAACGGAAAGAGTGTACGCCCGGAACTGGTCACCGGATGATGCGTGGGAAGCCTTTGAAAGCTACATGAGCGATCCGGAAGTAGGCCCTCGGGCCGGATGGCTGCCCCATAGGAGTCCGGAAGAGAGCCGGGAGTATTTGAACGATGTGGTCAGACCCGGGGTGGAGATGTGCCTGGTTTATAAACCTACCGGCAAGATTATCGGCGCCATAGGGCTGCATCCGGATAAGCTGCGCAATGCCGAAAGAGTAAACAGCCGGGAGATCGGCTATGTGCTGGCCAAACCGTATTGGGGCATGGGGCTTATGCCGGAAACGGTCCGGGGTGTGCTGGACTATGCTTTCGGTACCCTGGGTTTGGATATGGTTATGGTGCGCCATGCAAAAGACAATGAGGGATCCCGGCGAGTATGCGAAAAGTGCGGATTCGTCCGGGAAGGCATTTTGCGGCAGGCCGACTATTTTTATCCGGAGGAAAAGGTAGAGGATCAATGGCTGTATTCCATGACCCGGGCGGAATGGGAAAAAGGACGTTCTCATAAAGAAACGCCTCCTGCCTGGAAGTTCGTGCAGAATCGTGCGTGCCCCTATTTTCCCTGTCATAAAGGAGTGGATGAGGCAAGATTTTCCTGTCAATTCTGCTACTGTCCCCTGTATCTGAAAAAGGATTGCGGCGGGGCCTTTGCGATACTGCCTAACGGCATCAAGGATTGCAGCAATTGTCTGCTGCCCCACCTGAATTATGATCATATCATGGATCGGCTCATAGCTGACAGCATACCGCAATGAGACCGTTGGATCCGGCTATCTATGAGTTGCCTGCGCCAATGGCAGCGCCTGCTTTAATAGGGAAGCTCTTGCGGGTAGGGGATATAACGCTGCGCATTACGGAAACGGAAGCGTATTTTGGGGAGGAAGATACGGCCTGCCATGCTCACAAGGGTAAAACGCCGCGGACTCAAATGCTGTATCGCCGGGGCGGATATGTGTATGTATACCTGTGCTACGGCATACACTGCCTGTTGAATATCATCACCGGGCCGGAGGAGCATCCGGAGGGAGTGCTTATTCGCTGTTGCCAGGGAGCGGAGGGACCAGGTCGCCTTACCAAAGCATTGGGGATCGACAGGAGTTTCAACGGGGAAGATCTGCTTACATTTTCCCGTTTGTCCTTATGGGATGACGGAAAGAACTTTTCCATTACCACTGCTCCGCGAGTCGGCATAGGCTATGCCTCTGCGGAAGATCAGGTTCGTCCATGGCGGTTCATTTTGGAGTCTCCTAAATGCTGACAGAAATTTTGCTGTTGCTTGCACTTCAGACTGTATTATTTGTATGGAGCTGGGGATTGGAGGAGAATCATCGTCTAACGCTGGTGGAACGGGATATATATCTTTCAGATCTGCCTGATGAACTGGAAGGGCTTACCATTCTTCAGGTCAGTGATCTCCATGACTGTGCATATGGAAAAGATGGTCGTGAACTTATGGCCTTGGCATCCACTTTGCCCTATGATTTTATGGCAGTCACCGGGGACTTGTTCGACCGGCATCATCCAGCCAGATGCAAAAATGCACTGAACTTTGCCGCCTGGGCAGTCCGGCGGGGGCCGGTATATTTCTGTGAAGGCAATCATGAGCAGAATTTGCCGCTATATGAGCGGCAGTACAGGGAAAAACTGAAGAAACTGGGAGTGATCCTGCTGGAAAATACCCATGTGATCATGCAAACGGGAGGATGCCAGTGGACGCTGGCGGGAGTGCAGGACCGGGTAGGGACGGATGTATTAAAGCATGCTCTTTCCGGGCCGGGTTTTCGTCTGCTGCTGGCTCACCGGCCGGAGGATCTGCCTCGCTATGCTGCTGCCGGGGCAAGTCTGGTGCTTAGCGGTCATGGCCATGGCGGTCAGTGGTGTCTGCTGGGACGGGGCATCTATGCGCCGGGACAAGGATTTTTTCCACGGTACACCAAGGGCGTGTACTGCATGGGGAGGACTGCCATGCATGTTTCTTCCGGTGCCGGAAGCCATAAGCAGTGGATTCCGCGGTTTTTCAATCCGCCCTGCATAGAGCTGCTGACATTACATCGGGGATAATTTATCACAACTATTGCAAGCTGGGACGGAAGATAAACGCTTGCAAGGCACGGGTGGAGAAAGTTGTAAAAGCGGAATTGACTTATAATTGAGAGAGGAAGTCCGGGCAGAAAGCTGTTCGGACTTTTCGCATATCTTTCCAAATTGCGGTTGAATTGTTCACACGTTTTATGATATGATTCATATAAATGAAGTAAACGTAAATTAGAATTTGGAGAAGCGATTTTATGGCGAGTGATCAGGGGAAAACAGCGATTTTGTTTATACATGGAATTCTCGGAACCACAAAACATTTTGAAACTTTTTTTTCGCTTGTTCCTCCAAACTGGTCAATATGTAATCTGTCGTTAAAAGGTCATGGAGGAAGTGTAAAGGACTTTTCGCAAGCCTCTATGGCGGAATGGAAGCAGCAAGTAAAGAATGCTCTTGAAGAACTATCAGAAACCAATAATAAAATCATTATTGTTGCTCATTCCATGGGGACGATGTTTGCTATACAAGAAGCGATAGAAAGACCGGTAGATGAATTATTTCTCCTAAATGTTCCGTTAAAAGTGCGAGTTACTTTTCGTTTGTTTAGAACCGCATGGAGAGTTTTTACAGGAAATATCAAGCCTGATGATAAGTGGTCTCTTGCAGCACAAAATGCGTATAGCATAGAAAGAGATAGCCATATCCTAAGATACCTTGGTTGGATTCCAAGATACCTTGAGCTGTTTTCTGAAATACGAAAAACGAGAAAAATAATAGGCAAATTACGAACACCGTCGCATGTATATCTATCCATGTTAGATGAAATGATTTCTCCTAAATGTAGCGAAATATTTAAGGACAACACTTATATATGTGTAAAGTCTTTGCAAACTTCTGGGCATTTTTATTATTCTCCGGAGGACCAGTGTTTATTGAAGGAGGATTTTAACGAAATGATTCAGAATGTTCAAAATGAAATTTCAAATTAAGGAGCTTATATGAAGAAGATTATATGAAGATGATTATATATTGGCTGGCAATATTGCCTTCCAGTATGGTTATTTTACCATAGATCGATGTTTTGTTAGCGCCAAATAACGCAGGAATGATAATTACAATAGTTTTACTTTTTGTAGTTAATTCTCTTTATTCCATAGCTGCTGGCAGATCTACAGGTAAGAATATCAAAACTCTATGGCGATTTATGTTTTTTCTGGCGGCGGCAAACGGTAATCGCAACAATCAGTTGCTTTTAATAGATTAAAACCTGTGTTATAGTAAAAGAAAAGGAGGTGATCCAATAAATATGGAACAGGAAAATATTTTTCTGGCCCTGCGCACGGCTAAGGGCCTTTCTCAGGAAGAATTGGCAGAAAAGGTATTTGTGACCCGTCAGGCGGTATCCCGATGGGAAAGAGGAGAGACACTCCCCGGAGCGGAAACATTGAAGCAGTTGTCCCGGCTTTATGATGTATCCATCAATACGCTGCTGGGGTCGCCCCGGCATCTGGTTTGTCAGTGCTGTGGTATGCCGCTGGAGGATGCTGTTTTGAGCCGGGAACCGGATGGCACCCTTAATGAAGAGTATTGCAAATGGTGTTACACGTGCGGCCAATTTACCTACACGGATCCGGAAAGCCTGATTGCTTATTGTGAAACGCATATGGCCACAGAGACTTGGCCGCGGGAGCAGGTGCGCGCCTATATGGAGCAGCTGCTGCCTACTCTGCGTTACTGGCAGAAAAACAACAGATAAAGTGCATTCCGAACTGCCTGTGGAGGGAAGAATCTCTCTCATGATCGAAATGAGAGCAGACAGGGCTTTGTAGAAAACAGCTTTTGCTAAATTAACAGGAACTTGATATCAGGTTCGTTTCATATACAAAAGCGGGTACGGATTCCCTTCTTCATCCAGGTCCGACCTTTTGTATATTCCAAATCCCATGTGAAGGTAAAAGCCGGTCGCCTGGAGGTTCTGCTCGTTGACGGTAACTTCCCGTATATCGTAATGGTGGATCCCATATTCCAGAAGCTGTCGGCCCAGTCCATTACCTCGTTCAGCCGAAGAGAGGAAAAGCATTTCCAGACGATTTCCGGTTATCCCCATAAAGGCTATGGGCTGCCCGGATTTTTTTTCGGCAACGATGAGATGTTCTACATCGTGCAGTGCTGACGGAACGTACGTTTGGATCTTTTCTATTTCAGCATCCGACAGAAACAGGTGCGTCGTCCGTACCGAATCTTTCCAGACACTTACAAGCTGATGCAGCTGCTTCGGTTCTCTTTTTTGCATCTCATATACATTCATTTTCGCGTGGACCGGCCATTTCTTTGTATGGAATCAAGCAAAGCTGCTGGCAAATGTTGTGATATATGCAAAGAACCCTCTTCAAAGATGAAGCGGGTTCTTATATTTGTGAAACGGTATCAAATGTCTCAGCCTTCTATGATTTTTTTGGATGAGCTTGCACCGATACGGGTGGCACCGGCGGCGATCATAGCTTCGGCAGCTTCTCTGGAACGGATGCCTCCGGCAGCTTTAACGCCCATATCCGGGCCAACGGTCTTGCGCATAAGGGCAACATCTTCTACGGTAGCCCCTGCAGTGGAGAAACCGGTGGATGTTTTCACATAGTCTGCCCCAGCGGCTTTGGCAGCCAGACAGGCTTTGACTTTTTGCTCATCGGTGAGCAGGCAGGTTTCGATAATGACCTTCAGCAAGGCCTTTCCCTTGCAGGCTTCTGCAACGGCAGCAATATCGGCCTGCACATAGTTCCAATCTCCTTCACGGGCAGCACCGATGGAAATGACCATGTCGATCTCCGTTGCGCCGTCACGAATGGCGGCTTCGGCCTCAGCGGCTTTGCAGGCAGGCAGGGTAGCACCCAGTGGGAATCCAACCACGCAGCAGGTTTTGATGCCCGTGCCTGCCAACTGTTCCGTTACAAACCGGGCATAGATGGGGTTTACACAAACGCTGGCGGTATCATACTGAATGGCCTCTGCGCAAACCTTGCGAATGTCTTCGTGGGTAGCCTCCGGTTTCAGGAGGGTGTGGTCGATATACTTATTGAGCTTCATGTTTGGAATCTTCCTCCACAGAATATAAAATTACGTTGTCTCCACTGTCCCAAAGGCGCTCCAGATTATAATAAGTGCGCTCTTCCGGATGAAATACATGTACCAGAACATCTCCAAAGTCCAGAACGACCCAACGGCCCTCCTGATACCCTTCCTTGCGGCATACAAAATAGCCGGTTTCAGCCATTTTTTCTTCCAGATCATCGCAAAGCGTTTTGACCTGAGGTACGCTGCGGCCGCTGCACAGGATGAACCAGTCGGCTACTACCGTTTTGTCCTGTACATACATGGCTCGGATATCCTGCGCCTTTTTATCATACAGGGCTTTGCAGATGGCCATGGCTTCTGCTTGTGCATATCTTTCTTCCATTTATGTGTTCTCCTGTTCTTTTGGTTGATGGGATTGCTTTTCCAGCGTTTCCATGGCCCGCAGGCTGGCGGGATGCAGGGGCTGATGGTTTGTATCAATATAGCAGAGATTGTGCCGAAATGCAAGCATCATGGCCATATCCAGCTCTTCCAGGTTTCTGGCGTTTAGTGCGGCCTGACGGATCTGCTGAACGCCTTCAAAGTGCCGCCCGGGTTCTACCATATCCGCCAGAAAGAGGATCTTGTCCAAAAGGGACATAACGGATTCTCCTGTGGTATGCAGGCGAATGGCTTCCAGTACCTGATCATCCTCAATACCATACTTTTCCCGGGCCAGCACGCTTCCGGCCGGAGCATGCACAATGGGATCTATGTCCGTGGGCAGCAACGATCCTTTTGCCCGTTGAGCCAGTGCATACTGCTCCTGCATAGGAAGTTCCTTGGCACAGTCATGGAGCAAAGCACAGAGCCGGGCTTGTTCCGGGGTACAATGCAGATGTTCCGCCATGCGTTCCGCAGTCATCACTACGCCAATGGTATGGGTAAAGCGTTTAGGGGAAAGTTCCGTTTTAAGTCTGTGCGTCAGAGACGGGATGGGAGCCGGGGCATAAAGTCCATGGGCGCAGATATACTGCTCCACCGTCGGTTCCACAAGATTTTCCAGGGGCAGACCCAGCCTGGCTCGGGTCCGTATCTCTGTGGAAGAAACTTCACGGACAGGCGGAAACAGCGTGACTTTGGCACCATACGTCTGCGCAAGCTTTTTTGCCGATTCTTCTTCACCGCCAATATTTCCCTGACGACGGACGCATACCAGTCGGGCCAGTGCGCATACCTGTTCCGGCTTGTACCAGCTGGGAAGAGAACGAAGCATATCGCTGCCCATAATGAAATATAACTGGGCGTTGGGCAGCCGGTCTGCAAGCAATGCCAGCGTATCGGCCGTATAGCTTTTTCCGGGACGCATCAGCTCCATATCACTGACGGTAAGCCCTTTATACTTCTGCGCAGAAAGGCGGATCATCTCCAGTCGCTGTGCATCGGTGGCGCCTTCGGGCAGATCTTTGTGAGGCGGGATGCGGTCGGGCATAAGCAGCACTTCATCCAGATTCAATACGGAAAGGGCAGAAAGAGCCATATCCATGTGGCCCAGATGGATAGGCTGAAAGGTTCCGCCCAGAATGCCGATCTGGCGGGGTACGGAAAAAGTATTGTCGTTCATGCACATATTATAGTATAGTCTCCGGTTGCCGGGCAATACTGTATTTATGCGTGTAAGGGAAAAACTGGTCTACAAAAGGCAATGCTTTGGGGGCAAGGGGTTGTTGGCACGAGGGGCAGACAGATTGTTTCTGGGCACCTTGGGTGCGGCGGGACTGGCAATACTGCCGGGAAACAGTAACTTCAAATGGATATTGGCTATTTTGGGCGGAACTGCATTGCTGGCGCTGTTGACGATACTGGATGCCAGGCGTTTTGAACGTTACTGGAAGAAACTTATTGTGCAAACAGAAACGAGGCTTCGACGACTGGCGTTTTTGCGCCAGGGAGGGGAAGGACAGCCGCCTACCGGAGAAATACCGATACTGTCGCTGGAGCCTTTGTCGGCTGAAGAACTGTCGGCCAGATGCCTGTCGACGGGGGCAGGGGCCGTGCTGCGTTTGTATCAACAGGAAGACCCTTCCCTGACGCTTGCGGCAGCGGAACTGGGCTGCAGGCTGCATTTTTGCCCGGAGATCGTGGATGCCATTCCTCTTGCACCCGGAGCGGCAGAGACATACCTGTCGGCGCGGGTTCCGCAGAAAAGAACTGACGGGTGGAAAAAGCGGATAAAGGAGATCCGTCCGATCCGGTTTCTGCTGGCGGGAGCGCTTATGCTTTTTTGCTCCTATTTTCTTCCCCGAGGGATGCTGTATCGGTTGCTGGCGGTGGCCGCCACAGCCTATGGTTCCGTTTCCATGATGCTGGAATTGCTGAGACGGCAACCGGAAAAACAGTAATGCCTGCATATATGCCGGATGGTTGGTACTATAATAAAAGCTCCCGGACGTGGGAGCTCCAATACGCTTTTGACTTTTGCATGCAGTGCACCGGCAGCAAAAACGGCGCACTGCATGTTTTTAATATAGAAACTGTTTTTAATTGGCCAGGATCTTCTTCAACCGTGCAAAACGGGGAAGTCCCTGCTCATAGTTCAGCTGAGGCTCGCCCTGGATCAGCGGCAGTACATAGTCGATAAAGGGCTGTTCCACGTTGTTTCCGGCGGAATTGATCCATTCCCGGGGAACCTTCTTTTCAGCATTGGCAGCCAGAGAAAGATTCTCCATCTTCAGTCCGCAGCGATAGTTGCCGTTTTCATCCTTTTCCCGCACAAAACAAACCATTTGATCCGTTGCTCCGCTGACAGCAGCCTCTACAGCTTTCTGCCCGGCGGCAAAAGATTCTTCAATGTCTCTCTCGGAGGCACAATGGCTGGCACAACGCTGCAAAAGGGAAAGTTCTATACCGCGGATCTTCTGGATGCCCAGTTTATTCTTTACAAAGGCTACCAGCGTGGCGGCACAACCGCCTAATTGCTTATGTCCAAAGGAATCCAGAGAAGCCAGACCCGGACCGTATTCGGCGATAAAGGTACCGTTTTCATCGTGGATGCCTTCGCTGACGGCCACGATGCAGCTGCCCTTCTCTTTATATACTTTGTTCAGATCATGCAGAAAACGCTCCATGTTAAAATCGGCTTCCGGGAGATAAACAAGATCCGGACCTTCTCCCAATACATTCCCCAAAGCGGCAGAACCCGCCAGCCATCCGGCATGGCGCCCCATGATTTCCACAATGACCACAGTGGGATAATTGTATACAGTAGCGTCCCGGCGGATCTCCATACAGCTGGTGATCACATATTTGGCGGCAGAAGCAAAGCCCGGGCAATGGTCTGTACCATACAGGTCGTTGTCTATGGTCTTGGGAACCCCGATGACCCGGCATTCATAGCCGCTGGATTGCATGTATTTGCTGATTTTGTTGCAGGTATCCATGGAATCGTTGCCGCCGATATAGAAGAAGTAGCGGATATCCCGCTTTTTGAAAACTTCCAGCAGTCGCTCATAATCCGTAGCATCCACTTCAGGATCCTTGAGCTTATATCGACAGGAACCCAAAGCACAGGAAGGCGTATGGGGCAGCAAAGCCAGCTCCTGCGGATCTTCCAGGTTCAGATCATAAAGCCGGTCTTCCAAAATGCCTTTAATGCCGTTGGCTGCGCCGAAGACTCGCGTAATCTGCGGGTTTCTCATAGCTGCTTCGATGATGCCGTAAGCGCTGGCATTAATGACCGAAGTCGGGCCGCCGGATTGCCCCAACAGGCAGGCGCCTTTCAGTTCACTCATAGTATGTAGTCCTCCAAATTCGCAAAAATACCTGTATACAGTATATAAAATGATTTTGCGGATTGCAAGGCCGATGTGTTTTTTTCGGCCTGGATCTGTCACATTTTTTCGGCTTTACCCGTAGTATGAGGTATGCGGGGCGACCCGTAAAACACAAAGGAGGGTATATACCGGTATGCTGGGTAACTTTGGCTCCAATAATCTCATGTGGGTGCTGGTGCTGCTGCTGGTCCTGGGGAATGGCGAAGACGGCACTTGCGGCTGCGGCTGCAACACTCTGATCTGGCTGCTGCTGCTTTCCCGCTATTGCGGCGGCAGCGACAATAGCTCTTCCTGCGGCTGCGGCTGCGGAAGCTCCACCGTGCGGTCCTCTTGCGGCTGCTAAAAACAGGTACGGGAAGGCGGCCGGGCCGCTTTCCCGGCTTTCTTTATGCGGACAAGCAGGGTTTGCTTTTGCCTCCGGTCTGTGGTATGCTAACATATGGTAAATATGCAAAATGATCGGCAATGCTTTGCGGTGCGCACATTACCGGAGAGAGAGACGAGCCGCAATGGGGTAGAAGCTGCCGACAAAAGAAGAAAGCTTTTTCCTTAAAAATGCAGAACGAAAAGGGGCGTATGCATCGCTCCGGAACAGGATCAAACCGCGTATGAGTAACAACTTTTTTCCTCCCGGTCAGGGGCGGCCTGTGGTAGTGGGCATGTCAGGCGGAGTAGACAGCGCCGCTGCCGCTGTGCTTCTGCAGCGGCAGGGGTACGATGTCACCGCCGTGTTTATGAAAAACTGGGAGGAACAGGACGGTCCTTGCCCCGCAGAACAGGATTATGAGGATGTCCGCAAGGTTTGCGAGCAGTTGAACATCCCCTATTATTCCGTGAACTTTGCCGAAGAATATAGGCAAAGAGTATTTTCTTATTTTCTGGAGGAATATCGCTGCGGCCGTACGCCCAACCCCGATGTACTGTGCAACTGTGAGATCAAGTTCCGTGCTTTTCTGGAGTTTGCTCTTTCTTCCGGTGCAGATTATATGGCCACCGGTCATTATGCCCGTCTGGACAAGTCTGCGGGGCGGCCTCGGCTTTTGCGTGCCTTGGATGCAGGCAAGGATCAAACGTATTTTCTGGCAGGGCTCACCTGTACTCAGATGGAAAAAGTGCTCTTTCCCATTGGCGAACTGCAAAAAAAGGATGTTCGGGCTCTGTGCCGGGAAAAAGGGCTTTCCGTAGCAGGTAAAAAAGATTCCACAGGGGTCTGTTTTATAGGCGAGCGTAATTTCAAAAAGTTTCTGATGGAATTTCTTCCTGCCCGGCCCGGAGATATGGTGGATGAAACCGGGAAGAAGATCGGCCGTCATGATGGACTCATGTATTATACTCTGGGGCAGCGCCGGGGGCTTGGCATTGGCGGTACCCGGGGCGGCAATGGAGAAAGCTGGTTCGTCATCGGAAAAGATCTTAATCAAAACCTTCTTATCGTGCAGCAGGGGGAACAGGATGAACTGTACTCTCTTTCCCTTCGGGCAGACCATATGCATTTTATTGCCGGAGAGGCTCCGGCCAAAGAGTTTGTATGCACGGCCAAATTCCGCTACCGTCAGGAGGATCAGGCTGTTCGTGTGTGTATGGAAGGGGAGAGCGCACAAGTGCTCTTTGAACGGCCTCAACGGGCGGTAACACCCGGCCAGTGGTGCGTATTGTATCAGGGAGAAGAATGCCTGGGAGGCGGCCCCATCGATTATGTGGAGCCAAAGAAATCCATATGTTTATTAAACTGACCCCTCGTCTGCAAACCGCTCTGGAAATGCTGCGGGGGCTTCGGGCACCGGTGGATATAGGCTGCGATCACGGGTATCTGACGGCAGCCTTATTGGCGGATGGCTGCGAACGGGCGGCGGCCTGTGATATCAGCGCTCCTTCACTGGAAAAGGCCAGATGTCTTATGGAACGCAGAGGTGATGCCTCCCGTGTGACCTTTTGCCTGGGCAGCGGCTTTTCCTGCCTGCCCTCCGGGCCTTGGGATGGAGCGGCCCTGCTGGGAATGGGCGGAGAGCTTATTGCACGTTTGCTGGAAGAGAGAGAAACTTTAGTCCATTCCATGGATCGAGTGGTGCTTCAGCCTATGGGGGGAGAAAAGGAACTGCGTGCCTGGTTGTATGTTTGGGGCTGGCATATTCATAAAGATGTGTTGGTGCGTGAGGATCGGAGATACTATCAGGTGATTTGCGCTTCCTGGGCCGGGAAACCGGATTCGTGGCCGGAAGAGTTTCCACAGGAGTGTTTCCTGCTGGGATATAAGACTTTTGCAGACGGCGACCCCTTGTTGAAACCTTATTGTCAGAAATTATTGGAACAGCGGCAGAGACGGTTGGCAATGGCCCGGGGCACATCCGGAGAAGAGAAATTGGAAAAAGAAAGACAGGCTCTGGCACAGATACTGTGTGCCATGATGCGAAAAGGAGACTGCGCTTTATGAAGCTAAAAGACTTTTGCACTCTGATGGAGGACATTGCCCCTCGGGAACTGGCTTGCTCCTGGGATAATGTAGGATTGCTGGTAGAACCGGATCATGAGGATATCCATAAAGTGCTTCTGGCACTGGATAACCGGGAGGAAGTGGCCATGGAAGCTGCTCAAATGGGCGCCGATCTGGTGCTGACCCATCATCCCGGTTTCTTTCACGGAACAAAAAAGGTGACCTATACCGATCCGGATACCCGGGCAGAGGCGATCCTTCTGCGCCACGGTATCGGGCACTTTGCAGCGCATACAAATCTGGACAGTGCGCCCGGCGGGGTCAATGATACTCTGGGGGCATTGCTGGGGCTGCAGAACATTCGCCCCATGGAGCCGGATGGTATGGGTCGTGTAGGAGAACTGCCCCATGCCATGACATTGGAAGAACTATGCCGGCTTTGCAAAGAAAAACTATGCTGTCACCCAATGGCTACAGAGCCGGGACCAGAGAAGATATCCACTCTGGCAATCTTGGGCGGAGGCGGCGGGGGAGACATAGCCGCAGCGGCCGCAAGCGGCGCACAGGCCTATCTTACAGGGGAGGCCGCCCATCATAATCTTTTGTATGCCAGAGCCCGTGGGATTCATCTGATCCTCTGCGGCCATTACGAAACGGAAAAAGTCGTACTTTATTCCCTGCTGGAGCGTTTACAAAGCGCTTCAAATGATGTACAATATACTGTAACCCTCAGCGAGACTGCACCTTTGCGGACTTTCTGAGATATCCCCTTAAAGTAACGGCCGCCCGGTACGGCGGTAAAGAAGGAGCAGCACATGACGAAATTGGAATATTTACTCTCCTACCAGCAGGCTGATCTGAAAATGCAGGAGCTGGAGGATTCCGTCAAGAATACGCAGAGCCGTCAGAAAATGATGAAGCTCCATAAGCTCCTGAAGGAGCAGCAGGGCACCATCCAGAAGCTTACTGATGAAGTGGAAACGCTGCAGCTTTCCCTTATGCGGCTTATCGCCCAGCAGGACAAGCTTCGCCATGACCTGGAGCTGAATGCCTCCGAAATGGAGACCATGGCCAAAGACGAAGAAGTCACCGCAGAGGAAATGACCGAGTTCCGTAAGGACATGGATCGCCTGAACCGGGAGTTTGCCAAGGTAGATAAGGAGGTGCAGGCTCTCTCTGAACAGCTGGAAAAGGCGGTCGAGAATTTCTTGCGCACCCGTTCTCTGGCAGGCCGTGCCAAGAAGGAATATGATCAGGTCCGCTCCGTCTGTGAAGTGGAAAAGAATGATGCGGCCGCTGCGCTAAATATGGCAGGTAAAGAACTGGCCTGTATTGAACGGCAGGTGGATCCGGCTTTCTTAGCCAAATACAAACGGGCCAGACTACATCACCGGGAGCCTGTGGTGCCTGTAGTCAACGATAAGTGCTCCGGCTGCAATATGTCGCTGCCCATGGCCATGCTCAAAAAGCTCAGCGGCCAGGATACGGTGATAGAGTGTGAAAATTGCGGTCGTATTCTCTATGCTCGTTAAAAACGGGTATAAAAGATAAAAGTCATAAAGTTTGCGGCGAGTAAGCGAGACGATCGCGGCCCTTTTGCAGGGCTGAGGAAAGTCCGGGCACCGCAGGGCAAGGGTGCCGGGTAACGCCCGGCGATGGCGACATCAGGGAAAGTGCAACAGAAATAAACCGCCCTTCGTTTTTTGAAGAGCAAGGATGGAAAGGCGAGGTAAGAGCTCACCGGCTGTCTGGCAACAGACAGGCCCTGTAAACCCCACCCGGTGCAAGATTGAATTGGGAGCATTCAACAGCGGCCCGCTGTGCTCCTTGTAATCGCTTGAGCCGTCTGGCAACAGGCGGCCTCAGATAGATGATCGTCCGGCAGGAAACTGCACGACAGAACCCGGCTTACTGCTTGCTCGCCGTTTTTTAAAATACCGTATACGCAGGAAAGAGGAGATACTATGGAGCAGACCCCCACCCCGGCCAAAAAGAAAATATTTTCGGCCATTCAGCCTTCCGGCAGCCTGACTTTGGGCAATTATCTGGGGGCATTGAAAAACTGGGTGGCCATGCAGCAGGAGTTTGATACCTGCTACTGTGTGGCGGATATGCATGCCATCACCGTCCGACAGGAACCGGCTCAGCTGCGCCGCCGGAGCATAGAGACCATGGCGCTGCTTCTTGCCTGCGGTGTGAATCCGGAAAAATCACCACTGTTCATTCAAAGTCATGTTCCCGAGCATGCCATGCTCAATTGGGTGCTGTGCTGCAGCACTTATATGGGGGAACTGAACCGTATGACCCAATATAAAGACAAGTCCGCCCGCCATAAGGACAATATCAATGCCGGTCTGTTTACTTACCCGGTGCTTATGGCCGGAGACATTTTGCTGTATCAGGCAGACCTGGTGCCCGTAGGGGCTGACCAGAAGCAGCATGTGGAACTGGCCAGGGACGTGGCCATGCGCTTTAACAGCGTTTATGGAGAAACCTTCCGTATTCCGGAACCCTATATTCCAAAAGTAGGGGCCAGGATCATGAGTCTTCAGGAGCCGGATAAAAAAATGAGCAAGTCCGACCCCAATCCTAACGGCTATATTCTGCTGCTGGATGATCCGGATACTATTCGGCGCAAGCTGCGCCGGGCAGTGACGGATTGCGAAAGCACGATCACTTTCGATCCGGAAAAACAACCGGGGGTCAGCAATCTGCTTTCCGTTTACTGCGCCTGTACCGGTGCTTCCATGGAGGATGCGCTTGCACATTTTGAAGGCTCAAATTACGGTGTGCTGAAAAACGATACGGCTGAGGCGGTGGTGGCTTTGCTTACCCCTATACAGCAGGAGTACAAACGGATCCTGGGAGACAAGGCGTATCTGAATGATATCCTTAAGACTGGTGCGGACAGAGCGCAAGCCATAGCCGGGCGCACATTAAGGAAAGTCTATCACAAGGTGGGCTTTGACAGCATAAAAGCATGATTATCGGGCGCACCGGTCTACGGCGCGCCCTTTTTACAGAAAGGGAATTTCTATGGAACTGGGCATTTCCACCGCCAGCATATTTACCAATGCAGAGCCAATGGCGGTGCCGGCCATTCTGGGGCGAATGGGCGTAAAGAAGATCGAGGTTTTTTTGAATACCTTTTCCGAATACGAACCAGACTTTGTCCGGGCATTGAAAGCACATATAGACGACGCGGGGCTTTCGGCTTATTCCGTCCATCCCATGAGTGTACAGTTCGAGGCTCAGCTTTTTTCGTCTCATCCGGGGCAAAAGAAGGATGCCTTTGCATTGTATGAAAAAGTGTTGACTGCAGCGAGTATTTTAGGCGCTACTCATTACACCATGCACGGGGCATTACATCTGCTGGGAGGTGCCGGAGCCGTGCGGAACCACAGGCTGGAAAAACTGGCCAAAGTGTTTAAGGAGCTGTTGGACATTGCGGAGGACAACGGTATCCGTCTCTGCCTGGAAAATGTAAGCTGGTGTTTTTACAATTGTCCGGAAACGGCTCTTGCATTGCGGCAGATGCTGGGAGACAGGCGCTTGCAGTTCGTGCTGGATATCAAGCAGGCTGCCCGCTGTGGTCAGGATCCCTTCGACTTTATAGAGGCCGTTGGAGAAGATATGGGCAATATTCACCTGTGTGACTATATTCCAGGTCCAGAGGGGCTTCAACTGAAACTGCCAGGTGAAGGAACTTTTCCCTTTGCCGCCATGAAACGGACTTTGGAGAAAAAAGGATATACCGGCCCGGCTTTTATAGAAGTATACAGCGATATGTACGAGAGTTTTGACCGTCTGCAGGCGAGCTATCAGTGGCTCAAAGAGCAGTTGGCCTGATTTTATTCATACGAAGGAGATTGAATTATGAACCGGTATGAGAACGATCCATGGAAAAAGAGCATGGAATTGAAACTGGATTACAACAACATGATGGAACACCGGCTTGGCAGCAGAGGAATGACCGCTGCCGAATTGGAGGCTATGCCTTTGCAGAAAGCTTTCGCCTCCATGACGGCCAAACGGCCACAGATGAAATGGCGGGAATTGCCGCATAATCAGGAAGATGTGGTGCAGCAGATCGAACAGACTGCTGCCTGGATCAGAGAAGAAGCGGAAGCCTTTGTGGTGCTGGGCATTGGCGGCAGCGCACTTGGCCCCATTGCCGTCCATCAGGCTCTGCGGCATCTGCGTTATAATGAGCTGCCCAAGGAGAAACGGGGCGGTCCGCGGCTTTATGTGTTGGACAATGTGGATCCGGAAACCATGGCGGCGCTACTGGATGTGATCGATATTAAAAAGACCGTTTTCAACGTGATCACCAAGTCCGGCTCCACGTCCGAAACCATGTCGCAGCTGCTTATTGCAGTGGATCTGCTGAAAAAGCATGTGGGTGAGGATATTTCCCGGCATTTGATCGCTACCACGGATAAAGAAAAGGGCAATCTTATCAAGATCGCGCGGCAGGAGCATCTTACTACATTTATCGTTCCGGACGGCGTAGGCGGCCGGTTTTCCGAGCTTTGCCCGGTGGGGCTGGTAGCGGCGGCAGTCTGCGGTATTGATATTCGGGAGCTGCTGGCAGGGGCAGCTCATATGGATGTGCTTTGTCAAAACGAAAACGTTCTGGCTAACCCTGCCTGCGTTCTAGGCGCTTTGCAGGTGCGGGCCATGGAGAGGGGGCAAAACATTCATGTGATGATGCCCTATGCCGATTCGCTGAAATATATTTCCGACTGGTATGCGCAGCTTTGGGCAGAGTCTCTGGGCAAGCGGGTGAATCTGAATGGGGAAGAGGTGCACACCGGACAAACCCCCGTGAAGGCACTGGGGGTTACCGACCAGCATTCTCAGGTACAGCTGTATGCCGAGGGTCCCTTTGATAAAGTCGTCACCTTCCTTGCTGTGGAGAAATACAGGGCAGAAACTTTCATTCCTCAGGGTTATGCGGATATTCCAGACGTGCATTTTCTAAGCGGCCATACTCATAGTGAACTGATCCATGCCGAGCAGGAAGCCACAGCCTATGCGCTGACTAAGAGCGGGCATGGAAACTACACTATCACCCTGCCGGAGGTAAATCCTTTCACTATTGGGGAACTGTTGTATATGTTTGAGATGCAGACGGCTTTTGCTGGAGAACTGCTGGGTATAGATGCCTTTGATCAGCCCGGCGTGGAAGAGGGTAAGAAGGCGACTTATGCTCTGCTGGGAAAGCCAGGTTATGACGAAAAGCGGGCGGAACTCAACGCACGGCCTGAGAGCGACCCCAGATATGTTATCTGAAAACGGGTAAATGCAAGGGGGAGCCGGCGGCCCCGGCTCTCCATTTTTATCTTGAAGAAAGGAGCCCCGTTCTATCTCATGAAAAAACGCCCTGTGGAAAGAAAAAAGGGCATAGACTATATCCTTATAGCTGCGGTGGCGGCTTTGCTGGTCTTTGGCCTGATCACACTGCTGCAAGTGCTATCCGATTCCTTTGACGGCACGGAGAATACATTTGAAGCCGTGTGGGAGCGGCTGAATTTATCTTTTTTTAACCGACAGCTTGGAAATATCTTTCTTTCTCTGGCAGTTGCGGTACCCGTAGCCATGCTGGATTACGAAAAATACAAGCCTTTTTTAAAGGCTGCGTATGCCCTCAATGTGCTGCTGCTGCTGGTGCTGCTTGTTGCCGGTAAGACTACCCGAGGGATTCTGGGTTGGTACACTCTGGGCTCCGGCAGCAGTGCCAGAGGCTTTCAACCTTCTGAAATATGTAAGATCACCCTGATCCTTATTCTTTCCAAGGTAGGTGCGCAGGCATACGATACGCATGGAAAGCTGCGTTTTGTGGATGTATGCAAGCTTTTTGGCCTGTTTGCAGCTCCCTTTGCACTGGTGTTGATGCAGCCGGATTTCGGCACGGCGATGGTCATGCTGGTGGTGTTTGTTTGCATTGTGTTTTCCCTTCGGATTCATTTTGTATACATATTGGGCGGCGCTGCTGGAGCAGGCATCAGCCTGCCTTTGGTGTACAGATTCTTACTGAATCGGGATCAGAAAGCTCGTATTCGGGTGTTCCTGGATCCGTCGTTGGACCCGGCAGGAGATGGTTATAATGTGCTTCATGCAAAGGAGCTTATCGGCTCCGGAGGCTTGTGGGGCAAAGGGTATTTTGCTCCCGGCACCTTGACACAGCGGGGATATGTACCCGAAAGACACACGGACTTTATCTTCTCGGGAATCGTAGAGGGACTGGGATTTATGGGGGGACTGGGTGTGGTGCTCCTGTATGGTGTAGTGCTCTGGCGGTTTCTGGCCGCTGCCCGGCGGGCCAGGGATACCTTTGGCCGATGCCTGTGCATAGGCTGCGCAGGTATGCTGGCCTGTCATGTTTTTGAAAATATAGGCATGAATCTGGGCCTGATGCCCGTAACCGGTATTCCTCTTCCTTTTATCAGCTACGGTGGCTCCAATATGCTGGCCAGTATGCTTACTGTAGCTATCGTGCTGTCTGTTCGATACCGTACCTTTCATAGGGGGCAAATATGATGCAGAGAAGGCTCCTGACCTGTGAGGATAAGGGGCAGGCTCAACTCCTATGGCATATCGCATTTCCGGAGGACAGCGAACGCTTTGTTCGCTGGTTCTTTGATAAGAGATTTCTGCCGGGATGGTCTGCGGGTACTTTTTGCGGAGATACCCTGATATCCGTGATCCATGGAACGCCAATGATGCTGCGCGGGCAGGCAAAGAGCTTTCCGGCGCTGATGACTTCAGGCGTAGCTACCCTGCCGGGATATGAAGGCAGAGGGATTATGCACGATACCATGCTGTTCCTGCGGGAGAAAGCTGCAAAGCAGGGGATAGATGCTTTGTTTAACCACCCCCAGCGGAAAGGCGCCTATGCGCATCTGGGGTTTCGCCCATGCACCGATACGCTTTACTATAAGGGAGACGGAGGCGAGCTTCTTCCAAGGGGATATACGTGGGCTTCCTTTGATCTGGAGGCAGCATTCACTCTGTATAAGCAGGTTATGAGCATCTACAGGGGCAGCAGAGTGCGTACAAAGTCAGATTTTGTATTGCTGCTGGAGGATATTGCCTGTGATGGGGGAATCGCCCGGTTGCTGCTGAAAAACGGCAGTCCGGAAGGATACTGTCTGTTTGGCATAAATGAGACTGGTCTCTATGCACAGGAGGTGCTTTGTCTGGATAAAGAAGTGTATGCGCCTTTGCTTCGGGCCTTGCCGGGCAAACATATTACGGCCAAATTGCCTCCGGATATCCCTTTGCCGGGAGAACGGCTGCCTCAAAATGTGCTGCTGGCTTCTGAAAGGCTGTGGGCAGCGTTAGCGTATATTCCGGGTCAGTGCTATTGTCTGGAAGAATATTAAAGCTTTGTTGGGATAAGCTTGAGTTGGGAAGAAGGTGTGTTGTGATTTGCAGACTTCTTCAGTTTATAGCCGCAATAACGCCTTTGAAATGTTCTCAGCCCGAAAATAATTGAAAAAAGCACTTCATTCGAAGTGCTTTTTTCTGGCGCGGAAGGAGAGATTCGAACTCTCGCACCGGTACACCCAGTCTACTCCCTTAGCAGGGGAGCCCCTTATAGCCACTTGGGTACTTCCGCAAAGCTATAAATAAAATGGCGGAGATGGTAGGATTTGAACCCACGGATGCTTTCACATCAACGGTTTTCAAGACCGCCTCCTTAAACCACTCGGACACATCTCCCAGTTCAGGAGGCATTCACCCTCCATCCAAGAAAATAGTTTAGCATACCTTGTTCGTCTTGTCAACGGTCTTTTCCTCTTTTTATGCTTCTTTGGCCCAATCACTGAGCTTATTCAGCGCCTCCTTACTGCCGGAGAGGAAAAGAATATCCCCTTTCCGGAAAACTTGCTCCGGCAGAATGGTCTCCTGCACTTGGCCCCCATTTTCTATGGCAATTATGTTTGCACCGAAACGCTTGCGCAAATCGGCCTCCAATACGGTTTTGCCTGCCAGAGAATCCGGCAGCATCAGCTTTGTAATACTCACACGTTCGCTGAGCTGCACAAAATCCAGGTTATGCGCCGTTTCCAATCGATGCGCCAGGCGTATGGCCATATCCCGTTCCGGATACACCACCTCGGCTCCCAGCTTTTCCAGAATCTCTCCATGCTCCAGACTGGCTGCCTTGGCAATGACTCGCGGCACCCCTAATCCTTTCAGATGCAGGGTCGTAAGAATGGAACTGTCCATTTCTTCTCCAATGCATACTACAACAATGTCGCAGTTTTGCACCCCCATTTCCGAAAGCGTGGATTTGTCCAGATTTTTAACTACATAGGCATTTTCGGTATAGTCCCGCAGCAGGCGCACTTTTTCTTCTTCCCGATCCATGACCAGGATCTCCTCATTGGCAGCGGCCAGCTCCAGAGCCAGAGCCTGCCCAAAGCGCCCCAGACCAATAATACCGTAAGTGACGGAATCCCCCTTGCGTTTCTTTGTAAACATGTATACCTCCCGCATGAATAAGGTCTGAACAGTTTTCAGCCGATAGAAATATTTCCCTGAGGATAGCGAACGCCTTCCCCCTTATTGAAGTACCACAGAGTGGCGATGGTCATGGGCCCCAAACGCCCTATATACATGATCATGATGGAAAGGAGCTTGCTGGCAGTCCCCAAACTGGGGGTAATGCCTGTAGAAAGCCCCACGGTGCCAAAGGCACTGACCGCTTCAAACAGAATATCCAGAAAAGGAATATTCGGTTCCAATATGCACAGTAAATATGTACCAACGCCTATGATCCCCAATCCCATCAGGGCAATGATCACCGCTTTGCGGAAAGCTTCCGGTGGGAGGGAATAGTGAAAAGCTTTTTCGCTCCGATTGGTGGCGGCAGATTTGATCCCCTCAAGAATAGCAAAGAATGTAGTGGTTTTGATTCCGCCGCCGGTTGAACCGGGAGAAGCGCCGATGAACATAAGCATCATGACCACAAATAGTCCGCTCTTAGTGAATTCTCCCAACGGATAGGTGGAAAAACCGGCTGTCCGTGCGGAAAAACTGAAAAAAACAGCACCGAGCCAGGAAATATCCTCTGTCAGTTTGATAAGCAAAGCGCCTGCAACCAGCAGAATACTGCTGACGCTGAGCACTACTCTTGTGTGCATGGAAAGTTTTTTCCAGCGAAATCGTTTTTCGGCCAGTTCACTCATGACAGGGAACCCTATGCCGCCAAAGAAAATCAATCCGCAGGTGACAAGGTTCAAAAGCAAGCTGTGCTGATAGGGGATAAGGTTGCGCATGCCACCCAGAATATCAAATCCGGAGTTATTAAAGGCTGCAATGGAATGAAAAAGACTGACTTCAACCGCTTTCAAAACAGGATAGTTCTGTGCAAATATAGGGAAACTGAGTATAGCGCCCGTCAATTCAAAAGCAGCGGTGATGGTGAGAACTTTTTTCAGCAGCCGTACCACGCCGCCATCGCCGCTCAGGTTCATGGCCTCCCGAAGTACGGTACGTCCCTTCAGATCCACTCGCCTGCCCATGGCCAGCATGATCCCCGCCCCGACTGTAGCTACTCCCAACCCGCCGGTCTGAATCAGAAGACCAACAACGGCCTGCCCCAAAGGGGTAAAGGTATCGGCGGTATCTACTACCGTAAGTCCTGTAACACATACGGCGCTGGCAGAGGTATACAAAGCATCTATGTACCGGAGAGAAACATCGTTCCGGAGACACCAGGGCAGCATCAATATCACAGAACCCAGAAGGATCAGCAGCGCAAAACCAATGGCAATAAGGCGCCCCGAAGATTGCCTGCGAAATAATGCAAACAATTTTGCTCCTCCTCTCCAAATGAATTGCTTTTCAGAGAGTATATGTCTTTGAATGGCCGTTTGTCAATACATCTACGCGCCGGTACTATAAGTGTAAAAAAAGCGCTCCATGAACGGAGCGCTTAATGCAATACTACTTTATGCCAGTGCAGCAAGTATCCGCCGTGCCGCTTCCTCTATGCGCTCCCGGCTGGTAGCCAGATTAAAGCGGGCAAAGGTATTGGCCTTTCCCTTGAACCAGTCGCCGTAATCAATGGCGATCCGGCAGCGGTTTTCAAAGAAGTTCTGCATTTCTTCTGGTTTTACATAGGCGCCAAAATCGATCCACATAAGATAGGTGCCTTCCAAAGGTGCAACTTGCAGTTTGGGCAGGACTTTCAGCAGGGTATCCCGCAGACAGAGGTAATTGCCGTAAATCTGTTCTTTGAGCGCTTCCAGCCAGGGCGCTCCCTCCCGGTAGGCGGCAGTTCCTGCGGCGTAACCAAGGCTGCTGCCGTTGGTCACAGAAATACGCTGGGTATAGGCGTCCCATTTGGCACGCAGCTCTTCATCCGGCAGCACAGCCGCAGCATTTTGCAGTCCGGCCAGATTAAAGGTCTTGCTGGGGGAAGTCAACGTCACCACCCGGCCGGAAGCTACTGTACCCAGCGGGATCTGTACGTTATCTGCATACACAAAGTCCTGGTGGATCTCATCGGCAATGAGGATCACGTTATACCGGGCGCATAATTCGGCCACGGCCTTCAGTTCTTCACGGGTCCATACCCGGCCTACAGGGTTATGCGGAGAACAGAAGATAAGCATCTTCACATGCTCGTTCAGGATCTTTTCTTCCATGTCCTTCAGATCCGGGGTATAGCGGCCATCTGCTTTTTGTGTAAGCGGGCTTAAAACAAGCTTGCGGCCTGTTTCTTCAATGGCGTGGAAGAAGGGATAGTATACTGGGGGCAGGGCCATTACGGCGTCTCCTGCATCTGTCATGGAACTGACACACCAGTACAGGGCAGAAACTACTCCAGGAGCATAGCGAACCCATTCCTTCTGCACGGTATATCCGTGATGATGCTGCTCCCAGTCAACAAATGCATCTGTAAAATCTGCTCCCAGAATGGAATAGCCATAGGCCCCGCAGTCGATCTGCCTCTGTAAAGCTTCCTGTACACAGCGGGGGCTCTTGAAGTCCATATCGGCCACCCACAAACAGAGCAGGTCATCCCTGCCGTATTTTTCCTTCATTCCGTCCCATTTGACACTGCCGGTGTTTTGCCGGTCCACATACACAAGCTGTTCTTTCATGTTTTCTCCTTACTAAAATCATTTATCCAGTTCCATAAATCCCTCTCCATAGACTTCATCGTTGGAGCCTATCATAAGCAGGGCATTTTTATCGATCTCATAGCAGAGCTTTTTTATGCGGTAAACCTCAGGCCGGCTGCAGGCGCACAAGACCAGCCGGTGTTTTTTTCCGGAATAAGCTCCGGTAGCATCCAGAAGGGTTACGCCCCGGCCGATCTGAGCCATAATGGCGTCTGCCATCTCCTGACCAAGATCGGTAATGATTAAAAGCCGCTTACCGCTTTGGGAACCATAGAGCAGCTTGTCCGTAACAGTGGTGCATACAATGGTCATAAGTATGCCGCGCAGCACGGCATCAATATTTCCGTATACGAACCCGCCAAGGAGGATCACCGTACCGTCTACAATCAGGTTCACACTGCCAACTGACATATGAGGAAACTTCTTTTTCAGGGGCATAACGATGAAATCCGTACCTCCTGTACAAAAGCCCCGCATATAAACAAGACTCAGGGCAATGCCCATGCATACTCCTGCAAACAGACAGGATACCAGCGGATCTCCGGTATATGCGGGAATAACGGGAGTGAGCAGATCCAGCACAATGGCCATCAGTGCCATGACCGATATAGATTTAATAATGTATCTTTTTCCGAAAAAGCGGTAGCAGAGGATTATGACCGGTACGTTCAGCAAAAGACTGGCTATACCTATTGGCAGTTGCGGGATAAAAAAATTGGCTAAAATGCTCAAACCTGTGATCCCACCCGGGGCAAAGTTGGCGCTGACGGTAAACATGGCTACAGCCAGAGTATAAAACAAAGCCGAAAGTACGGAATAACCGGCATCGACCAGCAGTTTTTTCCAGTCCAGAGTTTTCAGATACGGTACAATTTTGTGCATGACAGAGCCTCCTGTATATGTTTTGGAACCTGCCGGGGATCTGCCGCACTCCCCGGCGGGTTCATAAAAGTTGTTATTGTTACTCTTCTTCGTCTCTATCCAGTGTTGCTTCATACAGGGTGGCATAGAGACCACCCTTATCCAAAAGCTGCTGGTGAGTGCCGCGTTCCCGAATGCCGTGTTCATCAATAACAACGATCTCTCCGGCTCGCCGAACGGTAGAGAGACGATGGGCAATGACCAGTGTGGTACGACCACGGCTCAACTCGTCAAAGCTGTGCTGGATATCCGCTTCCGTTACCGTATCCAGGGCGGAGGTAGCTTCATCCAGAATCAGCACGGGCGGGTTTTTCAAAAACAGCCGGGCAATAGAGATTCGCTGCTTTTGTCCTCCGGAAAGGAGCATGCCCCGCTCGCCTACATTGGTGTCATATCCTTCGGGGAAGGTGAGGATTTCTTCGTGAATCCTGGCCCGCCGGGCGGCTTCCATGACTTCCTCATCCGTGGCATCCAGCCGTCCATATCGAATATTCTCCCGTATGGAACCGGCAAAAAGGAATACATCCTGCTGTACGATCCCCACGTTTTCCCGGAGTGATTTCATGGTCACATCCCGGATGTCATGGCCGTCTATGGTGATGGAGCCCTCTTTTATTTCATAGAAACGCAGCAGCAGATGACACAGCGTGGTTTTGCCGCCGCCGGAAGGACCTACCAGTGCCAATGTTTCACCGGCGGGAATATTCAGGTTTACATGGTTCAGCACCTGCCGTCCGTTTCCATAGGCAAAGGATACGTTTTCAAAGGCAATATCACCTTTTACCCGGGACAGGGCCAGAGCACCGGGCTTATCCTCAATATCCGGCTTTGTATCCATGATCTCTAGAAAACGGGTAAAGCCCGCCATGCCCAGCACATACTGCTCAGCAAAGTTGGCCAGTTTTTTGATGGGGCTGGTGAAGCTGGAAACATAAAGCATAAAGGTAATAAGCACGATGGGATCCAGTTCGCCGTGATAGATGAGCAGGCCGCCGGTAAGCAGCACCACAATGTTGAACAGGGCAATGCCGAAATCCATCCCGCTCATAAATACGCCCATGGCTTTATGGTGCTCTTTTTTGGCGTCCAGAAAGCGCATATTGCCCCTGTTGAACTTGCTGACCTCATAGTCTTCATTGGCAAAAGCTTTGGCGGTTCTGGCGCCGGAGATACTGCTTTCCACATCGGCGTTGATCTCTGCTACACGTTCCTTAACGTGCTTGCTGGCGGTTTTCATAGCCACACGGGTACGCATGATAAAAATCAGAATGGGGGGCAGCAGTATAAGCATAGCCAGGGCAATGCGCCATTCGATGCAGAACATCACCGCAAAGGATCCCGCCAGCGTGACGCAGGAAATCACCACGTCTTCCGGACCGTGGTGGGCCAGTTCCGTTACCTCAAACAGATCATTGGTCACCCGGGAGAGGAGCTTTCCGGTGCGGATGTTGTCATAAAAACTGAAGGGGAGGGTTTGAATGTGGGCAAAGATATCCCGGCGCATATCCGTTTCAATGTGCGCGCCCAGACGGTGTCCCCAATAGGTGACGATATACTGGAGGCCGGCCCGAATCAGATATGCCAGCACGGCAAGCCCCAGCAGCAGCAGGAATTTGGGCATGAGACTGTGATCGGCTTCCATGGCAGGGATAAGCTGCCGGAGCAGATACTGGGTGAAAAGAGGAAAGGCTACATCCACCCCGGACATGCCGAAAGCACATATCATATCCAGGGCAAAGAGCTTCTTGTGGGGCCCAAAATAGGCCATAAATCGTTTGATCTTATTCATACTTCTATTATATCCGAGTTCATTTTCTTTGTCTATGGGGGGCCGGGGTCAAAATGCGTCTTTCATATACCGGTTAAACAGCGGCAGCAGCGTATCGGCTTCTTTGGGGGCATAGCGGGGGGAAATAGCCACAGATATAAAGTCATAGGGGGCAGAAGCACGAAAATCCTTATGATCCGCATATACCCGGAAAGGAATTTCCGGCTCGGGTCCGTTGTTCTTTTCAAACAGGCCGGGAAAAGCCTGGGGCAAACAAATAGCCCTGCAGGCACCCTGCATATCCCGCAGCACGATCCTTTCCGGTATATCCGGCCGTGATTTGGGATTGCGTACATTATCAAGAATTCCGATGCAGCGGGTGGCCAGGGCAAAAAGCAGATAGTTAGCTTCATCCAACTGCCCGGCGGTATAAAATTCTTCCAGATTCCACCGCTTGGCTGGAGGCTTGGCCAGCACATTGTACAGAACATACCCGGGTCCCGGTTTACCGATGCCCAGATCGCTGTGTGCATCTATGTGTGTCACATGAAAGGGAGGAATCAGCTTGCCAGCATTTATAAGCTGCCGCCACCATTGCAAAGCTTCGTCATGCATCGTAAAAATTTTCCCAGGAAGGGGGATATCTTCATTTAAACGACATTGGGACTCCAAAAAGGACTTTGTTTCTTCTGGTGTCCATGGTTCATGTCCGCAAAGGGCCGGACGCTCTCCCGGGGCGGCCAGTGGACAACAGTCCGCCAGAAAGAAATCCAGATCTATATCCAATATCCGCTGCATAGCATCCTCCTGTATACTCCCTACCAGTATATCCTGAGATGACTTTTTTTGCAACGGGAAAGCCGCTTTGCATATGCAGAGGAAAAGCGCATACATTCTAACAAAGTGCGAGAGTGCGGAGGGTAATATGACGGATATTTACAAAGATATTTTGGAGCGTACCGGCGGAGACATTTACATCGCCGTGGCAGGGCCCGTGCGCACGGGAAAATCCACCTTTATCAAACGTTTTGCGGAGGTGATGATGCTCCCGGGCATCGAGGATGCATTCGTCTATCAGCGGGTGGTGGATGAGCTGCCTCAAAGCGGGGCAGGACGCACCATCATGACCACACAGCCCAGATTTGTACCGCCGCAGGCAGTGGAGATTCGGCTGGGAGAAAAGGCAGCCTGCCGGATGAAACTGGTAGACTGTGTAGGATATCTTATTCCCGGGGCGGAAGGGGCTACCGAGGACGGCACACCCCGTATGGTCACTACGCCCTGGTTTGAAGAGGATGTTCCCTTTGAGCAGGCGGCACAGGTAGGTACCGACCGTGTAATACGGGAGCACAGTACCATTTGCCTGCTCATGACCACCGATGGTTCCATTACCGATATTCCCCGGGAAAATTATCTGGAAGGGGAAAAGCGGGCCATTGAAACGGCAAAAGCTACGGGCAAACCCCTGCTGGTAGCTGTCAATTCCAGAAACCCGGCAGGAGAGGAAGCTTTGACGGTGGCCCGGGAGATAGAAAAGGCCTATGATGTGCCGGCTATGACGCTGGATGCCAAAACAATGGGGGCAGGAGAGATACAGTCACTGCTGACGGGGATCCTGTATGCTTTCCCAATGCGTCTGTGCCAGGTGGAACTGCCCAGTTTTCTGCGGGCTATGGACAGAAGTGAACCGCTCTGGCAGGCATTGCTGGATGCCGTGCGGAAGGAACCTGTGCGTACCGTAGGAGAATATATCCGCCTGAAAGAGTCTTTGGCCGCCGTGGAAAAGGTCAAGTCTGTAGAAAACGGAGCCATCGATCTTGGCCGCGGGGAGGTGCGTCTGCATCTTACGCTGGAGGATGGAGTGTTCTACGAACTGCTTTCCAGAGAAGCGGGAACCACTATTGCCGATGATTTTGCGCTGGTCTCTCTTCTTAAAGACTGCCTGGAAGCAAAAAAACGGTGGGATCGCCTTTCCGGCGCTTTGGAGCAGGCAGAGGCTACGGGATATGGGGTAGTCACGCCGGATTTCAAGGAAATGGAACTGCTGGAACCGGAGATATTTCGTCAGGGTCCCCGGTATGGGGTGACACTACGCACCAGGAGCAAAGGGCTTCATTGCATCCGCGTGGATATCCGGTCGGAAGTCAGTCCCATGGTGGGTACGCAGGAACAGGCGGAAAACCTTATTGCACAGCTGAAAGAGGCGGCACAGAAAGACCCGGCTTCCGTATGGGATATAAGCTTCTTTGGCAAGACGCTTCTCGAACTGGTACAGGAGAAAATGGAATTGCAAAAAGGAGGCCTTTCGCAGCAAGCACAGATGCGCATGCAAAGCACCATAGAGCGCATGGCAAATCAGGGATGCAGTGGACTTATCTGTATCATGCTATAAATCCAGGGGCATACTGTACCCGGCTGCTTTTGTAAGGGCGGCCGGGAATTTTATTTTTGGAGGCACATGTGGCATACAGGACAGATCTTGCTTTGGAAGCTAAAAGCCGCTGCCCCGATATACCGGGGGTTCAGGAACAGTGCGAACACTTTGCAGGTATAGACATTTCCCGCATTCGCGTGGAAACGCAGGAGGCCGCACAAAAACTGGGGAAGCCCGTTGGGAACTATGTAACATTTACGCTGCCGAAGGAATTTATAGCCGATCCCCGGTGCCGTGAGGCAGGTGCCAAACGTCTTGCAGGGGAACTGGATGCGCTGCTGCCTTCCGGTCCGGTGCTTCTGGCAGGATTGGGAAATCGGAAGATCACCCCGGATGCCTTGGGCCCACGGACGGCGGAGGGGATCGTGGTGACCCGTCATCTGCAGGATCATTGTAAGGAAGTTTTGGGATATGAGGTGCGTTCCGTAGCCGCTTTCCCAACGGGCGTTATGGGCGTTACCGGCATAGAAACGGTGGAAGCGGTTGGTGCCATGGTCAAGGCACTGTCTCCGGCGGCGCTGATCGCCGTAGACGCTCTGGCAGCTTTAGACAGCAGTCACATTGGGGCTATGGTGCAGCTCAACGATACTGGAATCTCTCCCGGAGCCGGGGTCGGAAACTTCCAGAAAGGATTAAATCGGGAAACCCTTGGCGTTCCGGTACTGGCGCTGGGAATCCCGCTGGTGCTCTCTGCCGAAGCTATATTGGAAAGCGGCTTGCGGCGCACAGGCAACGGATATCTGGCGCAAAATCTCCAAACTTTGCTGGAAGAGGATTTTCTTTCCATGGTGGTAACGCCAAAGGATATAGATGCAATGGTCAAAGACGGAGCCAGACTTTTAAGCCAGGGATTGAATCTTGCCTTTTTTGGAGAGAATTACGGGCCATTGTGCGCCATGCTGCCATAAGTCAGCGACCTTGGGCATAGGCTCTTTTCAAGGAGGTGCCTATGAGACGTACAAACATAAAAAAGAATCGCCCCCCGGTGAATCCGTGGATATTTGGTTTGTGTATGCTGCTTCTGGGAATGAGCATCCATCGGGTGGAGAGCTGGATATACCCGCAGACTTCCCCCACCATGGCGCAGATGCCTGCAAATGAGGTCGAAAAAGCGGATCCTTTACCTTTAACGGCAGTGGACGCAGCCGTGTTGCCTGAAGGAGGAGAAAATTTGTTCGCGGCCGCTTTCCGAGGCAGAGAAGAGAGCCCTCGGAAACAGCAGCTGCCAGACAGACAGGCAGAAAAAGATCCCCAGATACTCATCTATCATACACATACGACAGAAGCCTATACACAGACTGCGGACAGCCCTTACAAACAGACTTCTGCTTTCCGCACAAATGATGCGGATAAAAGCGTGCTGGCTGTGGGAGAGGCATTGAAAGAAGTTTTGGAGAAAGAATACGGCTATATTGTGCTTCATGATACTACCGACCATGAACCACCGAAACTTTCCACCGCTTACACCCGTTCAGAAAAGACAATGACGGCTTATCGGGCGAAATATCCTTCACTGGAGGTGTTTATCGATCTGCATCGGGACGCCGGTTCCAACGAAAAAGACTATGTGGCTGCTCCCGGGGGACCTGCCGCCCGGGTTATGTGTGTGGTGGGAAAGGGAGAAAAGTATGAGCAGAAGCCGGACTTTGATTCCAATTATTCGCTGGCCAGCCGCTTTACCGAGACATTGAATCAACTTGTGCCCGGGATGGGCCGTCCTGTGCGTGTAAAACCCGGGCGGTATAATCAGCATATTTCCTCTCATTGTCTGCTGCTGGAAGTAGGGCATAATGCAAACACATTAGAACAGGCTCTCAACGCAGTGCCCCTTATAGCCAGGGCTCTGGCAGTGGCACTGGGGGAAGGGAAGGCAGAAACATTTCCGGTGCAGGTGGCTCTGTACGCTGGAGAGAAAAATGCAGCCGCCGGTTGGCTGGTACCCTGGGATTAGCGGCTTTGTTGACAAAAAGCCGAAGGAACGATAAGATATTTGTGTCTGAATAGACATATCTTTCTTAGGAAAGGCGCAATATACATGGAATCGCTGAAAATCGCCATAGTAGGCGCTACAGGCATGGTCGGCCGCATGTTTTTAAAAGTACTGGAAGAAAAAGGGATCCAGGCTCGGTATACTCTTTTTGCATCATCCCGTTCCGCCGGGCAGAAGCTTTCCTTTATGGGGGAATCGTATACCGTAGAACCTTTGGAGGAAAACAGCTTTGCCGGCAGAGGATTTCAGGCGGCTCTGTTTTCTGCGGGCGGCGAGGTGTCCAGAAAATTTGCCCCTCTGGCCGCTGCGGCCGGAGCCGTTGTCATAGATAATTCTTCCTGTTGGCGCATGGATCCTCTTGTACCGCTTATCGTTCCGCAGGTGAATCCGGAGTCGTTGCCCGGATATATGCAAAAGGGGATCATTGCTAACCCCAACTGTTCTACCACTCAGGCGGTGGTAGCGCTTAAGCCTTTGGCCGATGCTTTCGGGCTTAAGCGAGTGGTGTATTCCACCTATCAAAGTGTCTCCGGAGCCGGAAAGCGGGGATGGGAAGACCTGGAGAATGGTCTGCGGGGGTTGCCGCCCAAAAAGTTTCCCCATTCCATTGCCAACAACTGTTTGCCGCATATAGACGTGTTTACAGACAACGGCTACACCAAAGAAGAAATTAAAATGATAGAGGAGACTCGCAAGATTCTTTCCTTGCCGGGACTTCCGGTTACGGCTACCTGTGTGCGGGTGCCGGTGTTCTGCTCCCATAGCGAAAGCATCAATGTGGAGCTGAACCGTCCTTTTACCATGGAAGAAGTTTTTTCCGCCTTGCAAAATCAGCCGGGCCTGGTCATTGAGGATGAGCCTTCTCAAAATATCTATCCGCTGGCCACCGAAGCTGCTGGAAAGGATCAGGTATTTGTGGGCCGTATCCGCCGGGACTTTTCCGTAGAAAACGGCCTGAACCTCTGGTGCGTGGCAGATAACCTGCGCAAAGGAGCCGCTTCCAACGCTGTGGAGATATTGGAACTGCTGTTGAAAAAATGGGAGGCGCAAGCATGAGCACATTGTTCAAAGGCTCCGGTGTGGCCATCGTCACACCTTTTAAAGACGGATCTGTAGACTACACTGCTTTTACCAGGCTGATAGAACTGCAGATCATCAGCGGCACTGATGCTATCATTGTCTGCGGCACTACCGGTGAGGCGGCCACCCTGACTCCCGAGGAGCGCACGGAGGTGATTCGTTTCTGTGTGGAACGGGTAGACGGGCGGGTTCCTGTCATCGCCGGTTCCGGCAGCAACAATACTGCCAAGGCTATCGAACTTTCCAGAGAGGCAGAGGCTTTGGGAGTGGACGGGCTATTGATAGTGACTCCTTATTATAACAAAACTTCTCAGGCGGGACTGGTGGCACATTACGGAGCTGTTTGCGAACAGGTGCACCTGCCTATTTTGGTGTATAACGTGCCTTCCCGTACTGGACTTAACGTATTGCCGGCCACCATGCAGAAGATCATGGGAGAGTGTGAAAATGTGGTGGGGATCAAGGAGGCCAGCGGGAATATCGAGCAGATCGTGAATCTGGCGGCCTTGTGTCCGGGTTTGGATATTTATTCCGGAAACGACGACCATATTCTTCCCGTGCTGTCGGTGGGGGGAAAAGGCGTTATCTCCACAATTGCCAATGTAGTACCTTCGGAAGTGCATAATCTGTGCATGGCTTTTTTTGCAGGGAAGCTGGATATTGCCAGGAAACTTCAGTTCATGCTTTTGCCTGTCTGGCGGGCCGCTTTCTGCGAGACAAATCCTATCCCCATTAAAACCATGATGCATATGATGGATCTCTGTGGAGACGAACTGCGTTTGCCCCTGGTACCGCCGCAGCTGGAAAACCGAGAGCTTATGAAAAAGGCGCTTAAAGACTTTGGACTTATTTAAGTGAGACGTATTATGGAAGAACGGAATGTAAAGATTCTTATCAACGGTGCTCTGGGTCATATGGGTCGCGCACTGCAGCATGCGTTGGAAAGCGGGAGTTGGCCCCTTACACTGACAGGCGGCATAGATCGAACGGTGGGAGAGTATCCGGTTCCCCTGTATGCAAATGTGGAAGCAGCCGAAAAGGCAGACTTTGATGTGCTTATAGACTTTTCTGTTCCTCAAGGAGCCATGGAAGCCCTGTCTCTGTGTCTGCTGCGGCGCAAAGCCATTGTGCTGGCGACTACGGGCCTTTCTTTGGCACAGCAGCAGCGGGTAAAGGAAGCCGCTGCGTCTATCCCGGTGTTCTATACGGGTAATATGTCTTTGGGAGTGAACCTTCAACTGGCGTTGGTGAAGCAGGCTGCGCGGATACTGGGAGAAGCATTTGATGCAGAGATTATAGAGACGCACCATAATCTCAAATATGATGCACCCAGCGGCACGGCCAAAATGCTTATTGCCGCCGTAGAAGCCGGACGAGAAAAGGAAGAGCCACTGGTTTATGGAAGACAGGAGACGCATAAGCGCCGGGAGAAGGGGGAGATCGGTATTCATTCCCTGAGAGGCGGCACTGTCCCAGGAGAACATATTGTACGATTTTTCGGCCCGGATGAAGAACTGACCATTACCCATCGTGCATACAGCAAAGCTTTGTTTGCTTCCGGTGCATTGAAGGCCGCCATCTATATGGCGGATAAGGCTCCCGGACTTTATGATATGGCAGGTCTGTTGGGTCTGTAGCTTTTATAAAAATATACGGAGGGCGGCGCTATGCGCTGTCCTTTTTCTTTTCATTAAAAGATGCTGCGGCTTTGGCTGTTTCTTTTTCTTTTCTTTTTCACACCGGCATGGTATACTTTTTTCATCATTATGGGGAGGTTTTGCTGTATGGATTGTCCCTTTGTGCATCTGCATGTGCATACCCAGTACAGCCTGCTGGATGGAGCCAGCCGCATTAAAGAACTGGTGCGCCGGGCCAAGGAACTGGGACAGACAGCTATGGCCATTACAGATCACGGGGTCATGTATGGGGTCATTGATTTTTACCGGGCTTGTCTGGCTGAAGGTATAAAGCCTATCCTGGGGATTGAGACTTATGTGGCCCCCAGAGGATATACGGTTAAAGAAGGCAGGGAAGACAGGGAATATGGGCATCTGATCCTGCTGGCCAAGAACCAGAAGGGGTATGAAAACCTCATGTATCTGTCCAGCGAGGCCTTTATTCACGGCTACTATTATAAACCGCGTATTGATTATGACCTGCTGAGTCATCATTGCGAAGGCGTCATATGCCTGTCGGCCTGTCTGGCGGGAGATATTCCGCAGCGCCTGCTCCATAATCGGGATCAGGAAGCTTATGCGCTGGCCAAAAGGCTCAAAGACATGTTTGGAGAGGACTTTTATATTGAGCTCCAGAACCATGGCCTACGGGAACAGCTGTATGTGCTGCCTAAACTTCGGCAGCTTGCAAAAGAACTGGACATTAAAACGGTGGCTACCAATGATATCCACTATGTAAACAAAGAGGATGCGGAAGCCCAGGACGTACTGCTGTGCATTCAGACGCAGCGGTTCGTAGATGAAGAAAACCGCATGAAGATGGAAGCGGAGGAGTTTTACTGTAAATCCTACGAAGAGATGTGTCAGGCTCTTCCGCAGGATGAAGAAGCCATTCACAATACGCTTGAGGTAGCTGAAAAGTGCAACGTTACCATTGAGTTTGGAAAACGGCGGCTACCCAAATTTACCAGCCCGGATGGATCGGAAAATAAAGTGTTTCTTCGGCGGCTTTGCGAAGAAGGCATGGCGCGGAAAATGCCGGGAGCCGGACAGGAGGCATGGGACAGGCTCAATTATGAACTCAATGTAGTGGAAAGCATGGGCTTTGTGGATTATTATCTCATCGTATGGGATTTTATTCACTATGCCAAATCCCATGGTATTATGGTGGGCCCCGGCCGAGGCAGCGGCGCAGCCAGCCTGGCGGCCTATTGTATGGATATCACCGATGTGGATCCGTTGAAATACAAACTGATTTTTGAGCGTTTTCTGAATCCGGAGCGGGTGAGCATGCCGGATTTTGATGTGGACTTCTGCTATGAACGGCGGCAGGAGGTCATCGATTATGTGGGCCGTAAGTACGGAGAAGGACATGTTTCACAGATCATTACTTTCGGCACCATGGCTGCCCGGGCGGTGATCCGGGATGTGGCTCGAGTGCTGCGCATGCCCTATGGAGATGCGGATAAACTGGCCAAACTGGTCCCAAACATGCTCAAAATCACTTTGCAGGATGCCCTGCATATGCAGCCGGAACTGAAAAAACTCTATGACGAAGATCCGGCCATGCGCAAAGTACTGGATCTGTCCATGAAGCTGGAAGGTTTGCCCCGGCATTGCTCCACTCATGCGGCCGGAGTAGTGATCTCTGGTGTACCGCTGAATGAAGTGGTGCCACTGCAAAGCAACGATGGAGTACTTATCACTCAGTTCCCAATGACTACGCTGGAAGAACTGGGCCTTTTGAAAATGGATTTTCTGGGGCTGCGTACCCTGACGGTGATCCGGGATGCACTGGCTTTTATCGGTGAACAGGGAAAGCTTGTACCGGACTTTTCCAAAAACGATTTTACGGATAAAAAAGTCTATGATATGATCTCACGTGGAGATACGGACGGAGTGTTCCAGCTGGAATCGGCGGGGATGCGGCAGTTCCTTATGCAGCTCAAACCGGACTGCTTCGAAGATATCATTGCAGGTATTGCACTGTATCGTCCCGGCCCCATGGAGAGCATCCCACGATATGTGGAGGGAAAGCATAACCCCGCTTCCATCCATTATGAATATCCGGCTCTGGAACCTATCCTTTCCAACACATATGGCTGTATGGTCTATCAGGAACAGGTACAGGAAATCGTTCGTACGCTGGCAGGCTATTCCATGGGACGCGCTGATCTTGTACGCCGTGCCATGAGCAAAAAGAAACATGATGTTATGGCCAGGGAGCGGGAATACTTTATTCATGGTACAGACGGGGTAGAGGGGGCCGTAAAACGGGGAGTGCCGGAAGCGGTAGCCAGCCATATCTTTGATGAGATGATGGACTTTGCGTCCTATGCATTCAACAAAGCTCACGCCGCCTGCTATGCGGTGCTTACCTATCGCACTGGATACTTGAAATGCTACTACCCTGTGGAGTATCTGGCGGCCATCATCAATGGATATATGGCTTCTTCCGATGCTGTTGCCGAATATGTATACGCCGCCCGCCGTATGGGCATAAAGGTGCTGCAGCCGGACGTAAACCGATCCGTGGCAAAGTTCTCTGTGGAAGGAGATTGCATCCGCTTTGGACTGGCAGCGGTAAAAAACGTTGGAGCTGCCGTTATGGACAACATGGTCAAAGAGCGGAAAGAAAACGGTCCCTTCCGGGATTTTGCAGACTTCTGCCGGCGAACAGAGGGACTCAACAAACGCATGCTGGAAAATATGATCCTGTCCGGCTGCTTCGATTCAATGGGGGTGCGCCGCAGTCAGTTGCTTGGGGTGTATGAACAGGTGTTTGAAGATGGGCAGCGTCAGCGGAAAGTAAGGGAAACCGGGCAGATGAGTCTTTTCGACTTCGGGGATGCAGAAACAAAACCGCTGGAACCCTCGCCGATACGGTATCCCAACGTAAAGGAAATGGAGCATGCGCTGCTGCTGCAGAAAGAGCGAGAGGCTACTGGTTTATATCTCAGCGGACATCCTCTGGATGCATATGGCGCACTTTTGAGTACACTACCCCAGCAGGTACAGGAACTCAGTCAGGCGGATGGGCTTTCTGGCATTGCAGATAATGCATCCGTCACCGTGGGCGGATTGCTGAGCCAATGTAAAAGCCGGCCTACCAAGTCTGGCACAGGGATGATGGGATATGGCGTGTTGGAAGGCGTTACCGGTTCTGTGGAGGTGGTAGCCTTTCCGAGAGTACTGCAGAGCACCGGCGGCCTTTTTCATGATGATGCGGCGGTGCTTATCAAGGGAAAATTGAATATTCGGGAAGAACGTGCCAACTCCCTTCTTATAGAAGAGATAAGCCCTCTTTCACAGGCAGTCGAAGAAAATCGGCGTTTGTATATTCGTATTGCCTCTTTTTCTCAGGCGGAGCAGGTACATGCGTTGCTGACTGCTTATCCGGGCAATACGTCGGTGATCTTGGTAGATGCCAAGCGGGTAGCCAAAGGAGCGCCTAAAAGCTGGAATGTTCAGATATGTCAGGGGCTTCTGGACAGTCTGCATGCATCTTTGGGACAGGAAAACATTATTGTAAAATAGCAAAGAGGAAAACGTATGAACACCATTCCCATAAAAAAGAATCAACTCTTAGAGCTGGAAATAGATGCGCTTACCGGTGAAGGGGCCGGAGTCGGCAGATTGGACGGATATGTACTGCTGGTATCAGGGGCTTTGCCGGGAGAGCGGATCAGAACATTGATTCTGCGTGTTACCCCCGGCTATGGGATAGGTAAGCTTGTGGAGGTGCTGCGGCCCTCTCCAAACAGGGTAGAGCCAAATTGTCCTGCTTATCCTCGGTGCGGCGGATGCACATTGCGGCATCTTTCTTATGCCATGCAGCTGGAAGAAAAACGGAAGCAGGTAGGGGATGCACTTGTACGCATCGGCGGTCTTTCAGATGCAAAGGTGCAGCCGGTGCTGGGAATGGCGGAACCGGATCGTTACCGAAACAAAGGCGCATTTCCTTACGGATATGGGCCAGATGGCCGCCTGACCTTTGGCTTTTTTGCATCCCGCAGTCATCGCCTGATTCCGGCCGAAAATTGCGCAATAGAAAGACCGGAAGTCATGGAATGTATTCGTGCCATGGGGGATTGGGCACGAAAGTATGCCATTGAGCCGTATGATGAACGGACGCATCAGGGCTGCCTGCGTCATGGTGTGGTGCGGGTCACCGGGGAAGGGAAAACCATGGCCGTATTGGTCACTACTGGTTCGCTGCCCCATAAAAAGGAGTTGTTAGCGTCTCTTCCCATGGCGGATACGGTCTATCATAACGTGAATGAGCGGGATACCAATGTGATCATGGGAGAGAAGCTGACCCTTTTGAAGGGAGAACCGGCTTTGACAGACAATATCTGCGGTTTGAATTTTCGGGTAAGCCCTCATTCTTTTTTGCAGGTGAATGCACAGCAAACGAGAGTGCTTTATGAAACCGCCTTGTCTTTTTTAGACCCTCAGTCTCAGGAAACCATAGCGGATCTATACTGCGGTATGGGGGCTATTTCACTGCTGTTGGCAAAACGGTGTAAAAAAGTCCTGGGGATAGAAAATGTCCCCGCTGCTGTGGAGGATGCCAAAGAAAATGCGAGGCTCAATGGTATCACAAACACAGATTTTTTGTGTGCGCCTGCAGAAGAAGCGCTTCCAATGCTTATGGCTCAGGGCCTTGCGCCAGATGCCATAACTTTGGATCCTCCTAGAAAAGGGTGCGATAAACGGGTGCTGGAGGCTATTCTTGCATCTTCCGTTCGCCGGCTGGCATACGTATCCTGCAACCCCGCTACATTGGCTCGTGATTTGCAGGTGCTTACGGCAGGCGGCTTTCACCTTTTGCGCGTGCAACCCGTGGATATGTTCCCACATACGGGACACGTCGAGACCGTAGTTTTGCTGACAAGAAATACATAACGGGAGGCTGAAAAAGCCTTATTTTAAGGGATTTCCGCGATCCGGGGTTATCACTGACCCGGGGCTGCAGAAATCCTTTTTCTGTTCGCGGGAACTTATCGAAGCATTGGTTTTCTGAGGGTTGTGGTACCACTTTTGCTTTTCGGCAGGTTGTGGACACGATTTTGCTTTTTGGTAGGTCGTGGACATGATTTTGCTTTTCGGAGATTTGTCATATTGATCTTCAAATAAAATGAGCCTATACTCATACTTAATCCTCCTCGGTATTCCGAGAGGTGTCTTTTATCTTATTTCGACCGGAGAGAGTTCCGGCGTCTCGTGCCGTCCGGCACAAACTTTACCATATTTACAAATCTTAATCTGACGGAGGACAATGCATGGCGAAACTGGTATCAAAGAAAACAACGACTACTGTAAACACTCCCATCACGCGGCGCTCCTTCGGGAGCGTCTTTTTTACGTTCAGGGGATGGAAAAAGGAGCGAGAATATGATATTGTGATTAAGTCATAGGTTAATCGAGAAAGGAGTACCGATGCTGCTCAACAACGTCGAACAGGATCTGAAAACACGTCTTGAGGAAGAAGGAACCACACAGAAAGAGCTCGCAGGGCAGATCGGTGTGTCTCTTCCCTATGTGAACCGGATTACACGATGCCGGGAACAGCTTGTCAATAAAACCTTTCTGAAGATGCTGGATGAGCTCGGCTATGATGTGGAGCTTACTTATGTGAAGCGGGAGGGCTGAATCACCATGATGGGGAAAACACATATCGCAGTTGGAATTGCAGCAGCTTACGCACTTACCATGCCAAAGACAATGCCGGAATTTGTCATCGCGACAGTCGGGGGAAGCATCGGTGGAGTCATGGCTGATGTTGATGTTAAGATCGACACCAGTAACAAGTTTGCTGCTAAAGCATCACTCGATGTTCTTTACGGAGAAATATTAGCAATCGCAATCGCGGTAGGCGCATTAATAGGTGACTATTTTACCGGTGGAGATATACTGCAGGGTATAATGGGACATCCGCCAAGATCCATAATAGGGGCCGTTCTTTTCATAGTACTTACTGTTGTTGGCGAGATAAGTAAACATAGGGATAGAACGCATTCCCTTCTGGCTTTAGCATTGTTCTCAGTTTCTGTATTTCTCATTGAACCACATATTGGGATTGCTTTTGCGATAGGATATGCTTCACATTTGATAATTGACCTGTTTAATAAAAGCCCTATCAGAATCCTTTATCCACTGAAAAAAGGGATCTGCTTTAAACTGTGTTATGCAGACAGGTTAGGGAATGAACTACTGCTTGTTGGAGGCGTATTCATAATAGTCGCATATGTTTTCCTTCATTCTTTATTGTAATTCGGGGGATTCAGCATGGCCCTTACAAATTTTCAGTGGTATGTGATTGCTATAAATGTAATTGCTTTTTTGGTTTATACGATCGATTTTCAAATATACAATCACGGCGGTGATGGAATTAAGCCGGAGGTTATTTGTAATTTGGTAACCATCTGTGGGGGTGCGGTCGGAACTTTAATAGCGGAGATACTCTGGGATAGGAAAATAAATAAGTTAAACGCACAATCACGTATTTACACGTTCGTTTGGTTAATTCTGCAGGTGGCCTTTTTCTGGGCAATCTGGGGTCCCAACCGTGAAACAGTCAAAGAGCACGCGCTGGCTTTTTATGACGAGCATAAAATCCTGTGTATTTACTATGCAGGCATAAATGTGGTGACCTTTGTAGTATTTGCCATCGATAAAATCAAGGCAATGGTAGGAGCCTGGAGAATACGAGAAATTGTCCTGTTAGGGCTCTGCCTTATTGGTGGAGGTGGAGGCGGCTTTCTGGCAATGGATCTTTGTAATCATAAAGTGAAATCGATGCACTTTATGGTAGGAGTTCCAATGATGATATGTGCCCACCTGGTTTTAATTGCGTTTATAGCTATGGGTGCAATTTGAATTCCAGTTCCGATATGTTAGTGCGAACGGGCAAAATGGCCAAAAGACCACGATATGTTCTTTTGGCCTGATCGGACGAACAGGCACAGAAAATGGGTATCAATCTTATTTCCTCAAGCCATATTGAGACGGTATGCTTATTGTCCAAACTCAATACGAAGCAACATATCGAGATTAACTTGGATATGGATGAGATGGATTTGATTTGACCGATGCGGAAAAGAAAGCCACCTACCAAGAAATCAAAGATTATGTGTTGGAGCACAGCGGCTTGAAAGTCAGCAGCTTGTATATCGCACAGGTAAAACAGAAGTGCGGTATCATCGAGCGTGAGAACTACAATAAGCCGAAGTTTGAGGACGCTAAACAGCCGCAATGCCCGCTGGATAAAGAAAAAGCAATCAAGGAGGCATTGACGCACTTCGGCATGATTTAAGGAGGGCGGATATGACGTATTTGATTTCTTGTGAGTTTAATATGGATACTGCCTGTGTGGAACTGAAATTCACCGATGGCAGTATGATTGCGATTGATACCATTGCCGTTGAGAACGAGGTTGCCCGTAATATGTATGAACGGTCAGAGCTTGACTATCTGATTTACAACGCTCCATCGGAGTATGCTGACCTCATTTTGAACGGTGATCCCGAAGCATATTTAAGAACTGAAACAGAGTATAAGCCCCTTGATTAACAATGTCCGCCGTTCTGATCACTATATTTTGTCGGTATGAGCGATATTTTTGCGTATATGGTAGAATTTTTCACATTTTTATACTATAATATTATATTGAATATTTGTGTCCATATATATTTACGGATTTGAGGAGTTGAGATATGAACATACAACAGTTTGGTCTGACGTTCTCGCACAGCGAGCAGACGAGATAAGAGAATATTTTTATGCTGATGCTTATGTGAATTGGCATTGCTCTAATGAGCATTTCACGATCGAGGAATTTATAAGAGCCAACTGCGAGTATCCAGGAGATTGGGATGGTGAGGTTGAAAAGATCGTCACAACGGATGATATGATTATCACCGCAACACGAGTGTACCCCAAGGATCGTTCCGCTTCGTTCCACGCTATGTCCTTCATCAAGCTTAAAGGCGATAAGATCGTCGCTATGGACGAGTATTGGGCAGACGATGGCGAAGCACCAAAGTGGCGACAAGATATGAACATCGGGAGAAAGATAAGATGACAGAAGCACAGAAAGAAACACTAAACTTTTATACGACGAATGACTATTTGCTAATCAACGGACTCCTTTGGGGAGAAAGCGAAAAAAAGATTAACGCATATATCGACATCATCAATCAGGATGGATTGGCTGTAATGAAAGAAGCCGCCGAAATGGGATACGATGTTCGGTGGGGGTGTAGTAAAGAAGAAGGCGAAAGACGATATAAGATCTATCAAAAGCGTTTCCCAATTATTGATAGCGAAAATATAAGACACCAAATCATTGAACGGGCAAAAGCTGATATTGCAAATATGATGTCTTGTTCAGAACCGCTTATATCGGAATTGGTGTTGTACCGAAATATTAAAACAAACTTTGTTAGCAACCTTGAAGAAGGCAGTATTATTAAGTATTTGGGGTTTTCCTCTTGCAGCCTAAATCCGCATACTGCGGAGGATGCAATGTACGGTTCGGGTGGATGCACTTTAGCCGAAATAATCGCTCCCGTCGGTACTCCTGCCATTAGGCTTGACTTAATGCCCGATGTGCAGAATGAACCAGATGAAGTCATTTTGGCTCCGATGGAGTTTCTCATCACTAAAGTTGACGGAGAAAGCGGCAAGATATATATGACGGCGAGAGCGTAAGGAGCAATATGGACAAAAAAGGCGAGTTTTACTATGAAGCAACAATGCGAAGCTGCCAAATTGCGGCAGCAATTCAAAAAGAATAATTCCAAAAACTATGTCTATGCTCTAATAGGCAATCATTACAAGTCTTGGTCAGGTTTGAAAAAACAACTGACCGAGAATTTATGTGATACGTTACGTGGCAGAATAACTTTTTTTCTAACTCGCTACCACGATGTACACAATTCGTATGGCAGAGCATCTATTAGACTTGACGGAAAAGAGCTTACGAATTTTTCGTGGGTTGATATGTACAAGCAGGAATTTGATGTCAATGAAATGTGGAAAACAACAGGAGAATGGGATTACGATAATTCTGAGTTCAAAGAAAAATGGAATAATGAAGCGACCTTTTCCGATTATGATTTTCTGTCAGCGGCAACTAAGTATTTGCAATTGTCCATTAAGGATGCATTGAAGAGTGAGAATTCTCTCATCAGAGTTTTTGCGATTATGGATAGACGTGTTGGTAAAAGAACACTAGAAAAGATTCGGAATGCATATTCATACAAAGAATATCCTGAATGGGTACAACAATTTTATAGATTAAGAATGGAGAAGAATGAAGCGTAGATGTATTTATTGCAAACAGGAAAAAAGGAGTCAGAATTTAATAGAGAGTATAGTTTTAAACAAACGGAGCACATATGAGAATAGAAATCATTGAGGACAATAATGAAAAGAGGAAGTTTATAGAGGCAATTGACGGCGCCTTTCTGCGGGGATTGGTATCCAGAGATAATTACGAAGAGATCTTAAGCAAAATATGCAAGCATGCAGTTTTTATTGGCGCAGATAATGAAGGACAGCCTGCAGGATACGCAGCGATGTATGCGAATAATTTAGAAACAAGAGTTGCATATATCAGTATGATCGGTGTATTAGGCTGTATGCAGGGGAGGCACATTGGGAGTCAGCTGATGAAAAAATGTATTCAGGTAGCGCGAAATAACGGAATGCAGTTTATCAGACTGGAAGTTTTAAATGCTAACAAAAAGGCCATTGATTTTTATCACAGGTCAGGTTTTCAATTCGAGGATAAATGTTCTGATGACAGTGTATATTTAATAAAGGGTATAGACGATTCAGAAACTGTATAATGTAGACAAATAGCCACGCTTGCGGATAGATAGAAACAAGAGGATACGGCATGCATTTTAAGAAAAGAAAGGGGATACGAGATACATGATTTTATACCATATGAGCCAAACTTTAAAGCTCGGCGATGACATGACACCGGATTTTCAGGAAAATTGGGAACTGGTGTATCCATTTGTACAGGCACTGGAGCGAGGGGCGGACTGTTTTTACGGCATGGTACTGAACGGAAAGTATCTGATGGCAATGCTGCAGAAATTCAAGTTGCAGGAGTGGTCAGATTATGCAAAATGGGCTACGGAAGGGGCTTTTGAGTTTGTCCGACAGAATGAATTTCCTGATAGCTGCAGCCGTATGAAAAGCAACTATTTTTATGATGACCTCCCGAACTGTAAAAAGCTCTATGCCTATGATTGGGGAGAAGAGAGCATAGAAGAACAGCAGAAGGTGCATCTCTTTGCGGTAGAAGTAGCGGATCCGACGCCCCAGCGGCGGGATATGCGCGTTTATGACGAAGCTTATGAGGCTATGGCGAGTAAGCAGGATATACAGCTTGTTTTGAATTGTGCCAGAAGGTATTTTTCCGGACAGCATACGGAAGAACCTGTTTGGGAGATTCTCAGTGATAAACCGACCAAAGCAATCGAGGATATTACCAGCTATTTGCGAGAATAGCATGGAAATCGACCGGCATTGGAATGACAAAACAATTTTAAGTGAGGTTCTTTCGCCAACCATGTAGCTCATCGGTGTTATGGTGGCAACAAAGAATCTTTCCGGCAGAATCATCAATCAGTGTGATTTGAAGCAAGCCACGGCATTGTACCTGTCAGTACAATGCCGAGCCCATTTTAAGTATTAAAGTACCTTGCAGCTGATAGATACTGCAGCGGATACCGTGCGCAGGACGGTGACATTGACCGGAGCATGGAGCTTAAAGGAACAGACACTTGCCGACGGCAGGCTGAGTTTATATAACCGTGAAACCGGGACGTGGAAGTTTTTTACCGCTGATCTGGAAGAGATGGGGTTCATGACGACAGAAAACATGGACGGGTACTTTTCCTATGATGGCAATACTTACTATTATCTCAATGATCATGTGCTGTGCCGTAAAAGCGTAGCGGATGGCATCCAGGAGGAAGTCCCGTTGAATATCCAGCTGCGTTTTCTGGATATTACGGCTTTTGATGGGAAAGGCGGAAGGATGGCGCTGCATTTCTACCTTTCTCCATATGGAAGCGAATGTGGTACGGCGATCCTGAATGTGACCACCGGGCAGCTTGACGTGCTGCAAACGGAGTACAGCCAGACTGTGTTTACGGAAAAGGGAATGTGTCTGCTGACCTTTGAAAATGATGCCATGGGGTATTCTCTCCGCTGCGGCTCAGAAGATAAGGGGTATTACTTTGTAGATGCAGGCATCTTTCTGGATCGTGGAAATGATCTGTATGCCGTTCCGAACAGCCCGTATCTCATAGGGACAGGTCGTGGATCCACCTTGTATATGCCGGGAGAAAAGATTCGAGCCTGGTCTCTGGCGGATCTTGGCCTTTCGGAAGATGTGTATTTTTCCTGCTTCCTTCCGGAAAAGGCTGTGCTGTTGATGGCGGTGTTTCGGGATGGAGCCTTTCACATATATGCCATGAAGCCAGAGGATATTTCCTTTGAAGAGCTGGCAGAGGGAGCGCCGATCCCCTCACCGTTGGTGGTGGAAGAGGCTTTAGCCCAGTCTTAATGGCAGCAGGCAAACGGAATACCCGTACCGGAATCGTTAGAGGAGGCCAGAAAGTTTGCAGATGCTTTGGAGCAAACCTACGGAGTGCGTATCCTTTTGTCCTCTCAATGCAGGGAAGCGGCTGCTCTTTGCGAATACCCTATTGCGCTGACGGAGACCATGGGAGAGAAGGAGCAACTTGCCTGCATACAAAAAGCACTGGAAGCATTGCAGCGGACGCTGGCACTGTATCCGGAGGGATTTCTGGCTAAGTTTAAAAACAGCATGGGGGAAGGCTCTCTGCTGGTAAGACAGTAAAATTCAAATTTCTTGGAACAGGCATGATCTCGGTCATGCCTGTTCCGCTTTTAGCAGCTCATCCACGGGAATGTAGCCCACAAGGTCGTACTCGATATGTACCTCTGCGCTTGCCGCTGGACTTGTCCGGTGCATCTACATAGACTGCCTTGACAAGCTCTCTGAGGGCATAGGGGGTCAGTTCCGTGAGAGTACTGTTCCTCTTTACCCGCTGAACAAACTGCTCTATATTCTCTGCCTGTTGTTCCTGTTCATGTATTTGCTGTTGCAGACCCTTGACCTCGGCTTTGAGGCCTTTCTGTTCCTCGGTGTAGTTCTTGCTCATCATGGCAAAGCGCTCATCGTCCAGCCGTCCGGCGACATTGTCCTCATAAATGCGGATGAAAAGGCGGTCAAGCTCTCCGATTCGCTTCCAGCCTGTGCCAGCCGTTTTCGATACAGTCGCAGCGATTCTTCGCTCTGCATACGGAGCTTTTGCTCCATTTCGGAACGGAAATAAGCCTCATAGCGAGTGACTACCGATATAACCTCCTGAATGTGCTTCCAGACGATCTGTTCCAGCACAACGGCACGGATATAATGTCCGCTGCACTTGTCCTTGTTGGCACGATGGG